>FTEL01003948.1_pt1 | contig 13695 bp, 12 predicted proteins | sample 1658911 | NCBI WGS metagenome assembly FTEL01 (sample SAMEA3914869, study PRJEB12502) | metagenome | biome: forest; material: soil | place: USA | collected 2012-03-12 | depth 0.1 m
CCCGTGGCCCCTCCTCCTCCTGACCCTCACCTCCCTCACCCACGCCGCCTCCACGGCCCAAAAACGACAATGCTACTTCCCCTCGGGCGCCCTCTCCCCAGACATCCCGTGCGACCCGTCCGCCGAAGTGAGCATGTGCTGCGGCAGCGCCGACGCCTGCCTCTCCTCGGGCCTGTGCCGGGGATCAGACACCGGGCCGTCGCGCGGCACTAGCTTCGCGCGCGGGACTTGTACGGATAGGACGTGGGGGAGCGCGGTTTGTCCATTGCGGTGTCGCGTTAGTGAGTTAAATTTGTTTAGTTTGAGTTTACGTTGTAGATGGGACGGGGAGGGGGTGGTTGGCCGCTAACAGGGATGGTGGGGTGTGATCTAGACCAGGATTCCCTTTCTCCAGCAACAAACGCGACGGCGTATGACTTTGGGAGCGCCGGCGTGCAGGTGTGGGAGTGCGGCGGCGACGAAGGATACGCGGCGCCCGCGGCGTACTGCTGCGAGTCCGCGGCCGAGGGCTCGCGGTGCTGCAAGACGGCAAGCGCCGTGTTCTCGGTGCCGGGGGCGAGCCTGGGGAACGCGCTGGCCGTGCAGACGGTGAGCGGGGGGGGAGAGGCGAGTTTGCGCGTGGCCTCGAGCTCGGCGAGCACGACGGCGACGAACATGGCGACGCCCGAGACTGGACCGGCTTCGACGACAGGTAGGACAAGCTAGCTCAACCCCCCATAATGATTCGTCGCTGGGCTTCAGTCTCACTGACACTCGAGTGGTAGCAACGGTTCCCCTCCCCTCCAGCCTGACGAATGAGGGCTCGCGGCCTAGCAGTACAGGGGCAGCGGCGGGAGGCGCCTCGGGATCGACCGAGGCAAGAAGCGGCTCTGGGCAGAGTGACGCGGTCAAGATCGGCGTGGGAGTGGCCATTGGGGTCGGCGCGGCGCTGCTTGTCGCCGTGGTCCTGGCCGTGTTGTACTGGAGACGGACTCGGGCTCGGGCACCACCGGCGCCCGCGCCATCCACAACAGAAGAGACTATTGCTGCCGGATCAGCCACCGCCGCTTGGCGTTGGGGCAAGCCCGAGTTGGACGGCAACGGTATGTCGGTCCCGAACGAGTTAAGCGCGGAGCGGTCCTTCGCCGAGCTCTATCATGAGCCCCCAGCTGAGCTCTATGCTGGGTCCTTGACACCACGACATAGTTGACGGTGATTCGGGATAGGGGGTCCAGTAGACTACAAGCACTATACTTCATGAGACACAAAAAAAACCGAGAAATTGACCCAACCCCGGCGCGACTCGTAGGACAGTCCATGGACGTGATCTGCTTGCAAAATTTCGTGACTCCAGCCACGCTCGGCTCAATCTCACAATGGCCGAACCGCTGGGCATCATCGGCGTCATCGGCGTCGCCGTCCAGCTCGTCCAGCTCAGCACGAAGCTGGGGCTGGACTGGAAGGATACGCCCACCGAGGTAACCCTGATCCGCGAGCTGCAGAGCCTCAAGACGGTCCTCTCCGAGACCCACGTCAACCTCATCTCCAACCCAGACTTTATCGATACCTTCCACGGGCGGTACTCGGCCCTGCTGTCCGAGTACGATCCCCTACGCGACACTGACACCATAGCCGTAGTATCGGTCTACGAGCGCGAGCTGAAGGGCCTGCTCGAGGACCTCGAAAAGAAGGCTGCCGGCTACCGCCTTGGGTAGGAGCGCCTTAAGGGCGCCTGGAAGGTGCCCAAGGGATGTAGTACCGTCGAGAACCTCTACCGCCGGTGCCTCGCCTTGAATAAGCTGCTGTAGATCGACACGGCCGCTATAATGGCAAGCATCTACCGCGAGGTTAAGAAGGCACGGAAGGAGCAGCGGCAGTAGTACTACGCCTAATCCCGTGCGTTAGGATACATCCGGGAGCGGGTTGACGACTAGGACGCCCGTTGCGAGCGCGAGAAGATGCTTAACTGGCTCTGTCCGGCCGACTATGCGCTGTAGTAGGGCGACTTGCTCTGGCGACGGCAGCCGGGGACAGGGCAGTGGCTGTTGTATGCTGAAGAATTCCAGTCCTGGTAAGCAGTATCCGACTCTGAACCTCGTTTGTATACAGCTTTAGGTAGGTAATTAACCCCTGACCGCCAGGATAATAACCCCAAATAAAACCCTCTTCTGCCCTGGTATCCCTGGCGCTGGCAAGACTATGCTCTCGTCTATCGTCATCGACTACCTGATCACCCGGTTCAGCAACCAGCCCGACGTCGGCATCGCCTATCTATACTGTAACTTCTGCCGCCACGACGAGCAGACGGCTGAGGCCCTGCTAGCGAACCTATTGAAGCAGCTAGCGGAATAACGCCCGGCTTTGCCAGCTACTGTGAGCGTGCTGTATAAGAGGTATGTATCCAAGTCGGGGTTAAAACCTCCAGTTGAGGAACTCTCGAACGGGCTTCGGTCAGTCGTGGTAGAGTATAAGAGGGTATAGATTGTGATCGATGTATTTGATGAGTGTCAAGCTATAGACAGGTACTAGGCAAGGCTCCTGGATGAAATATTTGGTCTGTAGTCCGCTAAGGGGGTAAGGACGAATGTCTTTACGACATCCCGTCCAATTTCGGATGTCGTGTAAAGGTTTCAAGGTATGCTATCGATGGAGATCCGGGCGAGCAGGGCAGACGTCGAGAGCTATCTCCGCGGCCATATAGGCGAGTTAGCAGGCTTCATAGTACGGCGTCGGGAGTTGCAGGACGAAGTTGTTACGGGTATGGCGGATGCTGCCGATGGAATGTGAGTTATCCTCCTTGTGCTTGGTTTATAGGCGGGTTCAAGACTGATGTCCTCTAGGTTCCTTCTCGCCCAACTCATCTTCCAGTCCCTCAAAGACAAGACGACCCCCGGCAAGCTCCGTAAGGCTTTGAAACAGCTCGTGGAACAAAACACCGGACAAGGAGGAGACCAGAAGCTCAAGGTATTCAGTCTCACCTACGACCAGACCATGGAACGGATCAACAGCCAACTAGACGACCTCCGCGAACTTGCCACGCTTGTTCTCGTATGGATTACCTGCGCCACCCGGCCACTGACAACCCCGAAGCTCCAGCACGCGCTGGCCGTCGAGCCGGGAGATAACGAATTCGACCAGGACAACCTGCCCGATGTCCAAGATATGGTCTCAGCTTGCGTAGGGCTGGTCACGGTTGAAGACGAGAGTGACATCATCCGACTCGTGCACTACACGGGGCAGGAGTATTTTGAGCAGACGCAGCAACGTTGGTTTCCCGACGCCGAGGATGGCATCTCGCTCCGGTGCGTCACATATCTTTCCCTCATAGATTTCGACGTGGGGTGGTGCCACGAGTATGAGGACTTCCTGAACCGCCTCCAGTCGTACCCCTTGTATCAGTACGCAGGCGGCAATTGGGCCCATCACACGAACAAGGCTTCGACCGTGGCCGATGCGGTGTTGAGGTTCCTGCTGAGCGCCCCGCATGCGGAGGCAGCAAGCCAACTGGTCCATGCCCAGCTGTGGGGTGATGGAGGCTTGTATAAGGACAGCAGTATGCCAGGTCTGCATCTCGCCGTGCACCTGGGCGCCGCAGAAGCCATCCCATCTTCTGATCGAGAAGTACGACCTGGACGTAAACGTTCCGAGCCGCTCCGGTCCATCGCCAGCTCTCTGCCTCACCCTCGCTGCCCCATGACGCCCCCTTTGGGCATGACCATGCTCCCGTTGGAGCCGACCGTCATCGGCCCATACCCTGGCCAGCCTGCCGTGCTGGTCAGGCATCCACCGGCGGGACCTGGCCAGGCCGGGGTGTAGCGCCCAACCCCGAGGACAGGCAGACCAACGTCACATCCGGCCTTACGTTTTAATCTACCACACCAGTGTGCCCGGCGATCCCGGTCCTGTTTCTCTCCTGCTGTCCAGCCAATGAACTTCGGACGTGGGGCGTCAGTGGGAGGGAGAGCGCGTGCTTGGTGTATGGGTCTTGGAGGGAAAGGGAGAGAGGGATGTTGACAGGGGATGGGGAATGCGGTGGGTCTCATGCTGATTACGATTTGCCTCGTATTAAGGTCAGAAGTATGCTATAAGGGTTTGACTCAGCATGGATATACTTGCTGGTTGTTGCTCTCTGGGATTCTTCCAGCAGTCTCTTGGTCGAAGCTTTGCGTAAATCAGACCCGCAAGAAGCACCACCAAATTTGCCACCACACTATGTCTGCGGCCATCATGATGACATTGCATGGCTCCTTGACACCCATTCCGGTGAGATTCGGTCTCTCAACAACCCAACGACAATGACTTACCTCAGCACTCTAGGAGTTTCTCCGACCGGTCACAAGCCCCCTTTGCCCTCCCCGTCTTGCTGGCCACGCGCACGCCCCCGTATAGGATATGGGTCCTGTCTCATCCGGCTTCCTGGAACTTGGCACTGGCGGCCTCTTGGCAGAGATAGACCAGTCTCGGGATGTCCCATGACTACCCACTTGCGTCAGAAGTTGCTGGCGGCCTTGGCGATATTGAGGGCCTCGCCGCCGATAGAGAGACTGCTGGCTCTGAGGAAGTCGGCCCAACATCATCACTATCCTCCTCTCAACAACCTACCATATCTCAAAGGTTTGCAAAGCTCAGTGTATGCCGTGTATCACGTTGATTACATAGCCCTTACAAGTAAGCAGTAGCATAACTCATGCGCGGCCCGCGGCACCCGGCGTACCTCGGCTTCCCTCTCTCATTACAAGTCCGTCCTCGTCGATCCTAGCGATGGACTTGTCAGCCCCAACTCTTCGGCGCTTTCCTGTCTCTTCTCCCCTCCTTCATCTCCCACCGACGTGTCATTTCGACGCCGTCAACCAACTGTCACTCCTGCACCCACTGGCCCACCATCCAACACGGGAATCAACCCCGGCGCTGTGGCCGACAACACATCATGATATGCACAAGTCGTGGAGCGCACCGAGCCCAAAGCGGAGGTAAACCGTCACCTTCCCGTTGGGTCCGGCCGGAGCTGCTTGCTCGCCAAGGTCCGATGCGTCTCCGATGCTCGGGGGCACGGGGCAGTTAATCTGAATGTCGGTGAAGACGCAAGTGGGAAGCCGTCATAATTGGGCTGGGGGCCGATTCGGCGGGTCTCCTGCCCCTCCTCCCCCCGCCGGTCGTACCTAGAGCCGCAAGCAAGGTTGAACCCGGTTCTTCGGCCCCCGACGACTATGACCTGGTAACAGCGCGGGGGTCTAGACCGTCCGGGACCCTGGCACCGCGAAGCCTGCGCCGGAGTCCTGTTTTGGGATTCTATCGAAGCCAGCTTGACTCCATCGCTGCCCTATCCGGGTCCATCCGGCTGGGTTGGGAGCAGCCATCGTCCACGAGGAAGCCACTGCCCCTGGTCTGGCCCTAACGGCGGCAGCCACTGGACTGGCGGTGTAACTCGACGCGGTTGTGTATCCGGCGAGTTGGGCAGTGCCAAAGATAGCAGCGGGGAGCCTTGTAGTGGAGAGTCAAGGGCGTCGTCCGTCGCTACAGCAGCGAGACCAACCCGTCGTCCATCAACGGACGGACAATCCCACCCGTATCAACCTACCAGGAACCAACCACCCCGACCGATCCCTCCCTCACCAGCACAGCCTCCGTCCGACTCCTCCCGCCGCCAAGGCAGTACATTACATCACCTCACCACCACCAATTTCACACCGGACTGCTCGGCCGCGTAAAAAAGTCTTGGTGTCTCGCAACGGCCCAGAAAAAAAACCGGGCGAACACGGCGGCCGTCACGCCCCCCGCCGCAGAGCAGTCAGTCAGTCAGTCAGCCAAGTCGCCTCCCCTCCGCGATCGCCCTCGCCCGCAGAGAGCCATCGGGAAACCGCTCCCAACACCGCGCGAGCACCCGCCACGCCAAGCCTTCAGGGGCCCGTCTCTTGTCGCACAGAGCTGGCGCACACGCCAACTGGCTAGTCGGTCGCCGGGCTGGCTGGCTGGCTAGCGACAGGAGACTTCCCTGTCGAGGCAGTAAAGGGCCCGAGTCTGGGCAGCCGCCGTCGCCGTCGGGGAGCGAAAAGGGGTGTGGTGGCTAGGAGTGGCCAGCCAAAGGCGAGAGCGCGAGCCTACCACACCGCCGCCACCAAGGAAGGGGCAGGGCGGCCTCTCCCCATCCTGCCACCGCTGACGTTCTTGTGACCCCGATCATCAGCTTGGCAGGTTGAGCGAGCCCACCAGCGAATACTGTCGACCGGCGGGCGGAAAGTACGGCGCCGATGAGACATTGCCCACCACGCGCCCAGAGACCAAACGCCAAGGAGGCTCATTGCTGGGTGGGCGCAGCCGGGGGAATGCCAAGAGCCCATGATGATCAACAGCATGTCACGGCTTGGCGGGCTCGGAAGTTGGGGCGGACGAGACAGCGCCAAGGCTGGACGGGGCGGCAGATGAGGCTTGGCGGGAAGGGAGAGCCGAGTTGGCGTGGGACGGGGGTGAGTAGGGGGTAGGGGGTGTTGCGTGTGGAAGCTTGTGTGGATGTGGAGGGTTGTTGTCGGTCTGGGCAGATGGCGGGCAGATGGCGAGGGTTTGTGCTTGGGATACCGTTCGTCCTCGTGCGTGCTTGCTACACAGAGTGCTGGCTGATGGTCGGTCTTGTCCGTCTGTGTTGAATAGAACAAGTCAGCCACTGTCCACGAGTATCTTGGCTGTATCCGTAGAAGCATTTCCCTTCCAAATCAAACACCGGGCGATGCGATAGATACCACACGCACCAGCCACGGATGGAACCGTTTGTTCCCGCGCCAAGAGGCAGAGTCCGCTCAAACTGAGACGGCGGCAGTCTGGGCTCGGCCGCGGTGAAGGGGCTTGCCAAGCAGGCCGTGGTACCTCGATGAAGGAAGCCCCGCCGATAGCGACGGTTTTGTTTGGGCGCACAGCCAAGATGCCATGGCCGCCAACGTACGCACGTAGGTGTGTGCTGCGGACGTGCGATGGCGGCATGGGGATTGCGACGCGCAGGCGATGGACGGGAACGGGGACGGGGCGGGCGCGGCGCGGGGGGTTGCAGCGTGCGTTTGCGTTTGCCATCGTGCCCCTGCCCAGCTGCTGCTTGTCGGGTCGAGTTGTCAAGCAAGTCATGTTGTCGTCTTCCACCGCGCGATAATGATGCTCAGTTCTCCTCTCCCCTCTCCCGCCTCCCGACCCCCTCAGGCCCATAACTAGAGACAACAACAACCAGACAGTCAGGTAAATGACGGGCCGTTTTGCCTCGAGTTTGCCTGCACTCAATTCTGAGCGTCCGTCCAGCTGCCCCCTGCACACGTCTTGGACTTGCCGAATCGGGCCGCGATTCTCGATGCCGAGAGGATCTGCATTCAGGATGAACGGCTTGGCAGAGAGAGCCAAGAGGAAGCCAAGAGGTTCCAAGAGTTTTGTGATGCCACAGCGGAATCAAACGAGAGCGCGCGGGACCGTGGCTTTGATGAGAAGGGAAGGAAGCAGGCCCGAATGTTTCGCAGAAACTGTTGGGCTGTCGGAGTCTTCCGCCATCCCGGGCGCTTGCCAAGCATGGGCGAGTTTGAGCCGGCGAGGGCTGCGTCGTGGTGGAAGGATGGGATGGATGCTGGATGGAGATGGGGTTTGTTGTTGGGTCGTGTTGTGTTGTGTCCTCTGCTCGTGTGCGTGCAAAGAGATGGAGCAAATCTGAAAAAAACACGACGTAAAAGCGCGACAAAAAACAAGGACAGGAGTGTGGCTTTGCACGGGACTCGACTGCGGCAAGCAGAGTCAACGTCAACGGCGACGTCAACCTGTCAGAAAAAAGTAAAAGACGCACGGAGTCAAGGCCAGCGCCAAGTCGGCGGCATGCTGCTGGCAATTTGTGGCCCAACTTGGATCTGCATTGCTGCCACTCTCTGCGACGCCTTCCCACTGCTCCCCACTGCCTTCCACTGCCTCCCACTGCCTGCCACGCCCCCTGCCAGGAGACAGACTGGTCGGTAAATGGGGACGCCAAGAGCACGCCTGGTGGGGCCAAGACTCCAATGCACGCGCTCGGTGCGACGGCGTCTTTACACATGCCAGAACGCCAGAAACAATAAATATCCAACTCTCTCCCTCTCCTCCGGCCGTCTTGACTCTGTTTTGCTGAATGACGCATCCTGAGGTCTTGCTATCTTGAAACGCCGATATCCACCCCTCCACCATTCGTCATCAAACACCTGACCTGACCTGTGGGTTGGCTGCTGGTGCCTGCTCCGCTCTCTCGCACTCAGCTTGAGAGGGCCATCTCCAACTGGATCTCCTGCCCGCCTTTCTGGACTAGCTCTCCTCCTCCAACCAGCTAACCGATTTGCGGCATTTCTATCCAACACCACAACACCCGACGTGCATGATTATCAGCCCAGCATTACAGCGAGCTTGCCTACCCCGCAAACACTCGCTTGACCCGCGCCGACCCAACACGCGAGCTTCACATTTCCCTGGCACCTGGCCTCCTTCCAGCCCTCGGCACCATCCTTCGCCTCGTCTTCCCTTTCTTCCCATCACCGTCGCCATGGGGTCCACGCTCTCACGGTGCACCTCGAGGAACTCGCCAGGCGCTGCCACCTCCGGCTTCTCCGAGATGGGCCAGAAGATCCTCGACAGGCAACCAAACTGGCTCATCCCGCCGACCAAGTGGAGGTCGCAGGCCTGCAGCCATCGCCCCGTCCGCTACCGCACGCCTACGCCCTACCCCAAGGACGACAGGAAACGCCTCGAGGACGACGGCGCCGCGCGGACCTGCACCGTCCACATCCCCGAGAAGGCCCTCATCATCGAGACGCCCGTCGTCAGCCACCTCGAGATGCACTGCGAGAAGCCCCTGGCCGTGGTGCAACCGCCCTCCAAGCCGCGGCTCGAGAAGCCGCACTCCCCCCTGGCGATAACCTGGGACGTCTCCCCGCGCCTGAATCGTTTTGAGCGTGCTGTCGCATGAGCCGGCACGTGCAAGAACGCGGGGGAGAGGGGGGGGAGTGGGGATGGCGGGAGACCGGGGTTGCGGTTGGGCAGCACCACAGGAACGACTCCATCGTCAACGCCTTGATTTCGCACACACACGACACCACGTATCGATCACCAAAAACCGTTGCAATCAACCCGCCCCAAAAAGGCCGCACTTCCCTCCAACCCTCATCCAACCCCCACACTCTCAACGGCCAGCCATCCATCCGGCCAAAAAACAAGCAACCCTCCAAGCCAGCCAAGCCGGGACAAGCCCACCTCCTGCATCCCGGCACCCATCGATCCTCGGACGGTCACCCACCGATCCAACACCCTCCAACCTTTCACGCCCATCCACCTTCCTCTGCCGTTGCTCCGCCAAGCGCGCGGTTCAAACATCCCCGCCGCCATCTCACCACCACGCACACGCACGCAAACAACTTGGCCGAAGCAAGCCAAGACACGCAGGCCAAGACGGCCCCCCCCTATCTCACTCACTCTCACTCTCACGCACACTCTGCCCGCGAGATTTAGGCAGATTGCGTCGCACACACACACACACACACACACACGCAACAGGTCACGCAGCTCACGCATGCGATAACCATCTGCAGGCAGGAGAAAAACAGGCTGGCTGGGTCTCGCACTGTTTTGTTGTCCGGTTTAGAGTGTGGCGCGGTCTGGGCGGCTTGGCTTGCATGCAGGAGGGATGCGGGATTGCTGGGGGATGGATGGAGAGGAAGCAAGGATGCGGAGGGGTGATGGTCGGATGGGTGATGGTGGTGGGTTGGTGATTGCGATGAGTTGGGTTTGGTGTTGGTTGGGGTGGGTGGTTGAAGTGGTGATGGTTTCGTTCCTTCCTTCCACTCTCCCTCCTCAGTTTATTTTCGTTTGTCTTGTCTTGTCTTGTTTGTTTTATCAGCATGGCGATGCACACTGTGGCGTTTTGGAGTTTGTTTCTTCCAAGGTTGGATTGGGAGGCTGAGTTGATTACGAGGGCGTGTTGTCGCCCGTACCAGCCCGAGGGCTTGTTTGTTTCCTTCGTTGGGTTGGCATTTCGGGATATGCATACGGAATTGAGAATAGGGATGGGTGGGCGGATATTGTGTTGTTGGTCTGGTTTAGCCACAGGGTCGGCGACCCAAGGGATGAAAGGCAAGGGTTGAGGAGTTCCGCGATGTGGGCAGTTTTTCAGACACATCATGGGGGGACTTTTGGAAATAACGAGGAGTTGCTGAGCACATAGTGGCCAACAGCAGGGAGATCCCGCTGGTAGAGCGGGATGCGGCTCAAAATTGGAAATTTGTACCACATTCGAGTAACATCTATCCATCATGATGTTGTCAACATTGTCACGCCGCGACTTCATGATGTGCCAATGCCAGCAAAATGACAGCGAAGTGCTGTTGAGGCTAAGGCGTTCGGATCTAACCGCTGCACTATCTTTTTGTTTCCATGGTCACTGCATGCTGCCGTTTCGCGTTTGCTGTGACATCGCACCTATCTTGTCATCATCTACTCTTCGATTTCTGTGGATGACACATGAGAGCTCATCGACGCCCGATTTTGAAGAACAATCTCAACAAAAGAATTGGGAGAAAAACGTATGCAAAGAATATGTGCCGTTCTGGGATAGACTTGGCTGACACCGCAACTTGAACTGTCCCGATCATCGCCGACTTGTCGAATACCGCAGGTGAACTGAATATCCTGGTGATCTCTCCAAGCTGAGTGAGTCATCGGTATTGCATCACCTCTGTTTAGTATTGAGTGAGTGGCTGAGCGCCTAGTACCCTCCTAACGGCCCTTGATGTTCCGTCTTCAATGAGGTAGAGTGGATGGGCTTCTGGCGACCAAACCCCCGAGACGACCTACGACTGCAACCAACCTTGACCAATATGAAGTCTAACGACCAACTGCCGTCGTCAGCCTCTATGAATAGGTTTAACTCGGGATTGTTATGGCCTTTTCGACTGCTAGGGCGGGCTTGTTTTCCTGTTGAACCGTCCGCACGAAGATCTAGCTATCGTGATGTGGATCATGATCCCGCCCAGTTCGGGCATCCTCCTTCGTTGATACCGCACATGCTATTGATCATTCTCTGCCCCTCGCCAGTGCATCGCATCAGTCGTTCTCCAAACGAAGTTGGCAACGGACAACCCCATCCTGGAGACAGTCTCGGGAATTCCGGCCAGCCGTTCCCAAGAGAAATTGGCCGTCAGCACGCACCACCTGCACGCCTCCCTCGCGAGATTTGACACCCCAACCAGCTGAGATAACAACGGCGATTGACGACAGCGATTCGAGATTAGCAACCGGCAATCCCAACCCAAATCACCAGCCCGCAACCGTTAACCACCCCCCATCTGCCGAGAGGCACATTTCACTCAGGGGCAATCGCCATTCTCATCCCCCACTGCAACCCACCGACGCACTCGCATAACACTACGCGCACCACTTGCGCGTCGAACCGACCCAACAACCCCATTGTGGACAACAACTCCATCACAAATAACCCACGATCCAACAACCAACACAATCCCACCGTGCCATCCCCCAATTTCCGCAGGGCGAACGAACGAACAGCCAACCCCAGGGGCTGGAAAGCTCGTCGATGCGAACGTGCTTGGAGCTGGGGACCCAAGTCACCGGTCAACTCTGCCAACCCCACCCGTGAGTGCGGTTGTCCAGGGGTGGAGGGGAAGGGGTGGTGGTGCAAGGTCAGGGGGGTTGCCCAGCGACCAGGATCGGCCGGATAACCCAGTTCGGGCGGTGGGGCCTTGTTCTTGTTCTTTTTTCAGCGGGGGTCTGTTCGCCTGGGTGTTAGGGGGTTGGGGTTGGGGTTGAGGCGGACAGCAGTGGATGGAAGAGATGGAAGGCAAGGCGCGGGGGTCCGAATACGTGACGCGCTGGGGTTGGGTGAGGCTGGGGGAAGGGAGCTGGGGAGGGGAGGGGTCACCCTGTGCCCGGCGAGGGGGAAATGCCATCCCCTGTCCTGTTGCCCCACGGATTGGGGGGGGTTGCTTGGGGCTCGGACGACGGCAACCATGTTTCTGTCTCTTTTGATCTTTTCTCGGCGGCAGCGAGATCGAAGATCCGGCCGGGAGTTTGTGAGAGACCGATCAGGCAGACATAGGGATCGTCGCACGATCTCAGATTCCCGCGTCTTGGAGGTTGATCCCGTCGATGTCTGAGTCTGACGGGCAAAGAGGTGAAGTTTAAGGTTTGAAGCTTTGCTGACAGCCGCTGCCGCCGCTGGGGTACATGGTTAGTTTGCTGTTGACAGCCACCTGTGCCTTGCACGCACTCATCACACCCGAAGTTGCCGTGCCGATTCCTTCCTGCAGGTGCATGCGATTCTGAGCTGCGGTCGCGGGGTTCTGGGAACGACAAAGTGCCTCTGCCTGCCCGGAGCTGCCAAGTGTGCCCCCACTCTGCCGCTGAAGAAAGTGAGGAGAGTTTGGCTAGCGCGATGCCAAGGGAGACCTTCTTTGCTTTGACTTTGGCCAGCGATGTCACCGTGATGGAGCCGGATTTGGTTAGGAAGCAACGAGGAGCAGGGGATTCGTGGGAGGGGGAGGTCGGCCAGGTAGTCCCGGTTTCGCAGGTCATCTTGGTCACCGATAACGACAATTCACCACCATGCTGTTGTCCTCGCCGGCAAACCCCAGACTTTAGAAATTGCGGATGGGCTTGGGCGTTTCAGCGAGTTCGGTCATGAGGGCGGGGAAGTTCAATAGCTGACGCCACCAGAGAGGGGGTCAGCCCGGCAGCGGAGAGAACCTTCGTCAAGACAAGGTGAGCGCTAAGGTGAAAACAACTGGGGGGGGGCTATTTTAGCAACAGGGCTAGGGAATGCAGGACACCTCCCCGATGAGCTAAAAGTGAGCCAGCGTGGTGCGGGCAGGGGGGCTGGCATACTTCGTTGACAATCCAAACGGGTCATCGGACAACGACAGGAGCGAGTGCCGGCGGGAGGGGGAGGCAGGCAGGTGTCCAAAGATGGAATGCTCGTCGTCGGCAGGGGCGGGGATGGGAGGGGAGGGGACAGTCAAGCATGAAGCTCAAGGCGCGCGGGGTGATTCCGACTCGATCAACGCTCGCCAATGCCTAGGCGCCGTCGCTGCTGTCAGCCCCCTCCTCCAGCAGGGACCTTGCAGGACGGCAGCAGGACCAGCAGGACGGGAGAAGACGGCAAGACGAAACCTGTTCGTCCTCGTGGCCGATGTCTTGGATGTCGAGGTGGGTGTCGTCGAGGTGAGGTGAGACGACGGTCGTAGTGCAGCTGGACTGCACAGGAAAGTATTGCTGTCGTGCATGGGATGGGATGGGATGGGGTCCACGTCGGCAGCGTCTTGCCGGCGATCAGCAAGCCATGGGCGGCGGGTGGCAGGTGGGAAGTGGAGGGTGGTGGGCAGTTGGTTCGGAATTTTTGATTGCCGGCAGCACCACGACCAGGCCTGCCACGTTGTGGCTGCCACCTTCCCGCCGCCGAGTGGACTGCGCCCTCGACCAACCTGACGGTGGTACAGCGTCAGTCGGACCCGTGGGCCTGGGTGCATTCGAGACTTCACTATCGAATTGGCGCGGCTGCAGAGCGCCTCACCAGCGCTATTCGTGGGACGACGAGGGACGATGGAACGGAATACGAGCGAAGCCGCCCACGAGGCTTCAGAGGGTTGCATCGGTTTGAGGGTGATCCATGGTTCGCCGACGCCCTCGCAGCGCCAACAGACGCCAGCGACGGCGGGCAGCATGGTC
>FTEL01004196.1_pt1 | contig 13690 bp, 15 predicted proteins | sample 1658911 | NCBI WGS metagenome assembly FTEL01 (sample SAMEA3914869, study PRJEB12502) | metagenome | biome: forest; material: soil | place: USA | collected 2012-03-12 | depth 0.1 m
GGTGGTGTCGGATCGGCCGGGGCGGTTGGATGTGTATGCCGTGGGGACTGATAGCGCGGTTTGGCATAGGGGCTTTGATGGCACCAGGTGGAATGCTTGGGAGTCGACGAAAGGGCTGACGTCGAGCGTGCCGGCGGTGGCGAGCTGGGGCGCTGGACGGGTGGATGTGTTTGTTGCTGGGACGAACTGGGCCCTGTGGCATAACTGGTAGGTGGCTGGTGTGGTCCCGATGGTGGTGAGGGGGTTTGGGCTGAAGGGATGGCGGTGGAGGGAGGGGGAGCGATGGAGACGGATGAGCGAGTCGTCTTCTATGTGGTCGATTAGTCCTGCTTGAGAATGTTGAGACAATTTCCTGAGCGCTGTTGCAGTTGAAGTGACATTCCAATGCGTGGTACCACGATGGGGATGTGCTTGTCCTCCTCGGACTGGAGAATTCTCAACATGATCAAATACGCGCGACTCTATCCCGGCGCGACCGCACTCCGGTTGCGGTCCCGGCCCCTGTGCAACACTCTCCTTGCCCTCAGTCTGCCGGATCCAACAGTCACCAAGGACTCATGTAATACTTAGTTCCCCGTTTAACTGCCCACCTAGTTCTGGGCAAACACAATCAACACTGCTGCATAGCTGGGAAGTGTGCCAAAAAGAAATGGTTAGCAAAGTCTACAACAGGAAAAGCCTCCTGGAGACTAGAGGAAAACAGATATTAGAGACTTACGCGCATGCTGCCAAGACAATCTCGTGGTCGCGACATGCCGTGCCAGCAGCCATAACCACGGCCACGAGTATGCAGCACAGAGCAATGACGACTACCACCGTCGGTTTGTCCTCTATGCGCGAGAGGATACCGACGGGGACCAGAAGCAGAGCGGACGACACCACAGTCAGCAGTACCCGGACGATCAGTCGCACCTTGGCGTCGTCGTAAAGATGCAGCTTTCCGGACTGCGAGACGGAAACGGTTCGTCCTCCGAGTGGTTTCTAGCTAGGGCGTCAGAGTCTAGCCGTGTTCCGCTTGATCTGGGTCTCACACGTAAGAACATTCAGTGCCGCCGGTACAGCTTGATGACTGCCCAGATGGGATGTAGATTCCAGACGAGACGTTTGCTTACCGTTGCGAGCCACCACCACGCCAGCGTCTCAACGAGGCGGTAGACCCACGTCTTGTGGGAGGATCCCTCTCCTAGGGTGACCAGATCATCGTCGCCGAGTTCCGGGTTGCTCAGAAAGGCTAGATCGGGGCTGTTGGACGGCGGCAGGGATGACTGTGCCCAGCGACGCAAGTCGGACAAGGCGATCGGATCGGGGGCTCCGAGCCTGCAGATCTGCGCGTAGCGCGCCACGGCTTCGTCTGTAGTATTAATCACCGTTAGGAGGGCCCAGCCTTGAACACTCCTTTTTCCCGCGGGAATTGGCGAGCCTACTGTATGCGAGTAGCCTTGTCTCAACAAGGTACTGGAACCGACCGGTACCATCGCCCGACTCCTCAAGCTGCTTCTCGAGATGCGCGAGCTCGGACTGGATCCGAAGGATGTTACGTATGTTCATAGCCGCGAAGCGTCGGAATATCAGGTAACTGGCGTCATGGCGCATGACATTTGCCAGCTTGCTGTGGGGATCGTCGCCATCTGCAGCCGCAACCCCCGGGGCCGGAGGTGTGCCAACAGTGTTTGGCGTCGTTGGCGCGTTTACTGTGGGCAAAATTGGCCCATGTTGGGGTATTTGTGTCTCTTTTTGAGCGAGTCTCGAGCCGTAAGTGCGGTTACCGTGTCTGCGGAGACGGAGCTGGATGTTCTCGTGCTCGACCAGGTGGGCTTCCAGCTCGGACCTACATACGAACTTCAGTACCTGAGATGGGCAGGCTTAGGTTGGCACGCGGAAACGGCGCGCCCGTTTGGGGTGAATGCTTACTCGCTCCCAAATTGCTTTCCGGGACAATGATGGCAAATCATGTCGCTGTCGCGCTCTTATCCGCGGAGGAGTTGCCCGAGTACCTACCGAGCAAGGACTGCAGACGTGGATTCTTGAGGTTCGACGAGACTGACTCCGTTGGCGACAGGCCACGACATACAAAGTTCCATTGCTGCCCTTGCTCCCACGTCCCCCGCTCGCTACAATGCGGCAGCCTGATTGCGGGGGCTGTGATGCCACACAAACCCCATGCAGCGTAGTATTTGATCCCCTCCATTCCGTTCTCCCGGGTTAGCCTGCGAGCAAGTGTGCCTTACCGAAGGGAGGGCACAGCCACACTTTATAATCGCGTACAGCCTGGTGGTCATGATGCGCTTCGACTCGACTTGACGCATTTTAAGGTAGCTCGCACGCCCAACCTTTTCCCCTCTCGATATCCGTAGCAATCGAGGAGCACCCCCAGCAACGCGCCACAGCTTCGATTTTGACTTTGCCCGACCAAGTGATAATTCATTACCTGCCTAACATGGATTGCAAACATTGCGGTCACAAGTCCGAGGGCCAGTGAGTAATAGGTCGACGGGAGATTGGTGGAAGGTCTCCTTCTTTCTGCCCAGCGAGTATTGACGGTGACGTCCAGGGCCGAGTTTGCCGCCCATTGCGAGGAGCACGAGAACATACAACAGCGTCTCAATCGTACCGGTCTTCGAACGTATGGTGCCCGGTATACCGAGTCCGAGCCAGCCAAGGGGAAACAGGAATCGTCGACGTTGGGCCAACCTCAGCAGCCTGCTGGAAACGAGAGAGTGCTACAACATCGACCCAAGGCAGTGTCCGCACAGGTCTCCACAAGCGACTCAGCTTCGACAACCGAAGACACCCATGCAGACGCGCTGAGTAAACGGGTGCAAGCCATCGTCGGGAGGTTCCCCGCATATCAGGGCGATGGGATCGAACCTCAGCCAGAGCAGCGGCCGCGCGAGATACCTTGCCCGGACTGCGACGCCAAATTCCGGAATCAGTACGTCACACCATGTTACCTGAATACATTGTCGACAATAATTCGTCTCTCGCCAAGATCTAACAAACACATAGGCAGGAACTTGACGCGCACTTCCTCTCACTGTACTGCCGTGGAAACGACATTCTCCAGTATGGTTTGGCTGCGGACAGGTACTGTCAAACTAGCTTTGGTGTAGCTCGCTCTCGCCATCGCAGCTGACATAGCCATAGTTCCAAGCCCCGTGGTTATTTCGTGGAGGAGGTACGGGTGCCTTTCGACCACCATTTGCATGGCTCGCTGTTTCAGTGCCAGAAATGCGACTCTGCGTTTCCGACCCTGGTTGAGAAAGAGGAGCATGAAGTCACACGTGAATCTGACCCAACCTGCTGCCAATATCGGTCGGGACTGACTTTCATCATCTTGCAGACCCAGTACTGCCGCACAAATGCCTTCACTGCGCCAAGGTATTTGGCACAGAGTGAGTAAGCCCTTGTAAGCACTGAGAAGCCCTCCACCTAGGTGCTCTAACGAGATTGGGTGTCTACCTACCTAGATACGAGCTGGAAACACACTACGAGTGGCATGACGACATGGAGTATCGACAGATGGTGGATCGACTCCCACTCCCAGGTCAGAAAGAACATCAGAGTGATGAACAACCCGAGGTTACTAGCGACGTCTTCCAACTCCCCGGCGGAATCCAAAAAGTCCCCATGCCCTTAGCCACTGGCAAAAGGGGTTAGCATTTCCCAGAGTCAGCGTCTCTGAATTGTTGAGCGCTAACGGCCCTTCAGACCGACCAAAAGATAAAGTCGTGTTAGGTATTAGTTCCATCAGCCGGGAGGACGTGGAACATCGTAAGTCGTCTTCAGATTCACTCCCTTGCTGCGAAACAGCCGTATCTCATTACTCCAACGAACAGGCTTTGCACCCAAGGGCGTCTTCGTCGGCGGACCGACTCATGGATACTTCCTCCCTCCAGGCATGAGCGAGGAGGAGGGCAGTTCCATTGTGAACTCATATCATGACTCGAAAGACGTCCCCATGCTTTTCACCCCAGACGGTCGTGTCATCAGAGTCGGCGGCTTCCGGACGGTTGCGGCTTCGGAGGTAACCAGCGGCAGGCAAAGCCATTCACTCGCCAGCGCGGCCAACTCGGATTCGAGCAACCCAGGCACCGAGGCCGTACACGGATGTCACCTGCTAGGCCACGGGTCCGCAAAAAAGGGATTCCAGGTTCGGGATGCGTCGGGCCGTCTGAGATGGTTGCATGGCACAGCCTCCGGGACTGTCTCCAGTTTCATCATTAATGATCCCCCCTTTCAGAAGGAGCTTGACGAGCAAGTCGGAGCTGCCGTGAAGTGGGAAACTGACGGCGAGATGGAACGAGCCTTGGTTTGCTGGAAGCGGGTTGCCGAACTGCTGACCGACCCGTCGAATGTCGAACGCGACAAGGACCTGATGGCTCTGGGACATCTCGCAGATGTTTCGTCAAAGGTCGGGCGATTCGACGAAGCAGTGGGGTACTACTGCGATGCTCTGGAGCTCAGCGAGAAGCTCTTTGGGATTGCTCACATCACCAACTTTTTCTTCATCAATGCCCTGGCCGTCCTCTTTGACGAGAAGGGAGACTATCAACAAGCTGCCCCCCTCTATCGCAGATCACTTGCTGGTCGCCTCAGCATCCTCGGACCGGACCACCCAGACACACTCATGAGCACCCAAGAACTGGGCATGGCCAACTTGCAACTCGGCCATCGTCTTGCTGCCAGGCGGCTCATCGAGACGGCATACCTTGGTTACGAGAACCTGACACCACCGGAAGAGAGGATGTCGTTGATGACGCTCAACAACCTCGCCTCCATCTACGGCACCCTGGGGCTGAAGAAAGAGGCCGCCGCGCTCCTCGTGCAGCGGATACCTCAGCTGAGACAAAGCCTTGGCCTCAACGACAGACTCGTTGCGTTTGCGGTTTTCAACCTGCTACAGAACCTCCAGAGCCCGACCATTCCGACCGATGTTCTGGGTGTCATCCACGAGCTGCGGGGCCTTGAATCCGAGGAGGGCATCACCGCGTCACAAGAGTTGGCGGAGTTCTTTTCCAACCGCCAACGATGCAAAGAAGCCCTGCCTCTGTACCGCGAGGTCGTCCAGCGATGGAAGCAGCGGCAAGGGAGCCAAAACGACGTCGCATACCAGCGGCTAACCAACGCCACGGCGCTCCTCGCGGACTGCCTCTTCCGCCTACACCTCTACCAAGAGGCCGAGGCAACCTACAACGACCTCGCCCGCCTAACCGCCGGCGTTGCCGCGTTCCCCGGATGGCACACAAGCGCGACCAGCACTGTCGCACTGGCTCGACGCAAGAGGGAGGCCCTCGACGACGAGCGTCGCCGCTGGCGCCTCGACCAACCGGGCAAATGCCCCTGCGGCCAACTCACAACCCGGCTCTGCCCCCTCTGCCACATCAAGCGTCTCTGCTCCGCCGCCTGCGATCAGACTCACCACCACTCACCTAGCAACCCGGCCACCACTGCGCCCTGCATCCCCTCCATAACCCCCGCGCAATCCACCCTGGCCGTCCTCAGCCCCAACCACCCGGCCCCCGACGTCGAGCGCTGGTTCCAGTCTCTCTTCGCAAACGACGAGCTCATCCCCAAGAGCGCGCGCGGCCCGCCGCGCCTGCGCTCGTCGCAGGGCCTCTTCGTGCCCATCGGCCGCGGCCGGTGTTTCCCGACGCTGCGCATCAGAAAAGACCCCGCGTGTATCGCGGGATACTGGTTCAACCCGCGGTGCGCGGCCGACGTGCGCGTGCGGTATAGTGTGCAGGCGCCTGGGTGGACGTCGGCGGGGGCGATGCGCGCGACGTACCTGTTTCCGACGGATGACAAGGCCGAGATGATGTATCTTGTTGTTGCGCCCGGCAAAGAGGCGGTGGCGGCGGCGAGAAGGGAGAGGGAGGCGGTTACTGGGGTTGCGGGTGGCGGGAGTGGGGAGGAGGTGCCGGATGGGGAGATGATTGAGTATTTGCGGCTTGTTGAGCCGCAGGAGAGGGGTGGGGAGCCGTTCGCGTTGCTGGCTATTTTGATGGAGTGGGAGGTTTGAGGTTTGGGAGCGATAGGCATGTCGAGGTGATGGATGGATGGATGGCAAGGGAGTTTGTGAACTCACACTCCTGAAGCAGGGGATTCGAGTAATATAGGCGGCATTGTTAGGCGGCCGAGGAATGTTAAAGATGTAGGAAGTTAGGGGGTAATGTTCAGGGATCGAGTCTTGTCGGTGGCCGAGTAGTTTGGGGGTTGGCTTCATACATAGTCCAAAGTTCGTCCAGTCAATCTTGATGATACCTCCGGCGCTGAAGGACAACGAAAACCCAACAATCACGCCACAGTCCGTTGTAAATAAGAGCCACTCAGGTCGAGAGTGTTTAATTTTTGGTTTAAACAAATATTCCAATAACTCCAGAACACCTTGCGAACAGCACTCGACTCAAATGAACAAGATCGGGCAAAACACGCTCGGTCTTCACACATCAACTGACTAAAATTCAAATATCCACGCCCCTGTCTTCAGGGGTATATTCATAGTAGGGCATATCGACGGGCACAGGTAGGTAGGTCGTCGGAACGACCCACGGCGTCTGGACCTGGCTGTGAACCGGCACGATCGGGGCGTGAACCATGCTATCGTGGACGGGGTACGAAGAGACGTACGACCACCCGCCCATGTGGGCCAAGTTAGCCGAGACCACGTCTGGTGTCTCGGGTTGCGTCGGAGCCAGAGCGTATGACGGCGCGGGGAGCTCAGGGCGGTAAAACATGGAGCTCAACGGGGCGCTGGCCTCGGATGCTGTGCTCGAGAAGTTGGCGAAAGGGAAGGGTGTTGTTGATGGCGCGATGGCCATGGAAAGGTCGCTGGTGTCCGCGAACCCCGGAACTTCCGACGCGTTCCAGCTGAACGGGGAGGGCGGGATGTGCATCGGAGGTGTTGGGGCAGCAGGTGTGGTGGTCAAGGACGAATCTGGGGGGTCCGGACTGCTCGTCCCCGTGATGGTCTGGCTCCTTTCGCGGAGCCTCGAGAAGAGATTGTTAACGACCCGGGTCGAGAGCTCAGTCACTCGCTGAGTGCTGCTGTTGTTGCTGTCGTCGCCGGTGTCGGTGCAGCCGCTGACGGACTGAACGGCCTCGGCGACCAGTGTCTCTCTGTGGCCCTCCCAGTAGTCCTGCATGAAGTTCAGGACGCCACCTGACCCGGTGCCGGCAAGGAGGTACGGTGAAAAGGGGGGAGGTCTGTCTGGGAACAGAATGTGCCAGATAATGAACCACTGGCTTTCGTTGTTAAGGGCAGGGTTGGAACGCCGGGCGAGCGCCGTTCGCTGACTTTCTGTGACGCCCTCGACCGCGACATGGCCAGGGGGCAACCGACAGGGGCTGTTTCTGAGGTGGCTGTCGCGCCTCCGGGCGTCCTCGGAGACGAAGCCATACCCAACGCTGTGGCCAGGGCGGTAATGGCGTCGGTTCAAGTGCTGCTTGACGTCCCGGATTCGCAGAAGACGCAACGCCGCGCAGCTCATGTATCGCATGCTGTCATATTTGTAGAACGGGCAAGCAAAGATCGGACCTCCATTCTGATCTTTATGACCCGGGATGTCGCTGCCCCCGGCTTTGGTAGTCCTGGTCGACCTCATCGAGCCCATCGACACACCACCATCCCCTGCCGAAAGCAAATGTGTCCGAAACTTCTTGCTGGACCTTGGCGAGGGTGACAGCCGTCTTGGTGCCGTCCAAAGTGAAAGTGGCCGGGGCAGCAGCCTTGGGTTCATGGCCACGTGCAGTTGCAGACCCGTCAGTTGGTCGACGTGGAGATGCCTCGCAGAGGAACTCGTCCTTTGGTCTTCGATGATCGACCGTCGACTTGGAAAGGCGAGACCTGCCATTGCAGGGGAAAAGAAAACCCGGCACGCGGGGGACACTGGACAGGATCCCTTGAAAGGCCGCGTACATGACGGCGTCCCAATGGCTGATGTCCGACAACCGTGGGTGGTTTCGGTGGTGCTGAGGCGAATGATTCGGAAAGCTGACGGACCTCGAAACCGCCGCGTTGTCAGTCTAAGCTGCAGCTAGGAAATGGAAAAGCCATGCAGGTAGGTATATGGGATCGGGGTGAACCCTGGAACAGGTCTTGCCCAACCAAACACGTCACTCGGGAGAGGGCCGCATACCCGCCACAGGGCTCCTGCATTCGGCAATGCCCGACACCGAGTGCCACACCCAACCAGAGGCTGCGCATGTGTTTGACCTGTCATTGCGACCTAAATACCCGCTGTGACCGCTCCTTGAAAACAGGTATGAGAAGCCACCGCCACTCAGGAACCAGCATAGATACATGTACAAGTTTATAGAGATCATGCTGGGAACTCTGTTCAGTTTCATGTGCTTTTGCCATGCCGATTTCCATCACCAAGATGAAGAAGGCCCCGGCCATCCCTCTGATCCAGAGTCTTCCACGAAGCGAGTTGCAGCGGCTTGGCTCAACGCAGGGGAACGAGGTGTGTGCATGCTAACGGATCGTGGCTTACAGAAAGACCCGACAGGCGGGGACTCGGCTTGCCCGGTTAGCCTGCTGGCAGAAAGACCGCAACTTGGGATCTACCAGCCGAGCTGGCACGCGAATCCCCAGACCGAGGCACAGACGAAGGTCGCCGCAAGGCAGATTGCCCAATTCACCGCCCCTTTCTCACTGGAGGAGCGACGGGCAGAAAACCCCTCTCTTCCAACACCTGTTGAAGGCGTCCGAATCTCTGGCAGGGGTTGCGAGGGCTGATTCGTCCACCGAGCAGCGGATGAACAAGTGTTGGGGTGGCGCCTCAGGCATTGGCTGGGCTTGCATACCCGTGCATACCGCGTTTCCCTCCTTGGACATCATCCAGCAGATGTTGGAGCTAACCCCCGGCGACGCACCCTTGGTCTTGCCCGCCTTGCTGGCGCCCCTCCTGGGATTGGTTTCTCCTGGCAGGAGGGTGGTAGCAGAGGTTGACAGCCCGCAACAGCTGTGTGCTGAAGATGCCTCGCGAGTGAATCGCACATGTGCGTTGTCAATGGAGTTTCTTGGGTCTTGTAGTAGTCCGCGGACAGTTGGGCGACGGCCTGACAAATAGAGACAAGACAACGGAGACAGCGTTGGTTGTGTGTTTTCTCGCTTTCCGGATTTCCCACTCCTGACTTCTCCGCCGGATGTGACAACCTCTGCCCCCTGGGGTAGCCTGCCAGGTTCCACAGCACATTTTACAACATTGAATATTCCAAGGTGAACGGGAAGACTGGGGACTGTGTTGCTGCCGCCGGTGGGATCTCGTCTCTGCTTCGTCTTGGTAGCGCCATCGTTCTGCACACCATCCCCATCCTCCCTCGAGTCTGCATTTAATTACCCGTCCAGCGCGTGTCCCCGTGTGAACACGCATTCCGCATATGAAGATCGCGCGCCTCTGAACTGCGCGCCTCACCGCTGCCGAGAACCATGCCTGGCTGCCTATCGAAGCCGTCGAAGCCGTCAAACAACACCCCCCCATCTCGACGGGTCAACGCTCTGGACGGATTCAACAACGCGGCGCGCAGGGAGAAAGACGGCTCTTGCCAAACGCGGGGGGGCCTCAGAGGTTTGTTGTCCTGCCTACTCCTTTCTAGTTCTCATCTAGCGCTAACGGCAGACACCGTAGCCATTGGCCTCCTGTCCATCCTGCTCCACGTCGCCAGCGACGGGACTACCATCGCCGGGCCTGGTCTGCTTTCGCCTGCGGGCGTGAGCAAAAGGGCCTCAACCAGTGCAACCAACACACACCAACGTCGATCGTCCAGGTCGAATGGACCGGGGGGCGTCAGAAACGACTCGGAGCGCGGCGTAAGGGGTGGTGCCAAGCGAGATGGCGACAGCATTGCCCTGGCGCAAGCTAAGAAGCGCAAAGGGGAAAGCAGCAGCCCGCCCTTCGCCTGCCCGTACTGGAAACTCAACTGCGTCACCCACAAGGACTGTTTGCAACGGTATTACCTGAAAGACACTGCCGCGGTTGTGCAGCACCTTGACCGCCGCCACCGGGCGCCGACCCGCTGCCCGGACTGTTTCCAAGTATTTGCCTCGCGCCCAGCTTGCGATGCCCACATCCAGCAACAGCCCCGTTGCGTCCAGGTCCAGGGCCCAGGTCTCGCCACCCACGGCGTGACCGAGGACCAGTTCGAGCAACTTAGGAGCCGGAGGGCCCTGCCCAACTGGGACAACTATTCCCAGCCGGCACGCTGGTACTGGATTTGGTGCGTCCTTTTCGGGAACACGCCCGGTCCGTCTTCACCCTACGTTGACAGTCCTGAGGTCGAGGAGCTGGCGGTAAGTCCGTTCATTTTCATTAGACTCGCCTTCAGGTGCTCCGCGCCACCCTACCTAACCTTCGGCCCCGCTGCAACAACTGACATTCATTCTGGCCAGCTCTGCCGCCGCACCATCGCCGAGTACCGCCGCAGGCACTCCGAGCAAGAGTTCCTTTCCCTCATCGGACTCAGCCCAACCGGCAGCCACTCGCCGATGGATATTGTAGACCGGGTGATGGACTGGGGGGTCATCTCGAGAATGATCCCCCCAAATCAGGAGAACCTTACGTTCATGACCTCCGACACGCTGTATGTTGGCAGCGCTGAGGAATATCCGGGTCCGCCCCAACAACCAGACGAAGATCAGCATTTGCGTCAACAAACCGCCGAATATCAGCATCCGCCGCAACACCCCGGCGGATATCAGTACTTGCCCCAACAGCCCGCTGCGTACCAGCACCCGCGCCAACAACCCATCGCGCACTGGCAGTACCCGCGGCAACAACCCGTCGCATACCAGCATCCGCCCCAACACCCCGGCGAATACCAGTACTCGTCCCAACAGCCCGCTGCATACCAGCAGCCGCCCCAGCAGCTTAGCGCATCAGATGCGACCCCCATCACGCCACACGACTTTGACTTTCTCCTGTCTTCATTCCAGTATGACAGCCATCCTCCTGCCGCCACCCAGGATTTCTCTCGCGTCGCCTACGCAAACGCCCGACACGACCCCGTCATCTCCCAAAGCTACGCCCCCACGCACTACGCCGAATCCCCCCTCCCCTACCAAACCCCTCCCTCCCTCCAACACGCCTTCGAGAACCCGTCTTTCTTCTCGTACTCACCCGACGTCCTCGCCGCCCAAGCCGCCTTCCCCTCCACCTACAACACCAGCGGCACCACCCCCACTACGACCCCATTGGATTACGTTTCCAGTAACAACCTCATCTCTCCCACCCCCAACGCCCCCCTTCCTCCTCGTCCTCCTCAGCGATTCGCCGTCTCCGATGCAGCGCACGCCGCCCCGCCGCCGAGCGATACCCGCCTCGACGGGGCCGGCGCTGCCCAGGAGACGACGCAGAATCATGATGAGAACCCCCCCCCCTGAGGATAACGATGACGCGCCGGGTGGCCCGGCGTGGTGGGGGGTTGGATCGGGGTTTTTTGAGGGTGGGTGAGAGTGGAGATGGGCAGGTCGGGGTTTTGGTGGGTTAGATCAGTGGCTCGTGCCCTCTTTTCTGTTTGTTATTTTCTTTTTTGGTTGGAAGAGTCGTTGGCGTGATGCGGGGCTTGGGCTAACAGGTTTTGTCAGTTCGATGAACTGACGTTACGAAGAGTAGGTATGGTTATTCACTCTCTATAAGGCGAGGCTGTTTTGTCTTTTAACTGGCGGGCTGTTTGTCGTTGAATGGTGGGCTTTTGTGTCTTCGAAGGGCGGGCTTGTGTGTCGTTGAACCGCGGGCTTATGTGCCTATTTTGTGTCTTGGGAGGGTGGGTTTGTTGTTTTTTGAAGGCAGGTTTGTTGTTTCTTGCAAGGACTGGTAAGGATTTGTTTGGAACTGGGCATCTAAGACGGATCTCGTTTTCCGATAAGTCGGCTTGACTGGACCGACCGAATCATCCTTCTGTCGTTTGCTGTACGGCTCTCTCTTCTCAACGAACGACTGTAGTTTTCATGTATCTTACGATCTACGCTATGATCTGTATGGTTTATCTCATGATTCATCCTAAAAGCTTGTGATATGACTGATTTGCAATTTACTCTATCATTCATCGCTTGGTTTGTTTTGTGATATTCATGTATTTCATGCTTTAGCTCAATTTTCATCACATGATTCATCTCATGATCATGCTTGTCCCACACACGGGTTTAGATATAAACTCGATTCCGCCCACCTTCTGAGAATCCTACTTCGGCAACCGAAACCGGGCATTAATCAGGCGGCACAATGCGCAGCCGCGTGTCAAAGGAGACTCTGATTATGAAACAGTACTCTCTCGGGCGTATGTTGGGTGTGCGCGCCACACCAGAAACGAAATAGCACGTTGCCCAGCCACGCAGAAGGGCTAAAGGAGACCCCGCGATGCAAGGGCGGGCAAGTGGCACGAGGATTGAGTCCAACCTCAGCTGACGGGTGCCCGCTGGACGGAACCCGATAGCCAAGTACCGAAGTACCGAAGTACCGGAGTACCGAAGTACCGAAGTACCGAAGTACCTCAGGTACCTTAGGCGGTGGCCTGATGAACCGTTCCACAGCTGGTTCTGCTTGGGCGCTGATCTTGGTGATCGTGATTGGTGCTCAATCATCCAATCAACTGTCTTGAACACAGCTGTGCGACGCATATGATTGGATCTCTGCTGCAACACGAGATCTTGGCAGAGCAACAGAGAGCATCCAGCCTTTTAAACCTGCGCCAGCCTCTGCGCTGTATTCTCCCGGCTGCCTTGTGGTGTCGAGCTTGTTGACTCTTACCATCGCCTTGCTTTCTTGATGCCTTCACATATGCCCCCTGAAAACACAAGCACTAGAGCCACCTACTGCCATGATCTGGATTTTTGTTTCCCAGCCATCCTCGTTTATACATTCCTCGAGATGGATTTGCGACGAGTTGCTGGGGGAACAAGGATGCAATAACAAGCGGCCCCTCCCGGGACCTGTGGAGTTGCGGAAACAGATGATACACAAGAGAGATCTCATGATGGTCGGTGGGACGCGAGCCAGGATGCACGACAGGCAGAATTCCATCAGAGCTAAAGCTTTTGCAGTCCGCGGCTTGTTGACTGGGTCGTCTGCTGGGTTGTACGACTTTGTCTTCTCTGGCTTCGAATGGTTTCGTCTGCAACTCCCCGAAGACGTTTCTATCTGCAACTTCCGGGCCTCGAAGGGGCCCTGGTACTCCGCACAACAAACGAGTGAGAAACTCGACCTCGAACCTTGCGCCATCTTTGTTGAGTTTTGGGCCGTGGTGGTCAGGGTTCAGAATTTTCGAAAAGAGACGAAGCCCGGCTTGTCTGTCGATCCTAGACACAACGCCTCCCTCTTCCTGCCTCCTGCCGGACAGCAAGATCGAAAGCCACCGATTCCGCCGGCAGTGGCTCTGCGTCATTATGACCACGAGCCTAAGCACAATACGAGTTCATGCAAGTCTCAGCCAGACGAACCTCCCTCAGCATCCCCCCCGGCATTAAAACCTCACCCTCAAACAACGCCAGAACCCCAAAACCGGGCATCCCACAAACGAAAAGCAGACACAATGCTAAACTCCTCCTCCCCCGACCCCGACCCCTCTAACACCCTCTCCGAAAAACAGCGCCGCCTCGCAGCCGACCCGCACTTCCAACTCCTCGTCCAAGCCCTCATCACCCTAGGCCTCGACATCTGGAACCACGCAAAACAACAATACCCAACCCCCCCCA
>FTEL01010816.1_pt1 | contig 13666 bp, 11 predicted proteins | sample 1658911 | NCBI WGS metagenome assembly FTEL01 (sample SAMEA3914869, study PRJEB12502) | metagenome | biome: forest; material: soil | place: USA | collected 2012-03-12 | depth 0.1 m
AGGGTGTGGAAGGGGGAGGAGGGGCTGGGAGATGTGGTACGGTTAGAGTTTGAGCATGCGCACAAGCCGTGGGCGGTTGGGCAGCACTTCTTTTTGTGCTTTGTCGAGGGGAGCATCTGGCAGAGTCACCCGTTTACGCCGCTGTCGCTGCCGGTGGCGGATGCCGTGGGGAGGGTGAAGCATACCTACATTTTCCGAGCCAAAGGGGGAGAGACGAAGAGGATTGCCGAGGTTTTGGCTCGGAAGACGGCCGAGGAGAAGGCGCCGACCACGCCTGTTATTCTGCAGGGCCCGTATGGCGAGGACATGGTCGAAGGGTTGACGCGGGACGTCAATGTGCTCTGCATCGCTGGCGGCACCGGCATCACCTACGTCCTCCCGGTCTTGCTGCGTCTGGTCAGGGAGAGACCGAATCCCGGCCGCCGGATGGAGCTGGTATGGGCGGTCAAGCGGAAGCAGGATCTAGAGTGGGTGGAACCGGAACTCGACGAGCTGCGCAGGCTGGGCGTCGCCCACGGCTTGCAGATTCGGACTTTTGTCACAGCCGAGCCGGTTACTGTGGCGGTGTCCAAGGAGGTCCAAGTCACGGGTGAAAAGGGCCGGGCCGAGACGGATGACGAATCTGGCTCAGTTCAGGACGCGCCCTCGATCGGTGGTAATGACCACCGGCCGGATGTAACGGCGGTCGTTGGCCAGTTTGTTGGCGAGGTGGCACAGGGTCAGACGCGTGTTTTTGGAAGCGGCCCGCCAGGCATGATCGTTGACTTGAGGGCAGCCGTGGCTAAGAACAACTCTGGCGGCAGGGTCTGGAAAGGAGAGGAGCGGTTTAATGTGCGACTTGTTTGCGATGATCGGTTAGAATAGTAGATACCCCTTGGAATTAAGTTTGTTCAAAGTTTGATGCATCCAACGTCTAAATATCCCGTCCGGTTCCCTTAAAGATCCTCCTCGTCGTGCAAATCTGCTATAGGTTAGTACTGTACTCACCACGTGGCACTATTTGCTCTTCCTACACTTCTCCGCCTTCCACTCTTGCACCCACGCCCTCACGAAATTGACCTCAGCCCTCTGCGCCTGAGCAACAGCCTTTGGCGGCAGATGCGGCGTCGTCTCGTTGGGAAACAAGCCGTTCTCGTCCCAGTGATGCACACCTTCGTCGATGAGAATGAACGGCTCGTTGATGGTGTTTTTCCTCTCCGGCAGCCCGATGCGATGTGGAGAGGCGTACCGCCAGGGGTCCCGCTCTCCGTCAATAATGGCCAGGCGCGGGTAACTGATATGGACCCCGCCGTGCTTGTTGATGCGCTCGATTTGCGGTGGGGCCGTGATGTTGAAGGCTTCACGGCAGACGATCGAGGTGTACTCGAGGTCGATGAGGCGCGAAATCAGCGGGAGCTGGTTGGCTGGGACTCCTGAGCCGGTTTGAAAATAACCCCACCTTTGGGCAGTCAGTAAGAGTTCACTGAGGAGGTGAAAGTACAAGAGGCTTACTCAAAGCAGTACTGGTATGCCCAGAGCCGCCAGTCCTGCTTGAGGTCATGCAGCTGATGAAAGGTGGAGTTGTAGCTCGTGAAGCATGCGTCTTGGGTCTTGTTGCCACAGGTCTGGAGAGCGGTCGCGTTGACGTAGCCGATGTAGTTGAGAAGTTGGTTCGTGAGGTGGTCGGCTTCACTGCCGTATCCGCCCGCCTTGACCAGATCCCGGGCCTCGGACTTGAAGCTCGCCGTGGCCGGGTAGAGCTGCACAGTGGAGCTGAGATTGTTGCAGTAGTAACCGAAGTCGGTGTCATTAACAGCCGGATCCCAGTTCAGCCCCTGGAGGCCAGAGATGCCCCAAGAGATGGCGTTTGCAAAATCATCGCTGCGCGTGAGGTTGCCCAGACCGAAAGCGCTCTTCAGACGCTGCACGTAATCAGTGCCGGCTTTGCCGATGAGAATATTATCCACAACGTGGGTGAGCTTCTGGGTCGCCACAACGCAGTCGCGAGGGGCGTACAACCTGGCGGCCTCGTAGTACTGCCAATAGTCATAGATCGCTTCGGGGACACCTGAAGAAGCGATAGCGCCCCAGTAGACATCGGGGTACAGCTTTCTCAGAAAGGCAACAAAAGATCCGGCATAGGAACCACCGTACGCGATGTAGGGGTTCTTGGACGACGTCAGGTCCAAATGTTCAAGCCCTGGGAACTTGACATGCTTCGCGAAATAGGCCATATCGGCTACTGCTTGGTCTGTCGTCAAGAAACGGAGATTCGCAGTGCTGAAGTCGGACGTCGGATAACTCTTCCCGTAGTAGCGATGCTCCAGAATGACGCCGAGCCCGTGAGTAGCCTGGGCTAGCTGAGCAACGATACCCTTTTGCAAAAAGGGAAGACGGTCGGCACCGCTGGTCTCGCCGCCCTGCAAGACGATTACGGGACCGCCTTTTCGGTAGTGGCTGGCGTCAAACCAGTACCGCAGCGGAAATGTGTCGTCGGAGTGAGGCTCGTAGATGGAGTCATTGTGGAAGTGGTCGACCGGGACTTGGAGGGTGCGTGCCGGATACAGCGCTTCGGGATCCGTGGCCTCCTCGGTTTCTTGTCGTCGGTCCAACTGCACGGGGTCAGTTACACTGGTAGATTCTCTACTGTAGTAGTACGTATGAATGCTCACCTGCGCCTTGAAATCCCGGAGGTTCAAGGAGGTCCGAAATCCGCCATTGATCGCCGCCCCGAGATGAACGAAGCACGCGGCGGCCACCGCCAGGCCTCGAAGAGTTGCCGTTCCCATTATATCCACAGCCTTGACGAGATGCTCCTAGGACTACCTAAGATGGGAAAAGGAAAGACGGAGCACTCACCTCGGACCATCACACGATACACACGCCCTTTTGATCTTTTCCCCTTTCCCACTTCTCCAATCTTTCCCAATCTCCTCTCCTCCTCAGTCCGTCTCTCTGCCCGCTCGATTTCCTATTTGCGTGCGTCCCCGGCGCTCAGCACCTATATCAGCGAAACTTGAAGCGGAAGGTAAAAGGTTTGGGCAAAGTTGAATTTGCGGCAGCTTCCTATTCGAGGCAATGCGATCGGCGCGCTGGGGCGGTTTGGGGCACTGGGGAATCGGGCACCTGCCGTCCTGCCGCGAGCCGTCAATGGCGCCAATGGCCGCTGCCAAGTCGGCATTGATGAGGTGGAGTCGGACTGCAACCTTGGGGCCCCTGGGGGTGAGCGGGGGCAGAAGCGCAGTGGCGTTAAATACAGGGACACAGGGGTTTATTTCCGTAACGGCGTGAATTAGCAGTACAAATTACCATGTCTCTGTACAGAAGTAATTAGGTACCGAGATCCGACTCTCTCTTCTCCCATCTCTCTCCCACTCCAACAATCCCCCATCAACCCTCACCCAACACACTTCACCCTCGCCGCAAACTCATGGCTCGACAAGCTCCCCGCAGGCAAGTCATTCAACACAGCACACTGCGCGACCAAGTCCACCGCCACACACCCCGCCGCGGCCGTCCCCTCCCCCGGCACCTTGCCATACTCATACTGCAACGTAACATACGTCGCGTTATAATACGGCACCACAGCCTGGCACGCCAGAAACCGTCCCCCCTCCGCCACCCCAACCCTCAACACCCCGTCGCGATCCACCCCCGCCGCCGTCCCCAACCCAACACTGACATCCGCGATCCGCCGCGCCTCGCCGGGCTTCTGCACCTGCAGACTGAACGGAAACGGCGGGGTGCCCCCGTCGGTGAGGATCTTGGTCTCGTCGGGGGCGGCGGTGCCGTTCTGGTAGAAGAGGCGGCCGTCCGAGGCCGTGAAGACGGCTGCGTTGAGGCCGGCGCCGGTGTGGATTGCGTTGAGCTGCCAGTTTTGCACCGAGGGGGTCAGGTCGTGGGCGGGGTTGGACAGGCGGGCGAGGAGGTGGAAGCCGGTGGAGGAGAGGAAGGGGCCGTTGCAGTTGCTGCAGGTTGGGATGGCTGTTGCTGTGGTGGCGAGGGCGAGGGTTGGGAGGAGGGAACGCATTTTTGGTGAGTTGGATGGGGTGTTAGGGATGATTGTTATGTGATGTTTTGGTAGTGGGCTGGTGGTTTGTTGACTGGGGTGGTGTTGGATGGTGGTGAGAACAGAGAGGTGAGTTGAGACGAGAGGGTAAGTGTGAGGGCGTCGTCGACTGTTTATGATCCGCCGGTGCTGTCGATCCCGTCCTTTCCGGGCATAACCTCAACAGTAGACTGGTGATCTGGCTTCCCATTCCGGGTTTGCATCCCAACCTCAACCCGGTGTGGTGGGCAAATCGGCTAAGTCGACGTTGCACCCGCTCGTATTGCGCTGTTCTCGCGCACACCGAGTCGAGCATCCCACCCGCTCCGACGCCTAAATAAGGAGAATGCCATTCTTGGTAAGTTGCGCATGCTGTACGTTGGATGTCCGTCCGGGATGGAGTGGTCTTACTCATGTTAAGATGCGTGGCGATAGTGTCAATGGCACGGCATGTTGCTTGAGCCCTGCAGCCACACCGAGACCTTCGGGCTGATATCATGGCTGACCGTCAGTGAACCCCTCGCTTGCAAACTCTAGCCCGTAGCCCACTCTGTGACGCAGTGGTCCGGGGCAGTGCGTTAGACACCTTGCGAATCACCAAGTGGTTGGTATTGACGAGATATCATTACATATAAAGCAGTACAACCCATAAGCTGACAACGCATCCGATCAACACACCTCTTCGACAGCCCTCGAGCTTGCCACCACCGTGTGCGGCATCTCCGTGAACACCGCCCCCAACAGGGCCGGCGCAAGTCACCCATTGCGTGCGCACTACCTCCACTCCTCATCCTATGCCGGCCTCGGCGCTCAGTCCGGCGCAGCCTGACCTGAGCGCCAACCGCGACTCCGACGCATCTATAACCCCCTTCCGCCTGGTACACACCAGCCGAAGCAACCCACCCGAGCAACATATGCGGCGGTGTGAGGGACAGGCTCGATGGTGCCGGGAACAGTGGTTGAAGGCTGGTGTCTGGAGGCTGGTGTCTGGAGGCTGGTGTCTGGAGGCTGGTGCCTGGAGGCTGGTGCCTGGAGGCTGGTGCCTGGCCGAGTCCCTTCCGGGCTTTCAGACCATGCATGCCGACAATGAGTAGGCAGTGCCAACAGGTCCGCCAACTCAGCAGGCGAGCAGGTTCTCCCGAAAAGCATTCAGGAGGCCACGCCGGTCGAGAGCTGCCGACTCGGCCCACCGTTGCGAGCACCACAACACAAACAGAGCCACGACGGTCCGCCGCTAACCGACCATGCCGTGACTCCGCGAGCCCGCCTTGGGGTCTCTCTTCTTCTGCCGCCGCACCTTATTCCCGCGGAACAAATCCATCGTGCCCATCACACACACGCCAGCCAGCGCAACGAGAAGAACGACGGCGATGCCAAGAATGACAACGATCGGGAACCACAGCGAGGCGTCGACAAAGTTGGGCCACGCGTCTTCGAGTGTCATGTCGCCGAGCTGGATGGCCGCGAGGCTGACCTGCATCGAGTTGAGCACCACCGAGCACACGGCGAAGACGGTGATGATGGGGGCCAGGGTGTGTTCCAAGAAGGAGCCCCACTGGGGATAGATGTGGAAGTACGCAAGCTTGCCCTTGGAGAAGAAGGCGGCGCGGTTGATGCGGCTTAGGCGGAGCTCGCCGTAGTGGTACCGGCGGTTGACGTGGGCGTCGCCGACGTGGGCGAAGGCCTCGATGAACTCGCACCACTCCTCGTAGGTGGGCAGGACGCCGTCGTCCTTCTCTGGGATCAGGCGGAGCTTGCAGGCTCGGTGGAAGTCGATTTCGAACTGGATGAGCATGTAGTAGCTGCGGATGAAGCCGAGGCAGGTGTGGTAGAGGAGCGTGTCGGCGTTCTTGATGTACGTCCAAAAGGCCTGCGAGTAGAAGTAGGCCGGGATGGGTTTGATGAAGATGAGCTCGTAGTACCAGACCAGGTGCAGGCCGGGATCCTCGGTCACCTTGATCTCGCGGGCGTGTGACCCTTGGTGATGCAGGGGCGAGATGTGTTGGTAGGAGGGCGTCTGCACAAAGATGTAGCGCATAAAGGGCAGCAGACTGTCCAGCTGTTTGGTATTGTGGCACTTCTCAAAGTATTCGAGGAGGACGTCCTGGTTGCCATCGACGTTGTGCGCTTTCTTGTCCAGGCGTATGCGGGGCTGGCCCGGTAGGTATTGCTTCTGGCCCGGCTTTGCCGTGAGGATCATCCGTGTCTCCTTTTCTCCAATCTTGGCCTGGACGCACTCCAGTCCGTGGTGGAACTCCTTCGCCAGGCTTTCGAAGGGGATCATTGTCGCTGACAACAAAGTCCCGGGGGTAGGCGTGTCGGACCGCCCCCTCGGGCTCGTGCTGGAGGTGGGCGATGTCGTTGCCGTGCTTGGGGTTTTGGTGGCTTGGGTGGGCTGCGAGACAGGCTCGAAAGGGGGTTGTGCTGTGGTGGCGGCGCTGGGGGTGGTCGAGGCTGCCGCCATTCTTGCGGTCGTGGTGGGTTGGGCGGGCTGGGGGGCAGGCTTGATGGTGTTTTGAGCTGTGGGGACGGCGCCGGGTGCGGGCGAGGCTGCTGCGATGCTCGGGGCCTTGGTAGGTTGGGTGGGCGAAGAGGAAGCCTCGATGGCGGGTTGAGTAGAGGGCCCGGCGCTGGGTATGGGCGAAGCTGCCGCTGTGCTTGTGCTTGTGGCCTTGGTGGGCTGGTTGAGCTGGGAGGCAAGCTCGGAGGGAGGTTGCGTCGCGGCGGCGGCGCTGGGTGTGGCTGGGGTTGCCGCCATGCTGGGGTCCTTGTTGAGCTGAGCGACGAATTCGAGGGTGGAGGTGCGGTGGGAGCTTGCTGTTGTCGCAAATGGGGACCGCAGGGCGTGTGGTATGCTCGGTCAAAATTCTCTGTCGCGGCGAGCCGGGGAAGAAGAGGAGCAGAAACCCGAACCAGGCTGAGTCCATGATTTTGAATCAGCTGGATGTTGTTGGCAGCAGCGCGCGGCACGGGAACCGTGAGGCGTGCGACCATGTCCTGAGGGGTCCTGGCCGGTCTCCTTGGCGCCAATAACATCTCCAATGGACCCCTTCCCAGGTGCATCAGACCCCCTGCGACGCGCCACAGCCCCACCGGCCCGAGATGGGGGGGCGGCTGACCGGGCTCTTGAACGCAGCCGGCTCCGGATTTAGACAGCCCGGGAGCACATGAGGCTCTATCGACACGTCAGAACACCAGATATCCTGGGACTAAGAGAGGAGGACAACTCACATTTGGTCCTCGCCGCCAGGATCAGGGGCAGCAACTGCAAGCCCCTGGCAGGTCACGGCGGCAAATGTGACATGCGATGCAGACTTTCAGCGTCTCAGGCGCCCAGCCCCGCATGCTGTGCGAGGCAGGCAGGCAGCCAATCTCACACCCAGGGATGATGCGAACCATCAGCGGTCTGCCCGTTGCTGGAACAAACCCGAAGCCCTCAGCGGGCTGCCACTTTGCTCTCGGGCGCAACGCCGCCTTCACAGTCCGGACGTCGGCCCGAAACTCGTCAGAGGCGTCCCGTCGGGTGCATTCGCTCGATCGGGTTCCAGAGTTGTGTGGTTGCGCGGTCCACGGCCGCCAAACGCGATGGTTTTCCCAGACCCCGATGACGTCTGCTTCTCTATCCCTGCTCGCCTGCTCCTCAAGTCGAATCGTCACATTGGGCCGCCCACCTTCTCTTCAGCGCCGTCGACACATCACTTCCATTTCCAGGTTCGCTGTCGCATCGCTCTGGTTCCTCGGGGGCGGCATTTGGGTGGCTTGTATTAGTCGGTTTCATCGCAGGACATTGGACGATGAAGCCCCAGAGATGCACAACGACAACCCGTGCTGCAAAGCTGGGCGGTCCGCTGTCCAATCGGCCCAGCCCGACCTGCTCCACCTTTTGAGGCTTAAGCTTCCGGTCAGTGCTGCTTCGTCGACTGGTTGAAGATGCATCCACGGATGACCATTGGCCAAAGTGCTTGGTGTGTCGCGGGCACCTGCATACACTGCCATCCCCCTCATCGTGGCGGCCTTGGAGCCAAGTCTAGTAGCTGGAAATGGAGCCCAATATTCCATGACCTGACCCTGTGGCTCTTAACTTTCTACAACAACAGAAGGACAAAGCATCCGGACAACTGTTGCCTGTCGCATCCCTTCCTCACGCTGCTGAGGGTCTCATTCTCTTCACTTGCCATGGGCCTCGAGGGATTCAAGCAGAAGCTGAAGCTGGGCCGCTTCAAGCCCAAAACAACACCCACCGCTGCACACGATGGTGCTGGCCCAAGCGGCAACGGGCAGGTGCCGGGACCCAACACGAGAGCGAGCGAGGCGCCGGCCGATCAGGATCACCAGTCGCCTGGGCCGAGCAAGCCAGCATTCGATGCGCGGCCCATTTCCGAACTGTGGGACATCGCGTTCGACAAGCTGGGAGAGGAGGAAGGAGAGCTCATCCAGCGCTACAAAACCGAGCTGTTATGTCCCGGCAGTGTCACGGAGGCGCTAGGTTTGACCATTGGCACGAAAGCCAACAGGCGCGAGCTCGTGGATGCGCTTCTCAAGCGTAAGATTGAGGAGGTGCAACGGGACGCCTGGAAGTTGAAGTTTAGCACTTCTTCTGAGGTCCCGGTTAAGGACTTGGCCCAGCCTGTCCTCAGCATGGTTGGCTGGGCCAACGATTACATCACCGAGGCGGCCAGCGGCAATGCCTATGCCTCGATAGCCTGGTTCGGCGTCAGCTTGTTGCTTCCAGTGCGTACTATGCCACGAGGCCCAACTCTCAGAGCTTGATGCTGACAGACCTTGCAGCTTCTCTTAAACCCATCCAAGCAAGCTGTTTCCCTCGCAACTGGGCTGAAATACGTTGCGTCTTTGATTTCCCAGAGCCGCATGTGGGAGGATCTTTACAACCGCCGTTACGAGTCGAGGACCGGAATCCTCGAATCACGCCAAGAAACCCATACCGAGTACAAGAGCGCCCTCGCCGCCCTTTACCGCAGCATCTTGAAATACCAAATCACCAGCTATTGCTACTACGCCAGAACCTCCGCCTTCCGTCTTGGCTTAGACATGGTCAAGTGGGACGACTGGGATGCTTTGCTGGACGAAATCCGCGAGGAGGAGCGTCTCTTTACTGCTGTGACCACCGTCTGGCGGGACATGAAGTACGATGAGGAGTGCGAGGCTTTGGAAAGACGACATCGGGAGAGCGTCGGCCACTGGAAAGCCGTTGGCGCAGACATCCAAGGTCTACGTAAGGCTGTCGAAGACGCTCAGGCAGACAGCAAGCGTGAAGCCATTCTCGACTGGCTGAGTGATGTTGATCCCTCGACCCAGTACAATCTTGCTCGCCAGAAGCATGAACCAGGCACAGGCGAGTGGCTGGTGAATACAACCGAGTTCCAAACTTGGCAAGAGTCCCCGAGCTCTCTATTATGGCTTCATGGTCAAGGTACTTACCACATCCATTGTAGTGTATATCCTTCATGGCGTTGTGACTGACCTGATGTAGCTGGCGCGGGAAAATCAGTGCTAAGTTCCTCCGCCATCAAGCACCTGCGAGATCGCTACGCATCCGAGCCTGAGACGGCGCTTGCGTATTTTTACTTCAGTTTTGCCGACAATAGGAAGCAGAAGGTGAGCGAGATGCTCGCATCGCTTGTGAAGCAGCTCTGCTCTCGTCGGCCAGACACGCCAATCCAAAGCCTCGTGCAGCTTAAGGAGAGGCGCGAGCGACCGGATATCGAAACCCTCGAGGCCGCCCTGGCCGCCACAATGCGTGGATTTGCGACAGTGCACCTCGTGATCGACGGACTGGATGAATGCTCTGCTCTGACTGGAGAGCGGGGGTATCTCCTCGACACCTTATGTCGCATCGTTACTACGGCACCCGAAAACGCCCACATCTTATGCACGAGTCGAAAGGAGGCCGACATTAGCGAAGCAATCACCCCTCTCCTATCTTCTCCGGCGAATAACGTGGTTGCTCTATCTCGACATCAGCTCCACTACAAAGACATCGGTCTTTATATTGAATCAACATTGGCATCTCGAGACTACAGCTCGTGGCCAGACGATGTCAAGGCCGAAGTGAGGGACACGCTGATTGAGAAATCGGACGGAATGTCAGTCAATCGCGAATACTGAAACTACCTGAGGCAGTCCGCTAACGTTGCTCTCTGTTTCCCTACGTAGGTTTCAGTACGTCTCGTGTCACTTCGACACGCTGCGCAAGTTGAAATCTGCTAGCTCTGTTCGCTACGCCTTGCAAGACCTTCCTACTGGACTCGATAACACCTACGAGAGGATGCTTCTGAATCTGGATCCTAGGTTTCAATACCAGGTTATCAGCATGCTAAAATGGCTCTGTTTCTCAGAACATTCGTTGAGCGTGAGAGAGCTCGCCGAGGTCTTTATCCTCCCCTCTGGGCGCGAGAGATTCGACGCAAAGTATCTCATTTCAAGCCAACTATTTGATGCTCAAGACGTCCTGAGTTATCTCGGTGGCTTTGTTGTGACATCCGAGGATTCGCGTCTTGTCTACCTAGCGCACTTCTCGATCAAAGAGTACTTGACGTCGTCACGCGCTTCGCAAGGCTCCGCTGCGGCCTTCTCGTTTGGCGAGCCCGAGGCTCGTTTCCACATCGCGCTTTTGTGCATCCATTACCACATTGAAATGGGCACGCAGGACAGGGTCTATTCAGATATCATATTGCAGGAATGTCCGCTGTGGGGGCGCACCGAGATGGAATGGCCGTATCAGGTTGAGATGCTTCCATGGAAGTCCTGGTCTGCCGAGGTGATGGATGCTGTCAGAGAGAAATTTCGCGACACACGGAGTCAGAGGGGGGCTCTGGCCTGGAGAGTACGGTATTCCTCTTATCGCAATGTTTGCGGTGAAGATGACAAAACTTCTCCGTGGAAGCCTCATCTTGTCGCTTTATCGAGGGGCATGTTCCAGACGACAGACATGCTCCTTTCCACCGCCGAGTACCTCACCCAGGCGGATCTGGATGAGGCCCTGCAGGAAGCTGCTACTTGTAGCTCTTGCTACGGAGAGACGAAACGCATGGTCGAGATTCTCGTCGACCGCGGAGCCGATGTGAAGGGTGAGGCCGGGCCGTTCGGTAGCGCTCTCCATGCAGCCGCATCGCAGGATGACAATACAGAGACGGCAGCATTCCTTCTCGGCAAAGGAGCTGACATTAACTGTCGAGGGGTCTTTGGATGGTCGCCTCTCCAACTCGCCGCGTCCTGCGGTAACCTCAAAATGGTGAAATGGCTCGTGAGTCGAGGCGCCGAGATCTGCAATGAGCAAGCATGTGCGGTGGCTTTAGCCGCCGACACTCACTCGCTCGAGCTTCTGCAACTTTTGCTCGACTGCAGTTCCGAGACGACCTGCGTGCACAGTATTGCTCTTCACCAGGGCATGAATCCCCACACGTGGCATGGTTCAACCGAGCACCTTGAAGCGTTGGTGGAAAGCGGGTGCGATGTCAATGCCTGGGGCGGCGAGGACCATGGCTACCCCCTTCACGCAGCTTGCAGATACCACAACATCGATGCGATCAAGCTCTTGATCAGCAAGAGCGCCGATGTTCATGCAATTGATGGTAAGTACGGCAGCACACTGCAGGCCGCTTTGATCCCGAAAGCGATTGGCTGGCTGGACGACCGCACGCGGGACATGGTGGAGCTGCTGCTGGAGAAAGGGGTTGACGTGAACGCGCAAGGAGGGGACTTCGGCAACGCCTTGCAAGCTGCCTGCGCCGCGAGAGGTGGCGACAGCACTTCCATGGTGCGCATACTCCTTGACCATGGGGCCGAGGTGAATACTTCTGGCGGCGTACTCGGCAATGCACTCCAGGCAGCGGCAGACGCCGGCAGATGGCGTATCAAGTTGCTGCTATGCCACGGGGCCGACGTCAACGCTCAGGGCGGGAAGCACGGGACTGCCCTGCACGCAGCCGCGGTGGGAGGGGAGACTGACTGCGTCAAATTTCTAGTCCGCCACGGTGCCGAGGTCAACACTCAGGGCGGGGAGTACGAGACTGCCCTGCAAGCAGCCGCGGCGACCGGGCAGCCTAACTGCGTCGAATTTCTACTCGACCACGGCGCCGAAGTCAACACTCAGGGCGGGAGGTTTGGGACTGCGCTGCAAGCAGCCGCGGCGAGCGGAGAGCCTGACTGTGTCAAACTTCTACTCGACTGCGGTGCTGGGGTCAACGCTGTGGGAGGAGTGTACGAAACAGCTTTTCAAGCGGCTGGTGTGCTGAACTGCTCTCGCAAGCCAGAGATAGAGCGCCTTCTTTTCGACCATGGTGCGGACGTCCATGTGCAAGGCGGCCACTTCGGGAGCGCATGGCACGCCGCAGTGGCAGCCAAGACCCCATACTCGGAGTGGAAAAGTCTGATTCAGCGACTCCTCGAGGCAGGTGTCGACGTGAACGACACGCGGGGTCAGCGCCCGGACGCCCCAACAGCGCTCCACGCCATGCTGCAGACTCCCGACTCTGATCCCGACAAATGGGAGAAGATGGAGTTCTTACTCAAGTGTGGTGCCAACCCGCACCTCAGCGCCGGTCCATACGGGTTTCCCCTCCAGGCAGCGTGCGCACGTTTTACGCATGACACTCTCGACAACGAGCTAGGCGTGAGAGCCTTGCTCTACCAGTGCCCTAATATCGACGTCAACGCCGTAGGAGGTCCGTTTGCTACTGCTCTGCAAGCGGCGGCTGTCACGGGCAAAACTAAGTCTGTCATGTTGCTGATCGACAAGGGCGCCGACGTCAACATTCGCGGTGGGAGATACCACACCGCGCTCAACGCGGCAGTCGTCAGAGGATACTGGAATATTGTGGAGGATCTTCTTGAAGCTGGAGCGGAGCCGGACTGCCGGCATCTACAGGGGCCTGACGAACAGTGGTTGAAACGTGTGCGGGAGGAAGACGGTCGAGGGGCGGTGGAGCGGTACGGAATGTTTTGGGAGAAGCAGATGAAGAAGGCCAGAGCGTGAAAGACATTATGAATGACAAACTGAGTTCCGTGATTGTTCAAAGGACACGGAGCCGGAGAATTCTGGACAAAGCCTGGAAGCGTTCCATTTTGCACAGAATGGGAAACTTGGACGATTTGCCTACCTAACTACCTAGGTACCCAGTAGGCAGTTCTTGAGAAAGACAAGTTCAGACCTCGCTAGGTAGACAAGCTCTAGTTTCCTATCAAAAGTGTCGGTTTTCTAAATAAGCATTAACGTGCATGATAAGCGAGCGAGACAGATAAGCGAGCGAGACACTTAGTTCTTGGCACGACGCGTTCTTCTTCATCCACCACCAATAGCGCGGTTTTGCTATAACCAAGTATGTCTTCCGCTTCAAAGGAAGCTAGGGTAATCTTGGCCCTTCAAGCTCTTCAAAATGACACGGAACTAGGCCTACGGGCCGCGGCCAAGCTCTATAACGTACCAGTTTCGACCCTCGGCCACCGACGTACCGGCCGAGCTGTACGACGCGATCTTCCAGCCAACTCGCGCAATCTAACGGATCTAGAGGAGCAGACGATAGTTCAGTATATCCTTGAGCTATCTGCGCGTGCATTTCCTCCTAGGTTGCGTGGTGTAGAAGATATGGCCAACCATCTACGACGCGAACGCGATATGCC
>FTEL01003961.1_pt1 | contig 13658 bp, 11 predicted proteins | sample 1658911 | NCBI WGS metagenome assembly FTEL01 (sample SAMEA3914869, study PRJEB12502) | metagenome | biome: forest; material: soil | place: USA | collected 2012-03-12 | depth 0.1 m
ACCCCCTTTTTACCACCCCCCCATTCTAACCCTGGTCAGAACAATTCCGCATCCTCCGCGAAAAGGGCACCGAGCGCGCCGGCACCGGCGCCTACGACAAGCACTCCCCCACCCCGGGGGGCGTGTACCACTGCGCGGGGTGTTCCGCGCCTCTCTACCAAGCGCAGCACAAGTTCGCCTCGGGGTGCGGGTGGCCGGCGTATTTCGACAGTATCCCGGGCGCGGTGGTGCGGCACGAGGACCGCACGCACGGGATGGTCCGCACCGAGATTGTGTGCGCCAACTGTGGCGGGCATTTGGGGCATGTGTTCAAGGGGGAGGGGTATAACACGCCGACGGATGAGAGGCATTGTGTGAACAGTGTTTCCTTGCGGTTTACCGAGCCGGAGGTGGAGGGGGGGAAGGACGGTGAGGGGGAGGGGAAGGCTTAGTGGTGAGGGTTGGGGGAAGGGGTTTGTGTTGATTATGGAGGGGGCAACTGGAGTTGTTGTGTGGAATATGATCTTGTGAGAATTGAAGTTTTTCTTGACAACGGTTGGTGTCTTGTGAGTGTTTGTGGTAGTTCCACAGAAGCCCCGTGGTGGACAAGCATCTCAGATGAGATCTAAGTAAATAACTGGATTCATCAAGCAAACCCCCTGAGTCGAGCCTCCCTCATCTTCTGCGCCGTCGAGGCGACTGACACCTCCCAACATCGGTCAAACTCGGCCTTAAACTTCGCCATCGCGCCCAACACATCCTGTGAGCCATCCACGGCTGCTGCTTCCGCATCTGCCCTCTTCATCAGCTCATCCCATACCCTACTTGCTTCGCATAGCCCTTCGTGCTGTATCTGAGAGACGTGAATCAGCCAGTCATCGTCAGGGACATCCCGTCTCGTCGGCACTTCGAGAAGCGTGGGGCTCGAGCTGAAAGAGTAGACATCATTGGCGTAGCCGACCGCTCTTGAGACCAGTTCAGGCTGCGAGAAGGCAAGATTTTCCTGCTCCTCTGCGACATTTGAGAGAAAAGATGAGTATTCCTGGCTGTCAGCAGCAGGAAAGTGTCTTGGCTCCGCAGCGTCATGAATAGTCCGGAGCCGTCGAAGTCTTGGTTGTCGTTGGTTGTTGGCTGGGACGGCTTCTAGGACGCTTGGTGTCCTCGCCAGAGGCTGTGTGGCTGAGCTACCCTGCCCCAGCCAATGCTGCTTTGCCATCCCGTTGGAAGGGAGACTGGGGGACTCGAAGAGAGGCGGCACCGGTTTGGTGGGTTTCATGCCAGAGGACAACTCCTGTCCCAGGTATCGGGCATTCGATGCGTGGAGAATGTCGGCTCGGCTGAGTGTCCTGTCAAAGTGTCTTGAGACCGTGTACAGTTTGGGGGGTTGGGGCTCAACGATGGTCGAGGTCCGTCTCATCCTCGACCGGCTCGACGAGGCAGAACCAACTTTGCTGACTTTGTAAATTCCCTCGCCCAGGATTCCTGGCACCCCGATGGTTGTTGCCGGCCGCGATGGTACCAATGCTGGTAACCATGGACGGGAACCCATCAGGACTTCTGCAGGTTGTCCTGGTGACAGGCTGCTCGGAGGCCGTGGAAGAAGTATTCCATGCTGATGAGCCTCAGGATGTGATGCATACAAGCCTTGCGAGCTGGTGCCGGATAGCATTGGGGGACTTGCACTGTGTAGTTGACGTGGGTTGCTGGATGGCCGATATGCTGGAAAGACAGCCTGGGCATGCGGTACATGTTGCCCCGAAGTAGCTGGTATTGTGGCTGGAAGCCCGCCTCGGCTGGCTTGTTCGTACTCGACACTCACACCCAAGGTACTGAGCTCAGTGAGGATGGCCTCAAGATCAGATGACTTTTGGAATGTGAGACTGAGGGTGCAAGCACCCCGAGCGGCCTGTGTAAGTGGGTGAGCAAGTCAGCAAAAGCCATCGGGACACAGGTCAGAATAACTCACATTCTCCGCGTTTTTGGGGTATCGCAGATGGAGAGAGCAGCTCGAGGCTAGGCATGTGATGACATGCTGGAGGCCCGAATCGGCGGCAGCGGCAGACTTCTGAAAGGATTCGAGATCCAGTTTGACCTGACGAGGCAGTTGGCTTCAGTACCTAGGTATTTACTCAGACCGTAAGAGAAGTAATCTTGAACATACTAATTCGTCTGCTTTGTCTTTCACATGCACCATCAGATAATGATGCCAAACGGGCTTCCGTGGACGCAAGCCAGTGAATGGCGTACGAGGAGAGAGATCGGGTTGCGGCTTGAGCACCAGCTGAGGGTTCTTGTACACATTTGGACGGTCATCAATGCTGATACTTGCCAGATCGAATCTCAATATTGCCCGCCGGCCAGTTGGGGTACCCTGCGAGCTGGACATCGTCGACAGTGGGTTGGTCTCCTGGGATGGTTAAACTTGGAAGGGGTAGGACTGGGCACATGTGAGGAGTATCAAGTCATCTGACGAAGGTTTGTCTGAGGGCATAGAAGCTCCAGAGAAGGACAGGCCTTGGTAGGCTGGGCCTTGAAAAATTCAGATTAACTGAACACTCAAGAGGGAAGGAACTCCTGAGTGCAGCATCCCACCAAACCTGCCACTACTCCAGGCTGACCGTTGACAGCACAGATTTTCAGATCACACCGCCCAGCAATGGCATTGAAACACTTGGGCAGTGTTCCCAAACACGCTGGAAACTTTCAAGTTGTAAGACCGTGCTTCGATAATGTTGGTGAACTTCGGAGGTAAATAGCTCGGCCCCTTGACCAAGGCAGGCGGTACAGGTAATCATTACGCCCGGTATGCTCAAATGCCGGATGCTTCCATTAGCCCATGGAAGCGCCGGAGACTGAAGAATAATTGACATCTCCATGCGCGGTGATGCCTTGGAAGTTGAGCCTGTGAGTGGTGCAGGGCTGGAGATCGCGATTGCAGGGGCATTAAGGAGGTCCGTGCGCCGCTGGCTGCAGGACAGACCCACAGCAACAAGCTCGCTGCTTGACATCCAACAGGCCGGAAGGACCAAAAACTTCCCGCGACGTGCCAATCGCAGCCTCGCGTCGCATCCCAGGGATTCGCAACCTCGCAATACCCGGCCGTCGCCTTCATCACGGCGCGTCTTCCTACGTATTCCCACGAGTTCCCCAACCGCCACCCACTTTTGCATTTATCACGATACCCTCGCTGCCGATTCTGCATACCTCTACTCCCACCAGCGCCGTGCTGCGCTCGATGCGCCAAAATGGCCCCGACCAAACCCGCCGTCGAGCACTCGGTCGACCGAACCCCCGAGTATGAGAAGTTCATCGAGGAATTGCGCGTCTTCCACGAGAAGCGCGGCACCAACTTCGACCCCGAACCCAAGATGGGTAGCTTCACCGTCGACCTGCTCAAGCTGTTCAATTTCATCGTCGAGCACGGCGGCTACGACAAGGTCTCCGACGAGAAGCTGATGTGGCGGAAGATGTGCGAGGGCCTGGGCCTGATGCGGCACAATGCCCCGGCAGATGCCTATACCCTGAAGCAGATCTTTTACAAGAACCTCGCTGCCTACGAGATCAAGACCGTGCACAACAAGGAGCCGCCTCCGCCCGAGATTCTCGAGTTCACGACAGCCAAGGGAGGGTCGCTCCTCACCCGCACCGTCGAGACGTTCCAGGCCAGAACCAAAGCCGAGCGGGAAGGGTCAACCGAAGACGGGACTCCAAGCAGAGAGCGCCGACCCGAAGAGACTCCCACCTCCGGCCGAGCCTCTCGCGGGTTGAGAGAAGCCCCGGCCCCACGGGTCCTCTTCCACCCCGACACCAACTCATCGCGCCAGACTCGCCATGCTTCGGGCCAACAATCCGGCACACCCAGCTCTGCAACGCACCCTCAACCACAGTCCCAGCCGCACCATAACCCTCAGTCACACGTCGGCACCCCGATTCCGATGCATCAAAGCCACCCTCACCCCAGCCGAGGAGGGCCCTCGCACGGCTACAACCCTCCCGGGCCGGACATGAACAATCCTTTGGTTCAAGGATACCAGCCGGTTCCTCCCCAACAGGTCCCGCTGCGCATAGTCGACACCCCCTCCAGCAACCCTGATCTGTTTGCGCGCAAGCGGCGGCTGTTGAGGCAGCCTGTTGGGCCGATGCCCAACCCAGGCGCCCTTGTGCGCGCTTCGCTTCCCCCAGGTAAGATTCGACCCTGATGGCTGACTGCAGTTTTCTGGGCGACAGTCCTCTGACACTGAGTAGGGACCCTCGACGGACCGAATATATATGAGAGGTGCCTGCTCGCATTGCGGTCCGGTATCCGGACGGAGCAGGCATTTGGGTTGAATCACTTGGTCAAGATCTCGTTCGAGCGCGGCGATAAGTACAAGTTCTCGCAGTTCAGTGGCCTCGCTGAGGGCCTGACCGAGTTCGCCCTGGGTGTGGGCGCCATGTTTTACGAAGTCGACTGGACGATTTGCAACGACCCGGATTATGACGATTACGAGATCGGAGAGCTCGACGGCATCAACGGCACCGCCGACATCCTCGAGAGGATTGCCCAACTCAAGCTCAAGGGCGTGCAGGACAGCTTCCAACCGGCCGAGTTCACCGACCTGCTGATGCTCATCACCGAGGCCGTTCTGACCATTCGGAATATGGTCATGCTGCCCGACAACGCGTGGTACATTGCCGACTACCCGCCTGTCAAGGATCTTCTCTGCATCCTCCTCAACCTGCCGGCCCTGGACGTTGTCGTCGAGCTGAAGCACTGCGCTCTCGACATCGCTGAGCAAATGACACCATATCTGATCCTGGGTTCCGAGGACCCGCTCTATCGGTCGCTTCTCGCGCAGCTCAAGTCATCGGATCGTGGTACCATCCTCAGCGCCCTGCGAGCTATCGGCCGCATTTCCATGCACCATCCGACCGAGACGAACAAGCTGGGCGGAGTCCCGGCTTCAACCCTGCAGTCCCTCATGGACTGGCTTCTCCTTAACGACGACGAGCTGGTCGACGCATGCCTCGACTTCCTTTACCAGTACACAGCCGTCGTCGCGAACCTGGACGTCATGCTGGAGGGGACCAACGTTGAGCATCTCGTGACACACCTGGTGCGGCTGCTCTCCCACGGAGCCAAACGCTCCTACCGGGAGATCCTCGTTAGCGAGGCCCGCCTTGCCTTCGAGCCGGCCTCGTGTGAGCAGGTTATCCCGATCCCCAAGGATCTGCAGGAGCGTCTCTTGGCCATGGAGGAACCCGAGCGCTGCTTCGAGTGGCTCCGGTGCTTCTTTGAGGAGGACCCCGAGTCCCAGATCACGCAGATCGCCATCTGGCAAGCGTACAACACGGCTTTCCTGGAGTCGCTCAAGGTGATGGGCCGCCCAATGATCAATGCGCCCGAGTTCATTCGCCACATCAGCACGGTCTATCAGAGTGCTGGTGCCCAGGTCGTGCGAGAAGGAGCCAACGGAGAATCGCAAAAGTTCATTATGCGCGGCATCCGACCCCGCCCATATCCCACCACAACCGACGGCCGGGCCTACTTCCAGTGCCAGTGGCGCCGCCCGCAGGGACAGCCCTTCCAGCCGGGCCAGCCCGCTAAGTGCGGCGTCTGGAACCTCAACGCGGAAGCCATGTGGCGCCACATCCTCAACGACCACCTGAACGTCGCCCCGGGCGAGGACGGTAAGTACAAGAACAGCGACGTCACCCTCGCCTGTCAATGGGACGCCTGCACCAAGTACCCGACCCCGACCACCCTCCCCCTCGTTCAGTTCATGACCCACATCAAAACCCACCTGGTGACCGAAGAAGCCCGCCACGCGGCCTACGCCGCCTCCGCCACCGGCCTCGGCCCCGGCGCTGCCGGAGCCACCGACGCCTCCCACGCAACCCCCACCACCGCCTCCCCATCCAAGCGCAGCTCCATCAGCAGCGCCAGCGGCAGTGGCCCCGCCGGCCCCAAACCCCGCGTCATCCGCCCCGCCAAGACCATCACCGTGACCTACGAGGAAACCGCCTCGGTGCGCGACGAGCGCAACCCTAACGTCCCCAATCAGGCGGCGGGCATCCCGCTGTCGGCGGTGCTCATCTTGAGGAACATCGCGAGGAACGTGGTCAAGACGGCGGCGGAGGAGAAGATGGTTAAGAAAGCGAAGCAGCATCAGCGTGGGAAGGGCCAGGCTGGGGAAGATGGGGAGGGGACTGGGGAGGAGGAGCTGGTCGAGGAGGGTGGGTGGAATGAGAGGTTGTTCCGCGCGGTCATGCCGCGCCTTGGGGAGGTGTTTACTGAGAATCGGCTGCTCGCGCCGTATGTGACGAGTCTGTTCCAGTTGCTGCATCGCGATCGGGAGGGGTATGGGTATGGAGCTTAGAGAGGGTGATTTCTTGTCTTGGGTGCGAGATGAGAGGTTGATGGGTTTGGTTGCGTGGTTGGTTTGTTGGCTTGTTGGTTGGTTGATGGAAGTGGTGGTGGTGGTGATGATGGACGGGGAAGAGAGCTTTGGACATGGTTTCCGCCTCTCGATGACCGTCCTTCCCTCCACGTATTTAACCCACCCTTCCTAACAAACGGTTTTGTTTTGTTTCTTTGTTATTCCTTTTGATCTCGACGAGCCTATCGAAGATGGGAGGCGGGGGGATGGTACACGATCAGCGACGGGAAATGGAAGGCGAAATGGCGGAAAATCCAGAGGGCAGGATGGAGGAAGGGAGGTTGGTGGCATGGCTGGCCGTCTTGGTCGTACGCCGGCCGGTCGTGATTTGGTCTGGGTGTTTTTTGTGTTGTTCTCTTGGCTTTTCCATGTAAGAGTAATACCCTTCCTTTGCCTGGCGTTTTTTTCAGGGATCAAACAAGCGAGGGAGGGGGGAGGGAGGGAGGCAAGGGGGGTCATGTCGAAGTAACCTATACATGTACGGAATCGATGAATCACTGTCAAGTCTTATGTATCTCTCTGTGTGTATGGGTGGTGTTACTGGGTGGTGTGTGAGCTGGTGTGGTGTGTACATGCAAGAGGGCGGGCAAGGTTGGAGAGTCCGCATGGGAAGACAGGCCTTATCATCCATCACATGGGCGAAAGCATCCTCGTCCATCGATCCCTGGGATTGGAAATGCAGCACCCGAATCCATGCCGCCGTTTCCAGGGTCAATGTACGTATTATGGATGGATGTATCTACCTCGGCATTCACTCCCTGCGCCAGGCACAACGGTCCAGACCCCTTTCTCCCTGACGATCCTCACCTCGCTGTATCTCCCACCGAGCGCAGTACGTACCCCTCCCTCCCATCACGGGACCTCCCTACATACACAACACGACACGGCACGGCACGGGACCACCCGCCCTTCGTGTGGCGCGAAGCATCGTGAAGTGCACCACACACACATCAGATTCGCATTTTCCCCCAGCCAGCATCCGATCTCATTAGCTAGCGCAGGGCTGCATGCTGTACCTCTGCTGTGTGTGCCTGGGCTGGCCAGGCCAGGCCGGCCTGGCCCAAGCGTTTTTTTCGAGGGAGGGGGCGTCAGGGGTACCGGGGGGTGGCGTGGCGAGGAAACCTTTTTTTGAGGCTATCGTGAGATCTGGGGAAGGACAAGGCGGGTCGATTGGTCTGACCGGTTTGCTGGGACCGCCCGCCGACGGGCTGGTTCGGTTGTTTCAAGGTACTTAGATACATACATACCGCAAAAATTAAAAATAATTTTTGTTGAAATGACGACGACCCGTGGATTTGGGTCGCGATCTGGTTGCTTGGCGTTTTGTTTCCGCAACGACAACGTTTCGACTGCGCTTTGGGGTATTGCATTGTTTTCGCAGTGTTTGCAAGCAGTTGTTGGGGGATTGTTGGTTTGGATTGTTGGTTTTGGAAGGGGAGAGTTGGCCGGGTCATTCTTCTCAATCGACGTCGGGACTTGTCGGGGACTCTGACAACACATGGAGAGGGAAAAGGGGCTCTCTCCTTCTCCTCCCACTCCGAAGACGCAACAAGCACATGCTTGATCCCTTTCATCCCACTCTCCCCCCTCTCCCGTCAAAGGTCAGGAGTTCTTCCTCGACCCACCTGCCCGCCACGGGCGCGGGCGCGGGCGGGATGATGGGGACCAGCCTCAGCGGGTCGAGCGGGATGTGTCAAATGTTCTGGAAGCGCGGCAGGGGTGGTGCTGGATGAGTTGTCGGCCGATACCGAGATGGTCACTGGGACAAGAAAAAAGGGGCAGCGCTGGCTAGCCAGGATGTCCCTCGTTGTCGCTCAGGGATGGGGGGAGGGGGGGTTGTTTCGGCATTGGCGCGGGTTTGGTTGGGGTCAGGGATGCTATCTCCGGGCCCAATGCTTCGCCCTTGCTTTGCCATTGCTGACCTATCTTCCTTGCTGATGGTGGTGGTGTGCTCGAGATTGTGGCAGCATCGAGGCTCGGTGTCGACTTGGGGCCCGAGAACCACAGGAGGGTGGGTTGGGTGGCCAGAAGCCGGTCCAAAGCAGGGACTTCGCGTCTGGCAAGGGCATGGTTGGACGAGACGGCGTGTTCGTTTGCTCGTGTTCTCCGATGGGGGGGGGATGGCGATCAGCGGGCTGCAGGGTGCTTCAGAGATTTTTTTTGCACCAGCTCCAGCTCGATGGATGGCGGCATTGGATTGGAGGGAGCGAGGTGGTGCTGCCCATGTCTCCGGACAAGTCCCGCGGTGGGTGCTTGCCACCCTGGTCTTGGTGTGCTGCTTGTGTTACCGGCAGACCGTTCCAGAGCTGCACTGCCTGCCCTGGCCGGGCCATCGAGTCAAGGGTTTGAGGTGGTGGTGGTGTGCGAGCGAGCGTGGATGGGGATGGAGCTCGGGATTCGGAACCCAGGCGGTGCAGATGGCCACATGACCCAGCAATTTTTCCCAGATGCATGCACCTCTGCGACCGGAGCTCAACGCTGCTGCCGCGACAGTCGATCTTCTCCGGAGAGGGGAGAGGATGGGGGTGAGGGTGGGAGCAGACCAGCGGTACCGATGGTGACCACCTCGCAGCAGCCCGACATCTGGAAACCACACCTGGAGCGCAGCTGGACTTGCAGACAGCCACAGACAGACGCGTCGGATGTTGAATGCTCGTCCCATGTTCCACTGCGTCTTCGGAGGGTTACCTGTCACTGCCGCTAATGCAGAGTCGAGGAACGTGTCCCGGGCGGCACATGTCGGGACTGGGCAGCGGCACTATGGCTGTATGGCCCTCTGAATTCGTACATAGACATATGCGGGGGGGGGTTCCAGACAACACGCGCAGCTGCTCACCGCCCCAGCCGTATCGAACGGGAGTTTGGGTCCGTTCGCGAGGATAGGGGGTTTCTGTTGGTCACTGTTTTCGACGATGAGGCAGCAAGCAGCAGCATCTGGGGAGCGAAGCACATGGGAATTGCGAATTCAGAGATCCCCCCCACGCCTGCACTCCATCGAATTTCTCGCGCCAAGCCCCTCTGGCGCCCCTGCCTGCACTGCAACCCCAGCCCATGCAGGCGCGGCGCGGCAGCACCACAGCGGGGCATTCGAGGGGTCCCCACCTGCCTTGGCGCACGCTCGGCGCTGGACTTGGACCAGGGAGCTCCCCGCAAGCATCACCCAACACACCAGCTGGGCAGGCGCAGCCAGGCCACACAGGGCTCGCGTTCTTCGTAAAGACGAGGACCAGAGCAAGAAGGGCTCGGGAATCATGGCATGCCCTCCATCATGGCCCAGCCGATGAGTGAGCGCCCAGCATGCGCGCCGGGGGCAACCCTGAGCAGGACCGAGGCAGGGCCAACCAACGACCAACCTGCCACCGGCTGGGCTGCTCGACGAAACGCCAACTGCGGCCCGCGACAGGCGCGCAACCAGCCTCTGGCTCAGCCGAGGGGAGCCAAGACGCGAGCCAGCAGTCCGTCGTCGACGATGCGGCGCCCGCCCCCACCACAGCACAACAGCGGCGCGGGTTTTGGCTGATCGGCCGCGCCAGCCCTGTCAATCCCCACTTCCCCAGTCGAGTTAAGCAGCAGTGGCATGCTGGGCCACGCCAGGGCGCAACACCATCCTTTTAGTCCGGATATGTGCCTTTTCGGAAAGGCAGCCAGCCCGGCTGGTCTCCGCGGTGTCCCCTCCTGAGCTCCTGGGCCAGGGGGCGGCGCCCGACCAGGAGCGTGTCTGGAACAGACCACGCAACGCGCCCTCGCACAGCACATGCGTGCGTGGGTTAGGAAAAATCACTGGCGGTCTTGTGACTGCTGCGTCTGAAGACCCAATCTCTCGGTCCCACAGATACGCGCTCACCGCTCGCAGGCATGCTGTGGCGGCAGGCTCGGGTTGGACTCGCTGCTGATTACGGAGTACGATTGACTTCGGAGAATCCGTACCTGCCTTACTGAACACCTGGTATCTTGCGCGGGGTGAGCTCCTGCCACATCTGAGCTCGAGGGGCATAAATACCGGGCAGGAGCCATTGACCCCCCTTCCTCCCTCAGTCTGTAGTACCCAGTACCCATCTCGTACCTGCCCTCCAACCTTGAAACCAACGAAGCCCCAGGCAAGAGCCCAAGACACACGCCACGACATCAAAAATAATAACCACAAACCCGCGGCCTCGCAAACTCACGATCCCTCGAAACCGCCCGCCGTCCCCTCCCCCCAGCGGCCCAGACACGCAACGGCCTCAAACTCTAAAAATACTCCTCGGGACTCGACCCTCGCACCCCGCCAATAAGGTATGTGGGGATCCCGTCCTCCCGCATCGTGCATGCCCCTTGACATGGCTCGCGCCTGGCCCAACGCCAAACGCCAAACGCCAGACGGGCGGCCGTCGTTGTTGGGCGGGAAGCGTCGTTGGAAGCGAGAGAGTCTAGATCGCCCGCTGACCCTCCCGTCTGGCACAGCGCCATCTGAATTCAAGCGTCTGCGCCGCTCTGGAGACGTGCGACCCGCAGCGAGCCAGGATTGGATTGCATCAGGTTGATCAGAAAAGACCGATCTCGACTCGTGCCCGCCACCGCCCTGACCACCCCCGACCCAACTCGGCCAACCCGACCACAGACAGCCCTCCGCCCCGTCCCCGCTGCCGCTTGTCCACTCCGAGGTACCTGACCTGTCCCGGTTCGCGACCAGGAACACCGTGCTGCCCGCTCGCCTTCGCCTGAAGAGCCTGCCCCTCTGTCTCGTATTATAAATAACAGCAAGAGCCTGGCGGTCGACCTGAACTGTCGGGTTTCTTCAGCTCGCACGCAGTTTTGAGGTCGCTATTGAGGAGCCCAGGTACTTCAGACGTACCTTACACCCCACCTTCGGCTTACACGCATCGTGACTTTTTGAGTCTCGCCCGCCGCCGAGAACCAACAACCCCAGCCCGTCATCCCCTCAAGATCGTGCAGGCCCTCCCACCTCCCACCTCGGCCTTCGTCCTCATAAGCACCCCGGCTGCCCAGCTGTCCGTCTTGGCTCATCTGCCCACGATTCCTCCGGTCTGACCATCTACCTACCACTCCGCTGCCACTCTTTCAGCCCGCCTCGACGCTCAGCTTTGTTCACTCGCTTTGTGTGAGCTCGGATTGACTTTTCAACTCCGTTCCTACTCCTTCGCTTCAACCCCTTCCCGTCTCCTCCAGTCCCGCAACAATGGCCGCCGCCGCACGCACTGCCCGCCTGGCCCCGCGCCTCGCCGCTGCTTCTCGCCCCTCAGTCCGTCCCTGGGTATCCTCTGTCGCCCAGCGCGCTTCCTTCTCTGTCTCGGCCACCCGCCCCAAGTCGGTCATCAAGGAGACCGAGGTTCCCGTCTCCGTGTACAGCCCGGACGCCAAGGGCGTCGCCTCGGGCAACTCGGACCACTTCAGCATCCCCGTCAAGGCCGCCGCTGCCTCCGCCCAGCCCGTGCCCGCCGAGGAGGATGAGCCCGTTGTTCCCCTCCAGGACAAGGTCTTCCAGCAGATGCCCCGCACGCTGCAGAAGATGAGCGTCATGGGCAAGGTCATCATCATCACTGGGTAAGTTGACCACTCCAAGACTGCGAGTCCATTGAACATTGCTAACTCAAACCCCAGTGGTGCCCGTGGGCTTGGAAACTACATGGCTCGCGCCTGTGCCGAGGCCGGTGCCAAGGCCATCGCCATCTTCGATGCCAACCAGGACCTCGGTGACGAGGCCGCCGCCGAGCTTCACCAGAAGACCGGCCTCCCCGTCTCGTTCTTCAAGGTTGATGTTCGTGACGGCAACGCCATCAACGCCGCCGTGCAGAACGTCGTGGACGTCTATGGCCCCCCCGACGTGCTGGTCAACTCGGCCGGCATCGCCGACTCCAACATCAAGGCTGAGACCTACGACCCGGCCATGTTCCGCCGCCTGATCGATATCAACTTGACGGGCTCGTTCCTCATGTCCCAGGCCGTTGGCCGCGCCATGATCGCCGCTGGCAAGCCGGGCTCGATCATCCTCGTCGCCTCCATGTCGGGCTCCATCGTCAACTACCCCCAGGAGCAGTCGTGCTACAACGCCTCCAAGGCCGGTGTCATCCAGCTCGGCAAGTCGCTCGCTGCCGAGTGGGCCAAGCACAGCATCCGCGTCAACTGCATCTCCCCCGGCTACATGGACACGGCCCTCAACAAGGTCCCTGCCCTCGACGCGCAGAAGAAGATCTGGAAGTCGCTCACGCCCCAGGACCGCCTGGGCGCCGTCGACGACCTCAACGGCCTCTGCGTCTTCCTGGCGTCTGACGCCTCGGGCTTCATGACCGGCTCCAACGTCATCATCGACGGCGGCTACACCCTCTATTGAGCGTGTCCTCCTGAGATTTCCTGGGGCGCACAGGTTGCCATCCCACTTGTGCGGGATCCCCCAGAGACGGCTGACTGGATCTTGCTGTTTTGGAATGACGGGTGGCGGTCACTAATGTGTTGCGTATCCGAGGGCCTTGCCCGCGCTCGCAGCTTCTCTTGGGGCGTTGGGCCATGTCGTTTATCATGATTGTTTTGTCGTCTTGTTAGCTTGGCGAGTTTGCTTTACTTGGGCTTGATTGTTGGCGCACAGCGTGGTCTGGGATTTTTAGAGGGAATTGGGAGCCTCTTTTCATTAATTCATCACGGAAAGGGGAATATAAAACGGACGTTGGTTTATCAAACTACTGAACTTGCTTGAATCCTGTGATGTGACTGTGTTTTGGGCAGCTTGTTCAATTACTCCCCATCTACATTTTTCGATCACCGAACACAGCAACTTGGTTTCTCGACAGGGTGAACGAACAATCAGAAAGCTTCCATTGAGTCACTTCACACTACTTAGTCCTCCTCATTTCTTCTCCCCCCAAATACCCCGCATTCCCAGCCCAACTAGCACCATCAATTGCGTGCCTACTTGCCTACTTGCTCACTCGCTTGCCTCCCTTGCTCCCAACGAATTTCACAGCAATAGCATCAACAGGGGCAAGATGGTGTTTAGAAAGTATTGCACTGCCTTTGTCTCCATCCCCCCTCCCCTCTTTCCGCCCTGCCCCCCCGAAAATAAAACTCCCTCCCAAATTCAGCCAACGGGGCCTCCCTTGTCTTCGTGGTGGCGGTCACATCTCTTGTCCATCCCCCTTTGGACGTGGTGGCCGGTGGTCGTGGTGGATTGTTGCGACGGCGGGAAATCCAGCCCGAACACCGTCGTCTCGGGATAAGTGAAGGCGGTGGTGTCCGATCCCATCGCCAGGCCCATTTGTTCCAGCG
>FTEL01008555.1_pt1 | contig 13651 bp, 17 predicted proteins | sample 1658911 | NCBI WGS metagenome assembly FTEL01 (sample SAMEA3914869, study PRJEB12502) | metagenome | biome: forest; material: soil | place: USA | collected 2012-03-12 | depth 0.1 m
GATGGATGGATGGATGGATGGATGGATGGATGGATGGATGGGAGGATAGCAAAGCATGATGCTGGGGGGGGATATAGCGACGGGGCTGCAGCGATGAATTGATGGATGGATGGATGGTTGGTTGGTTGGGGATGGGGGGAAGGTGGTTAGGGGATGTAGGAGAGAGGGCAGGCATTGATATTGGGTCTTTTTGAGTGTTGCAGTCTCTATGTGTGTGTCTGTGTGTTGTGAAGATGTGTATGTGTGTGAGAGAGTTGTGTCTGATATGGGGTGGGCAGCTCGGTTGTGAGGGATGGGCTGGGGAGGGGGGATGGTTGTGGTGTAGGGCAGAAGGATCTGGAGGTTTGGGGCAGCATATACCAGTTCAGTTATTCGGGTTGTTTTTTTCTCTATATTATTCCCTCGTGGTTTTTATTCCTGATTTATTCTGCTTTTCAACTCGGTTTTGGCTCTTTGATCCGCTCCTTACTGCTGTTTTTCGAGTCTCGGGGAACGGATGGGCGGTTGGGGTTCAGTGTGCAAATTGAGGATGGCTTTTGACAGGAAAAACACTCCCTTACATTGACCCTGCTCCCCAATTCATTGTGATACTGGGCATCAATGGGTAGGATTACGGTATGGGTGCTTGCCGTGGATCTTGAGAATCTGTGTCGGTTGTGGATTGAGTCCGATGGAGGTGGAAATTTAGGTAGGTACGAAAACGAAACGGGGTGAACCGAACCCCCCCGATCGATCGATCGATCACGCCTACGCACGCCATGCATGGGATCGGATTGTTTGTTAGTCTAGGCCCCTCCCTCCCTGCCTACCCGATTGAGTCAGAGTTTGGTTCGATGTGTTTGTTCGTCTAACTTTTTGGGAATGGGGAATGGACTGGCTGGGATGTTTTGGGCTGGGTGGTTTGTATTGTATGCTGGCTGGCTGTTGTTGGCGATGCCTCCGTCTAACTATCACAAGGCGAAGGGAATCACAAGACAGACAACCCCCTCTCAGATAATGAATCTATGCTTCAGGCACTCAACTCCTCAAACCCCGTTCTTTATTATCCCCCGAGATCCCATCCCAACTTTTAGCCGCAACCCCCCCTCAAAAAGTCCTGATCAGAGGCCCATCAAACACCCACCCCCCCTTACATCCCGCACCCCAGCCGCGCGGGCGGGAGTGGGTAGATGGGTGCTAGCGAGCAAGAGGGATCGACGAACCCGGGTCCCAGCATCGAGCCAGATCCGGTTCCAGCCCCATCAGCCCTGCGCATAGTGTTAGTGGGGGTGGTATTATAGGTGGTGGGTGATATCGTTTTATTTTATTATTCCGTGGGTGGGTTTTGGAGAGGGGAGGGGGGTTGGCCCGATTTGGGGATCGACGGTCGTTAATGGGGGGGGGAAGGTCCCGATGTGGGTTACGGTTTGGGATGGATGGCGGGAGGGGAGGGTTTATTCGGCGCGCTGGGAAGGGGGATGGCACTGGCGATCAGGAGGGGGGCCATCGAGATGTGTGTGTTGGGGGATTTTAGGCGGGTGGGATTCCATGGTTTGTGGAGGGAGTTGAGATGCGGGGGGTAAATTGAAGGGGGTTGAGATTTGGGTTGGGGGGGGTTGAGATTTGGGTTGGGGGGGTTGAGGTTGTCTGGACACAGGCAGCTCGACCCGAGGCTTGATCACGGCCACGACGCACATAGTTGAAGCATGAAAGGAAAGGCAATCAAGAGTCTGATTTTATGCTGCAATCTCAGTTCAGTCACCGACTCCAGACGCCGCCAGCGACAGCAACCATGCGGTCCAAAATCCCGAGGACACCACCCGCTGAACAGGTGGGTAGCTCCTGCCATAGTATCCCTCTCAACACAAAGTCTTCGCGCAGACACGTCTTGTTTTCCCACAACTGTCCCTCCAAACGCAAGCCAATGAATGATGATGCATAGAAGCCAGCCGGCCTACCGCAGATGCCGATTCTCCTGGCCGGGGCGCAGTTTTCACCCCACATCCCCATCCCGACAGCAACCCTGTGGCCAGATATAAAATGCAACTTGAACCACCCCCCTCCAGCAACCCATTCCAAACATAAAATTAAGAGAAAGAAAGCCATAGCCCTGAGATGGCCGGGCAAGATTAATAAACAGTAGTCCTGCAAACTGAGGCTGAGAACAACTCATGAAATGAGGGGACTGGACTTGCTGAGGCAACCGCTCCAGGAGAAACCATCATAGCGGGGAGGCGGGGGGCCGGTCGTGGACGTCTCCCGCCCAACAGCCCCTTCCCATCCCAAAAGCGCCCGCCTCTACTGGCCCCCTTCATCCATCCCCTGCCCGCCCGCACCACCCACATTCTCCCCCCCTTGCCCACCCCCAATCATCTCCTCATACTCGGCAATCTGCAGCGCCAGCTGCCTAGCCGTGACATCGATCTGGATTAGCTGCCTGGTCGCCTTGTCGGCGGCGCGCACCTCGCTCATGGCGCGGCTGACCATCTGCTGCAGGAGGGGGCTGCTGCTGCTGCCACCGTTGCTGCTGCTGCTGCTGGCGGTGGCGAGCAGGGCGGCGGCCGCGGCGGGGATGGCGCTGGCAGCGGCCTGCTGGTGAAGGAGGGGCAGGGGCGGGGCGCCGGCGACGGCGAAGCGGTAGGCGCCTGTTGGGTCGGCGAGGGCGGCTGTGGTAGCGGGGAGGAGGGCCGCGTGTTGAGGGAGCGGGGGAGGGTTGCGGGTTTCTGGGCCGGGTTAGCTGGGGGTGAAGAGGGAAGGGGGTTGGGAGGGGGGGGCGCGTACCGTGGAAGCTGCAGCGGGCGCCGCTCGCGTTGAACCAGCAGTTTGCGCAGCTGCCGCACATCTGGCCATCGACGACGATACAGCTGACCCACGGGCCATGCCCTTTATGGCAGTTCTTGCAGGGCAGGCGGGCGGGCTCGCCGGCGATGTGGGCGAACAGGGCCTCGACGTTGCTGCGGCGGCCGAGGTTGAGCTGCTGGTCCGGGCGGCGCTGCTGGGCGAGGCGGCGGCCGACCTCGCGGGCGAGGCGCTTGGCCAGGGCGCTCTCGACGTTGAGATCCGTGTAGCCCGACTCGAGGGCGAGTACGTCAGTCATCTTGGGCGAGCCGTCACGCTCCGTGGGCGGCTGCTGCTGCTGCTGCTGCGGGTCGGTCGGCAGGCCGTGCGGGGCGGGGTCGGCGCCGCCCATCTGGGCCGCGGGCTGGTGCTGGTGCTGGTGCTGGTGCACGAGCTGGTGCTGGGCATGGGCTTGCTGGGCCGCGTGCTGGGCGTGCGCCAGGCTCTGCTGCATCTCCTGAAGCTGCTCCTGCACGCCGACGGGACCGGGGGCGCCGCCGTTGGCGAGGATGGCGGCGGCGGTAAGGTCAACATGGGGCGGTAGGCCCGAGGCGGCGGCAGCAGCGTCATCGGCGTCATCCTGGTCCATGTCGGCCTCGGGCTCGGCCTCGCCGTGGGCGTCCTCAGTCAGGTCCGTGTCCATGGCTGCGGCGGCTGCCGCGGCGGCAGCGTAGTCCTCGGCCCCCATGCCGGGCACGCTGTCAAAGATGGAGCTGGGGTCGGCCTTGAGGTGGTCGGCCAGGTCGTGGTCGTGGTCGTGGTCGTGCCCGTGGGGGTGGCCGGGGTCGTGCTCGTGGACCTGGGCGTGGGGGTCGTGGGCCTGGGGGTGGGCCAGGTGGTCGTCGTGGCCGCCGAGACGGACGGCAGACACGGCGGCGGCGGCGGCGGCAGCAGCAGCGGCCACTGTGGAGGCGGGCAGCTGCTGGCGCGCGGCGCGGGAGCGTGGCGAGGGGCCCTGCTTGGTCACCTTGTTTGGGCGACCACGCTGGGAGCGGCTGGCCGACGATTTCATGCTCCCGTCGGCGGCGGCGGACGAGGACTCGATGCCCAGGCGGGATCGCTCCTGCGAGTCCAAAGAGTCCAGTGAGCCCAGTGAGTCCAGCGAGTTTAGTCCCGGATCGTCAGTCGCCAGCGCCTCCCAGGGCATGTAGGTGGGATCCTGGAACGCCAGTCCCCCAATATCGAATCGTCCCCCGGGCGCTGCTCGGCGGCGGCCCGAGAGAGCAGTGTGAGTGATGAGAGCAAGGGTGTCGAGGTGGTTGCTGGTCGCTGGTGTTGAGCAGCTGTCGTCAGCTGTAGCAGGCCGGGAGGTACTTTTTTTTGGGGCGGTCGTGAGGTTTGAGGCAGTCCTGGAGCACGAACCGCTCTCTTGGAGGGGCTGGTCGGCGGAGATTTTGTCGCGATTGGCCAATCAGGGCCTGCAGATGAGTGCGCGCTTGGTCCGTGCACAGTCCGTGCTCAGGGAGGCCAGGAATTGGACAAGAGCAAGACGAAGATCAATCCACAGTGTTGCTCTTCTGGGAAATGTGAACTGCCAGGCACATGCTGGGATTTTATACCGACACAGGACATGCCAGCCACAGTTCTGGGGCCACAACATCTCTGTGGATGATTGTTTGTTCTCGTGACTGTGTTGTCTGCGAACATTGCCCAGTTTGGCAAGCTCGGCGTTGATTTACTGTGGATGGAGTGTCCCAGCCAGCGTAGGTCCGAGGTAATCAGTCAAAAATAACAACATCTGCTTGGCCTGGTCAGACAACTAACAACAACTTGCTGCTCAACTGGGTCAATGCTCAAGCAACCATCAACAAAAGGTACCTATCGCACATTCCCCATCCATCATCTTACCCCCAATTACGTTGCCGTCCCCGCCCCCTTCGCCGGATGCCCATGCGTCCTCGCCCACCCCCTGACCTGCCCATTCATCGCCCTCAACACAAAAAAGTAAATCACCGGCACCAGCCACCCCAGCAGCGTATCAAACACCCACCCATTCCGCGGTGACCCGCCCATCACGCCACACCGCATCAGATTCCCCAGAAACGACACCGCCACGAAGTACTCCCCCCTTTCCAACCCCGCAATCGCCCGCTTCGCCACCGTATCCGGCGTCTCAGGCGGCTCCTCCTTCTCCAGCTCCAGCGTGATCCCCGGCTTGGTCTGGTTCTCGCGCTCCAGCCCGGGGCTGGTAATGGTCGCCGGAAACACGACGTGCACCTTGACCGGGTTGTCCGGGTACAAGTTGAGTTCCATGGCGAGGGTATCCGCCAGGCCGCGCAGGGCCCATTTGGAGGGGGTGTAAGGGCCGTAGCCGACGATGGCGAAGAGCGCGAGCACGGATGCCGTGAAGATGATGTGCTTGGGCTCGGCCTTGGGCCCGGGCGCGGGGTTGTCCGGGCTGAGCCACTCGCGCAGGATCGCGCGGGACATCTCGGCGGAGCCGAAGTAGTTGACGTCCATGTTGCGGCGGGCGGCGGTCAGGGACCCGTCGTCGGTCCAGAGGAGCGGGGTGGACATGCCCGCGATGCACCAGACGATGTCGGGGGCGCGGCCGGCGTTCCATGCGATCGCTTCGGCGATGACGGCCGCGGCGTAGTCTGGCTCGGACACGTCGGCGCTGATGTAGGTGAAGCGCTGGGTGGAGGGGGAGGAGGCGGCGGATTTGACGTCGGCGAGGGCTTCTTCCAGACGGCCCACGTTGCGCGCAACGAGGATGATGTTGGCGCCTTTGGCTGCGAGCTGCATCGCGGCGCTGCGGCCCATGCCCTCGGAGGCGCCGGTGATGAGGACGGTCTAATGGGGGATGTCAGTTGTCTTGTTTCTTTTTTGTTGTTATTTATTTGTTTGTTTTTGGGCTGGTTGTTTATCATACCTTGCCCTCGACCGGCAGCTGGTTCTTTCGGCCAAACAAGCCCATGCTTGCGATGAGAGCCAAGACGAGGCCTAGAGCGCCGGTAGCAAGAGGCAGCGGGATCCCGAGCTGTCGCAGGATATCCATGGGGGAGATGAAAGAAGCCCGCCCTCGCTGGATAAGCTGAGATGTCGTCGTCAGTGAGCTGGAGATGAGACCGAGCTGAGTGCGAGCTCCTGGATCGAAGTGCAGGGGTGAGGTCCAGTGGGGCCTGCACGCCAGCGGGGCCATGACCAGGGCCAAATTGCGGGAGGTGGGCCCTGACCCGCCCTGGCGGCGGTGGCCTCTGGGCGGTGGTGTCGGTATCGATAGGAAAAAAAAGTTCTGTCACCTCCAAACGCAGCAACACCAGCAAAGCTGCAGCGCAAGACGAACCCCACACCCGCGCGAACAAACCCAGCGCTCGGATTGCGACTCGATCCCCTCGTAGCCGACCAACCTCTGACCCTCTCTCTTCGACCCCCGACCACGTCGACCAATCCCCCCAAGATGGCGAAAAAGAGAAAGGTCTCGCGCAAGTCTGAGCCCAGCGGCCCCCGCGACGTCGACGCCAAGGACGCCCGCCTCACCATCAAGACCTACGAAGACGTCGCCGACTCGGAGGATGAGTACTGGGCGAAGCAGGACCGAATCGACTTTGACGACGACGACCAGCCACGCTCGAAGCGCCTCAAGAGGCAGGACAAGGAGGATGCGTTCCTAGAGGCGTCGGACGAGGAGGTCTTTGGGGAGGAGGCGTCAGAGAGTGAAGAGGAGGAGGAAGAGGAGGCTCCCGCGAAGAGGAAAGCGGGTGGGAAGGCTGGCGCTAGGGAGGAGGATGTCTCGGATATAGAAGAGAGGGGGGGAGAGGAGGAGGAGGGGGATGAGGGGTGGTGGGGATCGTCCAAGAAGGAGTATTACGATGCGGATAATATCGAGACGGAGGCCGATGCTTTGGTAGGTGCCACCCTTTGGTGTTCCAGGCACACTATTGCTGCCAGCGGCTAACACCCACCCAGGAAGAAGAGGCAGAGGCGCGGCGTCTCCAGGCCAAGAAGCTGGCCAAGATGCAGGAGGCCGATTTCGCCTTTGACGAGGACGAATGGGCCGCCCCGAAGGACCAGGCGGGAGAGGAGGAGGTCGTGACAGAAGTCCTGCAGGAGGTCGAGGTGACGGAGGATATGGGGCCCGACGAGCGGTACAAGCTCCTCCAAGCCCGGTATCCCGAGTTCGACTACCTGGTGGACGAGTTCAGGGAACTGCAGCCGCTCCTGCCGATACTGCAGAAGGAGGCCGAGGGGAAGCCGGCCAAGTCGCTCGAAGTGATCAAGTCCTGGCTCCTCGGGTGTTACGTGGCCGCCCTAGCGAGCTACTTCTCCATCCTGATGTCCCCATCGCGGGATGGTGAGGCGGGAGCGGCGACCCTGAACCCGTCGGAACTCAGGGACCACGAGGTCATGGAGACCTTGATGGAGTGCCGCGAGGCGTGGTCCAGTGCCAAGAAGCTCCGGCCGGCCAAGTCCGCTGGGTCCAGCACCGGCATGCTCTCACCGCCCGAGGAGGGGGATCTCGAGATGCTCGATTCCATTCCGGAGCAGCCGAAGCGCAAGTCGGCCAAGCTCTCCAAGGCGGATATCAAGGCGAACAAGAAGAAGGCGGCCGATGCGGCCCGGAAGGCCCAGGCGGTCGAGCAGTCCCTCGCCGACCTGTCGACGCTGCTCAAGAGCACCAAGACGACCAGGAACGTGGCCGCGGCGCCTGCCGTCTCGGCCGACGCCGGCAACGACGACAACCGCTCCGACTTTGGTGAGGAGGACGCTCTCGACGCCCACACGGCCGCCGACAAGGCGCGCCGCAAGAAGACGCTCAAGTTCTACACCTCACAGATCGTCCAGAAGGCGAGCAAGCGCGCGGGCGCTGGTCGCGACGCGGGCGGTGATATGGATCTTCCGTACCGCGAACGATTCGTGAGTTACACCCCTACCCCTCTTTCTTTTCCAATTCATCCACTAACAACCATCACAGAGGGACCGTCAAGCCCGTCTCAACCTCGAAGCCGAGCGCCGCGGCAAAAAGGACAGCAAATTCGGCGCGGCACTCGGCGGCGACGACAGCGACGGCGACGACGCAGCCGTGGCCCGTCAAGTCCGCGGCGACGAAGACGAGTACTACGACATGGTGGCGCACGGCGCGCAGAAGAAGCGCGGCGAGAAGGCGGCACGGTACGAGGCGCTGGCCAAGGCTCGCAAGGGCGAGCGGGTGGTCGAGGAGTCGGGCGTCGGCGAGGACGGCAAGCGGCAGATCTCGTACCAGATCCAAAAGAACAAGGGTCTCACGCCGCATCGCAGGAAGGAGGTGCGCAACCCGCGCGTCAAGAAGAGGATGATGTACGAGGAGAAGAAGAAGAAGTTGCGCAGTGTCAAGGCGGTGTACAAGGGTGGCGAGGGGCCGGGCGGGTACCAGGGAGAGTTGACGGGTATCAAGACGGGGTTGGTCAAGAGTATCAAGCTGTAATGGGGCGGATAGACTTGCGGCAGCAATACGATTTAAAGTTCATGATGCTTCTCTTCCGAGGGCAGGTGTTTTATATTGATTGGAACCCGTCGCTTGTGGTGACCATGTCCTGCTTTTGGGGTGTGAGATCCAGGTCTGCAATCCCATCTTACTGGACACCCAAGTCAGATATATATTTTCCTGCCTTCCGTTGGTGTTGTCATCTTGCACAGTTTCCCATTCATTCTCATGGGCTTCCAGTTGCGACGTTGTTGTTTTTTTTTTCACTGCGGATTTCTCAGGGGGCGTCCCATGCCAGCGAGCATCGCCATTTCCACAAATTTTGCAGCAGATAAGATGCATGGATTTTACTCGACCAGCAACACCATCCGATTTACAAGAAGCATCATGGAGAAAAGTATGAATGTCCCCATGTTGTTCTGCTCCAGTGGTTTTGCTACACCTTTGAGTTTGTGCATGTGGCATAAAACCTCTCCACCCTGCAACCCATGTCAACAATCAGCTGTTGTGAAAACAACGGTTGTGTAGTGTAGCGGTTATCACTCCGGATTCTGATCTTCCCTCAGAAACATTCCGGCAACCCCGGTTCGATTCCGGGCACGACCTTTCCCTTTTGCTAATTTTTTCGCTTTTTTTTTTTTTTTTTTGCGGTGTGCGGGATGTGTGTCTCCGCTGTGGGACGACGTCCGTGTGTCTTGCTTGCGTCTTGGGTGGGGATCGTGCATGAGTGGACGGGGTAGGGGGGTTGGTGGTGGTCCACTGTTTTTGAGGACTGCGAGACGAGGGAGGGAAGGGATGCAATGGGCCAAAACATCCGAATCGCCCAAGCGAGGGAGAAGAAGCCGATGAGAGAGTAGAGGGCGGGGCGGGCTGGATCTCCTGTTGTGGAATTGGCTGTTCCCTGGCTGACATTGTGGTTGTTCGCCACGAAACCGCAAAGAGAGAGATCGCCGCGGGGAGGTGACGTCAGGGGGGGAAGATATCGAGAGACGTCATGTTGGGTGGTGCTCCGTGTTGGTTCGATACCTCGGTCAGGGAGATGGTACTTGAGGGGACATGTTGGGATTAGATTGATGACAGAGGAGAGATGGAAAAGCCCCAAAAAATAGATAAGGAAAGGAGATGTGTTGTCGAAGGAAGTCGTCCTTGGTGATGGCTTCACTCGCAGACTTCGCAGGGCCTGGGGACCCTGAAGGGAAGTCAGAATAGAGAAGCGTGAACAGCAGAAATAAGGGACTCCCATACGTCACCGCCAGGACACGGGGATAGCTCGGGTAGCTCTGGTAGCTGCGATTCGTGAGAGAGATAGGTAGACGGGCAGGAGTACCGAGGGCAGTGTCCCTGTACTGGACTCGTACCTCCCTCGTAGGATAAAGACCTCTCGTTCCCGTGGCCACACAGCACACAGACACGACACTTGCAACACTGGCATACATTGCACATACCAACCATCTTGCAGGATCCAGCCATCACAACCACCAACGACACCATGGACGCAGTCCAGCAACTCGCAAAGGTGACGTCCAAGGCCATCTTTGGCGACGACCAAGCCAAGTCTGGCGAGGAGCCCCTCTCGGGCTGCATGGGCAACGTCGAGGCCGGCGAGCCCTACGACGCCGGCAACATTGGTGGTCAGTAAGCCCGGATTGCCCTGTGAGAGAAGAAAGATAGAGGACTGACACCGGATGCCATGTTGCAGAGTACATCGACACAAAACCATCCAGACCACAGGTAGACTAAGCACTCTTGATTAGAGCCCGACAAACCCGCTCCCTCGTCCGCCACTACGACCGGCCAGGCTGGTCAGACTGGAACCACCCGCAGCAGCACAACCACCTCTACTACCACTACGACCACCACGATCCAGTCAACGATCTCAAAGGCGGCCACCGCTGCGGTCACAGCAGCAGCCACGGCGATGGGCATGAATGCCACCGAGCCCACGTCCACGTCCACTCCTGAGGACGAGGCCGCCACCAAGCCAACCGTCATGGAGGGACTAACTGAACCTATGGAGCACCGTCACGCTATCCCGCGGAAGGCCATGGCTCCTGGAAGCTCAGCTGGTACTACCGGCACATCCCAGATGACGCCTTCGTCCCTCCCCATCCGCGGTGACTCCTCCAAGTCCCGAAGCAATACGCTCCCGATGGGTACTCCCTCCGACCAGCCCATGCTGCCCACAGAGGCTGCTCCCACCACCACCACCACCAAGGTTCCTGCCAGCATCGATGACACTGCCGTCCCTCCTATTACCACTACCTCTTCTCGCATTCCCGGCATGACTGGACCCGCCGGCAGGACTGACAGGACTATGATGGCCGAGACCACGGATATGCCTAGGACCAAGGATGAAATGATGACCACTTCCACCCCGTCGACGACCACCAGGGCCCCCGAGACCACCACCATCCCTGCGCCGTCCATGGCAACAGAAACTCCAACCACCATGTCCACTTCTCCCCCCTCCATGACTACCCGAGGCCCCATGACCAGCACCACCACCACGTCGCCCATGACTACCACCTCGACCTCACCCATGACAACCAGAGCCCCAGAGACCACCACCACCGCCGCCCCCTCAATGCCCAGAACCACGGAACCGGCCTCCACGACAGCTCCGTCCATGACTGCCCCGTCCAGGACCACCCCCTCGATGACAACCGCCCCCTCCATGGCCACCCCATCCATGACCACCACCCCCTCTCACACCACCACCTCCCCCACCAAACCAACCAACGCCCAAACCCGCGCCATGCTCGACGACGAAGCCGAAGAGGACTACGTTCCCGACTCCAAACTCACCGGCCCGGGCCCACGCCCTCTAGAGGAACTCGCCCGCGAGCACGGCGGCGACGCAGGTGATCTCAATGCTCCGGAGCATCCCACCACTGATTTGGGAGGCGCCGGAGCTGGCAAGAATAGGCGGGATAGTGGCAAGAGCTTGGGCAGAGAGGGCACGGGAGAGGAGTATGTCAAGTCGAGTGGGTTGGCGGCGGATGGCGGGGATTTTGACGCTGCTAAGCCGGGGGCGGGGAGGGAGGCTGATCGTGCGTGGACTTTTCCTTAACGCTTGCTCTTGTTTATGCTTACCTACCCCTTTTCTTACCATCCACTCTGTTTACCCCCCTTTTACCCCCACCTATCTCCCCGCTACCCCTTCCTTACCATTCCTCTCTACCCCCCGTTTACCCCCCCCCCATTTCATAACCAGAACTAACACCACAGAGTTAGGCCTCCTCGAAGGCAAAGGCGTGCACCGCTTCATCCAGCAGCCCCATGCCATGCCTGAGGCCGGCGAGACGCACGAGACGCACGAGGGCCACGAGGGCCACGAGCACCACGAGCACCACGAGCATCACGAGCATCACGAGCATCACGAGGGGCATGATGCGTTGGCCAGGGAGAAGGTCAAGTTGAAGGATAAGATTAAGGCGGCACTGCATAAGGGGACGCCGGCTTCTTCTTCTTCCTAGGGGAGTTCATGGCATTTGTGTAGTGGGGTTTGGGTTAGGGTGGGGTTGTGAAGGGTGTGTGTCAGTGAGGCTAGGGGTTGTTAAGGGATTGGGTAGTGAGGATAGGGGTTGTGTTGGCGGGTAGGGATATGAGGGGAGTGTTTGGGTGAGGATAGGGGGTTAGGGGAAAATAGGATAAGGTGAGGGTGGTGATTGTTTGTTTTGGTTCGGTATTGGGGCCTAGGTTTGTTAGTTCTCGCTGGCCGGTTGTTTCACAAAGACACTGGGCTATCCAGATGGCCAACGGTTGTATGTTGATAATTGGCAACACCAAATCGAGACTGTAAACACGCGGTTTTCCTTCCCAAGAAAATAAACCCAGAATCCTGGTGATAAAACAACTACCCCAGTCACAGAAAAACAAACCAACACTTTCTCACAACTTCGTGCAAGCATGTGACATGCTAACAAAGTGGAGCGGTGAGCTCACCATCCCCTACCCCTGAACGCCGGGGGGGAGGAAGGAAAGACGGTAGCAGGCTGGTGTTTTGTTACACCGGAAACATTTCTGCTCAAGGGGGCACGGCAGACAAGGCAAGGGGGGCTATATATAGCAACAGAACCAATCTACCACAAACCCGGGTAATCAGCGAGAAGTGTCCACACGGATGCGTCCGTGGGGTTTGTCATACCACATGCATGTCATCTCTCCGTCCGTCCATCCATCTCGATGGGGTCCCCTCCGTGGAGTTATCATACCACATGCATGTCATTCGTTCGGGTGGTGTTCATTCACTTGGGAGGGGCACGTGAGAAGGTGCCGGGAGATCCGGTGTTGTTTGTGAGTTCATCTGGGCCGGAGATGAGGAGAGGACTGGCTGGCTGGTAGTGGATGGGGAGAACGGATTTCGGAGGGGGTCATGAAATCAGGGATGCGGTGAGCAGCGCAGAGGGGCGGTGGGGGTGATGAGCATCGCACTTACAGTTTTGGAAGGAGGACTGTCCTGTCTCATGCAGGCAGGTAGGCTTCTTCCCTGTTGTTCTACGCAACTGATCGACCGTCGTCCACCTCCCCGCCGCGGAGCTGCTTCTCCCTCCTCCAAAACTCAACAAGAACTCGGTAGATGGAGGATGTCTGCCGAACACATGGCGAGACAGAAACAGAAACAGCAACACTCCCACCCCTCCATCAAAATATCCCGAACCACATCTCTGATGTTTAAGGGAGGGGAACATCCGGATACCACCCCAAGGCCCTATCCGCCTCCGTGCCCCGGAGGTGGTTCGGAGATACGGCACCGGAGGACCTGCCCGCCCGCCAGGACCTCGCGATCAATATCGCAGGCGGGTAACTCGGCAACCAGGCGTCTTCTCACGGATCTTTCACCACCCACTGGCCACAGGACAGACCAGATCACCCGTAGACAGACAGCGCCCTATCCTCCGTATCACACCACTCAGGGAGAAAAATGGTAGTTGAGAAGAAACGGTCTTTTAGATCATCGCTACGCCGGCCCACATGCTGTCCTGTCTGATTCCGTATCCATACATCCACAATATATCAAGCCCGAGAGATCAAGAGAACAATGGAGAGACAGACAGAGAGAGACAGAGATGAGTGCTATGTATCCCACCGCCTGCTTGTAAAAACAACCAACCACTTGTATGTATCCGCGCGCCACCCACCCAGACATCTACCGACAAAAAAGACGGACCCAACATAAACAAACCCACCCCCTATCTCCCCCCTCATCATCAACCTCCTCTTGAACCAAGTAAAAGTCGTCAACATGACATTCATCAAACCCATCCATCATCGCAGTAGACAGACCAGACCAGACCAGTCTGGTTTCCACACAATGTACAGCAGCACATACATACAACCCGAAAGAAAAACACACCAAAAACAAGGAGGAGAGTACTCGCTCGCTCGCTCGCTCCACCAACCCAACCCATCCCCAACCCACCCCTTAAC
>FTEL01006319.1_pt1 | contig 13637 bp, 9 predicted proteins | sample 1658911 | NCBI WGS metagenome assembly FTEL01 (sample SAMEA3914869, study PRJEB12502) | metagenome | biome: forest; material: soil | place: USA | collected 2012-03-12 | depth 0.1 m
GTGATGCTGACTGCGTATGCTCTGTGACTGACTAGTTGTCGGAAGCTGCTGGAAGACGGGAATAGCAGGCAGAGACAGCGAAACAGCCGGGATGGATGGATACGGGATGGACAAGCCAACAACTCGACCTGCTTGTGCAGCGGCGGCCGTTTCTGCAACCCCGTCCCATTCCAAGACCCTTCCAAGCCAGGCCAGACCGGGGGCCAGGTGAGACCAGGGCCCGGCTCGGGCCTCTCTTTCTCATCAGCAAGGCCCCGCCGTCCGCGCCCGTCTGTCCCCGAAACTTCCTGATTTCGCAAAAGCCACTCGCCTGCTGCAGCACACCGAAGCGACGATCAACGGGGAAGGTCCAAAACGAAACGAGGCTGCCCGCCGCCCGCCGTTGACGTGGCCGCCACGGGACGAGGGCAGGGAGCGGAGGGGAGAGACATCGTCAACGGACGGCACTCCTGGACCTGGACCTGGACCTGGACCTGGACGCCGAGTCACCAACCGCACCCCCCTGCCCGCCACCACGCCTTCCACGCCCTCCCTCCTCCGCCCACCTCGGCGACTCTTCACCGTGCCCGGTGAGTGAGAGAGCTGGAGCTGTGCTGTGTCGTGTCGTGTTACCGAGGAGGAGCGCAGCAGACCTCAGCCCGAGGTCCGTGTTGACACATACATCCATCCCCAGCAGCTCGGCCGACGACGATGTCCGCTCGTCCTGCTGACCGCGCACATGATGTCCATGCAATCAATCAATGCACGGCTACGCAACGGGCAACAGCGAGTGTCAACGCCCCCCATGCTGTTTCTATGTTTATAAGCCGGGCAAGGGCAAGGGCGGGGGTTACGCAAGGGTCAGGGCCAGGGGAGTGTCAACCAGCCAGCCTGCTAGCCAGGGGTTCAAGACGAGGCAAGACAAGGCGTCGAAACTCCCCAAGCAAGCAGAACGCCCAGCCGAGGCAGCGGCGCAGCAAAGCCCATCTCCACCTCGTGTCAGTCAGTCAGTCACTCAGTCAGTTACTTTTCCCTGACCTCCCCGGATCGTCCGGAGATGGGTGTTTAGCGGAAACAACAACAAAACACCATCAGCAATATCAGCAACAAGCCGCGGCATGAGCATGATCGACATAAGACAGGGTGCAAGGGGCAATGCCCGGTGAGAGACATTGATGAGAAACGAAGCAAAATTCGCGCGCTTGACGGTTGCACAACCGCACGGTTGTCGCCGTCCGTCGCCATCGTCGTCGGGGAGTACCGTTCGTTGTGTGACCCAACGGCTTTTCCTGCCTCTAACAGCTATCCGTATTCTTTTGCATGTCTGACTGTCTGGCATGTCAGCCTGACATGCTTGCTGGGCTGAACCTGCGGTGGACAAGATGCAAGGTGACGAGAAGAGAGAGAGGGAGAGAGATATTACACGCGGCCGCAGCAGCAGCAGCAGCGGCAACCAGAAAACAAACAACTGCGGGTCGGTCGTCGGTCAGCCTGTCGTGCAACTCCAGTTGCATTGCATTGACCTCGGTGGAGAGAGGCGTGTAGTTGAGAGCGGGATACCGGAGAGGGGGTTAGGGAGCGGGTGCAGCACCCTGGCCCGACGTCCAGGGGGGGCTGGTCCCGACGATGGCAGCCTCGAGGGGTTCCGTGCCTGAGTTTGGCCAAGTAAGCCGCCCCTCGGCTCTCCTCACCTCAATTCGACTTCAGCTGCATACGGTGATGTAAACATGGTCCCATTGGTAGCTTAGCTTCCCCTCCCCCTCAAACAGAAACGCCATGCTGTCAATCAATTCCGTCCACAGTCGCGTCCCGAATGGGGTATCGAAAAAAAAAGGGCTCGGGTCGTTCCACGAGGCCCGAATGGTTGCGTGAGACGCTTCCCGTCCCATCCAACAGAGTGAAATGGTACATGTACACCGTTGAAGAAGATCATGCATGCCAAACCGGAAACGTAAAAACCCAGGAGGTGGACAACACCAAAAGAGGAAATCCGCAGAATGGGGGGATATATCAAACAGGAAACAGCCAGCCACACGCACACGCACACGAACATAGACAGTCATCCTCACGACCCCGCAAAACACACACCGCAACAGCTGGGCAATACAACCCCATCCCCATCCCCACCGCCGATGAAACGAGAAACCTCGGGGATATCCTCCCCCACCGCCCCAAGTCGTCCCACCTGCCTCTCGCTTCAATGCACCCTCCCCGCAATCCAAGGGGCAAGGGAACGCAACTCCAATTGCGGCCGGCCAGGCAAGCGTGAGAACAAGCGAGCTTCACACCGAGTCCCGTCTCCAACAAGCGCGGGGTCAAACCAAACAACCCCCTCCCCCCTTTTCCCCACCACGCTGCCACCAGGCCAGGCCATTCCCGCGATACAACCAAACCCCGGGGTATCAACCACCACCAGCAGCCACTGCTCCCACCCTCCCGCGCCCCCTCTCAGTAAAGCGTCAAAAACACCGCCGCAATCGCCGACTTGTCGTACTTGACATACTTCCCCTTCCCCTTATCCACCTCGTGGTACCGGTCCCAGAAGCGGTTATACAGCGGCTCGATCATGTTCTGCATGTCCTTTGCAAACATCTGGCGCACCTCCCTCTCCATGCTGTACGCCTTGTGGCGGAGCACCATGTCGTCAAAACTCGTGTTGAACGCGGCAAACTTGCCCTTGATGCTCTCCTTGTCCTTGGACGACAGGCTCTTGAGGATGGCGGTCGAGTCCACGACCATGCCGCCGCCCTGGCCCGAGGCGGGGCGCCCGCCGCTGCCGCCCGTGGCGCCCCGGCTGGTGTGGATCACGTCGAAGAGGTGCACGCTCACGTCCTTGCAGGTCTCGGTGTAGAAGGAGGTGGCCTTCTTGCGCCAGGTTTCGAGGGCCGTCAGGCGCGGGTTGAGTAAGGGGGCGAGCTCGGAGGTCTGGATCATGCGGTCGATGATAGTGACGCTGTTGGCGAGGAAGACGCCCATGACGGGTTTCTTTTGGAGAAGCAGGCGCGCCCGCGCGTCGAGCGACATCATGAGCGCCTCGATTGTGTCGGTGCAGTAGTGCACGAAGATTTCCGTGCCGTCCGCGCCCGGGTCGAAGGAGGCGAGGCTCGGGACGGCGTCGCCTGTGCCGGCGCGTGATGCGCCGCCGGTGGTCTTCCAGCCGCCGTCGCCGAGCGAGATCATGATGCTTGAGATGGGCCGGAGGAATTCCACCATGGTCTGTAGCCGCTGCATCGTCTCGGACACGACCGGGACCGGGGCGCCGTCTGTCGGGAGGGTTTGCAGCCCGTTGACCTTTTTCTTGGTGTCGTCGAGGAGTTCCGGTAGTGAGGCTTTGGCCGTCTCGCGGACGGGCTTGAGCGATGCTCCCAAGGTGCTCTTCAGCTCGCCCGTCCTACGTTCGAGGTTGTTTGAGAGTTCCGACATGATCTCGACGATCTCGTATGCCAGATAGCAGTCGGTGGACATGTGCGCCTTGATATGCCCGTTCAGCTCCCGCAATGTCCGCCCCAGCTCCACCAGCGAGGGTTGACATGTCGCCTCGAATACCGGCCCCCAGTCTTCCCTTGTGAAAATGTTGCAAATGTTTTCGTACTCGGCGACGAAAAGCCCCTCCATGGCCTGGGCGTATGTTCCTATCCCGTTGGTGCCCGCCCGGTAGATTGCGTCGGCGTTCTTCTTCTTGGCCGTATTGCTGCTGGCGGCGGCAAGGTTGACGAGGGCGGATGAGAGGTACTGAGAGCGGATTTCGATGTAGATTTTGGCGATTGGCGATTCCTGCGGCGCCCCTCCGCCGTTCTGGCGGTATAGCCCAGCCACGAACGAGTTCATCAGGCCCAGCCTGGCGAACTTATCCTGCGACAGCACTGGGAACGGTTTGCTTTTTGTGATGAAGTGAAGCGGCTCGAGGGCACGGGGGGTCTCGTTCCGCAGCAACTTGTCAAATGAGTTCTCGAGTTGGGTGTTCCCGAGCTTGACAAGGCGCTGGAGCTCGGCGACGGTTTGCTGGGTGGAGCGCAGGTTGGAGGCCTTCATGTCGCTGAGGGCCTTGTTCAGGCGCTTGATGGAGGCCAGGTAGTTGGGCAGGCCGGCCTTGTCAGGGCCCATGCGGATGATCTGCTCCTCGTCGTTCTTGCTGTCGGCGGGCTGGCGCAGGCGTTCGATGGCGGCGAGGACGGCGTCGATGTCTGGTAGGCGGGGGGTAGGTTAGTTGACCGAGAGATGCATCGGAGAGGGACGTCAGGCCACGCACTGTTGCCCAAGACCTGCAGCTTCTTGGTCTCGCCGTTGAGCGGGCCGGCGACATCGCGCACGCTCTTCCCTGTGGCGTCGAGCCTGCCGAGACATGCTTGGATCTTCTTGGTCAATTGCGTCGTCTTCTCGAGCCGCGAGTTGAGCACGTCCACCTCGGCCCGGGCCTCCTCGTCGGCGGCATGCCGTACGTTGGTGACCCCGACGGCCATGTCTGCGGCGGCCTGGATGCGACGGCGATGGCGATGGTGTTGGCGTTGGCGGGGTTGTGTGTGGAGGGGGGAGGAGGACGGGCGTGGTCTTGGTGTTGAATGCTTGTTGGCTGCTTGGCCTTCAGGGAGTGCAGTCAGTGCTGACGCGAGTTGGCAGTGGTGATCTGGCGCAGGACAGGCCCCCCTGTCCACTCCCTCGCCCTGTCAGATGCCCCAAAGGGCCCAAATGGCGGGGAACCCCACTTTCCTGCAGGGGCGGCCCGCCCTGTAACCGACCCACTCAGTGCCTAGCATCCCGTTCGATTTTGTGCACAGCTGGACGATGGGCATCTTCCTTCCTCAACACTCGACTCATCGCTGAAAATTATAATTCTTCTCGAGAACTCAGCGGTCGAGCAACAAAGTCATTGATTGATGAAATCATCGAACTAGTTCACACAACCGAACTCTCTCGCCTTCGCTTGCCCGAGCATCTCTGGCCCCGTCGGGCAGCACTTAATCTACAACTTGGCCGTCAGGCACCAGCAACTCAAGACCTAAAATACCATTTGGTCACCACCAGTTCTTCCTTCGTCTTCCCATTCCAACACATACTGGGTTCCCCTTCTTCCAACCCGTGACTCCCCTCAGCTTCAAGAACGGCAACCTTTCACCGCCTTCCCAGCAAAAAAGTCGTCGACAAGACGCCCAACAGTGTCCACGATCCACTCGATCTCGTCGCTGCGCACATTGAAGGCAGGCGAGATGATGAAGTGATCTCCCTGGATGCCGTCCACTGACCCCCCACCCGGGTAGACGTTGATACCGTATTTTGGTGTCAGACCCAGCTCGGATATCTCCAGGGCAACGTGGTCACCCACCGGGAATGGGGACAGGGTCTGCTTGTCGGCAACAAACTCGACGCCCCAGAACAACCCGCGGCCCCTGATGTCGCCGACGTTGGGATGAACACCGATTCGCTCACGCAATCGCTTCGACAAAAGGGCGCCCATGGCCTGAACATTGGCTAGCAGATTCTCCTCCTTGACGATCCGTTGCACTTCGAGCGCCGCCGCACACCCTGCCGGATGTCCTTGATAGGTGTGGCCGTGAACAAAAGCTCTGGGCAGCATGGCCATGTCAGTCTCGAGCTCCTCCGTTTCTCTGCCATGCCAGGAACACCACTTACGAGCTACCTTTCTCGAGCACATCTATGACGCGCCGACTCGCCAGAACCCCCGCCACAGGCTGGTAGCCGCCACCAAGAGCTTTCCCGATCGTCTGGATGTCGGGGGCTACGCCTTCCTGCTCCCAGGCGTGCAACGTTCCCGTCCGGCCCATCCCGCACATCACCTCATCGAGGATGAGGAGCGCGCCGTACTTGCGGCAGACAGCCTGCACTGCCTTGAAGTACCCGGGCACTGCGGGGACGCATCCGAGTGCCTACACGCTTTGGGGTCAGTAGCTGTTGGTTCAACGAGACTCGACAGGGGACATACAGCGCCCACGACGGGCTCGGCGACAAACGCACAAACCGTCTCCGGCCCGACCGCTTGGAATTCGTCGTCCAATTCCTTGGCCAGCCGGGCAACGTACTCCTTGTCCGTCTCGCCAGCTTTCTTCCCACGGAAGCTGTTGCACGGCGACACCCTGCTGACGTTTTTCATCAGCAGCGGCTCGAACTTGGCCCTCCGGTACTCGTGGCCTCCGACCGCAAGCGCTCCCAGCGTTATGCCGTGGTACGACTGCCGCCGGGAGATGAAGCGCGTCCTCCTGGTCTGAGCCGGGCTGAGCTCCAGGAAGTACTGTCTGGCGAGCTTGACAGCTGCCTCCATGGCCTCGGAGCCTGGTGGCGGTTAGCGATTGGCAACGCACCAGGATCCGAACATATGACACTGACCTGAGTTGACAATGTAGGCCCGGCCCATGTTGCCGTGGGTCGAATCGACCAAGTAACGGCAGAGCTCCTCCTGAGCCCTCGTTGTGTAAAAGATGGTCGAGCAATACGGGATCGCCATGATCTGCTTCGAGACAGCCCGCGCAACTCTCTCGTTTCCCCAGCCGATGCAGCCAACCGCCGCGCCTCCCGAGCCGTCAAAGATCCTGCGGCCATCTTCGAGGACCAGATGGTTGCCCTGCCCTTCTGCCAGCGGGAGAAAGTCACAGCTCAGGTCCCTGTGCAGCACGGCCGACGTGTCTGCATCCCCCTTGCTGTCAACACCCTTCTTCGCCATGGCGTCAACCTGTCTCAAGACCATGATGACGGACCGTAAATTCAACAAAGCAAGCAGTCAGGGTTGAGCAAGAGACGAGAAGCAAAGGGTAATGATGATGATAATGGGGAGAAGGGGGCATCCCGGCGGACCGGTGCTATTTGTACAGGAACCACGGATCGCCCACCTCGAAAACTTGCCAGATCCCTGTCACGGAAGCAGACCACCAATGCGGAGAGGAATCCTAATCTTGCCGTCCCATTGACAACGTCGGTGGTACTCGTGGGGCCGACCCTTCGCCCTGCCATGATCCCCTACCCACAGGAGGTCTAACCACGCCAGTGACTTTGGTCCGGGAAGCCTGCTTGGGCCGAGCGTGTGTGGATCATCGGTTGCCGGCATGATTCGTCGGTTCGGACGGCCAGGGCTGCATCGCCCACTAGCTTACCAGCTCCTCGTGACAAGAAAATGTCGGCAAGGGGGAGGGAAAGGGAGGGGTGTGGTGGGAAGGGGCAGAATGGGTCGGCAATTCGCGAAACCAGGGGCCATTGTTTTCCGTCGGCGACATCGACGATAAAGTCAAGGGCAACAACTTTTGCGAGACACGTCGTTGGTCGGCCATGTGGCCCAGGGACGCTTGTACCACGTGCAACACACCAACTGCGGCTACCCGCTTGCAAACGCCTCGAGCTGTCATGGCTGCTGTGCAACCACGCTTCTGACTCGCTCGCTCGTCCCCCCGCGCCGCTCGGATGAGGGGTAGCAGCCCAGACCTAGACTCGGCATCCCGATTTCGGTTCCCTGGCTCGTCGGTTCCTTGCTTTCCACCTGAACATGCCGATGAAGGCAAGGATGCGCCCTCACCTTCACCGCCGATTCAAGACGCCGCAGCTGCTCAGCTGGCCATGGGCTCGCCTGATATTGGATCGGGAGCATCCAGCATCAGCCAACCGCACTCGGCCCGGACTTTGGTGGTTTATCAACGGCCTCCAGCCGAGTCTTGACCATGTGTCACTCTGCTCGTGTGCCGAGCCCGAGGGCCAAAACAGGGCCAGCCGGGCTCGTCCTCCGCTCAATCCCTGTGGGACCGACCCGGACGATTTCAGTCCCATCCGTCCAGCAGTGAGCACGCAAGTCAGGCCACGTCTCGCCCCCCATTTCCCCGATCGGGCAGCTCGTCCTTGCCTTTCTCCAACATCCCACGGGGAACAACACGGAATCAGTGTTCGAGAACTGGGTCTGCTGACGCACACAGCCTCGAACAAAGGCACTAGGCCATTGGACCAGCTGCGCGTCCCTCAGGTCTCGGGACCGGTGGTTGTTCACTTGTCAGCCCTAGACGTCGGCGCTCTTCCCCATCGACACAAACATGCTCCCCCGCATCAATTCGTTCAAAGTTGGTTATTCGGGCGTCATCCACATCATCCGTCTAAGCTGTGACCTCATCCCCTGCCCGTTTTTATTTCCTTCATCAGACGAATTCCCGGTGGTGGTTTAGTATCACCTGCAAGGATGTCATGTATCCCTCGGCCGGGGACAGAACGACCTCACTTTCCTCCCCGGCGCGTCATATCACATCAAGGTGGTCAAAACGTGCCGGATCGTGGCGTCCTGTGTCAAGCGACTCTATTTGCGCTGGAGTCATCTCATTGGCTTCGAGGCGGCATGCATTCCCGTCCCGAGTCTCTGCTGCAAGTCGGGTGCGCCGGCTGCACCATCAATGGCCCCTAGTCATGTATGTCAAGCCATGATTCAGCAGGCGGCTCCCCACCGCTTCACATCATTGGCTTCCTCCTCTCCCGGCTGCGTCCAAGCGGATGTCACTCGGATGAGAGCGGGCCAGGGCATCCAACTATTCTGTTCCCAGAGTTTCTAGGAAACCAAACCAGTACAACAATCACGGCAACGGCCCCTCGGTCCCGCCCGTGTGTTTACCTTTCTTTGACGACTACGTGGTTCGCGAGGAAAAGGACAGACTTGGCGAGCCCAAGCGTCGTCACTGCACGTAGCCTACTGGCCGGCTACACGTCCCGAGACACACGCAGGCATTCGATAGCTTGGTACCACCCGGGACTGACGGGATGACAATGAAGTGCGGAAACGCCCGACTTTGCTTTGCCTGTGGTTGTTAGTATTATTATGATGGCCGGATGGCGGCACGCTATGCTCACAGCCGCCCAGTTCTCGGTCCGAAGAAATGCGAAATCGGCAGGACGACCGGGGTCTCGGCACGGCTAATAACATGTTTTGGTCGCCGACCTTGCCGCTGCCCGCGGTCAACAGCGCTGCTGGCCGAAGCTGAAGCTTCGGATGGCACGGCACGGGAGGGAGCTTTGCGTCCGGCCGAGGTGAGGTTGGAACATTGCCAGGTGGCCCGGCGGAGGGGAATCGGGAGAATGAATGGGCAGGAACAGTGCCCCGTTGCCCATCAAAGGAACGGCAGCAAGTCGCCGCTATCACTCAAGACGTGGAGCAACATTCCACGTTTTCAAGACGTAGTGTATGGCTGGAGGTGGGTAGTAGGCGCCTTGGCAGTAGGCGAGTCCGATCAATGTCGGTTGCTGGTAACCGCGTAGTAGTCCGTCCGCACGACGTGAAAGTCCTCAGGAGTGGCCTCTAGGATCGTGTTGTGCCCCGCTCGTCATCGATGCCGTCGGCACCGACGGGAAGAGTGCTCGCCGATTAGAAGCTCGAAGCCGTCGAGTTTATATGGTGACGGGGCGTCTACTCTGCCCCAAGGATCTCTGCGGATCAAAGTTTGAGGTGGAGGGAGCGGATCTTGAGGTCGGAGGGGGTGGAAGGAGCTTCTCCTCGCCCAGTGCCGCCGCCCTGTACTATTTCCACTGCCCGGTGCAACAGGCCGAGACTGCACCCCACACGTTTTAGCAGGAAAGGTGAGTTTTAGAGAAGACCGTTGTTTTCAACTGGAAGCCGAGCCCGGAATCATGGCCACCATGTGGAGCAGACTTCGCACGTCTCCAAGGTAGCATCAACACACAACACAACCCACGCCAACGACGAGACACAGTTCGGAATCTCAAAGCCACCTCTCCCTCTAACGCCCTTGATTGTTCCATGGTGCCTACTTTCAAACATGGCATCATCCCAGCGGCGCCGGTTTCACGCGTCGGGCCTGGGCAGCTAGCCGCTGCGGTGGTCGGGCTAAAGGAGGCGGTCAACGTTCATGATGGATCCATGTTGACAGGGCAATTGTTATTAAATAAGGTTTTTGGGTCTATTCTAACTGACAGATTGTGATTACTGGGAGTGAGAGGTCTTTAAGGTTCTCAAAGCGAACTTGGAGGACCACGCAGGGGTGATATTCATGGGGGTGGGAGTGATGCTACCCGTGATGGGAATTGGAGAATCCAGGACAGAACCCTAGGCTCGTAACTGAATGCCGTCGACGTCGATTTTGCATTCGGCTTTGTGCATGGCAGTAGCGCTGTCGGGACTCGAGGACGAAGAAGGTTGTGTAAATCGTGAGAGGTAATAGGTGGCCAGCTGTTGGCACTTGGTTCTGGGCTTGGCAGCCGGCTGACGCCAGTCAACGACCTGTCGCGCCAGCTGGCTGCAATCAATTAAACAACGGACAGGGGTCGACGCGCTAGAGACGCGTCCTGCGCGTTGTCACCGCGTTTTCCCAGCCCCAGCGCAGCCAACCCCACCACTGGCTGTGCTCCTCCCGCTAAGAATCTCAACGACGCAGCAGCCGACGCTCCCCTCTCCGCTGCATCTGCCCACCAAACCACACCCAACTTTCCCACATTCTCTCGTCACCGGCAGCAGCATCATGGATACGTTGTTGCTTCAACGAGACGAGGCCACGCGCGATCGCGTGCGCCAGGCCCTGGAGTTTCTCGATCCCCGTATGCACTGAGCATTTCCCCTCCCTGGTTCCCCTTGACTGCCTGCCTGAGAGAGTGCGCTGCTGACTGCCCCCTCCCACCCCCCTCCCAGACGACCAACATGCGCGCAGCTACCGATCAGACATCATCTTGATGCTCCAAAAGAACCAACGCCGGCTTGTCGTTAATATCGATCATGTCCGCGACCACAACCCCGAGATGGCCGCCGGCCTGCTCGACGACCCCTTCGACTACACCCTCGCCTTCAACCACGCCCTCAAGGAGGTCATCAAGACCCTGCCCCAGGCCCGCCCCGACCAGGTCGATCCGGACGTGCTCTACTACTGTGCCTGGGCCGGCAGCTTCGGCCTCAACGCCTGCAACCCGCGCACCCTCTCATCCCAGCACCTCAACAGCATGGTGTCCATCGAGGGCATCGTCACCCGCTGCTCGCTGATCCGCCCCAAGATCGTCAAGAGCGTGCACTACACCGAGGCCACGGGAAAGTTTCACTTCAAGGAGTACCGCGACCAGACCATGACCAAGGGCGTCACCACCACGAGCGTCTACCCGACCGAGGACCAGGACGGCAACCCGCTGACCACCGAGTACGGCCTGTGCACCTACCGCGACCACCAGACCGTCTCCATCCAGGAGATGCCCGAGCGCGCCCCGGCCGGCCAGCTTCCCCGCGGCGTCGACGTCATCCTCGACGACGACCTCGTCGACAAGGTCAAGCCCGGCGACCGCGTCCAGCTCGTCGGCATCTTCCGCACCCTCGGCAACCGCAACACGAACCACAACAGCGCCCTCTTCAAGACGGTTCTCTTGGCCAACAATGTTGTGCTGCTCTCCACCAAGTCGGGCGGCGGCGTCGCCACCGCTACCATTACCGACACCGACATCCGCAATATCAACAAGATTGCCAAGAAGTCGAAGCTGTTCGACCTGCTGTCGCAGTCGCTCGCCCCGAGCATTTACGGCCATGACTATATCAAGAAGGCCATCCTGCTCATGCTGTTGGGCGGTATGGAGAAGAACCTCGAGAACGGGACGCATCTGAGAGGTGACATCAACATCCTCATGGTCGGTGACCCGTCAACGGCCAAGTCGCAGCTGCTCCGCTTCGTGCTCAACACGGCGCCCCTGGCCATCGCCACCACCGGCCGCGGCTCCTCGGGCGTCGGTTTGACAGCTGCGGTGACCTCGGACAAGGAGACGGGTGAGAGGCGGCTGGAAGCCGGTGCCATGGTCATGGCCGACCGCGGTGTGGTGTGCATCGACGAGTTCGACAAGATGTCGGACATTGACCGCGTGGCCATCCACGAAGTCATGGAGCAGCAAACCGTCACCATCGCCAAGGCGGGCATCCACACCTCGCTCAACGCCCGCTGCAGCGTCATTGCCGCCGCCAACCCCATCTTTGGCCAGTACGACACCCACAAGGACCCGCACAAGAACATCGCGCTCCCCGACTCGCTGCTGTCCCGTTTCGATCTGCTGTTCGTCGTGACCGACGACATCGAGGACACCCGCGACCGGCAGGTGTCGGAACACGTCCTGCGCATGCACCGGTACCGGCAGGCCGGCACCGAGGAGGGCGCGCCGGTGCGCGAGAACGCGGGCCAGGCGCTCAACGTGGCGCTCAACAACCAAGCCGAGTCGCAGCGGCCGACCGAGGTGTACGAGAAGTTCGACGCGATGCTGCACGCGGGCGTCAAGGGCACGGGCCGCGGCGCCAACAAGAAGCCCGAGGTGCTCAGCATCCCCTTCATGAAGAAGTACATCCAGTACGCCAAGACGCGCATCAAGCCCGTGCTGACGCAGGAGGCGGCCGACCGCATCGCCGACATCTACGTTGGCCTGCGCAACGACGACATGGAGAGCAACCAGCGCAAGACGAGCCCGATGACGGTGCGTACCCTCGAGACGCTGATTCGTCTGGCCACGGCCCACGCAAAGTCGCGCCTGTCCAACCGCGTCGAGGACCGCGACGCCGCTGCCGCCGAGGCGATCCTCCGCTTCGCCCTGTTCAAGGAGGTCGTCGAGGACGAGTCGCGCAAGAAGCGCCGCAAGACCACCCGCCCGCTGGAGGACGACGGCGAGGGCAGCGGCTTGGACGACTCCGACTCTGACGGCGACGAGGCGAATGGCAGCACCGCGCGGGCTAGCACCGCGCGTGCGAGCGCCGCCCGCGCTACCCGCGCCTCCCAGCGGGCAAACAACCGCCGCCAGCCGAGCCGGAGGAAGGGCAGCTCCCCCGACGACGACGACGACGACGACAGCGGCGTCCCCACCCCGGCTGAAGACGCCGACGAAGCAGAAGAAGAAGACATCTACAACGCCACACCCCGCCGCACCACGCGAACCACCAACCGTGGCGCCTCCTCCTCCCAACCCTCCTTCGCCTCCTCCCTCCCCGCGTCCCAACTCCCCTCGCAGTCCCAAGCCGACGACGAAACCCTCGCGTCCGGCACCGCCAACCTCACCGTCGCCGAGAACGACGACGAGGAGGAAGAAGACGAGGAAGACGAACCGATCAGCGAGCAGCGGCTGGAGGAGTTCCGCCGCGCGCTGGGGCAGCTTCTCAACACGGCGCTGTTCGAGGACGATTCGGCGGATGTCGGGGAGCTGGTGGAGGCTGTGAATAAGAAGGTTGGGGGCGGCAGTGGGGGGAAGTTTGGGCGGGAGGAGGCGGTCAAGGCGTTGAGGGAGATGGATCGGAGGAATCAGATTATGTGAGTACACCCCTGGCTAACGTGGATGATGAGTGGGGAGTTGTGACAGTGTGCTGACTTTGGGATAGGTATACCGATGGGGAGTTGGTTTACAAGATTTAGGGGGTGGTTGGTGGTGAGGGGGTTGGGTGGACGGTGGATTTGTTGGGAGTTAATTTGTTACGTGTTTGGGGAGGGTATCATGAACTACGACGTGGCGGGTTGGGCGTTATGATTGGCATGGAACGGATGGGCAAAGGCAAGACAAGACGGCTGTAGATGAGAGGTAGCTGTGGCATCATGTAGTTGTTTTGCTGCTGACGGAATGGAACCGCTGGTAGGGTACCGCACGGCAAAGAACCAGTGCAACTCTTGATTGTGTCGCATCTAAAAGATATTATTAGTCTATCTTGTCCACACATCCCCCCTTCTATACCATCA
>FTEL01002286.1_pt1 | contig 13633 bp, 10 predicted proteins | sample 1658911 | NCBI WGS metagenome assembly FTEL01 (sample SAMEA3914869, study PRJEB12502) | metagenome | biome: forest; material: soil | place: USA | collected 2012-03-12 | depth 0.1 m
ACCCTTTCCCGAAAGTCAACCACTCCAAACCCCCTCAAAAACAAAAAGCTCATAAACAACCCCGTCGACACCACGGTCCACGCCGTCCCCTCCTGCCCTGCTAGTAGCTCCCTTACAGCTAGCATCTCCCCAAACAACGCCCCATGCCCGCTCCCCTCCACCCCACCATCTCCCTCAGCCGACACAGCCTCGTAGTCGACGCCAAACTGCCAGGGAAAGAACCGAGGAACCCGCGCATCCACAGCGGCCCGCGCCACGCGCAACAGGGTGCCGCGCGGCGCACCGTAGCCGGCCGCCTGGATTACGGTATGGTACTTGGCCAAGAGGGCGGCGAGGTCTGGTAGCGAGGTGTGCACAAGGTCGGCCGTCTCGAGGGCAACGCCCTCGGGAGGGGGCGGCGTCGGGCTGCGCTGGAGAATTGCAATGTTGGGTCGTGGGGAGGCGTTGGGGTAGGAGGTCAGGGCGGTAAGGATCGCGCTGCCGAGTTCGCCGGCACCCAGGATAAGGATCGAGGGCGGGTGCGTCATAGTTTGGTTTGCACTGGGATTGGGATGTTGGTTGCTGGGTGGTGAATCTCGGTTTCGAGAGACTCATTAGGGCTTGAGTTTATGAATACGGTGGAGCATGATTCCTTGGATTACTTGTTCCCAAGGTTATCGTCTCAATTGCAGCTTGAAGATGATCACAAGTAGTTCTTATCTTAAGACCTAATCCCGAGCTGAGTAATGCTGATAAATCCATAGCTTTGTAATGGTTTCTTGTGCTGGAAGCGGAGATATGTCTCCTCAAACAACACTCCCATCCAGAACACACCCGTACCCTGGCCTGCTAATACAGTGGGACGTCGACACGTACAACAACATGAGGGGAAAGGCAGATTGCTCCGCAAGTAGGAACTCAATTGGAAAGCCGAAATATGCAGTATGGGCTGTGAGGAAAGGTACAATGCCCTGAAAGTTCGTTGGCGGGTGACTTTGAGTGGATTTTCAGCGATATAAGGACGCTCATAGGCCACTAGCAGAACTTGGCATCAAACCTCCCATGCTCGAGAATCCTCAAGCGAATTTCTCGTCCTGTGAGCCCCTGGTCATCTAGGCTGAAGAAGGGAACTTGAGGCCGATTGAGGGTTTGTAATAGCGAACAAGTTGATATTGTTGGCGGCTGCCTCCGTGTTGTCAAACTTGATTGCCCCCTGAAGACGGGCTGAGGGGTTGAGACCCCCAACGTTCAGAGGCTGGTCTGTGGCCAAAACGCCACGGGAAAATGGACCAGCCAGCCCGCCTCCACTTCACCTGATCAGGGACCACGGTGCGAGGGCATCGGTCTCTCTTACATTGCTAGTTCAAAGGGGGCTGTGAGCACCATCGCCAGCCCACAGCCGGAACCAAAACGGGCCAGGGGGGAGGCTATCAGATTGTCGCCACTTTTGGAAGGGGGCTGGCATCCCAAGTGGTACTTACTCAGTCTTGTCCTGTTGGCAACGACGGCTTCAACTACCTACGGCTGGCTGGTCGTCCCAGTCCAACAGGTTCCTACCGAGGACATCAGGATTGGACTTACAAGAGTCAACTCATTCACGAACCTTGGGAGCGCGATCTCAATCTCGCTGGGCCAAGGCATCGTCCAAACAACTGGAGTATTAAATGCTGGAATGTTAATAGACCCCAGAGCTACCGACACCAGGGCTCTCGCGTCATCTGAGGAGCTGGCAGGGCTGTCAGTGCAGCGGCCTGCAACACGCGTCCACACACGTCTGCCAGCTGGCCCCACCCCCAAAGCCGTCCCATGCCGAACAGCCCGAACCCTGACATATTGGAGTTGCTTGCCGTGTGCTCCGAGCTAGCATGCCTCAGCAGGGCCGGCGTTAGTTGGGCAAGATTTGCAGGGCAGAGGGCGAGCAGGGAAGGAGAGCGATCAGTAAAGATGGCTTTGGACAAGGACAAAAGCCGAACGCACTCTTGAGTACTCGCCGTAGATGGGCACTCAACCTCAAACAGGGAGAGTGGTATTGCAGGTTTCGAGATTTGGAGAAACTATTTCGAGGTTCCTCGCCGTCCCACTGGATGGCACCCCTCTCAGACGAAGAATAGTCGGAACCGAAACAACGATCCTTTCCACGGGCCCTCGCCACCCGTGGCTGGCAAGTGAACGAAGCCTGCGAAACCTTGGTTCGGCTGTCATGGATGGACTGCAATACGACGACATCCAATTTGGATAATGGACCGAAGCGTTGTGCCTCAGACTCCGCTTCTTGTGGGGACCAGAAAAACCAAACTCTGGAGCACGGGGCATTCTCCAGGAACCGTAACTTTATCTCCGGTAGCAACCGAGGCTAGAACAGTCCACGAGGCTTTGCTATCTCCACTTCGACATGCTGCATCCACCCTGATCTGACGATCTTGTTCCAAGCTCGACCCCGTTGGTTGTCCTACTGTCGATAGTTCTGGAGCGCGAGAAAACCCTGACGAGCGAGCAGCAGCAAAAAGAGTTACCTCAGTCTCCCAGCAATGACACGCTTGTACTCGCAAAGCAAAGCTGGCGTGCAGACACTTTACATACCCGCAGGGATCCGCTTCCCCGGCGCTCATCGCCTCGGTGTGGAACATACCCCAAACAAGGCCACCGTTTTGGTCCGGAGAATGGGAAAATGACACTGGACTGCGCCACGCATACCTTTCAGATTCGGCGCGTTCCTGTTCCTGGCTCAACGAGCCCACCGGTCTTAGATGCTGCCCGTGGGATCGGGGATGTCACCCCAGAACGGGAATAGCTCATCCGATATGCCTTTCCTGCGCGATGCCCCATCCAGGGGCTACCCTTGGGGCCGCCACTGACTCGGCAGGCACGAGACGGTTTTCACAAAACTGCCACGGCTGTCACGAGCTTGCAATGCCGATATATCATGAAGCTGCCGAGACTCCACTGGCCCGTCACCTTCCCATCTTCACCGAGTGACGGGAGACACTGACGTGCACCGTTTCTAACAGCCCGCGGTGAGAAGCCGTCCGTACCGCCCAACATGAGAGCGATTCATGGACTCGCAGTCGGACTCCTGGCGGGGGTCGTGCCGTCCGTGTTTGGCCAAGGGATCGAGGCGGCCATGGCAATGTTGCCGATGTGCGCGGTATGTCGGTTTATGACGGTTGGGTCGACAGGCACTAATGTCTCGGTTTCTGACTTATTCCACACAGACGTCGTGCCTCGAGGACAGCATCGCACAGTCTGTTTGCGCCACGAACCAGACGGCAGCATGCCTCTGCACCAACAAGCCGCTCCAAGATCAAATCACACTGTGTGTCAGGGCCAATTGCACCATCAAGCAGTCTCTAGGTATGTCCCAGGCAGTGAACCCGGATGGTTCCCTCGGGCGGTGGGTGCCCGTTTTCGTTCTCGCGATGGGCCAACGCTGCCTGCTTGATCGCAGCCCGAACGCACGACGGCCCAAAATGCGACGTTCAGCTAACTGTGGGCGCAGCAACGAAAAACGTCACGGACCAAACGTGTGGCGTACCTGTCCGTGATCGGGGAGTTGCGTACGATGACACCTCGACCATCCTCGCCGTCATCTCATGCACCACAGTGGCCGTCCGCCTTGCCTTCAAGCTGATCGCGACTCGGTCTCTCTCATCAGACGACTATGTTGTCCTTGTGCTGGTCCTCATCGCCATGCCGAGCGTGGTGATCACGCATTATGGAACGGCTCCCAATGGTGTCGGTCGCGACATCTGGACCCTGACCCCAAAGCAAATCACAGACTTTCTCTTCTACTTCTACATTATGGCTATCCTGTACTTTGTACAAGTCATGATGGTCAAGTTATCGCTCCTCCTCTTCTACTTACGCATCTTTCCCGGCCAGGCCGTTCGCCGAGTCCTATGGGGGACTCTCATCTTTACCGTCCTCTTCGGCTTCGTCTTCCTTATCCTCGCCATCTTCCAGTGCTCGCCCGTTAGCTTCTTCTGGACACACTGGGACGGGGAGCACAGCGGCAAATGCCAGGATCTCAACGCGATTGCCTGGGCGAACGCCGGCATCAGCATTGCTCTCGATGTCTGGATGCTGGCCATACCTCTCGCCCAACTGAAGGGGTTGAACCTGCACTGGAAGAAAAAGATTGGGGTGGCGCTGATGTTCTGCGTCGGTACCTTGTATGTGATCTACTCCTCCCCTCTGCCCGTCTTTCCTACGATCGGAAACCTAACCGCCATTTCTCTCCTCTCTCCAGCGTGACGGTCGTGTCAGTCATCCGCCTTCAGGCTCTGGTGACCTTTGGGAAATCGAGCAACGCCACATGGGACAACTTCCCCGTCTCTCTCTGGTCCACGGTCGAGATCAACGTCGGTATCATATGCACCTGCATGCCGACGTTACGCCTCCTGCTGGTCCGCTTGTTCCCTAGTCTAGGTGCGAACAGCAGTTACGCCAAAGGATATTACCATTCCAGCGGTGGCCAGGTGCTATCGAGCAAGGTCACTCACGGACGGACACGTGGAGACTTGACGAGCAAATCGACTCCTGCTGGTACACAGCCTGCCAGCAGCGCGGACACTGTGTTGGGAAAACCAACGGGAATCATCCGTCAACAAACGTTTGCTGTCCAATACGACGACGATGAGACGCGGCTTGTGCAAATGAGGGCGATGAATCGGAGCGAGCAGAGTCAGGCGAGCGACGATTTGACGTGAAGTTGACGGGCCGTTTTGTTTAGAGGAGTTGTTAAGATGTCATTGGTCGTTTACTTCTAGGCTGACAAGTCAAGTCCGTGACATGTTCACCAAATCCCCATCATGCTCCAATCACTGTTTATCGCAATGTAGAGATCGATGTTTCCGAGGACGAACGAAGATGTAAATGTCTACGAGGTTTTCCTTGGGAAATCCTCAAGGCGCCAGGGTAAGGTAATGAGTTCGAATACGCATGTAAGGTTTGAAGTCAAGGTACTGAGCGATGCTCTCATATGTCAGGGGCGAGATATTCCCCCATCAATTCTTGTCAGATTTCCAAACAGCCGCCAAGAAGAAACACCGTTGAGACGGAGGTATAATCCCTCCGGGATTACCTTGACTCCTTGGCTTGCGCCAGGTTGCCTCAGTAAAGGCGGGTCAAGGAGGCTTGGCTGCCGATCTCTTTAAAGCAAGGGGAACCGAAAAGCCTATCACCGCAACGCGACTAATCTCGAGCGGCAGGAGGGCGTTGGATCGCGTGCCGAGTCTTAGTGCTGAAAACTCGAACTACCGCCAAGTTTCAAATCGCCATTCCCCGTCTTCTCTTCTCCGTCAGATTCTGGGCCGCTTCCCCAAGAAAGTGGCCCGACTCCTTTGCCAGCAATAGGGTGAGTCCAATGCTCGCACGCCGGCTGCCAGCCAACGAACCCATGAAGTGTTCTAGAAATACGGCTTGATCCCGGGATGAGCGACAACACCACGGCCACTGGCCAAACTGAGCTATGGCATCTGCCACGCGAAGGAGAAACGGGCGCCGGGACGCAAGCTCACGACACTGGCGCGGCCACCGCGCCACTCCTTTCCCACCAGGAAGACATTGACGCAGCCACCAAGAAAGCAGTCAAGTTCGCGTTGAAGCGGGTTTTCCAGCAGCTGGCATGGGGCTTCGTCCTCCTTTTACCGGAGGTGATCGCTGTAACTCTGGCCGCCTTCGCGGTCAGGGAGGTGCAGTCGGTAAAATCGCTGCCCGAGGGCGTCCACATCGCGTTGTATGCTACGTTTTCCTACCGTTTTGTCGTCTCACTCCAGCCCGGGTCGCAACTTGCTAACAAAGATATCCAAGGATCGTTGCCATGGTCTCTGTCTTCGCCGAGATGATGTGGATGTGTGTCATTGCAATCCTCTATTGCTGCTGCTTCACTGGGCCCCTGGTCGCCATCAGCGTTGGGTTCATCGGGTTCGCGGCAGTGCCGGTTTCGATCTACAACTTGTCCGTTGTGGTACCCCATCTCAGCAGTGGGACATGTACCAGTGATGCTCTTGCGAGTGCCTGTCATAGGGGGCTAGTCAAGGGAATCACGGCGGCCTGTATTCGAATGTTGATCAGGTGAGGGTCCAGTCCTACTGCCATATCAGAGGTTTCCCCCTGCTAACAAGCCATTGGGGTCATTGAGTGCTCCGTTGTACATTTTCACGACATTTGCATATTTTTCATCACGGAAAAGTCATCTGGCGCCCAAAGGGCGGTGGATGAGATTCGTTTATGGCGTAGGCGGACTTTTCATCGCGGCTCGCAATCCGAACGAAGAGTGATTTCGGCCCTGTACTGGGCGCTTCTCATATTTCGCGGGGCAGTTCGGAAACGTATCCATATCTTTGGATCGTGCCAACTGCCGGTGGTCAGTCCCAACAGAACTGGAACTGTCGCCGTGAGTATGGAAAGCTCCTGTTGCGGCCCAATACCTAGAGTCTGACCCCTGAGTCAAGATATTGAGCTAGAAGCGTGACACTTTTAACTTGGGATGATCATTTCCGACGAGAGTCTCTCCCCAGGGCTACGGGAGAGGTATATGAGTGCCTCGCGGGTCGCCGAGGACGCATGAATCAATGCAGCAACTGGCCGAAGAGCCCCCGCGGGCGTTGATTGATCACAATGGGGCTCACCAGATCACCGCTCGCCACTCGCTTGCATCCAGCCACAGTTGTGACGCCTCCAGGTTATGACTTCCATCGCCCTACCCCACACGTTCAACATCCATTCTCATCTTGCTGGACAGTCTCATTGGAAATCTCACGTCGGCCGCGTCAGCCACGTGAATGACATGCGTCGGGCCGCGCTTCCATGCAGCACTGTTGTATCGAGAGGCAGCATGACAGGCAGGGCTTGTTGGAGGTTGAGATTCGGCCCGTTTACTCCACAAGGGCGAGATCTGTGTGTGCCTCTCCCCGGAGTAGCATCCAAGTGCAGCCATGGCCTCCGACAAGCGACCGGCACTACTAACCGAGCGTCTGCGCCAAGAAACACACCACCGCGGGGCCCCGGATTTTGGATCCAAAGCCGTGACAGGGGGGCGTCGTTCTCGAATTGTATTCGAGAAAGGCAACCCAGAACCACCAGACGAAAACCGGGAACCTGGACCCCTGACTAAGAGAGAGAAGCCCGCTCCTCCAGTGCGGACCCGAGCTGGGACGGAGTTTGGCGGCGGGAGGAAAAGAGAGGCGTGCATGGAGGGCCCGAGTCAAGAATCTTCAATGCCGATGAACGGGCCATCTGAGCGGGCCAGCGTCGTAACGGCAGTGGGCGTGCGTGCCCCATCGATCCGCAGGGGAGCCCACGTATCTCATGGGACACTACTACACAGTACTACACTTGAGCAGTACGTGGACCATACATCGACGGCAGCTTGGCGGAGCATTCTACAAGACTCCAAGCGCCGTCGATGGGCTTACCTCGGCAGCACTCTTCTCCATGGACCGAGCAAACCGCCGAATCAGAGGAAGCCCGCGACGCTTACTCTGTTGTGGTTCGCGTGGCTTGTGGGCTCCCAGGCACTCAAGCGGGCATCACCGACTCTCGAATATGAACGGAATACTTAATGCCCGTCACCTCGCGGGCGAAGACAGTTGCAGTCTCCCGTTCACGCTTCATCCGGCCCTCGAGCACATTCCCGTCACGCACCAGTCCCCGAGCCGACGCCTCCGTCCCAGACGAGATCCCGTGAAACGACGATGAAGCTGACATACGGAGCCACGCTCTTGTCGACCGCGGCGTTGGTCCACGGGCACGGCTACTTGACCATCCCATCCAGTCGAACGCGGCTGGGTTCGGAAGTGAGTACCGCGGAGCACCCCCATCGTCCCCGGTCTTGGCCCTGACCCTTCTACTCGCAGGCTGGTCTCGACTCCTGCCCCGAGTGCACGATTCTCGAGCCGGTTTCGTCGTGGCCGGACCTCAATGTGGCACCCGTGGGACGCAGCGGCCCCTGCGGCTACAACGCGCGGGTGAGCATCGACTACAACCAGCCGAGCGCCAACTGGGGCAACACGCCCGTCGCCACCTACTCTCCTGGCCAGGTTGTCGACGTGCAGTGGTGCGTCGACCACAACGGAGACCACGGCGGCATGTTCACGTACCGCATCTGCCAGAACCAGACGCTCGTGGACAAGTTCCTGACCCCCGGCTACGTCCCCACCGATGCCGAGAAGCAGGCGGCCGAGGATTGTTTCGAGGCCGGGACGCTCCCTTGCACCGACGTGACGGGACAGACGTGCGGGTACAATCCGGACTGCTCGCAGGGGCAGGCGTGCTGGCGCAACGACTGGTTCACCTGCAACGCCTTCCAGGCGGACAGCAGGCGGGCGTGCCAGGGCGTCGATAACGCGGCCCAGGGGTCTTGCTACACGAGCATCTCGGGCGGCTTCCCGGTCACCAAGAAGATCCGGATTCCCAACTACTCTTCGTCGCACACCCTGCTCTCGTTCAAGTGGAACTCGTTCCAGACGGGCCAGATCTACCTGTCGTGTGCCGACATCGCCATCAGCGGCGGCGGCGGCGGCAGCTCGAGCACGTCGGCCCCGCAGAGCAGCAGCGCGACCACGCTGGCGACCAGCACGCGGGCGTCGACAGCCACCTCGGCCGCGTCGTCGTGCGCCGTCGCCAGCTCCGTGGCGGTGACCTTCAACGAAAAGGTGACCACCGTTTGGGGCCAGACCGTCAAGATCGTGGGCTCGATCCCCGAGCTCGGCAACTGGAGCCCGTCGTCGGCCGTCGCGCTCTCGGCCTCGCAGTACACGAGCTCCAACCCGCTCTGGAGCGCGACCGTCAACCTGCCCGCCGGCACGACCTTCCAGTACAAGTTCATCAGGGTGGAGAGCAACGGCGCTGTGTCGTGGGAGAGCGACCCGAACCGGTCGTACACGGTGCCGCAGACGTGCGCCACGAGCGCTCTGAGCGAGACGTCGTGGAGGTAACTTTGAGGCTCAAGCAAGCGGTTGGGGGGATGGGGCAGCCTGGTGGAGCAAACGGGAGACGGGCGTGAGATGGTGTGTCGTGTTGGTGGCGCGCATCCGAAGGCATCTGCAGACTCGTCTCGTGCTCCGCAGCCAACACATGCATCATGGTGCAGTGCCCTTGCAGGAGCCTGCGGCGCCGGATCTGGAAAGAGGATGGTTGGCGTCGAGTCCAATTGCAGAAGGAGAAGGGGGATGGGGAAGCGACGCAAATGGGGCGGGTGGCTCCGGGGGTCATCTTAGCACGGCGACGTGGACCCGGGGCGGCATGGGTGGAGGGGGGGCGGCGATTGGAGCTTTCGTGAGATGGCGTTCCCTGTACATACACGCAACCGAGTTTCTTTTAGAGATAATGGGACAATGGTTCGAGCCATGATGCGGCCGTGGAGCTTGGTATCTGCAGCAGGCGTCGAGACTCGACAACCAACACCGCATTAAACTCCCTGCTGCGCAACAATCACCCATGCCGCCGTACGGCACCGGGCGGGCTCCAGCAAGCCAGGCCCAGGGCAACCCCAGCGCCCAGGCGCGCCCCGGATGCACAACGGTGCCGCTAATTATCCAAAAAGGGGGGGCGGCCCACGCAGGCCCGCGCCCCAAAGCAGCTAGTCGCAAGCCATGGCCAGCCGGGACAGCTTCGGGACGAGCGCAGCATCCCGAGAACCGCGAGGCAACATCCAACGCTCTGGGTCCCCTGGCCCGATCCAGGGATCGGCGGGGCCGGCGAAGCCGCGGGAGAAGGGGTGCAGAAGGCGGACAGAAGCGTGTGGTGCCCGTGCCTGCCAAGGCCTGCCAAGCCCTTCCATTCTGGGGGGGCGGCTCGACGGGCTCCGTGGTGGACTGTGACGACACGATGCGCGGCGGGGGGAGGCGTCGGACTGGGGACGGGGTCTGAATCATAAATATCAACACCATGGCGGCGTCTGGTTCTGTCGATCTTCTCTCACCAGGCACTCGCTTCAGACACCATCCGATCCAGGACATCCCCCACACCACCACGGTATCAACATGCACGTTCCCGCTTCCAAGGCGCTTGTCGCCAGCCTGCTCGCCCTCTCGGCCGCCGCGTCGCCCTGCGCCTCCGGCTGCCCCAAGACCAAGGACCCCAAGTTCGTCACCGTCGAGGGCCAGAACTTCAAGCTCCAGGGCAAGGACTTCCACTTCGCCGGCAGCAACGCCTACTACTTTCCTTTCAACGGGGTTCGTCGCGCCCCGCTGTCCAGTTACTCCGTCTCTCCCCCGCTGTCCACGGAGAGGAGAGCGGGGTGGCATACAAACAAACGCTGAGCTTGGATGCTGACTGAGGGGCGTCATACAGAACCAGGATGACATCGAGAAGGGCCTGACCGCCGCCAAGAAGGCCGGCCTCTCCGTTTTCCGCACCTGGGGCTTCAACGACAAGAACGAGACCTACGTCGAGGGCGGTCTTCCCAACTACGGCGGCGAGGGTGCCGGCCCCTCCGAGGTCGTCCTCCAGCTGTGGCACTCTGACGGCACGTCGACCATCGACCTCTCCGGCTTCGACAAGGTCGTCAAGGCCGCCGAGAAGACGGGCATGAAGCTCCTCATTGCCCTGACCAACAACTGGGCCGACTACGGTGGCATGGACGTCTACACCGTCAACCTTGGCGGCAAGTATCACGACGACGTAAGCACCCCAACCCTCGGCAACCAGCTCCCACGCTGGTTGCCGTCCGTGACGGGCTCGCGCGGCTGACACGGAAACAGTTCTACACCATGCCCAAGATCAAGACCGCTTTCAAGCGCTACATCAAGGAGATCGTGACCCGCTACAAGGACTCGTCCGCCGTCTTCGCCTGGGAGCTGGGCAACGAGCCCCGCTGCGGCGCCGACGGCGTCCGCAACCTCCCCCGCAGCGCCAACTGCGGCCCCGAGACCCTCTCGGCCTGGATCTCGGAGATCAGCGCGTACATCAAGTCGATCGACTGCAACCACTTGGTGACCTGGGGCGGCGAGGGCGAGTTCCACCGCGTCTCGGACGACTGGGCGTACAACGGCGCTGACGGTGGTGACTTCGACCACGAGATCACCATCCCCACCGTCGACTTCGGCACCTTCCACTCGTACCCCGACTGGTGGTCCAAGACTACCGAGTGGACCGACCAGTGGATTCGTGACCACGCCGCCGCTGGCCGCACCGCCGGCAAGCCCGTCGTGCACGAGGAGTACGGCTGGCTGACGCCCGACAAGAGGCTCGAGTACACCGGCCGCGTCGACAACCGCACCCGCGTCGAGGTCATGGGCGGCTGGCAGAAGACCATGGTCGAGGAGAAGCTGGCCGGCAGCATGTACTGGCAGTACGGCTACTCCGACTACTCGTACGGCCGCAACCATGATGACGGTTTTACGATCTATTTGGACGAGCCGGAGTCCCAGGTGCTCGTCTACGAGCACGCTGCGGAGATGAACGCGCTCAACAAGAACTAGACGGCTGGATGCGAGGCGGTGGGGCGAGGGGGAGAAGGAGGTTCTGGGACAGCGTGTACCTAATTCACTGTAATATCTTTTCCGCCAGGGTTGTCTTTTTAATCAGATAGAAAGGGGCCAAGGCCAAGTCCGGCAGCTTGCCGACCAGATCCCGCTGTACCAGCTTGCTCCCATGGTGATCTGCTTGGCCTGCGAATCAGCGCCCCGCAAGCAACCAAGCCAAGACGGCCCAAGGCGGCGATATTCTAACCTTCAGCCTGCGTGTTACCTCCCGTGCGATGTGTGAAAAATTCCTGAGAAGTGTTGGCATGTTAGGTGTATAAAGAGGGGGGGCAAAGGCTTGACGAATTCCGGGGGACAGACCACAGCAACCATTGCCCAGCGCCCTCGCATCTCAACTCCCTTCAGTTCCGAGGCCACCATGTGGTCCCACAAGTCCACTATTCTTGTCCTCGCCTTGTTGGCTACCGCGTTCGGTCAATACACTGGCCCATGTTCGGCTTCCGCGTGTGGCGCACAGGGGAAGGCATGCCCCAGGGGCTACCTCTGCGTCCCATACCCGAATTTTGACCCCGCGCTCCGGCAAGGATGCGCTTGCAGTCACGGCTAGCGCGCTGTGGACTATCTTCTGCTTGCCAAGGTATGTGCAACTCCTGGGCGTGATGAGAACTGTCCACCCATGCGACGTAGTCTAACATGGGGTGTAGCTTGGACGAAGTGGAACGAGGTTGGAAGGGGGCATCGAGGGTCTGGTTACTGAAAATGGCAGTTGCTCTCCACTATTGTACTACCAACTGAAGATACTGTTGTTCCCAACTTGCGTAATCGAGTATGGCCACCCGCCATGAGACATCGTCAGGGGCCGGCGGTGGAAGTCACGACCCCGTTCGCATATCCACTCCCATCATCATCCCCGTAGCACGACAAGTCTTCATTAATCCTGGGGCAGACCAAGTACAGGTCGGCATTGCCAATGGCATACGCGTTTCTGCAAAGCGGGATCGTTAGAATTACCTTGTCGCAATAGACAGGTACTTGGTTGGGGTAATGGAGAATCTGGCGCAAGTTCTTACCGAGAGCCACCGCTGCTGCCGCACGGGATAGTCTGGTTCATGGAGAAGGCCGCCACATCAAGGTTGATCTGGACCCAGATGTGCAGCCCTGCATCCCCGGGTGTTCCGTTGAGCTCACAGATGTAGTTGGCTCGCAGGGCACAACTGAGATGCTCCGTCGTCTTGGCCAGATTGTTGGTAATGGTCCACGACGCGTTCCCGGGCCTCACCAGCTCATTTTCCGTGTAGGTGACGTTTAGGTGTTCAACCAGCCACAGCTTCTCGATGGTGGCGCCGTCTGAGCACACAGTTTCCGACTGTCGAGTTGCTACTGGGGCCTTAATTCCTTGATGTCCGGTAGGAGTGGCGTTGGTGAGTGCTCCAAATATTCCGCTGATAGCAATGACCGCCGGCGCGATCAGAGACGTAGGTAGCATCATGGGCGTGTGAGGAAGCAGATTGTAGCAGATCGGGTTGTCTCAGTACTAGGATTCAGAAGTTCGAGCTCGATGCCACTTGGCCTGGACTACAGGTTCATGTACGTATGTGCTAGTTTTGGCCCGCCATTGTGTACCTTCAGGGCCATTGAAGCCATATTGAGGGGTCAAACGAATACCTCCGGATCCGCCTATGGTCTCGATGCCAAGGGCTAAGAGGCGGGAGAAATAAATATTAATTTCACAGTCCGCGTCCTCGTCCCGCGTCTCTTTAGCCGACAAGGGAAGCCGCTAGTGGCGCAGAGGGGCTGCCGGCAGTCAGTGAAGACGCACAAACAAAGCCAGACTGCAACAACGTACATTGGTGTGGCCTTCTTCGCGGTGTGTTTCGGCCGCAGCTTGCGGCAAACATTACACGGCGGGCAGAGCGGACCAGAAGGTGGGTATAGAAGGGGGGTAAGGGACAGGAGTGAGAATCGAAGCGGAATCGGGATAGGGATTGGGGAGTGTATAAGTGGAAATGCGAATGGGAATCAGCAAGGGAGTTGGCCAGGGAATGGAACGAAATGATGTGGAAATGCGAATGACAGGAGAAATGTCATGGAAGTTGGGTTGAGAAATGTCATGGGAGTTGGGTTGAGAAATGTCATGGGAGTTGGGTTGAGAAATGTCATGAGAGGTGGGATGAGAAATGTCATGAGAGGTGGGATGAGAAATGTCATGAGAGGTGGGATGAGAAATG
>FTEL01003642.1_pt1 | contig 13633 bp, 16 predicted proteins | sample 1658911 | NCBI WGS metagenome assembly FTEL01 (sample SAMEA3914869, study PRJEB12502) | metagenome | biome: forest; material: soil | place: USA | collected 2012-03-12 | depth 0.1 m
CAGTACTATTACGACTACTGATATCCAGGGTGGAACAGCTTTCAACTTACTACTCCCGGCGAAAGACGAGTTTGCTGAGGGTGCACTTGGGAGTGACACCGCGCTTGCGCATCTTGGCCTCGGTCGCCGACACATCATCAATGACGGCAGCCTTGGCTTGCTCAAGGAGGTCGGCCAGCTGGGGAGGCTCGGTGAGGCCGTCACCAGTGGCGGCGACGTCGTCCCGGGGGAACACACCGGCCGAGACGGCGACCGCCGCAAGGGCGGTTCCAAAGAGTGTGGCAGCCTTCATGATGATCGTCAGTCCGGGCGAGCGGCGCGGCAATGTCGATCTCTGTGGGGAGGATGAGAACCACGGGGACAAGAACTGGCTGGGCGGCAGGATACGACCATAATAAGGAAGTTCTGTCTCCACTGCCTCGTGGCCCCCGGGGTTCGGAGGCCCTTATCCTTCCCGGCTCTCCGGGATACCCTCAAGGGTTTGCATCCATCCAATTTCACACAAGAGGAAGGCTCGGAAGGCAAGGGGTTCCGCGGTCTTGGTAACTATTGAATTGGGGGTTGCCACCGGCAGTTGCAGCTGCAGCTCGCGTCTTCATTGTCAACGAGTTTGCCCCGAGCAACGCGTGACAGTGCCTGGCAATCAGGACCCTTGGCCGTTGCGGTTCGAGCCAAGAGCCGAAATTGCTGATTCTGTACACTAGCGGAAGTGCAGAATACTGCCGGGGCACGATGCAGGTGAGGCTACATTGGGTTCAGGAACCCGCACATGGTTGCTGTTTCATTGGTTAGCAGGCCCTGTAACGGCAAACCCTCACGAGTCTTCTGCCTATTAAGTTAAGACGTCTGGGGTTCAGGGTTTGGCGAGCTTCTTGGGAACTCCACTCCGTCGAATGTTTGCCTCCACATGGCTGGTGGTCTGCCTCCACTTGGTCTGTCATGAACGTCCACTTACTCCATAGCAACCCTCCACTGGAGGATTACGAGTTTCCACTTGATCGACTCTAGTCCCCACTTCCAAGAAACGAGACGCCAAGGGAGGGGATTTGTGGTGTAACAAAAATGCTCGATAATGAAGAGGGGAAAACAAGGGTGGGATTCTTTGCCCCCGGCCACTCGGTCTAATGGGCTCGTCCAATCAGTCCCGTCCAGTGACTCCAGTCCGGCCTTCCCGTCTGATCCAGTCTGAGCCAGTCTGGTCTTCCCGTCTGGTCCAGTCTGTTCTTCCCGTCTGATCCAGTCTGTTCGCCCGACCGTCCAGTCTGTTCTCCCCGTCGTGTTCCCTAGCGTGAGACGGACGCACTGGCGAGATTGGGAGGAAATCCCGGGGCCCGGCTGCCGGTTCCTGGGCCGAGCAAGCGATTTGGTCACCAGGAAAACGGTTCTTCAACGGTGTGGCTTCCCAGGAAGATCCCTCAAAAGCTCAAAGATCGGCTGCATCAGCACCACCTCGTTCATGCACGGATAGTTCGTACTTGTGCGTGATCGAATTGGGAGGCCTTTCTGCCATATCCGACACCGGGAACCTGGAAGCGAACTCGGGTGTCGCCCATGCAGCACTTCACCTTCCTTATTCTTTAGTATGCATGAAGAAAACCAGGGGTCCGTCTTTGGGACCCTTACTTGGCAAAATCTGCCGGGCACCCCTCCGGCTGCTGGGACGCCTGCACGTGGAGTGGAAAGAAGCCAAGGGGGTCAAGATTTTCCAAACAGGCACTGGGCCCCATCCCATCCCCGGGGTCGATTAAGAACGAAGCCCTTCCCCTTGGTCTTTTGTGATCGGCAGTGGGTTGCTCCCGATCCATCTCTTGACTTTTGGTCTTCGTCGACGGTGGTGATTCCCCTGCTGTTCGTCTAGAACCATCCGTCAACATGGCCGACTCCGCAGCCGAGACGACTCCCGACGAGAACCGAGGGCCTGAGATTCTCGCTGTCTGCGGCTCTTTGGTGGGACTTGCCACGCTTGTCGTGGCTCTGCGCATCTGGGTGAGGGCGAGAATGGTCAAGCACATTGGCGCCGACGACTGGACCATCATTGCTGCCATGGTATGTCTGCGCCCTCGAGTATTCCGCATCTTTATGGATATCTTGAGCGTTGTGGTTCCCGCACCTGGGACCAGCTCCTTATATGCACTCGGGAATCATGTTTGTCGCCGCTAGCTCGGAGCTATTGCTGACTTCCAGCGCAGGTCGTCATGTTCGCTGAGATGATGATCATCATCCCCGAAGTCCATCTGGGGGCAGGACGTCACGCCCAATACATCCAACCGCCAGAGAACGTCACGAAGGGCCTTCATCTCAACTTCGCCACTCAGCCCCTGTGCCTGATTGGCCTCTGCCTGACCAAGGTCAGCGTCGGTCTCTTCCTGCTGCGCCTCACACCGTCGCGGCGGTTTAGGTATTTCGTCATCGGCACCACGGTCTTCACCATTCTGTCGGCCACTGGAAACCTTTGTGAGCAAACACGACTCTTGCTCGAAATGTGTGAAAGCCCCCTGGCTAACCAGAGCAGTGACCGTCTTCTTCCAGTGCCAGCCCCTGGCCTTGATCTGGGACTCATCGGTGCCAGGAAAATGCATCCCGCCAGCGAATCTCAAGTTCGCCGCCTTCTTCAACTCGAGCGTTGCCATCCTAACCGATGTCGTCTTCGCCCTGTTGCCCGTTCCGATTCTCTGGAACGTGCAGATGAACTGGAGGGTGAAATCGGTTGTGGCCGCCATTCTGTCCCTCGGCATCTTCGCCGCTATCGCCGCTATCGTCAAAGTCACCTTTCTAGGAGCGTACGGTCAGCATAACGACTTCTTGTGGGACAGCGCCGACATAACAATCTGGTATGCACACCCTTTGCGCCGCTCTACTCTGCACTTCTCTCTTCCCACGTACTAACCGTAAACTTCTCCAGGACGACGATTGAGATCTGCGTGGCCATCATCGCCGCCTCCTTTCCCTGCCTGAAGCCCCTCGCCAAGCGGATCCTTGACAGCACCTCACCCTCCGGCCGGTACGGCACGTCCAAATACAGGGGCTACGTTCGCAATGATACCGGCCCTACGCCCAAGTCAAACGCCGCCACAGCACCACGGAGCCAAACAGCGTCCGAGTTCGAGATGTACAGTCGCGGCGCAAAGTTTACCACCGACGTCAAGACCGGCACCCCCTCCATCACCGGGTCCGAGGAGAGCATTCTGCCCCAGGATCCGAAGCCTCAGCCCCAAAGGGGTGACGGCGGGATCACTAAGACGAGCACGGTTTTTGTGTCGTTTGACAAGCGCGAGACGCACCCGGGGGGTGGCTGGGAAGGAGAAGAGCCGGGACGACCAAGCATTTCGCGCCGCGGATCTTAGGAAGAGTTGTCGTTTGTTCTTTTTCAGCAATAGTAGTACACATTTTACGGGACGGATTTTGCTATTTCTTGACACGCGATGCCGGAGGGAAACGGAGTTAATGCGACGGCGATACCAGATACCAGGACTACAAATGGGATGGATAGCGAACAACCACTTCTTGACACGATCGATAGTTAGATCTCGATAATCACATCATAAAAAGAGAAGTAAACTTGAACTTCCGTCGGCATCTCCAATGCGACCGTCGAGAGCCGGAAATATCATTTTGAGGGCCGGAGTGATCTCCACCACAGTCAGGCGTAGCCCCTTTCTAATCAGGGGTCACCCCTTGTTTTGATGCAACGGTGAACAACGCTCCACTTCACCGAGCTTGCTCCGTGTCCAAAACCGTTTAGCGGCAACAGGCGCTGAATGCCGCCGCCATCGCCAACACTGTGCCCGTGCTGAAGTCAGTCACTACAAGTACAAGCGGCTTTCGCACTCTTCAGTCAGCAGTCTACCCTGCTCCCGAGTCTTAGGTTGGTATTTACCTGCTAGACTGCGTATCCATTCAAGTTCAATGCCACTATTCGGTCGGTGAGCCGTTGCATAATACCGGCGCCGGAAATTGCCAGCACACTGTTACCCAGCAGGACCTTGCGTTTTTTTTGTTTTTTTTGTTTTTTTTAACATAATGGTCATGATGGAAATTACATGGAGATGCAAACTAGTGTCGAGCACCATAAGTAGGTCCATAAATAAACACATACACGAACAGAAAGGCAGTTGCCAACATGCCTGTGCAGTGGCGTGGAATGACCAGAGAATCCAACAAAGTTCCAGCCCCCTATTCCATCCTCAAGTAGAATACTGAGCGACGTACCCAACCTCCATCATTGCACCATAGCCATCGAGCGTGTTTGCGTTGGGATAGCCAGGCTGCAGGATACCTTTGTTAGCATGTGTGATCCTAGACCCAACATCTCTCAAATCCTTGGGAATATAACTCACCCAGCTCCCACCAACAGCAACGTTCAAGATGAAAAACAGGGGGCTCGCGGCCAAGCTCGTCCACACAGTCTGGTCGTTGATCAGGCTACCGCTGATCTGCTGAAACTGCTGCCCGTTCATGTACCACGTGATGGTCTGAGCCCGCCAGTCGCTGGGGGTGCGGTCCCAGATGATACGCCAGACCTGCCAGTCCTGGCTGGGGATGGACACGGCGGCGCCACGGCCGTTGGGCTCGTTGCAGATGCCGCCGGGGTTGGCTGGAAGAACAAAACGTCAGCGTCTATCTAGGTTCAACGTGTTACGAGGCGTGACATACTGCCGCAATGAGCAGTCCCGTACCCCGTCAACTGGCCGTTGACGGTCTCAAGAATGTCCAGCTCGCCGCACTGCGGCCACGATGTCCCGTGGCGGATCGAGTCGCCCAGCAGCCAAAACGCGGGCCACATGCCCTGCTTGGTGCTGATGGCGTTGCCGCCGAACCGGATCTGCGCCTCGGCCATGGTCCGCCTGCCGGCGCCCGGCGTGAAGGTGTACTTGGACTCGATCCGGCCCGAGGTCCAGGCGGACCCGTCGTGCCAGGGGACGAGCTGCAGCGTGGTGCCACCGCTGGTCTGCACCTGGCGGGGGTTGCGCTTGTACGTCTGGAGCTCGTTGTTGACGCCGAGGTTGCCATCGATGATGTTCCAGTTGCCTTCGTTCGGCAGCTGCCCGCTAGCGCCAGGGAAGGTGTCGGTCCATATCAGGTTGTACCCACTGTAGCTTGGAGGTGACCAAGCCGACGCCAAGGGAGCGAGAAGGTGGAGGAGGGAGGTGTAAGAGGTGAAGCGCATGGTGTCGGGGAGGTGATGAAGGATAGAATATCTTCAAAGGGTGATAAATATGTACAGGGAACAGAGAATGGAAACAAGCCGCTTCTGGAATGTGGTTAAAGGAGTGTCTTGGAACGGCAATGAGCGACGAAGAGAAACATGACGAAATGGGAGAGGTGAGAGCCTGTTAAATATTTCCATGCTGTCAAACTCTACTAGAACAACTCAAAGACTTCTTGAAAGGATCTTGCGAGATGGTCAGGGGCTGGGACAGGCGTGTGCTCGGCGAACCACATGGCTGCCCTTCGGGTTCACCCTGACCCCAAAAAAAGGAGAAGCCCAGGAGGCCTGGCCAATGGATCTTGCCATTCTGTGCCGCCTGATCGGCCCGGAAGATGGAAGATGGCACGCTGGCAAGGGCTAAACAACGTGCTGATGCGACTGCGCTGTGGGGGAAGGGTGCTCAGGAGTGCGCCGGCAGTCAGGAGGCGGATTGGGGGTCACTGGGCGCGTTGCACGCCAAGCCGCGCGGCCCAGCAGGGCGAGAGGATCCAGGTCCTCGGAAAGCAGACGTCCCCAGATTCATGCGGCCCAGGCCGGGGTTAATCAGGCCGTGCTCCTACTCGGACCAGATGAAATGAGCCTCAAGGGCCGAGGGTGTGGCCAATGGCGGGCTCGAGAGCAGGGCGAGACAAGCGGCCGGCTGGAATGAGGCCAATCAGATTCCGTTCCCCTGTGGCGAACAAATGGCAAACCTGGCTCATACAGTTCCATACAGGCAATTGGGCCGAGATTTCTTGAGAATTTTGGAAATACTCGACGTTGGGGGGCTTGCAGACCCGCGGCGGGCTGGGCTGGACCTGTCGATGCTGCATTGGAAGGCGACCAGGTGTGGCACGGAGGCGCCAGAAGGAGGGGGGGACTGTAGCCACATGTCGGCGACAAGAAGGCTTCCCCGGTTTGGGGGTAGCATTGACTGCCAACGACACGGAGAAGTGGGTTGTATTCTCCAAGCTTCACGTGTAACGTTGTGTCGAGAACTCATGATGAGAGAGCGCGTGCGTGGCCCTGAGGTGCGTCGAGATAAGCTTGCTGGTGACTTTCGTCGCGGCTCTGGAAGTGTGCACAACGTGATGTGAAATTCTCGAAATCCAAGCCCCTGTTGCGGGTTTAAACATGCTCACAGGACAGACGCCGGGTTTCGAAAACAGGTTGAGGTTGAGAGTGCGGACGACGACGTGATTGGTCGGCAGAGAAATGGCCCAGGAGCGAAGCACATGTGCCAGGCGTGCCAGGAATCCCCCTTGTTTCCCCAACCAACCGGAACATTCCAACCGGCATGGAGTCGGCACTCAAACACGATCTAGGAAAGAGGCTTGTGCAGATCCGGCCACGCAGCTCCGGATTATCGGCCTCGCCACCCCGCATTCTTTCTCGGAGCACTTTTGTTTTGGGGGTGCTCGTGAGGAGCATCATCTGTTCCCCATCAACACTCAAGTAGCAGCGGATGCGACATCAGGCTCCTCGGTCACCAGGCTCGTTATAGCGTTGTATCGGCCCGACTGTAGGGTTCAAGCGCGTTTGAGAGCTCAAGCGACGCCAGGCATCCAGATAATTTTTGATAACTAGTGCCTTACTCCCAAGCAAATTTCACTTCGTGCTGCGAACATGGTCCCTTCGACCACGCATGGACCGATGATACCCCTCAGAATACAACCTACAACCGGACCGAATAGTCCGGGATGTACACTTACCGGCGAGTGTCCACAACGGAAGCACAGCTACTAACACCGATCTCTCGGGGCTTCACGTAAGGCTCATCGAAGGCGGAATTTGCTGTTCAGACCATCGAATTCGGCTGGTCGGTGTCGCCATTCTCTTAGGTTCTTGGACTCGGACTGAATGTTAGCATCATTGGAGTTGCTGTCCTCGATCCACCTCCCGAATACCACGCACCAGGTGTCTCTGGGCGTAGACCGAGCCGCTTGCAAGCAAAATGCTGTGCTGGTTTAGGCAGACAAGATTTGGTACGTACGTATCCAAGTGAAGTTCTTCGCAAAACGCCATGCTCGATTATGGGCCAGAGTTGTTAGTCCGAGGTAGCATCAACCCGGCCCAAAGACCCCTTTTCATTCGCTGTCTCCGCCTCCTGCGTCTGGGTCATGACGGCGGCCATGCTGACGGAGACCATGCGCGGGGCGAATCTCCATATCCGAAGAGGATCCGTCAGCGTCCTTATCAAGAGATGACGAGTCATTCGGGCCGCCGCCCTCTTCAGACTCGCCATCAGTGCTGCCTTTCTTGTACAGGGGGAATTCTAGCAGCAAAGGTGCTTTCTTATTTCCTTCCGAATCTGAAGAAGCCAAGTTTAGGAGCCATTCGTCAAATTGCGTGGTAGGTAAGTCAGGAGTGATCAATCATACCGTTCCATCCCTGCACGTCAGGCCGTGCCACCCTGGGCGTCTGTTCGTCCAAATCCGATGGCGTTAGGTAATCCTCAACTGTCGCGCTACGTTCTGATGGTCGAGCCTCGCGTCGATCTGGGTTGGACTTGGCTACCGCCTTGCCACTCTTTTTGGAGTGCAGCTGTCCTGGCGATATTGGCGTGAGCGTGCTGCCCTTCTTGATGTCCTGGGATGGATGGTGTGAAGGAGGAGACGCTACCGGCGGCGGCGGGGGCGCTGGGGATTCGAAATATGACGGCCGGTGTAGCGTATGAACCGTGATATCCCCAGGCCCATGCGTCTCGCCCCAGTTGCGAGACATCATGTCGTAGGTTCCTCGCTGGTAGCCGCCTGAAAAGTAATCGTTGTTCGGGATCGTATCCCGGAGGCGGTCGTGGCTCGTAGCGACATAATTGGGATCAGTGGCTCTGGCCAGATCCCGATAGATCAATCGCTGTTCCGGGTTTGGGGCAAGCGCCGCCAAAATATGAAGCCGGGTGTTGATCACCAGTCTGCCCCCCGTGCTAAGTTCTTGGAGAAGGTCCCGGTGTAGCTCTTCACGGCTTAAAGGTGTCTGCGCCACCAAAGCGCGGTAAAGGCCAACCGTGAACATCTCCGCATTTCCGTTCGCTTTCCAGATCCCGTAAAGTCTTGAAAGAACCGTCTCGGGAGGTTGTACCCCTCGGTACAACATCTCCTTGAGACAGCCTGTCTGAAGCTCCACGTCTCCTAACTGCTCAGCTGCTTGTAGCGCCATCTCTGCCACGGGCGCAAAGTCGCTGCCAGGCGCAAGCGGCCTCGGTTTCCAGTGCGGTATGAAGCCATGCATGGGAGCACTATATACGGGCAACATAGCCGAGGGGAAAACGGTGCCCTGAAATATGAAGCCGTCGAGACCGCCGTTTGCCCCGCAGCTCTGGGGAATCGTCTGATCGTAGAACAGCATCTTGACATCGTCTTTGGCGATCCGTTTGGCCACAATCCATCGAAGACACGGTCGAGTCATTAGGTGGGTAGCGTCGAGGGCAAGGAGGGCGGAGACGCATTCCCCGGCGGCGGTCATCGACTCCGTGGTCTGCTTCCGGCAATCAAGGATATTGCGCCACCACCACAAGGCGAGGGTCGTGAACAGCTCCACCAGGGCAAACATTGTTCTCTCGTCTGTCGTGTCGTCGCCCCATTGTTGGCGCAGCCATTTAAGGGGCGAGTCTTGTGATGGTGAAACTGTCGAAGGTGGCGCAGCCGAGGCAAGAACTCGATCAGGCGAACAATGCTTCAGGTGACCCCGAACCAAGTCTGTGAACTCCCACACCATTCCTCGCTCGATCAGATGCGCGTACAACGGTGCCGTGCCTGAAATTGGCGTTGCTACTTCTAACTTTACCCCGACATCAGGGAGAAGGGCAAGTAGTTGGCACTGTCCAGCATGAGCTTCGCTATTCGCGTTGTTCCTCGAGGGCGGCAATGACGCTGGGGAGAACACTATACCTCAGTAGAGTCGAGCCTTGGCCAAGCCTGTGTCACAATTTCCTTGATCGGCCAAAGTAGGTGATCCGCATTGGGAAGCGGACCGACACAAGTCCGCCCTCCCGCTGCGAATAGGAGCATGTCCCAATTCAGCTGCAAGGAATCGGGCGGCTCTAAACGGGGCGGGGCCTTCTCTTTCGCCAACTTCTCCAGTTCAGCATGCTGGCCAGCCTCGTAAAGACACTGGGCGTACTGAACAAGGACATATCGGTTGTCCAGAAAGTGGCTGAGACGGTCTCGAAAGAGCGCGACGGCCTCGCTAAAGTGGCCAAGTCTGCGCAATCTAGAGCACTCCTCAAGAACGTCCTCGAGATCGTCTTGCAACGGGAGAGACATGTGAACCGTGACATCCTCTGGGGAGGCGGGATCGATGCGAAGCATGGGTTGTTGCGCAGGTCCCGGCTCCCTTTTGTCGTCGTGTTCTCCGTCCCGCAAGCGCTGTGGTGAGCCGTCGGTGCTGGGAACTCCCCCCTTCGACTGGGACCGAAATCTTAACTGCGAGATGGGAGCAAGTCGAGGTCGATAAGTCTCGCCGTCGCTGTTGCTAGCGTTTTCCTCATCGCCGCTGCCGTGGACATAGCGGTTGTGCAGACCTAGGGGGGCATTTGAGGGGCGCGTCGCAATACGTTTGGTGACGGTGGTGTTGCTCCTGGCTCTTCGTCGAAGAAATGCCGGCGCATTTGCGTAATCGGACTCTTCCCCGCTCCGCCCTTCGTGAGTTCGACTTGCTGTATTGCGAGGAGACCATGAGTTTGAAACTAGCGGCATGGTTGCTGGGTGAGTGAAGGGCGGTTTTGTAAACTTGAACGAAAAGCGACACGGACTTCTTGTGCGCTGGCATGCCGCCGGTTGTCCTGGACAACGCCAAAAGGCGAGTTCGATGGGTAATAGAGCCTTGTTGTCCTCGTTGAGCAGTCGGCGGTGCCGTGGGGCTCGAAGCCTCAATCCCACACTGGGTCCTCGCGTCGTCCTGGGGCAGTGCGCGCCGTGCCATGTGAAAATAGACAAGCCCGATTGGCGGGACAAGGGGCGACAGCGGATCGCGTGCGGAGGATTCTCCCCTCTGCAGCTTCCTGCGGGTTTGGCTGCCTCACTCAGCCACTTGTCCCAGATGAGGGGAACAGCTGGCGTATCAAATGAACTCGTAACCGCTCCCAGCATTGTGGTGTTCTGTCCTCGGCCAAAGTTAGAGAAAAAGACGCAATGAGCGGGACAGCAGCGATCACCGCGGCAGAAGCAGCACCGACAAGGGCAACAGGATTGCCGGTCCAACCGCCGCGACGCGGCCCGGGCATCAGGATTCGCCGATATGGACGCAGCGACTTCGAGAGATTTGACCAGGAGGCGGCGCGAGGCTCTCATCTCTGCATCGGGTCCACGAACATCGGAAAAGTCGACATCGACTGCAGATACCACTGGAAAAAGACCCAATGGGGTGTGTTGGGCAACGAGGAAAGGCCAGCAGGCATTGTTTACATGGACATTACCTTCAAGCAGCCCAAGGGCTACTGGCTCGACCGGGCCAGCGTCTTCATTACGCTGAGCGAAGACATGTCCTCGTACGCCATCGCTGCTCCCCCTGACTCGACCGCGATGGAAAAACCAGCCCCTGGCTCCGACTATGCCGTACAGATTACCGACCACTTCGGCCCCCGCAGCCTCACAGGCGCGCCGACAGTTCTCGCCGAGATCAAGCATGACAAATTTGCCCCGAGCGTTGGCGCCATGGGGTTCGAGGTCGGCGGTGTGGGTCGTGAGTCCACCACCTCCAAACACCGTATCGGCCGTTGGGTCTTCAAGGGCAGCGTGCGAAGACCGAAGGGCCGAGACGGTTTACGAACCCTAGAATGGGAGATATCCGAAAACGACGTCAATCCCGAGCAAGTTCACAGCCAGGCTTACCACACTGCATTCGCCTTCGAGCACAGCGAGCGCCCAGTCTTCATGCGTGTCGAGATCCAAGGGAAGCTACGCGACCGAAAGCGTCAATGGAAGCATGAAATGCTCAGATTCTCGTCGAGCTTCGGCAAGAAAGACCTCTCCACCCTAACCGAACTCGATCTGGGCAGACATGTCGAGTTTACGAGGCCCTTGGATAAGATCGCGGAAGGCCTCGACTTCGCAATGGAAATGGCGAACCGCCGGAACATACCTCTTGAGGTGCCAAATTCAGCTTACGCTCAGTTCTTCCCCGAGCCCAGCCCGGCAATCTCGCCAGTCCAAACACAGCAGCCGCCACTTCGACCTCCCCCGACGCCTGAGCAGGGCTACATCCAAGACTCTGAAGAGATTCTGGAACTCCAGAGGCATGAATGCAGATATGTCCAAGACTGCGCCACCAACCCCGCTGTCGGAGACCAAATCAGCAGCGACATTACCGCCTACAGCCACATGGACGATCCGAGACGAGACTCTGAGACAACGAATGAAGATACGCTAGTTGCAAGCAGCGAATCGGTCTCTGTCAAGGCCATCACCCCGTCCGCCGAGGCCATCGACCAGCAGGTGCTGGACATTGTCAAAATCCCAGCTCTCTTCATGTTCTTGAGGCTTATTGCAGCCATGCTGCAGTGGTTCTCAAGGGCATCACAGTCCCTCCCGGCGCCCACTGGAAAGACTACGTCGGTGTGGGACGGCCAGGAGCCGATCGGCGATGGTAGCCCGCTTGGTGCGGTTGCGCGACGATACCAAAGTGTTCTCGGAGGGTCAGACAGTGGTAAGGAATTTGGAGAGGAAATAGGAGAGGCGCGCCCTCGCTCCCCGTTTCAAGAGAGGGTGCCGAGGCGAACTCACGAGCCAGAGGAGAGACACCGCGCTCAGCTGGTCGAGCCAACCCCGTCTCCTTCTGCTGTGACCCTTGAGAATCTGCGGGCTGCCCTGCGCACCCCGTCCGAGATAGCGACGAGCTCATGGACCCTGTGACGATGTCGAGAGGTATTGAAAATGCAAGAAGTTATGATGTGCTTGACTTGCGTTGGCTTGCCAAGTTGCCCACGGTGCTGTAAACGCCATATAAAGCTGCACCAACGAGATGGGCTGATGGTTGTAACGGACAAAACGACGGCACGAGACGGGCAGTTAACAATACCAGGAAACGCGGTACTTCATCACATGGGTCATAATACCGCCATGACGCGATCACTCATTTTTCCTCTGCTGCACGTCTGAGCTGTTCCATCTGCCCCGCGTCCCGCGTCGTCACAACTCAAGATGGTCACTTCGTGCCAGCTCAACCTGTGAGAAAGTCTCCTCGTAGTCATCATCATCTTCATAGTCCTCGACCCCCTCACAGTAAGACCAATCCATCCTCGACCAATCCATCCTCGTCCGCAGCCAAAAGGCAGCCCCGCGCGCTGCAGCATACGTGGGATCGTCCGAGGTAACGACCTCGGCCTCGTACTTCCCCGTTGCGCCGTGCTCGACACGGACTCGACGGATTTCCATGGCAGCGTCTCGGATGACGTCCAAGAAGCCGGGGTGGTCAGCCCCCTCGCCTGCCGAATAAACCTCCAGAGCGGCGTGAGGGTAGCCATAACCCTCTCTCTGCTTCGTGAATTCGGCCACGCGGGCGAGCAGGTAGTTTCGCAGGGCATCCCAGAACAGCGCGGGGGCAGCCGCCTCGCGGAGCCGGTCCAAGCCGTACTTTGTGTCGATGGACGCGAGACGGGTGGCCCACGCACTGTAAAAGAAACACTGGGCCGGTTGGAAGGAGGTGTACAGTGAGTGGTTCGTGAGGCTGCGGCACAATGCATCAGTTACTATTTGTAGAGAATTGCCCTGGAAAGATATTTAGGCCAGCCAACGAATCCAGCTAGGTACCGACCTCACAAGAAACGTGATATTGGGCCATAGATTGCTCTTCGCCGGAAATCCGCACCACCGTGCCCGGCAGTGCCAACGTCCGTTGGCGGCGAGTACAGCATTTGTGTCGGCGAGATAAATAGCCCAAGAGGATTCCCACGTCCAGGGTTTGAGGCCCGTAGATGTCAGGGCGTCGTTGACGGTGCTGTCGACGGGGATGTCATGTTCCCACGCAGCCACCCACGGAGCCGCGACGGAGACAACCGTGATAGCGCTCCCTAGGGCGGCCTCCGACTCGACCTTCAGCGCTGCCACCAGCTCGGCGAAGACAGAGCTCTCGTCGGTAACAGGAAGACCGAGAAGGCGCCTGAGCAAGCGCCACAAACCGAGCCAGTACCCGACCCGGCTAAAACGGCTGCGCCAGTACGGAGTTTTGGGTGAGCGGACTAGACGCTGCATGAGGGCCGTGTATTCGGGGGCCGCCGGCACCCTCGCTAGGTTGAGAACGGTGCCGTTTGCGAAGTGGGCGACGGAGGTTCTCGGGGTGCTTGTCAGCGTTGCGTTCAGCGCGCATTGGGAGGACAGCCTCGTGCCCCGCCGGGTCTCTCTTTCTCTCACCCATATGATTGCCCGAGATGAAACCCCACGGCGGCCTCATTGTCAACGTGGTGGCAGAGCGTCGGAGTGACGGAATACGAATCAGACTACTGCCCAC
>FTEL01003428.1_pt1 | contig 13630 bp, 22 predicted proteins | sample 1658911 | NCBI WGS metagenome assembly FTEL01 (sample SAMEA3914869, study PRJEB12502) | metagenome | biome: forest; material: soil | place: USA | collected 2012-03-12 | depth 0.1 m
GGAGGAGGAGAGGGAGAGGGAGGAGAGGGAAAGGGAGGAGTGGGAGGAGGAGGAGTGGGAGAACGAGGCGTGGGAGCGGGAGGATGAGGGGGAGGAGTGGATGAAGGTTAGGCGTAGCTCGATCGGGCCGGAGATGTATGGCCAGCTGTGTGATCCTGCTGGGTGCGACAACTGGTGGGCGTATTACACGCCGCCAAGGTCTGGGGTGAGTAGTTGGTAGTTGGAGGAATGCTCTGCTCGTGCAAGTTGTTGGGCTTGGTGTACAGATGTACTGCACGCAGTATTCCATGTCTTCACAGACCACAAGAACCTACGGCACTGCACTACGACCAAGGAACTCAACGGACGGCAAACAAGATGGCACGAATTCCTCTCGCAATTCAGATTCCCTATTCACTACGAAAGGGGTTCGGAAAACGCAAGAGCGGAAAGCCTACGGCATGACGAACGAGCAGGACAAGCTCATCCACCATATCCATAAGTCGAAACTCGGGGGTTGAATGGGGGTTACGAAAACCATTGCCCAGGTCAAGGGGAGTGGGTACGACTTCCTAGGGCTCGGGAAACGAGTCAAGGAGGTTCTCGCGGCATGTGACACGTGCCTCAAGGGCAAGTCAGACCGACATAAGCCCTACCGACTCCTTCAACCACTGCCAGTTGCGGAACGACCATGGAGCTCGGTGACTATGGACTTCATCACCAAGCTGCCACTCTCGAAGGACTCAACGGCGGGGTGGCGGGTGGTTCGGATGAGGTTTGTTCGAGGCAACTCCAACCGCGGAGCTGGGTGGTCTCTGGGATGCCTTCGTTGACTCAAAGGGATTACTCGTGGGAGACGTAGCTGCATAGAATACATAGGCACTTGCTTGGTACTGCTCGTGGAGAAACAGGCTGTGTTTTGTCATGTTACGGCCTTGAGATGACGAGACACTGCTCGATGGTTTTGTGGAGATAGAAAGGGTGAGGTGAGGTGCGGTCGAGGCCAGCATCGACGGGCACCTGGTGGTGCTGTGGAGCCAGTGGGTCAAGCCCTGGTTCAAGGACCGACCACCCAGGCGGGTCTCGCCTGCCCTTCAGCCCTGCCGGTTTCTCGACGCCCCACTGGACACCCCTGCAACAGTTGGCAGCACCCTGCAGGCCGCAAGGTGCAACTTCCGACTTCACCTTGTCCCTCCTTCATCTCGATCAACTCGAAATCTGGTCGCCATCGGGCAGCCATCCGAGGGACTACTTCGAGATTCGGCAACCGAGTCTGCTTGGCAGTCGTGTTCGATCTCCAACCGACCGACCTCAGTCCGGAGCTGCCACGTTCCGGATAAGCCGTCGTTGCACCAACCAAGCACCTGAACGGCTCCAACCACGCAGCAACCATCCACCCGCTGTCCAGCCATCCTCTGCGAATCATCTCGGCCAGCTTCAGACGAACAAGAACAGGCCGCAATCGAACAATCGAAGTCTTCTAGACGCAATGCATTGCCCACCTGGCAGAGCCGAACCATCGTCGACGATGTCTTGGGATTGCCGGCAGTGGCTAAATGTTTTGACACACCCGCCACCCTCGCCCGTTGTGTCGCCCAGAGCGACGCCCTCTCTGGATCACACCCCACGGCATCATGCGCACAGACGCCCGTGATGGTCTGGGGAAGACGCAAGCGAAGCTGCTCCCCCGGGCCCCCAAGTACGGGCACCTAAGCTTATCTGTGTGGATGCAGCTTTCCGTCGGCATTGCCCCTGTTCATCCGATCTGTTTTGCTCGATGGGGCCGACGAAGTGCCTGTCAAAGTTGACCCAGCGCCGTCCCTCCTTCTCCCTTCGGTCCTCTCAGCTGGATGGTGCTTGACCTCTCCAATCTTGACTTACACCACCAGCCCCGTCAGATGACCTGGGCGAAGTCCGTTTCATTGAATGCCTCTCTGCCCTGTTTCTCATCTTTTGGACCCGATGTTCACCGAGGCCGAACACCACAAAGGCCAGATCCCAGTTGTTCGTGGTCCCCCCGGCGGCCATCGCATCCGGCGCCTGGTGATCGACCAGATGCCGGACCCCGCAGGGGTCACAATGCCATGCCGTCTGTGCGTTACTCGGTCCTTCTCGGCCTGGGGGGCCAAGAGTCGCTTGCGCGCTTGTTTGAGGTCTTGAACAAACCTTAATAGGCAGAAGTAGCTTTCTGAGGGTGCCGAGCACGCCCTGGCCAACCACGGCTCCCGCCGTCCCTCCAAGGCCGACTTCATACTTGCTCCTTTTGCAGAGGACTCTTGGTTGCGGTGCTGCAAGCTAACGTTTAAGACTGACGGCCTGGCACTTAGTGTGTTCCCCTCATGCCTGTCAAGCCGCTTCGTTGGGTTTCAACGAACACGGACCCCCGCGGGCTCTCTTCCAGAACCACATCTCTCATCAAGAACCCCGATACGATTCGGGCGAGTTGCGCGTCCGAGCACACATGGCCCTTGTCCGTCCGGCACTTCCACGTGTTGGCCCTGGCCCTGGACTGCCGTTCCCCAGATTCTCTGTCTGCCCCGCGGATCGCGATGGCACCCATCCGATGCTCTCCGCATGAGGCCTGGTCCTTGTCAAGATCGGTATGGCCGAGCAGACTCTACGTGTTTGTTTGATCACCTTGCATTCGCGAGCATCGATGGCCTTCGTCTGATGCTGTCACCTCCCCCGTCGTTGATCTGGAATACCTGTAGAACATCGGATCCCTTGTTCACTGTCTCTTGGGTGGTGGTCCAGTGGTACCCTTCCGCTAGCTGTCTCTTGCGTTGACTGTGTTGTCTCCCCCCAGCGTCCGGTCTTGGCCACATTTACCCGTCCGGTGGTGTGGCGGCCCATGTGTGTGCGTTTGGTGTGGAGGTGCGCACAGGTGAACGGTTTTTCTGCCGAAACTTGGGGCAGCAATTTTGTTTCTGAAGCGGAGGGAAAGAAGGCTCGTTGATGGAGAACTCGGGGAGGAAACAGTCGCCTTTTGAACAACACCATTCTTCCCAAGATTCCCACAAGGCCTTTCTTCCCACAGAGGGACAACTCAACCCGCCGTGTCTGCCCTATTGCCAAAAGACTCGAAACCCGCGGGTGTCGCTGTCAGGCGTCTTGGTACAATGCCGGCTGATATCCGGCCGCCAACCACCTCACCTGCCGCCGCCGAGGTCTACACCGGAAGCTCCATCTTGACACACGACGCTGATTTACCCGGCCGTCTCTCCGCATGCGAGCCGCACAAGGAGGCGACACGAGACGACTCACAGATCGACATGCAGCGTCACTCTCGACAGTCCATCCCAACGCCGGCCGCTGCCACGAGGGCGGCATGCGCCGGCCTTGCCCGGATCCATCTCGTCATGGCCCCAGATGTCATCGGGAGCTTCCCGGCTTCGTCTCAGGTCGAGAGTCGGCTATGTCGTATATCTTGACGGCTCCTCCCCACGGCATCTCGGTATCTCAGCTTTCGTGCTTTCATTAACCGACCGCTCTCTCGCTCCCTCACTTGGCCGTCCCTCTTTTTACTCCTGATGGAGATTGGCTTTACCTCCATACCCAGTCTTATGTAATGACATAGCACACTCACTGGCTTGCGTCATGGACGCCTCTACCACCTCGCTGTTGGGCCTGCCGGCGTTCCAGGCGACGTCGCCGCTCCAGAGCTTTGCGATCTTTGTCAATTTCTTCTTTCCTGCTCTCGCCTTGATCGTGGTCATTGTCCGCGTGGCAGGCAGGGTAGCGGCGAGGCAGCTCGCCGCCGACGACTGGCTCGTATGCGTGGCCATGCTCATGTCAGTAGCCGAGACAATCATCAGCTACTTTTGTACGTCCAACATACCTCCACGCTTCCGTCTGTGACAATACACTGACCACCACACACAGTCATCAAGACAAACTTCATCGGTATACCTGTCAACCAGGTGCCGCCTCATGACCCCACCGAGGGTCTCATCTGGACCTATGCCGTCCAGATCCTGTACAACCCCATCCTCGCCCTGGTCAAGTCGTCCGTCTTGATCTTCTTGACTCGGCTGTTCGGCCAGAAGACCTGGGTGCGGCGGTCACTGCTCCTCCTCAACGTCGCCAACATCTCCCAAATGGTGGCCGTCTTCTTTGCCATCCTGCTGCAGTGCACCCCCATCCCCTTCAACTGGGACCCCTCCATCCGCGGCGGCTATTGCGTCGACCGGCGCGTGCTCTACCTCTCCACCGCCGTCTTCAACATCATCACCGATGTCCTGATCCTCGGCCTGCCACTCTTTGTCTTCGCGAGCCTGAGGATCCCGAAGAGGACCAAGGTTGCCCTCTTGATTGTCTTTCTCCTCGGTTTCCTGTATGTATTCCTTGTTCAGCCCACCTCATATCAAGGCCTTGTACTCACACATCCCTCCTACACAGGGTCACCATCACCTCCCTCATCCGCCTCATAGTCTTTGTTCAGGGCCTGTTCGGGGTACCCATCTTCCCGAACTCGGCCTCCAACAATGTTGGCTTCGTCACCTCAGCCATCGAGATCAACCTCGCCATCATTACCGCCTCGGCCCCCGCACTTCGGCCCATCTTCCGCTCGCGTGACCGCGGCGGCTGGTTTGCCCCCAGCGTTATGGTGACCACCACTACTATGACCCGCAACGGCGGCCCCGACTCCTCCGACCCAGACCTCGAAAAGTCCGAACAGCCCCTCGGCTGGGACCGCTCCTCTTCCTTCTCTGCCCCCACTGGCCGCAGTAAGTTCGGCCGTGGCGGCAGCCGCGGCGGGCGCAAAACCAGCAACTCCTCCCGCCGCACTCGCGGCGGTGGCAGCACCAAGGGCACCCGCCCGACGATCGTGCGGATCCGCACCGACCGCGACGTGGCCGAGCTCCGAAGCACGTCACCCCGCCCCAGCGAGGAGCAAACCATGACGGCCAACGGCATCGTCCGCGTCAGCGACATCCAGCGCGAGATTGATGGACTTGTCAAGGACATCGCCGTCGCGGGCAAGGGGTCCTACACCGGCAGCAGCGGCAACCTCCGCAGCATCACCACTCCCCCCAACAACAATAACACCAACACCAACAACGCCAGCGCAATGCGCCCAATAACACCCAAAACCCCCTCCGCAGCCGCCATCGCCCGCCCCCGCCCCTCAATGGAGACCATCACGGTCGGGGTGACCGTCATGACGCCCCGCCCCAGCACGAGCGGGAGCACGACGGGGAGGCGATGGCCCGCGCCGCCACCGGCGCCGGCACTACCGTCTGCTGCGGCGCTCGCATCCGCAACGCAACCTAAGGGTGGCGAGGGATGGGGAGATGGGGATGATGAGGATGATGATCGGGTGTCCAAGTATTTGGACAGGCGGTTTGGGGTCGTCACGCCTAGGGGGACGACGCCGACTGCTAAGGGGTGGGAGGGGAGTGGACGGCCTTTTTAGAGGTCTGGGATATGATGTGTGAGATGAGAGGTCTCTTTTGTTGTTTTATGATGGCTTGCAGTATTGCGGCGTTGGGGTTGCTTTTACGGATCGGATACGGATACACACACTCGCTTCGGGGGCGGTTTCTCTTTTTGTTTACTTTCCGGGCTGTCTTGCTTTTCAGGGGCTGGGCGGCGCAAAAACATCGGCGCAAACGCAAAATACCACCTGGTCTGGCTTTTCCTGTATATACAAAACTATGATATAAAGATGGGATTGGTGCGATGTACGAGTTAATGAACTTTATCATGTTCTCAATTTTTGATACTTGTGCGGTGCAATTGCAGTGGCAAGTTGGGTGGTGTCTGGGTTGGGGTTGGACACATGCCAACCAACCACCACACACGTGCGGATAACCAGCGACAATAACTTTCGTAAGCATCGTCTAATCTTCCCTCCCGTTGCATCGCTTCTAGAACAGCGGGAATGCTGGCGCAGATTTGGAATTTGGTTCGGGTGATCGACGGGCGCGTTGGGCGATGAGACACCCTGCCGGGTGCATCCGGCTGGGGTGAGGCGGGCGATCACCACGTTGTAAAGCCGCTCTTGGGGGGCTGGGATTATTTGGAATGGGGACGGGAGTGGGTGCATTTATCCTGGGGTGTCGGTTGGGAGTTTGGGGCTATCTGATGCCTTTTTATTCTTGCTCTCGTCTTTTTGTTTTCTCTTTCCTTTCTTCGTTTTACTGACTCAGGCTGGGATACATGTCGGCCGCCGTTGATCTCGTTTCCCCTGACTACAAGGCAGAAGGCAACATGTCAGTTCGAGTTGCGCCATCTCTATATATGCTATTAGAGAGTAGAAAAAGTGGCGGGTAGTATGTTAGTGCTTTTTAAGGGGGGTGTCTATGGGTTGTAGGGCGCCTCCTTATAATTTAGTTACTAAAGTACCCGTGCGCTTGTTAACTATTCTATCTACGCGGCTCCTGTGGCGCCTCTGGGCCGCCCATGCGCCAGGCGCTGCAGTGCCTGTACGTCAAGTCCTGCATGTATGTGCGTATCCGTGTCATGTTGTTGTCATTCCAATGTCAGCTATGCAGCCAGCAGCCAGCAGATGCGATGGCGGGCCAGCGGGAAGAACTAAAACCAGGCTTCAAGAGCTCGCTCTGTGTCCTTCAGCCACTCATAACCTTGTTTCCTCTGCTTTCCAAATTCAAGCATTCTTGCTTCCCGTTTGCCCAATCTCGAATCACCATGGCGGCCAGGCATGACACGACGAGACGGCGGCATGCAATGATCCTCCGAAGCTCGAGAAAACCAAAGCCCCCCCGCTGGACGGCTCTACCTGCAGAGATCCGCCTCCTGATTCTCGAGGCCATCGTGCAGCAGAAGCATCCCCGCTGGGCTTCATCCGCCGCCGTCTGCAAAGAATGGCAGCGTGTCATCGAGAGGGAAAACTTCTACCAGCTCGAGCTGCACGTGCCTTGTGTGGACGATTTCGAACGCATCACGCTCTGGCGACAACAACTCGTCCACCATATCTCGCTCGATATCGAGTTGCCGCGCTACACCTGCCGATCTTGCGACTCGTTCGAGTCGGAGACGTGGCAGCGGCGAAACTCGTCCATCGTGAGCAAAGGTATATGGAAGCTCTTTTCCATTCTTAGCGGCTGGACGGCAGCAGCGAAGCAGAAAGGCCTGGCGTTGGAGCTCAGCGCACACTCGCCCAGTGACTCGGACCACTGGTTCAAGCATTACCGTTTTACCTCTGGCCGTGGAGGTGATGGCGAGGACGGCGCAGTCTCTGGCGGGGACGTGGGCTCTGGGCTGTTGGACGATCCAAAGCATGGCTGGAGGGATGCCCGGCAGGAGACGCCACCGCCGAGAATGGCCGTGTTGCGCCTGTTTACGGCCATAAACCTGCGGTTTCCAGCCAAACTTCCTCAAGTGGACGCCGTCACTCGATTCACCATCCGCAGGCAGCTCCGACGCCGGCTCGATCCCATAGAACTGCAGCTTCTGTTTAGGAAGCTCGGCCGCTTGGAACATATGGTCTACGAGCCCTGGCGGGTGTGGAGGAGGTTGGACGCCGAGCTACGCGATCGAGGTACATACCCATCTGAGCGTACCGACGGCAGATCGATCCCTGGCTAACACGAGTTCACCTGGATGACAGACTACGCGTTCCTGATTCGAAACGAGCTCCCCAAAACTCTCAAGGTCCTATCTCTATTTGAAGACTTTGACGACAGCCTTGCCGCCGCTCTGGCTGGTCTCGGGGTGTTCGGGCCCGCGTCCTCGGTTGACCCTGTCCGCATCATAGATCCTCGTATCGGCGCAGCCTTGGCCTACCGGAGCCTCAACCTGGAACAGCTCTCCGTATCGTACATGTCCAACGCCGAGGACTTCTTTCGAGCCTGTTTGCCAACCTGGACTTGGGAGCACCTGCAGTCACTGGCCTTGACATCGGCGTCGCTACAGCCCGCGGGAGACCGCGGCAGGATCTACGCTCTACTCTGCAGCGCTGCCGCGGCGGCGCTGCGAATGCCCAGGCTGCATACTCTGGTGCTGTGGAATGGGAGACGGGGCAACGCCTGCGCGTTTGTATTCGACCACCAAGACAGGGGCCACCCCCGTATCACATGGCGTAGCACGTGGGATCTCGAAATCACCAAGGCGGTCGTGGAGGCGTGGCAAACCGTTGCCTCGCAGGCCCGCCCGTCGGAGCTCGGCATAGAGAAGCAGTGCATCCAGGGGGGGGTTGATTCCCATGGCGATGCTATCCATCACCTGGCCTTGCCCTGTCCAGTGGTTGCGCCAGCATCCCTGTGGCAAATGAGGCGAGAGGGAGCCCACCGTGCAGTATGGTATCTGCCTGCCCAGTAGGAAATTGATACCTCTTGCCCTTTGTCTCTCTCCGTGACCCCATTGGAAAGTGGCCTCGTGAAGCGAAAGGCGAGGCTCAAAGGACGCTAGGAGGGAGCCCCCTGTAATGGCATTCTTTGTGCAACTGTTTGTGTGGTACTGGCATGGCTGGTTGGTCGTACCGCCACTGAACGGCAATCAACTCGCGGCGGCGGCGGGCGGCCAAAACACGCCCAACGTGACTCACCGGCCTGACCGCAGTCACCGTCTGCAATGGCAGCATGCAAAGGCAGCAACGTCGCTGCCGCAGCCAACTACCTAGGTTGCCATGGAAATTGTGTACCTAGAAATAACTGGCCATAAAAGGGAAATAGTCCAGAGCCATGGACTGGTTCCTTCCTCGACGCCTTCTCTCACCAACTGCCCCAGGCAACTTTCCGTCCAACCTCTCGCCGAGAAGCATCCCCAAACGATTTACTGGAACCAAACCGCCAACACAAAATGGCCGACTCCAACACCACGAAGGGCAAGGCCGCACCAACCTCTCCCCCTCCCGCCGAAGGTACATCCACCTTCCCCTCCCAACCCCCCCCTCCCCAACCCATCACTAACACCCGCCCGGCGTTCTTCCCCCCCCGCACCCTCTTCTTCTACGGCAGCCTAATGGACCCCGAGGTTCTCTCCCGCGTGGCGCGCCTCTGGCAGAAACCCAAGCTGGAAGACGCCTGGGTCGAGGGATTCGAGATGAAGCTCTGGAACGGGCTGTACCCCGTCTTGCTGCCCGTCACCAGCGGCACCGGCAGCACCACCACCAGTGAGGCCAGCGCTGGGAATCGGGTGCGCGGCAAGGCCTGGGTGGCGACGGAGAAGGACCAGATTGAGTGGCTGCAGAGGTATGAGACGAAGGCGTATAGGCCGGTGGAGTGTGAGGTTAATGTTGGGAGGGAGGATAAGGGGGAGGGGGGGTGAGGAATGGGTGGGTGTTTACGTGGTCAGGGGAGATGCCGGCGGAGGAGTTGGTGGAGGGGACGTGGGATTTGGAGACGTGGCAGAGGGAGTATAAGAGGAGGTTATTTGGGTGGTGAGGCGGGTGATGAGGGAGGTGGGGGAGTGTATGGGTTGGGGAGTTGGTTGGTTGCTGTGGTAGAATCATGTGGAGGGGCGAATGTCAAGTCGAGTTGGCACGCCGTTTGTGATTGTTGTGGCCAACATGACACGCCGCACTTGTGACTTTCCCACGTGGGTATGTGCTTGTCCTTGCCGTCTGGTTTGTATTGTGTTGGTTGCATGAGCGGCACAGTTGTTTCCAGCGATGCTGACCCGAGGTGTGCCCTGAAAGCACAACAGACAACTCGTGAGAGTATCAACGTCTTGAGCCCGTATCATCCCGCCTCACCAATACCTGCTGCCGGCCTTGATCGTCATTCCTGTCAATATAACTATATCTAGTCCGTGGCCCGCCACCTGGGATTTGGCCGTTCCACAAACACCGGCTGCTCGTTCGAGGTCCCTCGCGCCCGATGGCAACGCCTGCAGCGGCAAGGCTGTCGAGGCCTACAACACTCGCCGCAGAGGCCCAGACGTGCATATATTTGTTCCAGAGATGCCTTCAGAAGGCGGCCTTGGTTCACCCGCGCGAGCTTTCGATGGTAGAGAGCCAGCTGGCGAGGTTCTCTGTTTGGGCAGGAAACATGAAGGTCTTCGGCCCCAGCCGACAGTCGCTCGACCACCGACTCCGCGAGGCTCCCGACGTCCGAACTACCTTTCTGCTGCAGCTGGTGACATTACCTCTTCACATACAAACATGTACGTCGTGGCACTCACGTTTGTGTTTTGGTCCCCATCCCCAAAATCACCTCGCTGACCGGACGCCCCCATAAGGCATGCACTCCCTTTGGGATTCCAGTCCTCAGCAAGCCGACGGCGCTCTGACCAGCGTCGACGCGGCATTCGAGCAGGCCATCAACCTGATTTCACACCGAACTCGCACACTACACTTGCTATCCAACACCATCCGGAGCGCCAGCATTGAGTCGCAAAGCCTCGACGCGGCCCGAGCATTCCCGATCTGCGACGAGGATGGAAACAACGTCGAGGACTTCCTCCGAGATCATTTCACAGGCTACATTCGTGTCCGCTTCCCCACCGTCAGCCGTGAACTTGAACAACGTCTGGCGGGCGCCATGGTTTTGAGGCGGAAACTGATTCTTTACCGGCGCTCACGTTACGGAACCTGCCCCGTCGAGGTGCAGGACGTGCCCTCCCAGCCTGTTGTTTCCATCCCTCGAGCCCAACCCACAGCCCAACCGGCAGCCCGACTGCACCACATAGACGCTCATCCAGGAGCTGGAGGTTCACCCGAAAGCGGAGCACGATCAAGTCACTGGCGCCGAGCGCGACGACCCTTGCGTCCAACCACTTTCACAAGAAGGTGGCGATTCCCTCGACGGTAGTATCCGCAGCCAACACGGTCGACCCGATAAGCGACGAGTATCTTGTTTTTCCTCCGGCCCCCGTCGGAGCCATCAAGGACAAGCACAGGCGGTTGCGGCGGGAGGCCAGCCTGCAACAGCCTCTCGGTGGCCACGAGGAACTGACGAACCCCGAGGGCAGAACGTCAGCCCACGACTGGGAAGAGGCCGTGAACGCCGTCGCAGAGGTCACATGCCCCTTCTGCTTTTGCGCGCTTCCCGCGCAGGACGCCGTTGATGACAAGATGTGGAGGTATATATATGTAAAGCACATGACGACGGCGCACGAACTCGGATTCACGGATGCGCGGCGTGACTCCTTCGCCGAACACAGAGCCCATACCGTTAGGCCCTTGTTTTCATCCTGTCCACTCTGTGGAGCAACGAATCTGAGTGCCATGGAGAACCACATTACTGGCCACCTTCGGCTCCTTGCATTAAAGTCGCTGCCAACCTACGAGGACGGGAGAACCAGGGGTCCCGAATCCAACGCCCACACCGAAAGCTCTGTTCTCGGCGACCGGAGCACGATCCGAGAGTTCATGAAATCGGTTCAGGATTTGGACAAGCATTCAGACGAGTGGAAGAAGGATCCCCACACCAGCACCGATGAAGGAGAAGACTTTGGCGGTGGCACTGCCACCACTCTTTCCGCCATTCGCCTCGCCTTTCCTGATTCACCAGCCCTGTCCCAGATGGTCCAGGACTTTGTCAGAGAGCTTCCACCTGACCAACATTACGCAGACGGGCCAGAACCAGCCTGCGCCATCTGTCAGCTCCCAGCCGTGGAGCGCTGCGAGTACCTCCGGCTAGGGCCAAGGCCCTGGATCCGTCGCGTCAGTGGCGGCCAAGGATGGTACTGTGACCAAGGTCACGGGGATCAAGGGGGGGGGTTGATAGCACATTAGTTTGGGAAATAGAACGAGTTTGTTGGCCCCTCACGAGTCTCTTACAGAAACTTGTTGTGAGTGCGCTACCTCGGAGCCTTGAACTTCAGTCCCAACCAACACCCTATCCACGGGACCTACTAGTAGGAGTTAGAGTATAATGTTTGTTTGAATTAGCCAGTAAATTAGGCATCATGAGCAGCAACTAACTACCTCTCGGGGAACTGTGCTTGACCAACGAGCACACGTAGTTCTGTGAGCGGTACGAGGAGGAGGTTTACAAGCAGGGGTTAGCCCGCGCCTAGCAATGAGCAGCCGTTGTTTCTGGTTGAAGAGAATAGAAGACACATCATAAGACTCTCATCGATGGAAAGAATGTGACCCAGTCCAAGCCAATGGAGAGAGAGCGTAGCAGCTGAAGCCCCTCATATCATGAGCAGCATATCAACCAACTCTTCAGTCTTGAACAAGCTGAAGGAGCTCCGGTCGAGGGTCACACGGTCCATCGGCCTTGAGGACCGTGAGAAACTTGGGAATGCGCTGATAGAGATAGTTGACGGGCATCGCAACGCACCTACTTGATGTCCCCCAGTGATATCCAACTAGAGTCCAACGCATCAGAGACACCTTTTCGCGCCCTCCTCTCCCGTGTCCGGCAGCAGCAGCGACATCCACTCAGCCGTCCTCCCTCGCAGCAGTCGAAGTTGCAGGTGCAATGGCAGAAGCAGCCCGCCATCCACGAGCTGGCACCTCGCTCCCGACCTACTCTGCGGACGCGGGAACTGGGGAACCAATAATCTTCCCAGGTGCACCGAAGGCTCAACAATTACACCATGAGACGGGGCCATGATCCGAGACCGGGATTTCATAAGCGTCCCCCTGTTTTATGGTATGGACTGGAATTCAAAAAGAGGTAACAATCCATGATGGAGGTCAAGGCTTTCGTCCCCTAGGTTGTCAGAGGGTACCTACATAACTTGTGTGTCCTCGCCGAACCTAGGTACTCTTTGGTCCGACGCAATGAACAGAGCGCAACGCAGCGCGTCTAGATTAATTACTAACCTACCTCGACGTTTCCTGCGTCTAACCACTGTGTACAGAGGGTACAGCTTTGTGGAGCGCACAAACGATTCCAGAGGTGCAGTCGAGTTCGAGTCAGAATCTTGCCGAGACGGGCCGGGCACGCCGAGCGGTATCGGGGGTTTCGGGCTCGCTGGCGAGAACAACAACCCAACCCACCTGCCCACCACCCCCGCGCTCGCTCGCTTTTCTCAGGCTGCGGCAGAAGTGGGTTTGCTGCGGGTTGTTGCAGCAGGGTGGAGCTGGTGTCGCATGCAGACGGAGACTGATGCGAATGGGAAATATTGGAAGGAAAAAAAAACAGGAGCGAGGGTGGGACTGGCGCGGTCCCTTCATTTCTGGTGCCGTTGGAGCCCAATGGGCGGCATTGAACCGCTTGGGGAATTTTTTGGGGGTTTTGGCGGTGTGTGAGGGCCCATCTCCTCGAGATGGAGAAACTGTCGTGAGTTGTGTCTTGCAAGCAGCTGAGTCGTTGCTCAACCCTCCTGTGGTGGAGGCCGAGGCACGGACGGGGTGCTGAGGAGGGCCTGATCTGAGGCACCCGACACACCAACAGGCAAGTCAGCAGGGATGTGCCACTCAGTGACGTCGTTGGCAGCAACCGACCAGATCCAACATCACAACGTTACCACCGCCCGTCCGTGGACTGCTTGTGTGCGAGCGTCATGCCGTGCCGTGCCCTACACACCACCGACCGACCGACCCGAGCTTCCCTCCCTCTCCCGGCAGGCGATTAGGCATTCCCCCCCAAGCAGCAATCCCAACTTTAATAAACAGCGGGCAGGTCGCACAGCAGCAGTGATCGGGCGAATCCGAGAGATTCCGCTTATCAGGCTCAGCTTGGCTGGAATTTGGGGTAGGCTTTCCCCCACATCACACATCAGCTGGGCGTGCGCGTGGCTGATCTGTTGTGGAAACGGACAGGAGGGAGAGGGGAGGGGAGGGAGGGAA
>FTEL01006916.1_pt1 | contig 13599 bp, 14 predicted proteins | sample 1658911 | NCBI WGS metagenome assembly FTEL01 (sample SAMEA3914869, study PRJEB12502) | metagenome | biome: forest; material: soil | place: USA | collected 2012-03-12 | depth 0.1 m
CACCACACCCCCCCCCCCCCCGGCTTGTGTTTTTAAAAAAAGAACACCCCCCCCCCCCCCCCCCCCGCGGCATAGGTTGGTCCTTCGGACCATGTTTGGCGAGGCCACCTGAATCCTCGGGCGGATGGCGGTGAATCTGTGTTTTGATGCTCAACAAGCGAGCCGGCATGTTGGTTCACGTCCCGACCCCGCGAAAAGCCGCTGAACCAACTGAGCGAGCCAACATGCAAGCATCCAGCAAGCGACCCTTGTGGAACCACAACCTGCCAACATCAAGTCCCACAGCAGCGCTTAGGCGTGACTAGCGCGCACTTGCGGGCGGGGGATTGGGGGCTGTTGAGCCTGGAGGATGCTGGGGGGCTGCACTGACGAGGGTTGAGCCTTGCGCTTTCCTGATCGAAGACACACAGCATGACCAAGACGCAGAGCTTTTTCCCCGGGAATTTTGATTTGCTTGATCCTTCGGGCGACGCTGACACTCTCCAGCTCCATCCAACGCGGTCCAACTTGATCCAACACGGCGAGCAGCAGCAAGGACGCAGCCACACAACCACGCAACCACACGAACCCCCACAAACCGGTGTGGTCCGTTGAGCCAGCCCTTGGAGCCACGAGGCGGGGTGGTTGGGATGCACGCGGTCCAGCTCTGCAAAACGCCTGCTTCGGTGCGCAGCTGCCAATGCAACGAGCAAGAGCCGCAGACCACACCCCAAATATTGGGCCAAAGCGCTAAGAACTCGACATCACAAGAGTCGTGTCCTTGACCTCAACTCGGCTCATGAAAGACAAGCTCGTCGAGCCCACAACCCCCCCTTCTCCCAGCCAGCCCGACACAATTGGATCACCACGCTAGCGCCAGAACGGGAAGAGGACCAGATCGTCGGGATACCACCCGCCAAGGATGCCCTCTGAACCCCTGCTGGACTGCTTGCGGGAGTGGTGTGGGTGGTGGGTGTGTGGGAGGGTGTGAGAGGACGTGGTGGCCGGCCGACACCGACCGGCCATTCCGTATGTACTCCGTACCGGCCACACCACCACCACTCCCACCATCGCCGCCACGAAAGTCCCGCCCCCTCTTGCAAGGGATACCTCCCGCTTGCGGGGGCTCAACACGCCGAGCTTCCGCTCTGGGCCGTGCCTGCAACTGACTGACACGCAGACACATCACGGCCAGGCTAGTCAGAGTGGTTGGGCGAGATCCGCTGCGAGCTACCCCGGGAGAGCCGAGCCAGAGGCACCCTCCCTCCTCTCTCGCTTTTATCTGAGTCACCCCTCGCGACACAGCTGGAACATACACTGTGCGGCCTGCCATCAGCTTTTACCCGTCGCGGCTCTTCCCCTTCATGCCACTCCACCTCGGGTGCCTGGTGTTGGTCTGGGCCAGACCACCTACCTACTCCAGATATCTGCCCGCCCACCGAGTTCCTATCTGGGCGACTCGACTTCGAGAAGCCCGTCAGGCATTTCTATGTTGGGAGCCGACCCGTCCTCTGGCGAGCGGACTGCCGCCATGTGCAACCGAACTGGGAGACGCGAGCCGGCGGCAGAGGCCTTGTCTGTGCTCTGGAGCCGGTGTGTTATTGGACACCCTGGGGGAGGGAAAGGGATAACAAGAACGCCCGGCAAGGGTGTCGCCCAGCGGGCTGGGAACGGCGACGGTGACCCACGCCAGGCCAAGCGCGAGCCCATTGGCCGGCTCTCTTCCCCTCACCCCTGGGGGACAGCTTCGGACAGGGGGGGCTGGTCAAAACAGCGGCCGCTGACTTGCTGGAGCGACTGCTTAAGCGCCGGCATCATCGCCATGCAGCCCATCGGCAGAGGAGGGGCTTTCTCGCCAGCTCCCTACTGGCCCGCGCGGTCGTCAACGGCGCGCATCCCTCGTCTGTGTGGATGTGCTGTACGCGGGCCGGGCTCACACGCACACGCATGCTCACACGCAGACACACGCAGACACACGCAGACACACCCACACTCACACGCACCCGCGCACACTCACGGCCGGGGCCAAGGTTTGCGCTTCGAGCCGGACCAGGGCCCCAGCCAGGGCTGGATTCCGCATCCCGGCTGCCGCGAGCCTGCCCGTCTGCCCTCAACCCTAGGCCAAACCGGCTGTCGAGGACAACACGAGAGCGCCAGCGTTGGTCAGGTTGCACCAGCCCAGCGGGCAGCGAGCGGGCGGCGCTCGGCAAGGAGGACGAGGAACGCGTGTCACTGGACTGCTTTTGCGGGCCGGCCACCGCTGCCAGACGCGAGAGAGCCCTTGGGCGGGTGTGCAAGGGATTTTCTGCGGATAACGTTTAATTATTAAACACACACTGCTACCGCGCCGCGCAGGTGCTGCAGGCCCGTTGGTGGTTGTGTGTGTCTATCCCCTGTTGGGCAAGGCGCCCGACCCTGGGCTGGCTTTCCGCAAACCGACTTGCCCGCGCTGCTGCCATTGCATTGCCATCCTTTCCGTCCGTCTGGCTGCTTGCTCGCCCCTTAACCGCAGCGGCGTTCTCCCGTCGGCCATACCGCGATCGACGACTCCACTGCTCGGCCCCCCCCCCGCCATCCATCGACGAACGAGGCCCGTCGCCATCCCTCCGCCGTTGGCTGCTGCCGCATCCATCCATCCCGCACCAAGCAGCTCTGGTCCTCGCCCACCAAGTCTCGCGCTCGACAGCTGTGCTGTTTTGACGCTGCCTCCTTGTGGTCCTCCTCCCCCACCCACACCCGCAGGCGGAGACGGTGTGTTGGCTCAGTCAGTCCACCATCGCGCTTCTGGCTTCCAGCTCCCAGCATACACCAGCCAGCTTCCAGTATCCATCCTCCAATCCCGCGCGGGCGATTCATCGCGCTTCTGCAAAGAAACCCCCCTCGGCAGCTTGCCCTTGGCTCTCCACTCCTTCGTGGGGACCTGGAGCCCAGCCAGCCTTGCTCGGGCTTCCCCAAGGATCGCCTCTGCTCTTAACCTTGCGGCGCCCCTCCACCCACTAGCTGCCCAAGCTGCTGGGCCTGAGAGAGAGAGAGAGAGATCTTTCTCACGACCCTCAGGGAAAAGGCACAGGCTTCCCGACCCACGACCAACAGCATCCCGCGACAGCTCAAGTCCAAACGTGTTAGCATTGTCTTGCCACCCGACGACACCCGCCCATCATCTGCCTCAGCCGCAGCAGCCCTGAGGCTGCCGTCGCGTTGTCGCTTCCACTCCCCTCGCCCGAGATTGTGTGTGTGGCCTTCGTCGCCTTGCCCGCCGGCGAGCTCGACATCCACCCCGCACCCGGCTCCCTGCTGCTCCTCGACCCAGGATAGGCCGCGATGGCCCTTGAGGCACCCTTGAGATCATCAACGGGAAGCATCACCTCGAGATATTTTTCGCACGCAGACATGTCGGTCTCCACGGGGCCAGACTCTCCCGCCCTGTCGGCCCAGTATATGGCGTATGGATCCCACCCAAGCTCCAACCCACCTGGTCGAGATACTGACATTTGTTATGCTTGAATAGCTCCTCTTCGGGTCCAGACTCCCAATCCCTCCGCCCCAATCCCTTTGCCAGACCAAGCTCGGCCCACTTGATGAGCCCCAGCAGTGATATCGTCGGCCCCTCGCCCGTCACGTCGAACGGAACCGAGATCACGGAAATCGAGGATGAAGCGGCTGAGAACGCCGAGGTCGAGAATAGCAACGCTCGTCATTCAGTACGTTGTTGTAGGACCTGTGCGTCGCTTCAATCGTCGGTCAGCTAACAGCCCCCAGCTCATGGCGATCAAGACCAACATCCCAGATCATATTCGGAGATCTGTAAACGAAGAGGTGGTCTCGGTGATACATGCGCCAGCGAGTTTCCAGAATTGGGTATGATGAATGAGAGGATTATGCCATCCTGGAATGCACGCCTTTGTTGACATGAGCCTTTGCCACCAGTCCACCGACCCGGTCACCAAGTCCAACTACTCGAGCTCTGCAAGCGGCGCAAGTCCAGAGAGCACTGGCGCGAGCAGCCCCCCGCCCAGCGAGCCGTCGACAGTGGTGGTGGTAAGACATCCCTCGCACCCTCCTCCCTCGGCCCCGAATCGCACTAACACGTTGCGGGTAGACGAGCCCGAACCAAGCACCCCCAATGGTCAACACCAAAATAAAACCAATCATGTTCAACATCGACGCCCTCACACCACAAGCACAAAAGTTGGACGATGTGCTATCGAATGACATAGCGAAACACCGGTCAAGCACAGCCAGCAGTCTAGAGCGTATGAGCTGCCATCCATCGCCCGCTGGAAGCGTGTGGTCTGACGAATACCTCGCAGTGATCCCCGAAACCCGCGAAGTCGAGGGAGATGACGACTACGACGACGGCGATGACTTTGCGATTCCGGCACTCAGCCAAGACAGCGAAGTCAAAGCGCTCAAGGCAGCACTCGAGGAATGTTGGACGCTGTGCAACACTCTGGCCAACCTCAGTTCGATCCACCGCGAGCGTGTCTTCAACAGCTCCGGGACACCAGACGCCCATGAGAAAGCGTGGAAGAGCTGTTGGAAGCTCTGCAAACGGCTTTACCAGAGCCGAGACGACATCTCCGAGTCGTACGGCGTGCGGACGAACCTCGATTTGTGCCGCGACTTCTGTCAGTCATTGTTCGATGTCCGGCAGAAGAAGGATGAGACTGCCGACTCGATATTGCGAGTCAGCTTTGAGCTCAACAACCAGTATGGCCCCTTAACCCTGTTTTGCCTTCGAGTCTGGCTACTCCGTGCTTGTGAGCAACGACTAACCTGATTCTGCAGTCTCTACAGCGCCCAAGACAGCCGGTCCCTCCCCGAGGCCTTCAGGGAGCGGACGTTGGATTTCTACATCACGCTGTGCCACCGACTCATGAAACAGCGCAGCGACCTGGCAGAGGAAACCGATTCGCTCTTGCGTGCGTGCTGGTCGCTGGCCGAGATGCTCTTCAGCCTCCGACAAAACCGGCGAGATGGGAAGGCGCCCGATGAGGAGCTGCTCGGCTCGGCCGTGCAGGCCTGCTGGGAGCTCTGTGACATTTTCCGCGAGGGATGGACGCAGATTCGGCCAGACCGCGGTACACCCAGGCCAAACCAGATCAACTTCTTCGCCGCCGGGCCACCGTACAGTCTCCCAGGGATGAGCAGTCATCAGTCCGAAATTTCCCGCTCCAACGCCGGCAGCCGCGCTTCGCTCCATTCGAAACGCGAGAGCCTCCGCAGCCTTGGCGATCTCGAACGCCCACGGCCACACCCCATTGTGCCGGAAACACCAGTGACGGAGTTTGAAGACACACCCGTGTCACCGGACGCCAGCCCGTCGATGCCCAACATCTTGGTGCTTGGGACCTCAAGCGAGTCCCGCAGCGACCGCGGAGGCCGTTGGTCGAGTAACGCCTCCAACCTCTCAGGCTACAGCCAGAGCAGTCAGCATACCTCAAGCACCGCCACCACAGCCGCGCCGGTTGAGGACGTCAACATCACGCGCATCAAGGCGCTCATCGTGAAGGCCGCAATGAATATCGGCTTCGACCGTGACGTGCCGGCGACGAACGGTGCGGGCGGCCCGGTCACGCTGCAGACGTTTGCGAAGGGCCTGCCCACAGGCTCGTTCGGCTCGCTGCCGAGCCATGCCACGCTGCTGCAGAACTACAAGAACCTCGTCCTCAGCGACACGTCGTTCCGCACCTTGGCCAGCCTTCCCCCGCGGGGGAAACGGTTCACGGCTGTTGATATCGCAAAGAGTGTCGGCTGGATGTTGCTGCGGTCCAACCAGTACAGCTTCTTGAGGGAGTTGTTCCGGATGGTGTTTGGGATGCAGCCGGAAGAGGCTGAGGGGAGGAAGAACATCACGATTATTATCTGAGCGCCTGGTTGGTGGTGGTTCGCCTGACATGGGACTCAGGCTGTACCATACACACCAGTTCGGCCACCTCGTGGACGGCCGCGATCTGTGGGAACCCGCCCATGCCATAGCAGTTGGACCGGTCGGGTCGATGGGCCGCAGCGCCCGCTTCACTGCCTTGTCCTTTAATATCTCAACCGACGCTGCCCCCAAACAACCAACACACGATGATACATGGCGGGTGGCGGGGTTGCCCTCTCCCTCCGACTCGGCACTCGAGCGAGCCTTCCTCCTCTCAAACAACCACCCCGAACACATCCCCGCCGTTGTTGCACAGACTGGTTGAAGTCTCCTCACACCCGCGACTCCGCCCAGCTTCCCCACGCCTCCTCATCATCCTCCCGGGTTCCAAACCCAAAACCCGACTTCCCCACCTCATCGTCTGTTATGCCATGAAATTCTGTTAGATACCCAGTTTATGTTTGTCTTTGGTCTTGACGCTGTTGCTCTCGTTTTACTACTGCTGTTGTTGTTACATGGCGTCGGGGCCCAGAAGGGACGGGGAGTGAGTGGTGGCTTGGAGGAAGGGGGCTTCAATATGTTGTGATGGTTCCGTCTGTTGGTTTTTTTGTCTCTTGTCGTTGCCCTAGTGCTAGGTAGTTCGAGTTTGAGGGTTTTCGCTGGTGGGAGTTGTTAGAAAGGGGGTGGGTGTGCATCAGTTGCAAAACGAGGTTGTTTTTCAGGGGGGCGCATTGGTGCCTGTGAGTTGGGTAAGGAGAGACGGGAGGGATGGAACAAGAGTGAACCAGATTCCTTGTCGTTGGTCACATCTTTTCTTTTTCTAGTGGAGGGACGCTCATGTGGGGGACAGTACCTTGTTGTGTGTACGTATGTCCGTTTGGTTGGTTTGTAATGATCAACAGCACTCGTGAGCAACTCGTTGTCACCGCTGCATGTCGTGATTTGATTTGAAGCCATATAAACTTGGGTTCAAGGTGGAATAGACCTGGTTCGAAGCCGAACAAGTTCGAGATTATCCTCAACTCAAGGTCCGCCCTCGCAACAAACCAAACGGAATAAATCCGTTTCGATACCGCACAATACGGGATCACAGCTGAAATCATCCTCAACTCGAAGTCTACTTCCCAACGACGCAGCGCTCAGAACTAAACACAATCTATTCCATCTCGAACCAAACATATCTCGACTCGAAGAGGTCTATTCCATCCTGAACCAAGTCTCGCACCTGTAGCGGCAGGTCTATTTCGTATCGGACTATCTATTTCGCCTTAAATCCGAGTCTATTTAACTGTGAAGCAGATCTATTTGGACTTAACCCATATCTATTCCGCCGCGAATCAAGCTCTAGATCTCCCAAGTCTTCCCTTATTTGTCTATGTCTACGCCCCGTCGCTCTATGCTCTTGCTCTATGCTCTCCGCCTCTCTCTCAGCTTCTACGAGTCTCTCCCATGTCTACGTCGCGCAACCCAAACACCATCTATGTCCAAACACCCGCAACGCCCATCGCTACCAAAGGAAAAGAAAATGCCCCGCGCGAAATCCAGCTCTACTCGCGCCCAAAGATCCCCCACCAAAACCCCACGCGGTCTTTTCCGTCGTCATCATCATCGTCCTCGCCCCAGTCATCCTGCCCGTCCACCATGTTCTCCTCCAAGCATTGTAGCGGGCTGTGCTGGTGGGCAAGCTCGTCCCTCAGAGTCGCAAGAAGACCCTTGGTAATCTCATCCCGCTGAGGCACCATGATCAAGACACGCGCATCCGGGTTGAGCGCGAGCTGCTCGTCGATGGCGCTTGCTAGGAGGGTGGGGTGGTTGTCGTCGTAGAGCGGATCAGCAACGATGATGAGCTGGGCGGCGTTAGTTGATCGTGAGGGGATATTTAGTGTGAGATGAGGTTCTGCTAACCTGGTAGCCGTTCAGCTTCTGGAACCGCTCGTCCGTGTCCTGCTCGTCGCTGGAACCCCAAGTCAGGGGCGCCACCTCGACGCGGCCGCCGCTGGCTTCGACAACAGCCTGGTTGAGCGAGGCGTTGTGCGCCAAGTTGGGCGTGATATTGGGCAGGTCGGTGAGGACAACGCTGGCCTTCCAGACGCAGGCGGCGGCCAGGCCGAGGAGACCGGTGCCGGACCCCAGCTCGAGGACCTCGTCGGGGGTTGAGAGTGCGCCCGGGACAAACAGGTGGGCGAGGGGACCCGCGGCGGTGAATTCGTGCAGCAGGCGGGCGAGCGCATACGACGAGCCCCAGGTCTTGAGGCCGAGGGAGTCACCAGTCAGGGGCGACTCGCGGATGGCGAGGTTGAAGGCGCCGTAGCCGGGGTCTTCAAAGGGCCAGCATCGCGTGATCTCTCCCATTGCTATTCGTGGTGGTCAGCTCTTAGTCGCCCTTGCATTTTGACTCCCTCGCTGACATACCTGTCCGGCCACACCGCTCTGACATGCGTTTGCTCGCCTCCTCCCAAATCACCTCGCGCTCGTCATCGGTGTCCAGCCATGCCAAGCTGCTCTTGATAATGGTGGACAAAAACGAAAGTATTTCTCGGCGGTCATGGGCAGCTGTAGCGGCGGCCTGCTGCTGCTTGAGGATCTCGGCGCGGGAGACGTGAGCGTTCCAGACCCGGGGCTGGACCCGGAGATCCTGGAGACAGGCAACAAGGACGTCGTAGGCAGGCTTCTGCCACAGATGGGGAAGCTCATCCTCCTGGGGAGGATGCAGGGCGGTGTCCCTCATGGTAAAGAGTGGCTGCCGAGATTGAGAAAAAAGAAATACTACAAAGAACGCAGGCCAAAGGAAGGACCAAAAGGAAGGTAACAACGCAAACAAAACTCGCTGGCGACCAAGGAGAGAGGCAGGCAACGGGACTCGTTACTACTTAGGCACGCTCATACTGAAAACAAAGAAAGAGAAGTCTTGAACAGTCTACTGTGGAGAGGGTCTCAGGATATCGAAGAACAACCCATGGCGGCGCCGAGGGCGAGCAGGGGACCACCCTTTTCCCCATGTGGAATCCCGGGGGGACGGGGAAGGGGACGGGAATGGAGACGACAACGGGGGCCAGGGACTGGGCCAGGGAGTCCCAGGGACCAGAACAGCGGCGGCATGGGATCCGTCCGTCGCAGGGCAAAGCGGTCTGCGGCCTGCCTCCCCTGGCACCTCCTGTGCCTCCGCGGTGGCCATGGTGACCCACTCGGCGAAGAGGGGGGCGGCGGTGGCCATCGGTTTTTTCCCTCGTCGACGAGACCATGAGACGCGCTGAAGAAGCGAAGAAGAGTGGGGGTCATCCTTTTTTTTCCTCGAAGCCTGAGGCATGTCAGCGACATGGACCCTGGTTGGCCTGAGCGGCCTTGGCTTCCCTGGTGGGGATCTTGACATCATTCTGATTGGCCAATAGCAACGCGGGGAGCTGAGCCGCAATTTTTCAGACTCCAAAAACCGTTTGGCTGCAGCTTCTGCTTTTGTTTTCTCTTTCCTCTTTTCTCTCCTCGTGAAGCCTCGTCCTCTTCAACGCTGCGTTTCTATGCTACAAACGGAGAGCCTGCGCAAGCAGTGCTTTCAACCACATACCCTGGCATATGAGAAATTCGGAGAATCCGCTTCACTCTCAGTCCGTCCGTCCCGCGCCCTTCGGGGTGTGCGACGGGTTGCGGGCTCTGCCGGCGACGGCTTGGCGCGACCTCGCGTCTGTAATTGGCATCAGAAAAGCAGGGCCTGGGGCTGCCTCGTGCTTGCGCGGGTGTCAGTTTCCATGGTTCCTCTGGGAGAGCCGTTACGAAGCTTGTGAGCAACACTTGAGTGCAATACGCAGCGTGCGGGCCTGCTGCTCTTTCGGGGGCGGCGGGGCCACACAATCCGATTCCGATTATTCTGTTGAGGACGAGGCTTCACCAAACTCTTTTTTCTCCCAGGTAAGACGTGGCTTCTGCTTCATCTGGGGATGGGATACTGCTAACAATCTACCCGCTGTGGTTCTCACCCAACAACTCATCAGGTCCGCCAACATCCTGATTCCTCGCCCTCACGACCTCTGGGCCTGTCCACCCGTCCCCGTCTGCATCACTCCCAAGATCACCATCTGCCGAATTCCCCAGCGTCACCCGGCGGATTGTCAAACGAATAATTTTCCTCGCCCTCGACATCTATCCCGTTGACGTCATCACCCTGCTCGAACCGATGGGCCTTGGCCTTCCTGCCCGATCTCTTGTCTTGTTTGGGCGTGCTTGTCTCGATCCTCTCTTCGCCGTCTGTCGAGGATGATCAGTAATCGTTCCATACAACCACCTTCCGTTGCCTGCAATTACCTAATCAAGGGGTGGGTGTTGGGTTGGGGGGCTCACAGATCCACGGATGTCTCTTCTGGTCCAGCAGGCACATCGCTTCTTCGAGCTCAGGCACCAGCTGCTTGCAAGCCAGTCGCTCGGTTGCTGCTCTCTCTGCAAGACCGATGATGCCATCCGAGTAGAGGATGGCTTTCTTCGCCGTCCGGATCTGCTGCTCCATCCTGTACTTGTCTTCCCATGTGTCCTTGAGTGCTTTGGTATTCTTCATTGCACCCTTCACGGTTGCCCTAGCGCTGGAGATCCGCATCACCACGCCCTCAAACCGCTCCCTGTCACGCCTCTGGCGAACCAAGACCTTGTTCCTCCAAACCGTGTCGAGCGTGTAATCCTCCGCCCAGGCCCGGAGCGGCTCGATCTCGGCCTCGAAGCGCTGCACCAGCTCCCGAAACACCTTGAGCGAGGTCCGGAGCTCGTCGTTGAGGTTACGCAGGGCAACGTCGATGCCGGGATACTGGCTTCTGGGCACGTCCAAGGTCTCCCTGAGCTCGTGGTGCTGCTTGCGGCCGGGGTTGCGCTTGCCGCTCCCCATCGGGTCCGGCTTCTTTGGCGAGGCGGGCCAATGGCGCATCTCGTCTTGGTCTTGGTCGTCGTCGGACAAGCTGAGGTTGCAGATGGAATAAGCCCGCTCGGACGGGTAAGCCGTCCTCGGGTTAAACTCTCCGTTGTGCTCCCGGGGATACTCGAAGTAGTCGGAATGGAGCGGAGAAGAGTAGCCGCGATGGTCCATTTCGGCTCGGAGATGGATTGGGCTTGCAGATTACGGCTAGGGCAGCAGAGTCACCGTGTCGCCGTCATGATGATATCGGCTATGCCATGACAATGAACAGGTATGGTTTGGGTAAACTAGCGCCCTTACAAACAGCTTGAATGCGGATTGCCTCTGTTTACTACATCTATCTCTCCCATTCCCGTCCACTGTCGTTGTTGGAGGGGGCAAACCTACAGCTGTTGCCGTGGGGCAGCGGTTTGTGTTACTCCTTTCAGCAGCTTCCCGGCCGAGGTGGATGTTATCAACCACTTCCATCTCTTTTGTCCAGATCATGGCCATACCAAACACGGCCTCGGAGGAAACCAGTTGCAGAGCAAGCCCGGCAACACCTTGGACAACGACAGATCGATTTCTCTGATCATCTGTCTGCCTGCTCAGCCCCTTGTGCCCACTAAGAAATGAAACAACCCCCGGCATCGTACACACACACAAGTCAAACCAGGAGCAAATATTTGACAACTCCCCCGCGCTTGCCCTCCTGATGGAGTGTGTTGGGGGGTGTTGGGTTGAGGTTGGGTTACATGCTCTTTGCCTCCTCATTTATCAACATAAATCAAACTAAGGTGTAAGTCCACAGCAACCCACCACCAGCTCCGGTCAGGTGGTGGCAATCACAGTTACCGTCACCCCAACACCACCCCAACACTACACAACACAAGACGACACAAAACGAGGAGGTTTCTGTATTTCCCACCCATCCCCCACCACCAGCATGTGTGTCTCGAAAGCATGTGATTGATGATGATGATGATGTTTGGATTGTTGGTGTGTGCCACTGTAGTGGATGGGATCAGGATTGTTGTGGAACCACACCCCCCCCTCTTCTCCCAAAAGGTGAGAGAAGCAAAGTTGTGATAGACGGGCAGCGGAGGCTTGGCGGGGGGTTGGGTTGGGGGAAGTGAGATGAGATGGGTGCGGCTGAGGGGGGGTGGATCATCCATCCATCATCTCGGGCTGTTTTCTTTGTTTATTTCTTTCTTTCCTTTCGTCGTTCGATTTGACGGGAGAAATTTCAGCAGGTTTCTTGTTTTATTTTATTTTATTTTATTTGACTTCGCGTTTTGCCCTTTTCTCGCTTTGCTTGTATTATGACCCAGGGGCGCTCGGTAATGCAGCGCAACGAGACGGCACGCGACACGACACACGGGCGTGGCGGGCTGATTCGGCCTGCCTGTTGTATCACCGTCGCCCGATCTTCAAAAAGTGGGGAAAAGGCAGCAAGCCCGGTTTTTTTTGGTGGTGGTTGTAGCATGTCTCTCGCTCGCTCTCTCGCTCGCCTTGTCAGACAACTGGCGGGGAGACAGACAGTCTAGTCCCTCCCTTCGTTTCTTGACCCCTCCTCTGAAGGAGAGTCAGGCATGGCGAGTTTGAAGACGAAGAGCGCAAACCCCCAGGTTGCCCGCGGCGGCGGCAGTGGGGGAGGGCAGAAAAGAAAGCAAACTGCATGTGTCTGTGTGTTTCTGTGTCGCTGCGGGATGGTCAGGTACGTGCAACCGCAAATACGGCGCCCTGCCCCTGGGCGGCGGCCCTGCCCGCAGCTGGAATGCAGATCACCACGACCTGCCCAGTCTGTCAGGTCAATCAGCATGGGCCGGGCCCAAACCCGCGGGCAGGCCTGGGCCAGTGGCCATCGTTGTGCCGACACGACCACGACTGATTCATGAGGCCTGGCCGGGCCTGGCCCACGACTGGCAGACCGAGGGAGCGAGCGAGCTAGGGCCAGCGAACAAGGCCAACACCAACAACACAGCAACAAGTCAACAACAACAACAAACAGGGCCTTGGAAAACCCGCGTCCACTCCCCCCCCGTGTCCCCGTCCCCTGTGTCCCCTGGATCGCTCGTGATATGTAGTGTGGGGTGCTCGTCAGCAGCATCAGCCTCAGCACATCAGCAACACCAGTAGACCCCGTGTTCCAGTCCGGTCTGGCTCGGTTCGGCTTGGGTTGATTCTGGGTTCTGGGTCCTGGGACCATCTCGCTACCCAACCCCAACAACGTTCCATGTTTTTTTTTTTTTGGCTTTCGCCCATCCGGGGACCGTTCCGGTAAGGCAGGCAGGTTTGTTTTCCTTCTTCAGGGCTCAACGGAAAAAGCGAAGGGGGGGAAAGGGGAGCAACAACAAGAAACAGGGCCAGTCTGGCTCTGGGCGGCCTGGCCCCTGGGGCCCCGGCCGCCCGCCCCCGCCGTCGTGTTCCTGTCCTGGCCCTGGCGGCCTGGCCCTGGCCTTGTCCTCCCGCGCCCTGGCGGCCAGGTCCCGGGTTTCAAATCGTTTTGGCTGTGGGGTTTTCCCTCCTTCTCTCTCGCTCCCTCTCTCTGTGACCTTGCCTTGGACTTGGGGCCGGCGCCAAGAGGACGGACGGAGAGAGAGGAAACAGGGAGGAGGGTGGTCGGGAAGGGACGGGCCTGGCCCGTGCGTTCGACCTGTTCCGTCTGTCCACTTTGGGGGGGGAGAGGTATCGCTGGGGTCCCCGCGCTAAGCCTGAGAGGGAAAAATACAGTGGGCTGGTTGCTTGAGATGCGGCCCGCGCCAGATGCGGAAGGGAGAATATGGACCTTCTTCTCCCCTTCCAAAGAGGGAATGAGGTAAAGAGTGACGGGGATGGGGGAGTTGGAGATACTCCGTGGTAGTTCTTTGGGGGCTGTCTC
>FTEL01006941.1_pt1 | contig 13597 bp, 16 predicted proteins | sample 1658911 | NCBI WGS metagenome assembly FTEL01 (sample SAMEA3914869, study PRJEB12502) | metagenome | biome: forest; material: soil | place: USA | collected 2012-03-12 | depth 0.1 m
GGCTGGCGGGGTTGAGCGCGGCGGTGGTGGAGTTGAGCGGCGCGGGGATTGTGAACTTGGAGGGGGGCAAGGTGGAGAGGCCGAGTAAGATGCGGCTGGCGGTGGGGGATGAGGAGGTGAGGATGGCGTTGAGGGAGGATGGGGAGGTGAGGGGGTGGGGGGTTGTTTTGTAGGGCCCAAGGGGGGGTTGACTGGGGAGTGAGGGTTGGATAAAGGGGGGTGTCCCGGATGGATATAGATGTTGGGGGTTGTGGCATTAGCTTGGAGTTTGCAGCACTTTTATATCAGAGGGTTTGGTTTGTCACGTTTAGACATTGATTAGAGCATTGCGACGGACAGTTTCAGACCAAGTGTCTATCGCTTCCTCGCGCGAGTGTCATAGAATGTGGTATCTAACCAGTAATACAGCCAACACGAAACCAACAACAAATCCTAAAACTTCCTCCGCGACAATGTCGGCTTCCAGTCGATGGGGTGCGACTCTGGCGTGGCGTTTGGATCCTCCTTCCAGATTTTGACTGCTCAAGTTAGCATCAGAACTTCACGCTCAAACTTGAGACCAAGGGCACTCACTCGTCTTGTCGGCCTCGCCGCAAATCAACCTCGACCCCGAGTTGTCAAACACGGAGCTCATCAGCCCCGACTCGGCATCCAACGAGCCCGGCTGAGCCGTCGTGTCGAGCGCCTGGAACCGATACCCAGACTTCCAGTCCCAGAAGCTCATTGACCCGTTATCACCCCCGGAGAAGAAGACGTTCTGGTCGTTGACAGACAAAGTGTTGATAATAGCATTGTGGCCCTCAAAGTTCTGCATGAACGCGCCCTCGGGGCACTTCCACTGCTTGATGCTCCCTGTGCTGCCGGTCGCAAAGGTGAACTCGGTCGGGTGGGTGGCCAGGGCGCGCACGCCCTTCTTGTGGTGGGTCAGGACGCCCATGGTCTTGCCGGCGGCCAGGTCCCACATGCGCACCGTCGAGTCCAGGCTGCCCGTGATGACTTGCGGGTCGGCCTCCTGGCAGACGAGGTCGGCGACGGTGCCCGTGTGGCCCGACAGCACGTGCACGTTGCTGCGTGTGCGCATGTCCCACACGCGGGCGACACCGTCGCGCCCGCCCGTGACGAGCACGTCGAGGGTTGGGTGCAGCTTGAGCGCGTAGACGCCGGAGAGATGGCCGTGGTAGTGGCGGATCTGCGGGGAGACGGGTATGGTCAGCAAACATCCCGGGAAGAGCAGGGTGAGGGGAGGGGGTTGTTGGGGATAGTGTCACTCACCACCTTGTTGGTCTCCAGATCCCAGCACTTGACCATCTTGTCCTCGCCGCACGAGAACATGTACGGATGCCGCGGCGACACGGCCAGCCCGCGCACCGTCGAGATGTGCCCCGTCAGCGTCAGGCGCAGCTGGCCCGACGCCAGATCCCAGATCTTGATGGTCCGGTCGCCCGCGCCCGAGGCGAACCACTGGTTGTTGGGCTCCACGGCCAGCGCGCGCACCCAGCCCAGGTGCCCGCTGATGACGCGCTGCAGCTTCCACGGCGGGTGCCAGTCCGGCCGCGGTTGCGACAGGAGGCTGTCGGGCCGGCGTGTGAGGCTCAGGTTTTGTGTCTCGCCGCCTTGCTGGCTCTTGCCGCCGGGCTTGTTCCGCGAGAGGACGAGGGCGTTGGAGCTGGGGCCGCCCGCGTTGCTCGCCGGGATGCCCTCGATCAGCTTTCGCGCGTGCTCTTCCGACTTGGAGGGGGCCTCCTCGGCGGTCTTGGGCTTCTTCTTGCGGGCGCCGGCGGCGGGCAGCTTCTTGGCGATGGCCTCGGGGAGGGTCTGGACATCGCTGTACTCGGCGTGGAGGCGGAGGGAGAGGGCGGACTTGGTGATGTCGGGGTCTTCGGAGGCCATACCGGGATCGAGCTTTATGCGCTTGCGGGCGGACGAGTCTGAGGATGGTGCGCTGGCGTAGAGGGCCTTGGTCTTGCGTGCGTTGTCGCGAAGCAGAGCCTCGAGCCGTGACACGTCGGGGCCATTGGCCGCCTCTTCTACTGCCATGGCTGTGTCTTTTGTGTGTAGTGGATGGTGTGGTTTTTTGGGACGCGGATGCCGGATGGGAATACAGTTGGGTGGTCTGGGTTGTCGAGCGATGTCGATGTTTATGTAGTTGATGGTTGATGGTGGATGACGATCGCGACCTGTGATGCTTGGGTCCACTTTGGCTTCTGCTCTGCTCGAGCCCAGAGACGTGGCGCCCCAAAAAAAAATCCCAGGCCGTGCGTGGCTGAAGCTCAAAGTACGCCACAGGTGTCAAGCAGCGCTGAACCGGTGGATGGGTGGCATCCAGGCCCGCACAGTGCCTGAGAAACCCTGCGCAGGCTCCACTCGCAGCACTGCAGGGCTGCCCGCGCATGCATGGTCGCATGCGCTGATCCCAGCTCAGCGACTCGATTCCGGAAGGCCTCACTTACATCTCGACCTCGCAAGCCAGACTGCTGCCCAAAAATCCAAAAATTAAAAAACAGCACCGGGGCAGTCCGGACCGTTCCCTGCGAATTCCCTTCTTTCAGCATCACCAGTCCGGCTCATCTTCTCCGGCATCATCATCCACAACACCAAGATGGATGATCAATCGAAATATGCCATCCACGCGGCGGCCCGGGAGGGGAAGAGTAAGTCGCACAACCGGACCTTTGGTCGTGTGACCATCGTGAACACGGCTAGATGAAGCAGACAAAGAGAAAAACAGTCGCTGACCGGGTTTTCTCTCATTTGCAGTCGCCGTCGTGGAGTCCCTCTTGAGTGTTCGTATCTCCGAATTTGTCAGGTTCTCATTTTTGTTCCATCGGCTGACCGGAACCACTAGGCCAACCCCAAGCTCGCCCAGCTCAAGGACGACGATGGCCGCCTTGCCATCCACTGGGCCGCCTCATACAACCAGCCCGAGATCGTCAGCCTCCTGATCAGCCAGAAGGGGTTTGACCCGGATGCCGAGGTGCCTACCGTCTACCGCTTTGTGCCCTGAGCTCCGCAGCGACCGATTCTGACCCTCACCAGGATGACAGCGGTTGGACTCCCCTGATGATCGCGGCCAGCGTCAAGGACGCCGACCGCGTGGTCGACATCCTGCTCGCCCGCGGCGCCGACGTCAACCAGACGAGTATGTCATCTCACCCCTCATTCTCTCTGATCCGACCATATATTAACCACCCTCCCCAACAGACAACAACGGCCAAGTACACTTACCCCTCCCCCCCAACAACCCCAACAAAACCCCAACTAACCCCCCCCGTCTAGACCGCCCTCCACTTCCTCGCCTCGAAATCCAACCTCGACCTCGCCCGGAAGCTCCTCGAGGGCCACACGCCCGCGGCCTCGACGCGCGTGCGCGACAAGCGCGGCCAGTACCCGCTGCATCGCGCCGCCGCCGTGGGCTCCGTGCCGATGCTGAACCTCCTGATCAAACACCGCAGCCCGATCAACGCGACCGACTCGGCTGGCCAGACGGCGCTGCATCATGCTGTTGCTGAGGGGCATGGTATGTCTATCCCTCTCTCTAGCTTGGTTTCTTACTTGTGGGGATGGTTGTGATGGGATGAGGACTAATATTGTGGGACAGGCGACGCAGCCATCGCGCTGCTCAAAGCCGGCGCCGAGGCCGACAAGAAGGACGTCGATGGGCTGCTGGCGCTTGAGGTGGCGCCTGGCGCGGACGTAAGTATTGCTCACTCACTCACTTGTTCTTCCATCCCTACATGCGCAACTAGGACTAAATCATCCTAACTTCGAACCAAACACAGGTCCGGAAGTACATCGAGCGCAAGGCCGAAGAGGAAGGGATCGAGCTGTAATGCGGAGGCTCAGCGAGGCAACGGCATGGCGCGTTCGGTTCGGTTCGGTTCATAGCAGAGGATGATCTGGGATGGATGGGGTTGAGCTAGGCCAGGATAGAGAGACATAAGTGGGAGCATGGCATAGCAGGCGGAATCGACGAGCTTTAGCCGTTGCTCTATGTATGATATGTGATTGTGATTGTGCGTGTGTGGTTGCGTGTGCGTGTGTGTGTTTTGCTCTCAAACCGCCGCCTGCCACCGTCGCTGCTAAAACATTCATTCATCGTCTTCATGCAAAAAAAAGGACCGACATCTCACCATATAGCCACCACCCTCACACGCCCCATCCGTCATCCATCATCCACCCACTGTCCGAACTAGTCTCACACACGCCTCATTTAATAGTCCTCTCAACCAAATCCCGATACATCGCCTTCACATCCTCCACATCGGCCCTCAACTCCTCCACCTCCTCGCTCTTCTCCCCCAACAACTCCAACGTAGTCTCATACCTCTCCTTCACCTCCCCCACCTCCTTCTCCAACTCCTCCACCTTCTTCGTCGCCGCCCTCCCCCCTTCCGCCTCCCGCATCAGCGCAACCATCTCCGCCCGCCCCTCGTCCCGCTGCCGCGCCATGCGCGCCAGCTCCTCGCGCGCCGCCACCTTCTCGCTCTCCAGCCGGCGGATCGCCGCGCTCATGCGCTCGACTAGTTGCACCGAGGGGCCGGCGGCGACGGTGGAGACGGAGACGAGGTCCGCTGGTTGTTGGGGGAGTTGTTGCGGGGAGGCGGTTTGTTCGAGGAGGAGGGAGGGGGGTGGCGGGCCGTCGCCGAAGGCGTCTTCGCCTGAGTGGACTTCGCGGTCGAGGGGCCCGCCGAGGCCGTTGTGGTGCGGGGGGTGGTGGTGGTGGGGGGAGGTTTCCGAGGTAGGGCTGAAGACGGAGAGGGGGCTGAAGATGCCGCCGCCGCCGCCGGTGCTGCCCGTCTGGGAGTTGAGGGTCGGCCGGCTCGGGGGCTGGGCCGACGGGCGGCGGGAGAAGGTCAGGCGCGAGTCGAGCGCGCTGGCGCCGGCGTCGCTGGTGCTGGCCGAGGGCGCCGAGACCTTGCGCGCCTTGCCCGTGAGCGTCGTGATGCCGAGGTAGTCAGTGCTGAAGGTCCGCTGCGGGTTGGTCAGCTGCGGCGAGGCCGGGCGGCTCTCCGGCTTGAGGAACGAGCCGCCGGGGAGGCCTTCGAGCCAGGAGCGGGGCCGCTCGGGGGGCTCGCGGAGCTGGCGCTCCTCTTTTTCGGCTTCCCAGGCCTGTTTTTGCTTTTCGAAATCGGCGTTGGCCTTGGTCAGGGCGGATTCGGCCTCGTCGGCCCGCTTCTTGAGAGCGTCGAGCTGGGCCTGGTAGGTCTTGACATCCTCCTGGATGGTGGGGATCGTGGTCTTGGCCACCTCCAGCTCCTCCTCCTGAAGTTTCGCGCGAACGGCCTACAAGGGGTCAGCATAGATTCACCCAGGCAGCAGAATACGGTATCACTCACGGCCTCCCTCGCCTTCCTCCGCATTTCCGACTCTCTCTGCAGCGCCTCATCCCGTTCCCTTTCAAGACCCGTGATGCGCGCCAGCAGTGTCGTCTCGATCCCCTGCCAGTTCTCGCTCGCGATGGAGTATTGCGTCTGCAGGGTCTCGACCTGTCGCAGAAGCTTGGCCTGCGAGTCGCCCGCCGCGCCCGAAGACGCCTCCTCAGCGCGCATCCGCATGGCCTCAAGCTTGCCCTCGACAACCTGCACCTCGGCCTTGAGCTCGATCTCCAGCGCCCTGGTGCGCTCGTCGGCCCGCTCCGCCTTCTCGCGCAATTCGGCAGCTTGGGCCTTGGCGCGGTCGGCCGCGAGGTTCTTCTCGATCTTGAGAGCCGCAACTTCCTCCTCGAGGTCCGCAATTTGCCGCTTGTCCTGCTCCCGCCCCTGAGTGTTGACCTTGGCCATAATGGCGTCTGCTTGCTCGGTGGCTGCTTGGAGCTGGGCACGGAGCTCTGCTATTGTGCTGTCCTTGGAGCGGACTTCGGGCCGCAGTGTGCCCAGCTCCTTTTGTGTCTGGCTCAGCCGTTTCTGGATATCGTCGTGCATCTTCTCGAGCTCGTCGGCGCGGCGGGCGCGGCTGCGCAGGTTGTCCATCTCCCTATCCGATTTGTCCTTCGCTGCCCTGAGCGTGCCCAGCTCTTTCTCGTTCTCTCCCAAAGTCGTTCGCAGCTTCTTCACAAGCGCACGGTGTTTATGGTCGGTGCTCGCCAGGTTCTTCCCCTCCTCGATGAGCTGCGCAATCTGCTGGTCCTTCTCAGCCAGCTTCTTTTCGACGCCCCCAGCAGGAGCGGCCAGGGCGGCCTTCCTGGCAGAATCTGTAGCCTCCCGGGCAAGAAACTGAAGCTTGGCCTCGAGGGCGTCTATGCGCTCCACATATCCGTGGATTTCCTCTTGGTACTGCAGCTGGGCGTCTTCGAGGACTTTGTCGGCATCCTTCGTTGGCTCGATTTCGCTGGCGTCGTCGGCGGGAGCTGCGGTGTCGGCAACGGGGGCCGGTGTGGTTGGTAAACTGCTGCTCGGCGGTGGCGTTGCTGTTGGTGGAAGGTCTGCCGAGGTCCTTGCGCCATTGACCTCCTCAGCCGGCTCTTGGACCTGCTCACCAGCATCTGCCGAGTCTTCCTTCTCGGCCGCTTGTGTCGCAGCGCCGTCTTGTGAGGTCCTCGCTATGTCCTGTGATGCCCGCGGAGAAGGGGCGTCCTTAGGGAACTCTTTCGCAGTCGGGCTCGGGCGGTCTGTACTGTCGGTGGAGGTGCGGGTGGGTGCGTCGAGGCTCTGGCGCGGGCTGCCCTGGGTGGACATGGAGTTCCGTCCGGCTGATTTCGCCGCCAGCGCCCTCGCGAGGCGCTCTTGGAGGCGATCATTGGGCCGGGCGGTGGAGGCGGATCTCGAGAGGCCTGTGGATAATCCACGTAGTCAGGAACACTGCTATCTCCGCATGCCGCATCCACACGGGCCTCCATCCACCACAGACGACATACTAGGGGTTTGTTTCGCCGGCGAGGCGGGGTTCGCGGGCTTGGCTTCCCGCTGTTGTGAGGCGCTCTCCTCCTCGGCGAGGATGTTATCCAGGCGGGCCTCTACTCCGGCCACGGCCTGGGAGAGAAAGGAGCCCCATCGGCTCGGGGCAGCCATTGCTGGGCGAGAGACGGAGCGAGACGGGTGGGGGGCGAGCGAGGTGGTGTGGCCATTAAAGGGATGCTTGCGGTGGGCGAGTGCTGCGGGCAGCTACATCTAAGCCATGGGCTCCGGACGAGCGAGCGATGCGAGGTGCGAATCGGGGTTCGAGATGATGTGCGCGCGTGGGTGGCTCGTTGCGCGCCGCTGGGGTCGTCGGCCCACAGTCCCCTTTCTGCTGCTTGCTGCCAGGGACGTGTGTCGGTCCGTGTTGGCTCGGCGGGGAGTTGCCTCTGTCGGCACGCTGTATGTCGGCGGCACTGCTGATGAATTGTTCCTGGGGCCCTCTGTTGGGGCTCGCTGTGGTGTTCTGTTCTGAGACAAAGTCGAGGATCTGGAGAGGGATCCCTTGTTGCGCCTGTCGTCGATATCGAATTGGCCCAAGCGCGGCGTGGTCAGGGTCTGGCGTTGGCTGGTTTGATGGCCGTGCTGGATGGGCTGGCGTGGCTCGTGGAACCGCCCGAGATGGAAATTATTATCCCCAGGTCGCGTTGCTTGGCGTTGACAGTTGGGAGCCAAGCCTCACACTGCGTCGTCACTTGCTGCCAGGCAGCCGCCAGAGGCACTGTGGGCATGAGCGCGGGCTGGGCGTGGGGCATTCCTCCTGCCCAAGTGCTTGGGCCTTGGCGCCGAGCAGCGCACTGTGTCCACTGGAGGGCCCATTCGAGCAAGCCATTTTCCCACTGACTGGTTCGAGTTCCATTTCGCAAGCTTGCACAAGCTGGGTCGACAACACAGACTCAAGCAGATCGGCGGCACACTCAAGCAAAGGATTCACCCCGCCTTCCATGCCTTTGAAAAAGGGGCATCCCGTCCTCAAAACTCGACCCCATCCTCGGGGCTACACCACGACCCTCCAAGCGCGTCGTCGTCCTACCCCCCTCCGATGCCGAGCAGCGAGACAAGGACCACGCGTGGTGGAGCATGCTTCAGGCATTCGCTCGGCTCCCACGGGCCCCCCTCATCCTCGCGTTCGGTCGTTCGGCCGCCGTCTCGCTCGGTGACCTTCCCTTCCAAGGCACACGCCGGACGAGGGGGGGGCCGCCCTGACACAGACAGAGTCTTTGAGCACATCTGTCGCGCCCAAAATACGCGCAGGCCATGGCTGGTACTGTCTGGGTTGGGCAGCTCAGAGAAAGCGCCTGGTTCTCTGGCGACGATGCGTTCGTCCACAGCGCTCCCCGAGGCCTCTGCCCGTCCTAGGATTGAGTGTTTCGGTCTTGTTGTTTTTTTGTTGTAGTCGAACATCACCGTCATTGTTGGTGTCTCCGCTGATCCTGCCGCTCTGGCGTGCATAAAAGAAAAAGGGCCTTTTCCGGTCCATCCGACGACGACCTTCAGTTCCGGGTCTCACTCAGCGCTCACCCTGAACAAAAGGAAGAAGCAACCTGTTATTATTCCCGGTCTCTTTTTCCTTCGTCTCTTCTTTCCTCACGTTTTGCACATGCCCTCGTATTCCCAATCCCGCCTGTGGTACCTCAACCCATACGCCAACAACTCCGATCGCTTCCCCCGCTGTCCATCTCAAACCGCAGCTCCTGATAGGCCCGGCGCCCGAAACGGGAGCGTCCGTCTCATTGCTGACACCGTGGCTGACGTGCCCACCCCCCCCCCCTCCCCGTTCCCAAACACGGCCCTGTCTCGAACGACGGGACAAAGGCCGAGACCACCCCTTCGACCACACCACCTTGCTCGGCTGGCTGTCAGTCCTCTGTCCTGACCGTTTGGGTGTGGCCACCCTCGAGGCACAGCATCTCATAGCCAGGGGCCGGGTTGACGTACACCTACCTACCTTAATATACCTACAAACATCCATTATACCTACCCCCATCGGACGCGGCAGGCAGCATGTCGGTGGCATTCGCCCTACAGTTTCCCTACCGGGAGTCCCGCGAGGGGTTCTGGGGGGAACAGACTTCGACGCTTAACTGGTGTGAAGAGGTACGCTACGAGTCTTGAGACCGGGTGGTGGCGACGAATCCCCGGATATAAACAAGTCATTTTTGGAGAACATTGGCGGCTCACACATAGTCCCCCTCGCCCCCCCTGTCCCCCCTCTTACAGGACTACAACATCACCTTCTACTGCGCCGAGCTGGTCAACACGCTCACGAACCTGGTTTTTATGTGGCTGGGCTTCAAGGGCCTACGCAATGTGCTCGCCTACGCCCACTCGCGCGTCTCCATCCTCGTCTTCCTGGGATATTTGGTCGTCGGCCTGGGGTCCATGGCCTTTCATACTACGCTCAAGTGTCAGTACCCCCCGTCCCTCCCACTTCCCGGCCTGTATACCCCCGTTGTGGTGTACTTTGTTACCTGTCTGTTCTGCTTGCCGCCGTGGCCCTGTGTCTTGTTTCTGGTCGTCCGTCCACATGTCTGGCTCCATGTCACCTCTCACTTGTGTCTCACACTCTCTCTAAACCCGCCCACAGATGAGATGCAGCTTGCCGACGAGCTGCCCATGATATACACCGTCTGCATCATGGCCTACGCCACCTTCTCGTACGGGCGGAGGACGAGGACGCAGGTGTTGATTGGCGTTGGTCTGGTCGGCTTGGCCGTCTTTATCACGGTTTGTTTACCCCCCTGGATCTCGCAGCGTTCAAAATCAGCAGGAGTTGACAGCCCTGCCCCAGGTGTACTACCTCTATGCCAAGGACCCCGTCTTCCACCAGGTGGCCTACGGCCTCCTGACGGCCATCACCATCTTCCGTGGCTTCCACGTCATGGAGCGGGACCTGCGCCCGGGGCTCAGCAAGCGGAACCCGACGGAGTGCGGCCCGCTCATGAGCCGCATGTACCGCCTTGCTCTCACCGGTTAGTCATTTTGGCCTGGCCGCCGCTTGCCACAAGCAGATTCCCGACGATGTGTTGCGTTGGAGAGACGGAGGAGTGTGCCACGCTAACACAGGCGCGGGATGGCGGGACAGGCATGTTCATGTTCCTGGCCGGCTTCTTCCTCTGGAACATGGATAACATCTTCTGCCACCACCTGACGGCGACCAAGAACAGCATGAAGCTGCCGTGGTCGGTGTTGTTGGAGGGGCATGGTTGGTGGCATATCTTGACTGGTCTCGGTGAGTTGGTTTTTTTTCCTCGCTGGAATTCTTCCTGATGACTGTTTTGGTGACGATTCTGACTCGATCACGCAGGCGGTACGTGAACTACACAACGACACAAACAACACAGCAACCCTACCCCTCCCTTCCCCCAAGTTTGACTCCCTCGTCTACTAACCAGACGTACAGCGTACCACATGATCCTGTGGAGGGTGTGGCTCAACCGCTGCCTGGACGGCAGCGAGCGGGAGTTCATGTTGGACTGGACGCCTTTGCGGTCCGTTCCACAGGTCGTGCCCCGGCCGCCCGCGGCTGCTGCCTACACCAACGGGACGACGACGACGACGATGGTGCATGGGAAGATCCAGTAACCCGGTTGTCTGCTGCTGGAGGAAATTTGGGTGGACGGAAAGAGATGAGGGTGGTGGTAGGGGGGTTGGGTCGGGGGGTGTTGGTGCATATTGCATGGTGAGACGCTGCGGCAGGTGGCGCTTGCTAACCAGTCATATAGACCATCGTATCATAGATGACAGCATAGGTAAATAAAACTGAAGATGTGTACGGATTATGGCGGCGGGATATCTTGTTGGTGTGTGTGGATGTGTCTTGAAGACGATCTGGCGCCCATGATGGTCGAGGAACATGAAATAAACTCACCGAATTATGCTACTATGTATACATGCAAATTACCGGACATACATCTGAGCCTTGGATGCCTCATTGTGCAACATACACCTTGTCTCAGTTGAGCAAGCCATGTGTGACAGTGTCCCTGGTGTTGCTGGTTGATCATGCCATGTGCGCACTGATGCAGTCCGCACTGTGAGAAGTCAAGCTAAATTTCCAGCGCCCAACGGTGATGAGATGAGAGCCCACACCACCGCGCACGACAGCACAACCACGACACTCGAGTCCTCCCCGTCGTCCACGCCGAACCCGAAACTCCCCTCGACCTCAAATAAGAGACCCTTTGACCAAAATGTCAATATCTAACGAGGCGCTCCAGAAGGCAAGTCATGGACCCCTCCCCGCCTCAACGGCACCTCCCTCTCACCTCCTCACCCCTTCACCCCCTCACCCACTCACTCACCCACCCCTTCACTCACTCACTCCTACATGGCCCCTCCGATGCCAACCTCGATATACTGTATAATACTAACACATACTCCCAACAGCTGGTGAGGGAGATCGAGTCGCAGGCGATCGCGGCGCAGCAGCAGATCAGCCTGGTGCGGACGCAGGTGGCGAGCAAGCAGCGCGAGATGCGCATGACGCAGCTGACTCGCGGGGAGATCGCGGCGCTTCCGGCCGACACGGCCGTGTACGAGGGCGTGGGCAAGATGTGAGTGTGTTTTATTATTATTATTCCGTCGTCTCTCTCTCTGCCCTTCTGGGGGTATTCGTTCGTTCTACATCTGGGCTTGGGGTTGTGCTGATAAAATGGTGGCACCAGGTTCGTCGGCATCCCCGCCCCGGCGCTGCAGGCCAAGCTGGGCTCGCAGGTCAAGGAGATCGAGGGCGAGGTGGACGCGCTGGGGAAGCGGCTGCACTATCTCGAGACGACGGCCAAGAACAGCCAGGAGCACATTGAGAAGATGCTCAAGGGGGCTGGCCAGCCGTGATGATTTTCCTCATACGGCTCCCGGGCAAGGGGCGAGGTGGGGTTTACTCCGGCTTTGGGCTCCATCTATGGTTTAATGTGAGGGTTGGGCAGCCGAGAGGTTGCTCGCTGGCCTCTGCGCTGGCCGGGTGCGGCGACCAGCATCCACAACGACGACAACCAACAGCGGGAATCTGGCACAAGTGCTGCAGCGATGCGGCGCGGTGTCTGGGGGGTTCGGGCGAGGTGGCCAGGCTCTGGGCCTTCTGCAAATTCTGGGCTGGTCCAGAGCTGGGGATGAGAAACACCATCTGCGATAGTATCATCCGTAGACTGGCTTCCAAATTCAACGGCGGCTTGGTTTGGAATTCGTCAACGAGCCTCCAAACAGGTCGAGCTCCCTTGCTGGATTGAAGGTTGGCGGGGCACTGTGCTTCTCGTCTTGGCGGCGGTCATTGCACACGGGAAGAGGTCCCCACCCTGCCCCACCTGACGAGGGGCAGCAATGTTGATGCCTGGATGGCGCGTTGGCGGGGTTCCCTCGCTCTTTTTTTTTTCTTTCGCTCGCTGCCGCTGCAACTCGTCGGCGTCTCGCCTACGCTGGCGCTGGGTCCATACCAAGCCAGGACGTTTCAAAAGGCGCGCCGTTTTCTGCAGCTAACGCTCGACCCCCGTTGCACTCAGCCAGCGATTTGAGGACGGCGCGCTTCTCTGCTTGAAGGCCGCTATTCCTGGCCACGACGCCGGCCATTAATAGCCTGACACAAGCTAACGTTAGCTGAGCGCATGTGCGACGCAGGTCCTGTCCACACGAGACGACAAGAGGGCCAGAACAGACCAGACGAACAAGTGCATGCCTCCTCGAGGGCATGGCCCACGGCGGCTGGCGACATCATCCATGCTCCCCGCCGCTGCCGCCCCCAACCCCCGCCCAGGCCGATCAGAGAGCCGAGGCCAATCACTGCCCTGAGCGACCCCTGCGCTCAGCCCCGGCTCGGGTGGGCTGCCCTCTGAGCCCAAGAGCCCCTCACCTAGCCCTACGGCACGCACGCACCTTCGATTCGACTGCTCCATGCCTGTCGTGGCGGGGGGGATTCGCACACGAACAGGCGCTCGCGGGGCTCTCTCCGGGCCGGGAGGGAGGGAGAGGGACAGGGAGGATACGGCAGCGACCCGCTGATGCCGCTGCGAGGGCCCGGAAGGCGACGAGGTGCAACAACCACACATTCCCTGCCTTCAGTTATTTCCCGACGGCCTTTTCCCCTCGTCTCTCATAGCCTCCTTGGCCTGCTGGCCGACGGTGCACAACGGCCCGCATGCCTCTCACCCCACGACGAGGCTGAGCTCGCTGCTCGCTGGCCAGCAGTTCGGTGGGACCACCAGAGACATTGACCCCTCCTCCTTGTCGGTGGAGACCGGAATTCCTGCCGCTGTCGCGTTGCGCAACATGTAGCCTCCTCCACCAGGCAAGAGCGTGATTCAGCAAGCAGCGGTGGTGGCCGCCAGTCCTGCTCTCGCCTCTTCACAGCCCCCCCTGCCCCCTCCTCCCTCCAGCCGCCGGTCAGCTCTGCCGCTGACCTGCAGCCGACCCTGGACCCCAGAAGGGAGGATGGTGTATCCCCCACCCTGGCCGAGCGCGGTCCCAGGCCAACCACACGGCAGCCACCGTGGGAGAAGCCCATGTTCTCGCACCCTGAGGGCATCGGTACCTCCGACCCTCATATTCCGCCGTGGTACACCACCGCCAACCAGCCCTCCTGCCTGGGTTCCGGATACCTGCCCTCGCCGCGGGGTACGGCGGCCTTGCATGTCCCACACTGTACGGGCGTCAGGGAGCCCCCCTCCCTCCTGATTTGTCGTGTGTGCGCAGCTAATGCAGCCCTCATTCCC
>FTEL01002783.1_pt1 | contig 13590 bp, 14 predicted proteins | sample 1658911 | NCBI WGS metagenome assembly FTEL01 (sample SAMEA3914869, study PRJEB12502) | metagenome | biome: forest; material: soil | place: USA | collected 2012-03-12 | depth 0.1 m
CCCACTAACACCAGACATCCCCGCCCACCATTCAAGTTGGACAAGTCATAGGCCTCGGGCCCGGCACGGTATACGGCTTCCTCCCATTATCCGGAACCCCATTGACCCAAATCTGGATCAACACGCCCTGGTCATCCTGCCGGTACGCGCCCGGAATGCTCACCGTCTGCGACGGCACGTAGCTGCCTCCTCCGGACACGTTGAGCTGCGCACACGATTGGTAGAACTGCGCACCCATGCCGCCGTAGGCCGAGTGCAGCGCAAGAAGCTCCTGGCGCAGCAGGTACTGCCCGGGGGCGATGCATTTGGGGATGGTGGCGTATGACCAGCCGCCGCCGGCGATCATGTTGTCGACGCCCCACTTGCCCGTGGCCGTGTTGAGGCCGTCTTCGGAGATCTTGAACCAACGGAGGCCGTTGGGAGATGCGGTGGCCGCGTTGTCGACCTTGGCCAGGTATGTCGAGATGGGCCCCTTGTGGGAGGGCGAGATCGGGTTGTCCGGATCGTTGGCATACTGCGCGCCGCCGATGACGTGGCCCCACCACGCGCCGATGCGGTCGCCCGCATTGACGCTGATGACCTGATTCGAGTGGGTTCCAGGAAGACCGCAGCTCAGCTGCTGGTCGTTGACGTCGTAGACTGGGTAGTCCGACGAGGGAGCGCGCAGACCGACGAGTTGGCCTTGATCGGCGCCGTTGACCGAGAGTTTCTGGTAGGTAGGTATGCGTCAGTCTTGCCCTATATGTCGATGGTGCTTGGCTACTCGTTGAATGGCTTACCTGGAAGATACTATGCGCCCGGGCCAAAGTCGCCAGGGCAATGATGGCGGCAGGCTTCATGGTTGAGGAGTTTAGCAGAAGGTTAGTGGGGAACCGTATTCAACCGACTGTGCGCGTGTTTGATGTGGTGCGGACGGCAGGCGGATGTCGGTAGGCACCACTGTCATGAAGGTTCTTCTTTATAACAGAGCTACCGACGTACTCTGGGCTCGAGGTCTCAGACCGCAATGCCATCCTGCGCCATGGGATGCCGACGAAGATAGCCACGGACACGAACCCCCCGCGCTGCCTCGGAATTGTTAATAACGAATAGCTCCGAGTTATAATTTTCCCACCTTTCAGAACATGGTACCTTTGCGCTGATACTTCCAGGTGTGCCTCCAGGCCTGATGGATATGAATTGGAGCCGGCCGGCCTGTCGACATGTCTGGTAGTGTGGTTGGCTGAAGTCGCCTTGCCGGACGTGCTCCTTCCGCCGTCCCCTTTTACCAGCCGGTTCCCCAAACTCTTCGCAGGTTTCGAGGTCTACACCCGTGACCCAACGACGATCCAGATCCAACCGCTTCCGACCATCTTGAAACTACATGGAGCTGCACCAAGAACACGTAATATGCATGACTTGTCTCCTCGCAGCCCGGACCGAATATCACATCTGGAAACCTCTGAGGGAGGTCCGACTATCTACGACCGATCTAATCTGGATCTTTCCGCCATTCAGCTTTTCGAGTGGAAGTTACCAGGGTTTGGGTGAACCTGCCGCCTTTTCTGGGGTGAAATTGTGATGTATGAAGGCGGATGAAGCTTGAGGCAGTGGTGTCGAGAGAGAGAGGGACGTTGTGTAAGAGGGACGTTCCTGGAGGCCCGTACGAGAGGAAGTTGAGACCGAGAGGAGCTTAGCTCAGCCGGCTGCCTCGTTGCAGCGGACTGCGGCTCTGGCCAGCCCACACCAAAATCCATCTATGGCACGTCCAACCATCATCGGTACCGCTATTTTGCTCCTGACGTCGGGAACCGCGGGTGTCTGAATGACTTTGGCTAACAGAGCACCCCGACAGCCTCCAAAACGCGAACCACACCGTCCTCTTCGACCTGCCCTTTGTCGAGTCTCTTGGCCGAACCACATCGAGATAAGCATGTACACTAACTAGTTACAATCTAGCTCGTGAACCAACCCAACCCTCATGCATCGAGTTGCCAAGCTCACTCCATGTCCTCACCCGGCCTGATGACTCTTGCGTACACGAGAAAGGCTTGCAGAAGATCTAAAAACATGAACCATCTCGCGTGATTACGGAGATCCTTTGCGACAAGTAGAATCAGGATAGTTCTCCTCCATGGCCTTCTTCACGGCCTCCAGGCATTTGGCTTGGCGGCACCGGAGGCTGCACGTCTCCAACCGTATCTCCCTGTCCAGGGCGTTAGGCCGAAACTCCAAACATGATAATCTGAGCGTACTATACCATTTCTGTTCCCAGCCCAAGAGCCTCTACTCGCGCTTTCAGAGTAGGATAAACATTTGGGAGTTGGCGGTGTCGCTGATGGTATGTTTCATGATTAACTTCGCACACGCCTTCGTCCGGTCCTTTGTGTTTCTCGCAGAAGTTTCGATTGCACAAAAGGCATTTTTGAGGTGCATCGCCTGGCTGCATTGCGCCATATAGAGCCGGCCGCCGAGTTCGCATTTGTTCGCACACAAAGCAAGAGGCCGCCATTGGGTCTTCGGTTTTGCACACACTGAGTAACGGACGTTCGTGGTTCACAACGATCAAGACTGAGACCCGCTCGAAGCGGGGTCAGCTCGACAGATATAGGCACGGGAGGTTCGTACATTCCCCTACACTGGAGCGGCAAGTACCCCTCACTTTCCCCTCAGCTCTAACGCTTGGCACTAGCAACGGAATCCTTGGCAGCAGCAGCAGTAGCACCATTGCCACTACCACCACCACCACCACCACCACCACACAGCGATGTGGTCGGCGTAGCAGGTCTGCGGAAGGCACCCTTGGTCAAGTCAGTATCTGCCGACATGGAACAAACGGCTGGTCTAGCTGTTTCTGCAATTTTCTCCCCTCAAAAATTACGCGCGGAGCAGAAGGATTACCCCAGCCCCTAACATAGTCACGATGGCCAACGACAGCCAGCGACAGCCAATAGCTTGTCTGCCTCGCGGGGAAGGCTTATGCACGTGCAGGCGCAGCAAGCGCGGACGCATTCTGGTGGCCAGCTCAGCTCAGCTCAGCCTCATCGCACCCTCAATCGCATCAAACTCGACGATCGCATTCTTTCGGGCGGCCTTTGCGGGGGCGGCAGACGGGGAGGGAGGAGCACATGACGCTGTTGAGACAATGAAAGAGGCTTTCGATCCGTGTTCTGCATTTCCTGATCGGATGACCGGACGTCTGCTGACGCGAGAGATAAGGATGGCCGGACGCCGCTATTGCGGGCCGTCGCGAAGGGGCACGCGGCCGTCGTCAAGCTGCTACTGCTCCAGATCGGCAAGGCCGATGCCTCCGCGAGACAAGGATGGCTGGGGGCCGCTGCGGTGAGCCGCCGCGAAGGGGGACGCGGCCGTCGTCAAGCTGCTGCTGGAGGATACAGGCAAGGTCGATATCGACGCGCCGTGGGCCCACCAAGAACGGGCAACCCTACAGTGACCGAAGGGCCCATGTCATGATGTAAGAGATCCCAGTTGTCGGAGACTATAGGATAGGGAGAATACATGTGGGGCATTCCTGCGTTTCGGACCTATCGCCCACCTGCCGGAAGCCCGGCCCCCACGGCCCCCCGCCGAAGCCTCCGCTCCCCGCCGGCCTTCCACTCCCCGCCGGCCTTCCCTCTAGCGTCTCAATCCTCTGGGGCGTCACTGTCGCCTGCAACGCAGCTCAAGGAGGCGGTTAATTATTTCCAGAGAATCCTGACAGAGGACCAACGGACGGCGCTCTAAAACATAAAATCCATCCCCGACGCCGATGCCGTGCTCGTGTTCACCACGCAGTCATCATGCTGGGCTGATTGGGCAGCCTGGCGCATGGATGTCTATTGTTTGGCACCTGCCCAAAAAACCCCAAAAGTGGGGACAGCAAAATTGCCAATTAAGCTGCTCTGGAAAATTCCGCCAGGCGCTCTTCCACAGGCAGGTTAGGTTTCGTCACTGCTTTCCTGAGCCCGTTCAATTCTCCACAATCTCAATTACTCGCTCCACCGCCGTCAGGCTTCGGATCTCCAGCATTGGCTGTATTAGTCCATCGCCAGGCTAATTAGTGCGCGGTTAGAGGAGACTAGGAACCCCGCTCGGCGCCTGCTGTCGCCGCCATGGCTCGAGAATGGGATGTAGCGCCCGCCCCAGCTGTGACAGACTTCGTCAAGCGGTAAGCAAACCATCTTCCGAACTTCCCCTACATCATGGCCACAGCAGCGGTTGACCAGTTTCCATTTCTTGCGCAGCTATTCTCAGTTCCACCTCCCTCTTATCAGTCTCTCAGCGTCTGGCGTCCTGCTTGCGTGGCAATTACGAAAAACATCCTCCGCCCAGAAACGTACCGCCCAAACACCCGCCAAATCTGTACGCGGTGTCTTCTTGGCTGCCCTCGAAGGTCTGCTACTGGCGACGACCTTGTCGCTCAGCCGGGATGGCCTCGCTGCAAGTGCGTCCGCTAGTTCCTGGGTCGGCATCACCTTCGGGTCGTACCTGGGCGGATTGTATGTTTTGGCTCTGCTGCCGCCCTCCGGCCTCGAGCACGCCGGACGGGCTGCTCGCTATCATTCGGCTGCACTCTATGCTATTTCCTTGCTCGTGGCCACCGCAACCTCTGGTGCTGGCTCGACCGCGACCAAAGTATCATCTGCTCTGCTGGTCACGGCCTTGCTCTCGCCGCGCCCGCCCCAGCAGGATGTCCGCCTTGAGCTGGACGCGACGGGCGAATCCCAGTCCAGCATTTTTGGTCTTTGGGCGTTTGCCTGGCTAGACGACATCCTCTTCAAGGCATGGCGCACCGGGAGCCTCCAGTCTCAGGACGTTCCGGAGCCGGCTCTGCTCAGCGCTGCCGACAACCGTGTGATTCGGACCAAGCCGGGGAGGTGAGTCGTATATTTGCCGTTGCTATGACGTGTAAAATGGATTTTGCTGACATTGCCCTTCTGAAACCCAGTGCATCTCTTGTTCATACCCTTCTACGACATTTTGGGCCGCAGCTGGCAGTTCAGGCGGCCGTGGCGGTTGCTTGGGCAATCCTGACATTCATGCCCACTTTGCTTTTGAGGTCCATCCTCCAATTTGTCGAGGGCCCAACCGAGTCCTCTATCCAGAAAGCTCAGGGTTACGTGGTGCTCGTATTTGCCACCAGTGTTTTGGCATCCGCTGCCGAGGCTCGAACCATTTGGCTTGGCCAGAAGATTGGGCTCCGGCTGAAGACAATCCTGATCGGCGAGGTCTATCAGAAAGCATTGAGGCGGCCGGTGGCCGTTGGGTCTTCGAACGGCGGGCCTGGAGGACAAACGGCTGATATCGGCACCATCATGAACCTCTTCACCGGCGATATCAACCAACTTGCTGATCTGGGGGCCAACATGCACCAGGTCTTGGCCTCAGTCCCCATACAAATCGCCATGGCCGTCACGTTGCTCTGCTGGACTCTGGGGCTTAGTGCGTTTGCAGGCATTACGCTCATGGCGCTGATGGTGCCTGTGAATTCGTGCATCGCCCAAAGGCTGGGCGCCATCCAGATGCAAGTCATGGCTGCATCAGACATCAGAATCCAGAGCACTGCCGAGATGATCCGCAGTATTCGAGTGATCAAACTCATTGCTTGGGACTCCTTGTTTCAGCAGAAGATTGGCGACCAACGCGCCACCGAACTCAGGGTGCTTCGTGCCCGCTATATGCTCTGGTCGACCTCTGCGACGATCTGGTACGGCCTGCCTCTGCTGATCACCTTTTCTTCCTTTTTCTGCTACTCAATCATCGGGGGGAAGTCGTTGACACCTTCACTTACCTTCACGTCACTATCTCTCTTCAACCTCTTAAAGTCGCCGATCGACGACTTGATCAGCATCATTGGACGTGTCCAGGGCTCCCTCGTAGCTGTCGGGCGGGTGCAGAGCTTCTTGGACGAGGAGGAAACGGAGAAATATCAAGTCCTTGGTTCTCCCACCGGTTGCCAAGTGGAAATTGGCTTCGAGCACGCGACACTCTCCTGGCCAGGAAAGAGCGAGGCGACAGATCTCTCATCAACGGACGGCAAGACAACAGAGAGTCCCAAATCCTTCACTCTCAAAAATCTTGACTTCAAGTTTAAGGTTGGAAAGCTCAATATCGTCATTGGAGCTACCGGCAGCGGCAAGTCTTCGCTCCTGTACGCGCTATTGGGAGAGATGCCGCTTCTCTCCGGAAATGTGAGGATGCCTGCCGCGGTTTCTCGCGAAGCTCTGCCTCAGGATGAGAAGACAGGCTTGGTCGAGGGTGTAGCCTTCTGTGCACAAGAGGCTTGGCTAACCAACAACACGGTGCGCAACAACATCCTCTTCGGCCAACCCCTCGATGAAAAGCGCTACAAGGCTGTCCTACAGGCCTGCGCCCTCGACCCCGACCTGAAAATATTGCCTCGGGGCGATCTCACCTCCGTTGGAGACGGGGGGGTTTCTCTCTCTGGTGGACAGAAACAACGTGTCTCCCTCGCACGCGCTGTTTATTCCAATGCGCGCCATCTGCTTCTAGATGACTGCTTGAGTGCTGTTGACGCTCACACTGCTTCGTGGATCTTCCAGAGGTGCATTGCAGGACGCTTGATGCAGGGACGCACCTGCATTCTGGCAACACACAATGTGGCGCTTACAGCGCCTGGCGCCGATCACATCGTCCGCATCGACAATGGTACCGTGGTTGCCACGGGTTCTCAACAGGATTTGGCAGTTCAAGGCCAACTTCCGGAGCTTGCAAATAGGCCGGGCAACCATGTCACTCATGAAGAGGTGCCGGGCGACCGTGAAGCGGATCAGAAGCCCGTGGACGAAAAGGAGGAGGAGGAAGGGAAAAAGTCCGACTCACATGCCGCCGAGCCTGCTGGACCGAACACAAGACAAACCATCATCAAATACCTCGCTTCCATGGGCGGATGGAAATACTGGATCTCCCTGGTCGCCTTCTTCGCGGCGCAACAAGTTGGATCCATCACCGTGAACTGGTGGGTCCAGCGACTCTCCAACGCGACGGTAGAAGTGCAACGCCGCTCAGCGGACGAGACAGTCGAGAAGCCCAGCCCTGCGTCGCCATGGAGCTTGGAGCACTACTTTGCGATCTACGCCCTTCTCCTTGCTGTCTATTTTGTGATAGGCTTCATGAGATTGTACATCTTGTCCGTCGGCTCTTTGACGGCTTCGGTACGCATCCACGGCAGTCTTCTCAAGTCCGTTCTGAGTGCGACTCTTGAGTTTTTCGACGATAAATCATTTGGTCAGTTGATCGGCTTGTTCTCTGGAGACATGAGGACTGTTGATCAAGATCTGGCCGTGCTCGCCATCGCCACCCTACATTTCGTGGGGTCACTTCTAGCTACCACGATTCTCATCGTCGTCATTACTCCGCAGTTCTTTTTCCCGGCGATTCTCATCTCTCTTGTCTACTACTTTATCGCCAAGGTCTACATCTCCTCGTCGAGCGGCCTCAAAGCTCTCGAATCGACACGCCAAGCTCCGGTCCTCCAGCATTTTGGCGAGACGCTTTCCGGAATCGTCACCATCCGTGCCTACGGGGCAGAGAGGGAATATCTGGCTAACAGTTCAGCTCTACTTCGGAAGCTGAACCAGCCTTCATTCTTCCTGGGGGCCACGGAGAGGTGGTTGGTTCTCCGACTCAGTCTTACAAGTGCCTTCGTTTCCCTGTTTGCTGGCTCCTTTTCCATCAGGAGTAACGGGGATGCCGGCACGATTGGGCTGAGCATGTCATATGCCATTGCTTTCTCAGAACAGGTACTGTGGTTGATCCGATATTACATGGTGACTACCCAGAACATGACCGCGTAAGTCGTCTTTCATGTGCTCTTCAACGCAGCGGTCCAACAAGCTAATGCCATGTCATCTAGTCTCCAGCGCGTTCGTGGCTGCTTGGACGAAAGTGCCGAGGCGCAAGAGGCAAAATCCGCCACGGAACCAAGCCAAGAATGGCCTCCGTCAGGCTTGGTGGAATACCGGGCAGTCTCTGCTCGCTACGAAGCTCACTTGGACCCCGTACTTAGGGACCTGTCCTTCCAAGTTCAGCCCCTGGAGAGGGTGGGTATTGTCGGCCGCACTGGGGCTGGAAAATCCAGCCTGGCACTGACTTTGCTGCGCGGCCTCGAAATCGAGAGCGGACAGATTTTGATCGACGGCTTGAACACCAAAACGATCGATTTGCACGCGTTGCGGAGCCGGCTCGCCTACGTGCCGCAAGACCCGACGCTCTTTGCTGGGACGCTGCGTCTGAATCTCGACCCGTACAACGAGCATATAGATAAGGAGGTCCTAGATGCCTTGACGCGAGTTGGCTTGCTCGATTCACGGGAAGACGGAGGAAAGTTCACGGATCTATCCTTCACTCTTGCCGAGAAGGGCTCAAACATATCCCAGGGGCAGCGGCAACTCGTGTGCATCGCACGTGCTGTGTTGAAAGGCTCCAAGGTGATCGTCCTGGACGAAGCGACAGCGTCGATCGACCACGAGTCGGATCTCAAGATTCAAGTATGCATCCGGAGCATGGAGGCCACTGTCATCACGATTGCGCATCGTCTCCGCACCGTCATCGACTACGATCGCATCCTTGGCCTAGACGTGGGGCGCGTGAAGGAGTGCGGCCATTCGTGGCAGTTGCTTCAGCACAAAGACGGCATCTTCAAGGGCATGTGTGACGCGGCAGTGGACCGCGAAGAGCTGTTTGCTCTTTCGAAAGCGGCATGGGATATTAGGCAAACCGCCTGATGCTACCCACCTCGCCTTTCTTTGTTTCCGAACGTTATGTACTAGACTTATGGAGAGTGGGATGTTATCGCGGATGGGGGTTTCCATTACTGATGCAGGAAGGCAGGGTTAGAAAAGAATGGGGGTCTGCATGTGCACTCGGGGGTCCAAATATTAAGTCACTCTTCTCCCGTCTGCTCCTTTACTCCTGCAATCTCCCTCTCCGGCCTGTACATGTCCAGATCCGTTGCCGCCACCCCGCCGATGCGTCTCCGCGGCCATGTTCTATTGCGATAGCAACCACGGTCTTGAAACCAGCGCCGAACCTCGGCATCTGGCTCGACTACCACCTGCAGCGCTGTACTGTGATCATCCTCTATCTAGATGCCCTCTACCTCGTGGGCGGGTATACCCCCGAGAAGACTCGCTCCATCCTCTGGCACGCGGCCGCTTCTTCTGTCTCAGTCGCGGGCATCCAGATCTCGGCGCACGCCAACCCCTCTGCTCCCCCCAGTCTTCCCCACTGCCCGCAGGGACGACAAGTGCGAGTTCGCGGTCGCGAATCTCGGTGCCACCGCCGCCGTCAACATGGCCCAGCACCCCGACAAGCGCAGCTGGGCTGCCGCAGTAAAGGCGCTCAACGGCGGGCAGGGCGTCGACCTCGTCGTCGACTTCCTCGGCGGGCCGTACATCGAGTCCAATCTCGATGTCCTCGCCATCGACGGCAGCATCGTGCAGCTCGGGTGGCTGGGCGGGCCGATCACTGAGGGGAGTGTGAACATTGGGTGCATCATGACCAAGCGGGCGCGGGTTCAAGGTAGCCAGCTCCGGTCGCGTGACCTGGAGTACCAGGTCAAGGTGAAGGAGATTTTTGTTGAGTAAGGTGCTTCCTGGGTTGGTGGATGGGAGGCTGAAGCATGTGGTGGACAAGGTGGTGCCGTGGGAGAGGGTGCAGGAGGCGCACGAGTTGATGGAGAGCAACCAGGTCAGGGGGAAGATTGTGTGCGTTATTGGGTAGGGGGAGCGTCTATGAGTGCTGGAAATATTGGACACACAACAGTACCGGTTTCTCCTCAAATAAGATAAAAGTCGCTCCGTGCGCCGGCCTCGGCAACCTCCCCGTCCATCACCCCATCACTGTACGCCTCTCCAACCAGCTCAAACCGCTTCTCTCCCCCCTGAAGGCCCCTTGGCCGCAAAACAAAAGGGATCCTCCCCCCGCAAAACACCACCACCACATCCCCGGCCTGTACTCCTGCTGGGCCCATCCCCAGATACCCCTCCCTGGTCAAAAAGGGCCTCTTCCCCTTCATGTACTTCATACTCTCCCTGTAGTCGGCCCCAACCTCCCCCTGCTGCAACCTCCCGTCAAAACCCCACTCCTCCAACCGCCTGCCCGCCTCGTCGTTCGCAAGCCGTCCACACTCATCCAACAGCCTCACCGTCTCCACACACTCCTCATACCTCACCCTCCCCGCCCCCGTCATCCTCTTCAACCCCTTACCCCCCGCCGTCCAATACAAATCCCCCGTCGGCACCCTCCACCGCGCCTCCTCCCACCTCTCTTTATTCCCCTTATAAAACCTCGGCACCCCTTTGTTCTTCACCCTCACCTCTCCAACCCGAACCAACGCATCCACCTGCCCAAAAAAACCCACATACCTCCCCGCATCCCACCCCATCTCCTCCCACGCCTCCCCCAGCGCAACCTCCTCTATCACATCCACCTCCCACCCCCCCAACCCCAGCACCATCGGGTCCTGCGTAGCCAGGTGTTCCACAGAAGTGTGGGCGCCACACGCAGCAAAAACATGCCCCTCCCCCGCGGTCTCGGCAGGCTGGTAAAATGACCGGGCCAAATTCCCTCTCCAATCTGGCGCCCAAGAGGGGAGGTCAGGTATGGACAGGGGTGGTTGCGCGAAGGAGAGGATTGCGACGCGGCCTGTGGAAGGGTTAGTGATCATCGCTCTGGCGGCGGTGGCAAGGACCTCGGCGTCAGTCATGGTGGTGTAGTTTGGGGTTATGGCGAGGTGGGGCGCGTCGACGGCGAGGGAGAGGAGGGAGAAGATGCGGTCGCGGGGGAGGGTGGCGTGGGTGGTGTGTTCGACGTGGAGTTTGTGGAGGAGGGCGTGGAGGGGGTAGCCGGTGGCGGGGGAGGACGAGGGGGAGGAGGAGGAGGACGGGTCCATGCGGGCGAGCTTGAGGTGGTGTTGGTGGCGTTGGCGGCAGGAGAAGAGGTTGTCGGTTGGGTTGGCGATGACGGCCTGCAGGAGCGGGGGAGGGACGGCGGCGCGGTAGAGGGGGAGGAACTGCGTGAGGGAGTAGATCAGGAGGTGCAGGGCGAGCATGGTCACCTCGGCCGAGACGGTTTTGGTGCCGCAGACAAAGGTGGTGGTCGGGCAGAGGCAGAACTCTTGGACAGTCCAGGCGCGGGTAAACCACGGCCGGTCGAGCCAGTGCAGGAGGACGCCGTCCTTGATGAGGGCAGGGAAGGTGTCGGTGGCCGTCTTGAGCAACGCGGTGAACTCGGCGTCGGTAGGGTTGGACGGGTCGGGGCTGTTGAGCATAAGGTTGAGCAGCCCCAAGCGCTCGCGGGTATTGTAGCTCCCCAGGCCCCAGTCCTGGGCGGGCTGGCCAACGCGTCGCCAGGCGTCCATCAGGGCGTCCGAGTCGTTGGCCGCGGGGCCTAACCAGACCAGTACCTCCTCGGCTGTGGAGTAGATAGAGCCCATGAGGCTTACTTGGCCTCCCTTTTCGGCATTATCATCCTGGTTGATGCAAATCTGGTCGATCCATAGCCGGACTGGGTTGTCCGGGCGGCGGAGGTGGATGAGGGCGGTATGGACCAACTCGTTGATGGACACGGACTTGAGCTCGCCTGCTTCACCTGTCGGAGGCGCAATGAGAATGGTGCATGATTTGGACCCGGTGCCCCAAACGTACGAGAGGGCCTTGAACCGTCCTGCTGACTCGGCGAGCTTCGCTACGACGAGGTGGCAGGCGAGCTGTTCCCCCTGGGCACCGGGCAGAAGCTCCAAGATTCGGAATTCCGGCTCAGATTGGCCCAGCCGGGCGACGCTGTAGGAGAACGGGGGATAATGCTGGCTTGCGAAGGAATTCTCCATCATAATGGGCATGGATGAATGTTTCGGCTTGTGCAAATCTCAGCAATGTGATGGCGAGGGAGAGTTCATGTAGATAATATCCATGGAAGAATAACTGATGACCCCGCACGGTCAGGAGAACTCTGGTTAACTATGCATATCCTTTTCAGCTCGGTTCTTTTCGGCTGTGAATTCTGCCCCGCAAGTGCTAGTCCCGTGGGGACCGCAGTGGGTGGGAGCCAACTGGTGGCTGTGTTGTTTCGCCTAGCACGCCTCGGGGGGCCTCTCGCAGCACGGTCTCAGGGGAGCCAGGCTCTGGGCCCGGTCAAGAAGCTGACAACAAACAAAAGTCCTCCCGCAAGTCGTGTCAGCCCAAGGTGGCCAACTCAACCTCGTCCCTACCAAGTGGGCAGATCTCAGGCCTACATCTCGTCACCCGAGGCCGCTGATGAGAGTACTACTTCGAAGCGTTCCGTCCACTAAACCCACGCTCACCACCATAGCGTGCTTATCGTGCCAAGATCTCAACCTCCGTAACAAGACGCCCGTGTACCGACTGGGCGATCGTCACACATACACCTCGGAGCTCTGCGAAACGGCAGAGACATGTCGCTTCTGCTCCTGGATATGGCAAGCGGTCTGGCACTTTGCTGCAAAGGATCAGTGGGAGACCATCCTCTACGCAGGGTGCAAAGTCGACATCTCCCTCGCGCGTGTGCTCCCGATGCAACCCTTTCGGTCATGTGCTGGGAAGAGCCGAGCTGGATGGACATCGAGTTCCTCACCTTGCCGGGCTTGCCAACCCCATTTCCACAAGTCACATCCGCCGCGGTGGTGGCAAAGTCCTCGGATGCACCGTCTTGCTTTCGGCAGATCAAGAAATGGATCACCGAGTGCGACGCCGACCACGCGGACTGCCGGTCCATACCAGCCACACCCCTTCCGACCCGAGTCATCGACGTGAATCCAGCACCCGACGGGCATCTGCTGCCCGTCCTCTTGGAATCTAAGGGCATGTCGCCCAATACGCCGCTCTGAGCTACGTGTGGGGGAGCAGCCTGCCCCTCACGCTGACCAACGCGACCTTGGCCACCTTTAAGACCGGCCGAGGGCCGCGGGTGGGAGATCTACTCGTTCCAGGAGGGGACAGGCTTATGGTGATTGTTTGGGCAGAAGGTGAGTTCGTTACCGCGCCTGTTTGGTCGTGGCTATAGCGTTGACTGTTGTAGGTCGTGCCGACTTGGTATCGTGCCTCGGCGTCGAAGGAGAGATAATAGAGCAGATCCCACGGGACTATATGGAGATATGCCGCTTCGGTAGTACCGAGGACCCCGAGTACCAAAACGCTGTGGCCGCTATCCTGTGTATGACGACGGCCGCGTCCGAGGAAGTTGCCTCGCGGCGACAGTGGATCGTCCGGCTGGCTCGGAGTCTGGGCCAGGCCCAGTTCTCTGTGCTGCTTCTCCGAATGATACAAGAGGGGGGAGTGCTTAACACGGTCTCTCGGTCGCTAGCCTTGCCGGTTCCTATGGCTATGGTCTTGTACATCCTCTTCGCCACGGCCTGTTCGATTGTGATCCTTGATGTTGTGCCGATCCGGGTCAAGAGAGGGAGGAGAACGTAGAGAGGCCTTATTATGGCCGTGTGTATGGTTGTCCTTCTCGGGATACTGGCGACTGTGGGCGGTATGGCTCTATACTATCTCGGGACGCGATATCAGCCGTAGAGAACTGCCCCAACCTCGTGGTGGTTGAGAAACAACACTAAAGTAACTAGTAAAG
>FTEL01002858.1_pt1 | contig 13583 bp, 10 predicted proteins | sample 1658911 | NCBI WGS metagenome assembly FTEL01 (sample SAMEA3914869, study PRJEB12502) | metagenome | biome: forest; material: soil | place: USA | collected 2012-03-12 | depth 0.1 m
CCTCCCCAGCAGCAGTACGGCGCCCCGCCCCCGCAGTACGGCGCGCCCCAGCAGCAGCCGCCCTACCAGCAATACGGCAGCCCCTCGCCCGGCCCCAACCCCTACCCCCCGCAGCACCAGCAGCACCAGGGCGGCTACGACCCCTCGCGCGGGTACACCCAGTCCCCGCCTCACCAGCAGCAGCAGGGCAACTACCCGCCGCCGCAGCACCAGCCGTTCCCGGGCCAGGGCCAGGGGCAGGCCGCGGGGTACTACGCCGGCGCGGGCGCGCCGCCCCCGGGGGGCCAGTACAGCGGTGCGTACCCCGGCGGTCCCGGTGGTGTGCCCGGTCAGGAGGATCGGGGTTTGGCAGGCAAGCTGGCGGGTGCGGCCGCGGGCGGGTATCTCGGCCATCAGGCGGGTGGCGGGGGTGGGAGCGGGCTGGCGATGGCGGCGGCGGGCGCGTTGGGTGGCGCGTTTGTGGGGAATAAGCTTGAGAATGCGGTTGGTGGGAAGTAAGTTTACCCTTTTGTTGTCTGTTGGTTGAGGAGAGAGATGTTGACCGTGGTGGTGTGACGCAGGCTCGGCAAGCACAAGAAGGAGAAGAAGTACAAGAAGGACAAGCACCACAAGCGCAGGGGCAGTGGCAGCTCGAGCAGCAGCTCGAGCAGCGATTCTGATTAAGCGGGGGCGTGAAGGAATGGGATGCGGGGTTCCTGGGCGGGCATGGGTGGCAATTTGACAGTTGGATCTTCTGGCGGTATACGTGCGGGCTTTTGTTTTTAGGAGGGTGGAACATTGGGCTGTGTTCGGTCATTATTATCCTCTGAGTATTGATTATCATTATCGTCTCGCGGTGGTGTCCCTGATCCGCCATATCTCCTAGGCCTTCTGCGCCGGGCTTCCGTCGGGGTTCGTCTCCTCGGCACCTGGGGCGGGGTTCTCGACATGAGCTGCCGCATCCGGTTCCGTCTTCGGGGCTTCCTCAACAGGGACAGCTGCTGGTGGGGTGTTGTCCGGTGCGGCAGCATCTACCGGGGGCGGCGGGGGTGCTGCAGCCTGTGCTTCGGCCTGTTCCGCCGCTGCAACCGCGGCTTCAACCATCCGCTTCTCCCTCTTAGCCCTGCCATGCCTTGAGCTTGTGATACAGCAGCCGACGCACCCACTGACGGAGCTCAGGATGTGAAGCACCCTGGTATTCTGTTAGCCCTGGTCACCTATTTCGATCGAGAACGGAAGTCGGAAGCGACACCTGACGCCGTGTCAAGGCAACGCCGAGAGGGACTCACCCCAGCACAATCAGCAACGTCGCCCCCAGCGACCGCGCGTGGTAGTACGCGTCGTACTGCTCCTCGCCGTGGCGCTCAGGCCACGACATTCCCAGCGCGCCGACAAGGCAAATCACAGCCGGCACGATATCCAGGAAGCCGCTGGTACACGACGTGCCGGCCTCGTATGCGCCCACGGCCGCGAAGAGCGTCAGGACCGCGTCGAGGAAGACAGATAGGGCACCCTGTTTGTTTCCCAAGCGGATGGTCAGATTTCAACACCCGCAGGTTGACCCGAGAAGGAGATGGGGAAGGCGGGCAGGGCCACTTACACCAGCAATAGCGATCGTCGCATCCGACCGCAGCCCCAGGCTCTGCGCCATGGCGTGCAGATGGGCGACGTACCCCAGCGTGGCGATGCCGAACGCCGTCAGGGTGCCGCGGACGATGAGGACCGACCAGATCGGGTAGGGGGAGAGGTCCTCGGGTCCGTAGACGGGCCACTCTTCGTTCGGAGGACCTCGCCTGTTGGGACCGGCGGGGCGCCGCGGGCGCGGTTGCACGGCGGCATAAGGCGGTGGGAGGGGTCGGTGATGGGAGGGTGCGGGTTCGGCCATTTTGGTTTGGTTCAGTATTGGGTTGTGCGCGCGAGAGTGTTCAGTAGCTCCACGCGGTGCGCGACGTGGGTCAAGATTCGCTGAGGTCGAGCGTTTGGATCTGGGTACCTCGTGGCTGGTGATGGTTGCTTCGTAAAGTATATAGCTCGAGAGCACACCAGAACCCCAGAGGCGCGCTGATAGACAGCTGTGGCTGTGTCGGCGCGTTGGATGAGAAAATGTAACCTCTGGGGCCGAGGACTCTCGTATCCCAAGCGTGAAGGATGAAGCAGGGCGGGAATGATTGGTGCTGCCTGCAAGGGCCTTGTGGCTGTCGTGTGCTCCCGGCCCACGAAACGCCACGCGCCTGGACTGGCCCTTACCATTGGCTCTGGACATGAGCTTGAAATTGGGTCGCCCAATTGGGAGGTGGTGCGCGAGGAGGACAGCGGGTGAGCGAACGGGCAGAGAGCAATGGTTTGGTGTTCTCGTCTAGAACCCGAGGCAGCTTCTCAACTTCGTGTTGTAGAAAATCTCAAGCCGGAGTGGGAGTTGGCCTGCGCCGAGTCTGCAATCTTGAAACAGGGACTCGAGTAGAGGTAGGCACCTGGGCACTTCCCCCTTGAACCAAGCAAACGACCAGACATTCTGGCGCGACTTGGTTGGGACCATGGACCATGCAATCACCCGCAATGGACGCAATACAAACACTGGCAGTACAGGCGCAATGTCCAATCCTGTCACGACGCCAAACTACTGTGGGGGGCTTAAGGTAACGTGATTGATGCTTGTTGGAGTAGACCATTCTGTGGGACGATATTGAGTGCCGCGTAGCGCCAGTCAAGTTCTGAATCTGTGCTTGCCTGGTCGCATTGCGAGACGTGATTGCCCAGGCACTGCCACTAGGTAGATCTAGACACATTATAAGTTTGAGAGTAGAGGTATTAACTGGGACCGGAGCTTGGTAATTTGCTGCCTTCTGCCGGTGGTCCATCTCTGCCGAGGTCCGTTCTCCCACACATGGGACGAACTGAAAGCTTATTGTCACTTCGTGAGATCTGCAAGAGTAGTTCCGCCACATGCTCTGAGAACCAGCTCCTGAAGACCTCAAGAGTGTCCACGGCGGACAGATTACTGATCCGGGCACATGACAACGCGCATCTTACGCGCCAAGGACGTCATCTCGCACCCGTCTCAATTCCACTGGCGCGTCGGGACGCCACAGCGCGTTGTGACTTGCTCATCCACCCGCGGTGAGGTCAGCCAAGACCACGCTCCCTGGTTGTGGCTAATTGCTGCCTAAGGGGCGGTCTGGCATCAATCTGAGGAGGAGGGAGACGGGAAGTGGTCGGATGGGGATATATGAGGGGGGAGAGTGTCTGTTTCGGTGAGGAGGAGTTCTTTGTTTCCATCAAACCTCAATCACCCTCTCCACAATCCTGACGTCTCCTATTCAACCAGATTCCCAGCCACATCAATCTGCCTCCCATCCCTCACCATGGTTCTCAGCCCGCTCAAGCTCACCACCTGCCTCTGGTTCGATGGCCAGGCCGAAGAAGCCGCCAACTACTACGTCTCCATCTTCCCCAACTCCAAGATCACCCACATCCAACGCTACACCGAAGCCGGCCGCGAGCACCATGGCCACGAACCCGGCACCGTTCTCATCGCCGAGTTCGAGCTCGACGGCCACCACTTCGTTGGGCTCAACGGCGGCCCGCACTTCAAGTTCAGCGAGGCCGTTTCGTTCCAGATTGACTGTGCCGACCAGGCCGAGGTCGACTACTACTGGGACAAGCTCGGCGCCGGCGGCGATCCGGCCAAGCAGCAGTGTGGCTGGGTCGGTGACAAGTTTGGACTGGCGTGGCAGGTTGTGCCCAAGGCGTTGAAGGAGATGCTGGCTCATGGAGACGCAGCTGCAGCTGGGAGAGCCACGGAGGCCATGATGCAGATGAAAAAGATGGATATTGCGGGGCTGGAGAAGGCGTTCAAGGGTGAATAAGTTCTGTAATGTTGTCGCGTTTCTTCCGTTTCTTATCGCTCAGGCTTACTGTCTTTCGAATTTGATGACTACAACGACACGAATTGATTCTTTTCACTGTCCGCTCCATCATTTCGGATCAAAGTCCTCACTCTTCCCACTCCCCTGAATCCCATCAACGTCTGCATCATCCTCCAACGACTTCCACGTAAGCCACACCCATTTCCCCTTCTCGCTCCCAGTGTAAAAGTGGACATCTAGCGCGTCGTCCTCGAGCGATGGAGGGCTGTCCTCTGCATTCGTCGCCACGACCCCGTACTCCCCATATCGTAGTGCCTCCGTCCCGGCAATCGGGCCATCAGGACCGAAGGTCTGTGCAAATGGCCTCCAGTCAGCATTTTCTGCCCTCCATCATCTTCACCTGGGAATACCTACCCCAAAAATCGCCCCCTTGACATCCCCACCGCACTTGAAAGTTGCAACATCCACGCCGCACACCTCTACCCCGCCAGCCATGCCGCCACGAGACGGGGCGAAAAGGGAAAAAGTGCTGTCACTGAGCGGCTCGGCGGTGAACGTCCCACATTGTGCCTCGTTGGCTGTCCACTGCCCGGAACGGGTCAGGCAACCGAGGTCGGCGTGGCCGCGGCCAATGAAGACGGTGCGGATCTGGCCGAGGCCGGAGAAGGCTTTCGTGGTTGCCGCGGCAGCGGTTGTGGCGAGGAGGAGAACGTGGAGGTACATGTTGAGGAAGATGTTCGTGTTGTTTGGGGTTTGGGTAGGGTGGTCCGGTGGGAAGAGTTGAAGGAGAAGACCACAAGGGCAGCTAAGACCCAGTCCACAGGAGGACTGCCAGTATTATCACTACTCATCCCGCCCTTCTGGATCCCGGGTTCCCGGGCTGTAATGACGAGTCAATATACTCAAGCACTAGCGCCATGCCCTACCGTAGCCCCTGACTACGGAATAACCGCCATCCAAATACCTCTATGCAGGACCTGCGCCATCTCTTAATACCCGTCCCACAAAAGCGCCAAAGCGGCACCCGGTAGTCGCTCCCGCCTGCGTTGTCGTGCGCGCCAGACCGGAAGCCTGGGTCGGCAGAGTGTTAATACCCGCGCCTGTCTCCTTGGTCCAGACCGAGAGCATACGGCTGACGCGTGTGCGGACATCCGTTGGGTGGATGGCGTACATTAACCGGCATTCAACCCTCTCCTTGCGGCACACATTACCCATCCAATACTAGGAGGGGGCGCACTGACGCGGATTTGGTGCGTCCGTCTTCGTTTTGGCACATGAGGATTCTTACCTCGCACTCGATGATGCTCAGTAGAGTCGTAGCGAACTCAATCATTTGTTGTGCTTGCCCTCATGTGCCTCGGTTGTGAGACTGCGAGTTTTGCTCAAAATGCCCAAAATTGCCGCTGCTACTACAGTCTCACAAGACCGGAGGATGTCCGAAAGCAGAAGGGAGGAAGGTGAAACACGATTAGTAATTGTTACACGATCTCGGGGGAGACCGAGACGGTTCAGAGGGGACTAAGTGGTGTACATGAGATGCGTATCGCAGCGGCCCATTATGTCTGGGGACCTCGCTGCCGCCCAGGCCGTCCTCCCAGGGATCAACTCAATGATCGCTTCCCCTCTATTCCGTGTGCTTAGCCACAATGGGCGCTAAAAAGGCAAGGACATCTTCCAACACCTGTTTGGTATGGGTCAAGTAAAACCCTGTGTTCAAAGTTAGCGCTATATCTAATTTGGCCGAAAAGGGGTGAACTCACCATGTCCCGCCTTCTCGTACACCTTGAGCGTCGACCACGGCAGAAGCTGCTGGACCAGCGCGGCGCTCGTCTCGAGCGGCATGCCCGTGTCCGAGTCGCCATGCATGATCAACACCGGCACCTTGTCCTTCTCATCCTTCTCCGCCGCCTCCGCCATCGCCTGGAGCTCTGCATTCATCGGCTTCTGGCAGATCATGGCCGTCCGCTCCACAGCCATCGGATCGGCGTCACACACCAACCTCTGAAAGAACTCCAGTGTGCGCGTGCCAATCTCGTTCCCCAAATCCGTCCTAAACACACTCGGGATCGCCACTGCAATAAAGTCCTTCGCATCCGCCCCCCTAAAACCGTCCAGCAACCCATGCCAAATCTCCAAGCTCGGCGCCGCCGGACACTCCTCACAGGTCACCGAATACGGCATATTCGGCCCCATCCACACAAACCCCCTGCACCACTCCCTCAAAAACGCACTCCCCGCCCGCGCAAGAACCGACTCGCTGCTCCCCATGCTCGCCGCAACAAACACAAACGGCCCCGGCCCTATCTTCCGCAGGACATCCTCCAATAACGCCACCGCGTCCCCGACGAACGTCTCAAACGTCACCTCCCCATTCGGCGTCTCGGGCGTGGCCCAATCTCGGCTGAGGCCGAACCCGCGGCGGTCGGGCGCGATGACACGGTACCGGTGGGTCTCGACGAGGGGAATGATGAGCTGGTCGAACATGCGCGAGGACATGGGCCAGCCGTGGAGGAAGACGAGGGTGAGGGGCTGGATGGGGAGGGAGGAGGCGGGTTTGTGCGGGGAGGAGGAGGGCGTGTAGAGGCGGTAGAAGAGCGACGCGCCGTCGGTGGGGGAGGTGAAGGTGGGCATTTTGAGCGTTTGGGGGTGTTGTGGTGGTGAAAGTCGTTGGAAGGGAAAGATGAACGGACGACTGTGTGAGGGCTGATGTGCAGACTGGTCTGTATGATACAGACAACGAGAAAGCCAAGAGTGGGAGATGCAGTGGTTATATACCGTATGTTGGTACGTTGAGGTTCGTATTTGTCCACGCTGGTGTCGACTACACACCGGCGCAGCTCGGGCTTCACCCGGCTTGTTCCCCAGGCACGCCAGCCACGCGGGTCGCAGCGGCAGTAAAGTTGCTCCGTGTCTGACCGGCTGTTGACAAGTTGACGCGTGGTAAGAGTCACACGTCCGTGGACGTCTTCAGCATCTTTCCCTCGAGGGAGGGATTTACGGGAAAAGTCGGAAATTCTAATGGTCTATTGAAGTCGGTGAGAAGATCCGCGCTGAGAAATGGAACGTGTTGCATGCACTCTTCGCGGTGATGCCCGCTCGGCAGGCAGTAAGTTTGGGCACGAGAGCGACCGCATTAGGTAAGACTAACCTAATTATGGCCAACAGCGCGAGGCCTTAGGCCATGCAGGGCGTCATTTACAAAAGACTCTCAAAATTCGGTTCCAGGCATTGAGAGTGGATAAGAAAAAGTCGAGGCCCGACCCGTCCCGAGTTACCCCTGAGGCCAGGAATCCTTGGAACCTTGAACCACCGCCGCGAGGCCCTTGGGATGACTTTAGCCAAGTCCACTGACCTGTTCCGGGACAGGATAAACCCCATTTCTCAGGACCTTTCCAGGGGAAAAAAATCTAAGCACCGTCACCACACCCTGACCACAAAACTGGACGCGATTGTCGCGAAAGAAGAAAAAGGAGTGCGCCAAGAGGGAATCGAACCCCCCCCTCAACCTTGGAAGGGTTGAATCCTAACCACTAGACCATTGGCGCCAAACTGCTGATGATTAAGCGTTGTCAGACTCGGGGCTGAAGTTGGGCAGCGGGGCGTCTGACAGAAGGGTGTGCTAGGGGTTTGGAGTGAGAAAAAGGGGGATGGCGGCAAAGGCCAATGGAGAAAGAACGCAGCCTGGCTGGAGTGCCCGAGCTTTCGTGGAGTCATGCTGGATCTGGTTCGGTGCTCGGCCGGAGGGGTGGGTCTCAATACGGTGACCGGGCCTCGGAAAGATGCCAAGTCCGGCCCCTAACTGACCATACAGAGTCCGGCAGCATGCAGGGGGGGCTCTGTGAACTGCAGATCCGTTTCTTAGGCCCTGATGTTGGACCCATGACACGAGAGTCGAGCCATTTCCGAGCTCCATCTAGTTCCGCTGATGGTTTTCGAGTCCGAGCTCGCGGGTCTGATCCCGGTCCGGGCCGCCCCTGGCCGCCATGTGGCCCGAAACAACGCGGCCGGAGGCTATCCGACGAGTGTGACTTACCCAGCGTTGCCCCCATACAATTGTTTGGCCACAGACACAAAACGACCGTGGGAGCATTGCTCGGACCGAACTGGTCAACCAGGTGGTTGATGGTGTCAACTTGTTTCATGCCCAGTCAACGGCTTCCTACAGGTCAAGTCACCGTTAAATCAACACCTTGGTGAAGTTCCGAAAGCTCGGATTCGTGATTGGAAACGTGTGATGTGGAAAGTATAAGAAGCTAGCCTGAGATTCGCGGATGATCGTCGTACTCAACCTACTATTTCAACAAGCTCATCAAATCACCATCTCAAGGCCACAGATATTCCCAACGCGCGATCAAACAATCCAAAACTTTACCATCGCCAACCAAGTCTCCAACCTAGTCCACAACCAAACTCAAAATGAAGTCCACAACCCTCCTCATAACCATCATCACCGCCACCGCCGCAACCGCCTCCACCCTCCCGGCCACAAACCCTCCCAACGCGGTAGCACGCGAGGTAACCAACGTTGCCGCCCCGGCAGTTGCCCGTGCCGCGGAAAATGATGTTCATGGCCATGACAAGTGTGAGGACGAGGAGATTGAGAAACGCGCCCACCGCAGCGGGCGCGGCCGTACCCAGACGTTTCGTCCTGCTTCTTCGGGGGCTGGGATGGGGAAGGTGAATGGGGCGGTGTTGGTTGCTGGGGTGCTGGGCGCGGTTGGGGCTGGTTTAGTTTGAATGCAGATGTACCCAGTGTTGTTGTGAGGTTTGGGAGTGATGGCGGGTTTGGGGCTGACTTCCGGTTCAAGGTGATCATGTCATTCGTTTAATTGACTTTTCGTTGGAGTTTGGAGGGAAGGCAGTTTAGTTTCCGGAGCAAAGAATAGATGGCTTATTTATACAGGTATAGTTGTGACCATGTGGTGAGTCTTGTCTGCCAGTGATTGCCCGCGGCTACATGAAGGTGGGTGGAGCGAACGGCCGGGGGAGAGGATGGATCAACGGATGATCACATCCATTTTAAACGCACGCACTACCGCTGACGTACAAACCACGAACGAAGAAATGGTCCCATTACACGTAACCGCGGCTACGGCCACAGCGAGTCAAACATAAACAGCCAGTCCTCCCAGTGGTGTTCATATTTCCCCACCAGCCAACTCCGCCCATCCCCATCGCCACCAATCCTCCACGGCCGTGTATACAGCCCCTCCGCCTTGAGATGCCTCTTCCCTGCCACCGTCATGCTAAACGAGCTCGGGCTCACCCCAAAGAAGTACTCGCACTCCAACAGCACCACAAAATCCACCAGGCCCTGCTGGTCCCAGGTCATCGCCTCCAGCGCCGCAAGATCATCTGGATGGCTCTTCAGCAACTCATGCTTGGTCACAACCGCCATATCATACTTCTCGCGTGCCGCTTTTGTCAGCTTCGCAGCCTCAGTCTGGTTCCCGGTCGCGAGATACGCCGCCTTGAACCCCATCGCCCCGGCCCTCTCAAGGTACGCGCCGCTCTGCTCATCAAACTTGGGCCACCTGCTCAACGCATCATTCTCCGTCCGGAGATGAAACCCCGCAAACTTCCTCGACTCCCCGTTCCGCACGGCATACTCGCGCATGTACCCCGCCGCCCGCTGCGCCAACCCCAAAATATCAGGATGAAATCTCAACAACCCCCCATAACTCGCCGCAAACTCCGGCCCGTCCCGAAACACAGGCCAGTCCCACTGCACTCCCCACGTAAACCTGATAATGCGCGGATGCTCGACCGACGGCGGCGGCAAGCTAAAGTCCAGCGCGCTCTGCTCAATGTGCTTCCGAAACGCCTTGTCGAACACACCCGTGTGCTTATTGAGCTCGCGCTGGTCGCACCCCCCACGCAGCCCAAAGTTGCGCGGCGTGATCATCTCGGCCTTGAACGGGTCTGGAGCGTGCGGGATGTCGGCGGTGGTGTTGTACAGCGTGAACTGCGGGCATGCGGCGCGCAGGCTGCGGCGGAAGTGCGCCTCGTCGAAAAAGTAGGAGAAGTCGCGCTGGCCGAGCATGAGGTTGGACAGGTCCTTTTCGGAGCGGGTGCTGATGCGCGGGACGACGAGGCCTGAGGCGCCGGCCTCGATGGCGTAGCGGATGCAGGTGAGGATGTAGTTGCGGATGTTGCCGATGCCGCCTGAGTTGTTGTCGCAGACGAAGACGACGCCGGGGGTCCAGGAGGTGCTCTCGGAGCAGACGCGGGCGAGCGGCCAGGGGATGAAGGGGGAGTCGGCTTTGGAGAGGTCGACGGGGGGAGGTGCTGGGGGATTGAGATGGGTCACGGTAGTGTGTTGTGAGATGGTGTCCTGGCCGGACAGGCACATCTTGGGGAGCCGGCATAGCCAGATGGTTGCCAGGCTGATCAGGCAGATGGTGATCAGGACACCGCGGGGGCGAGCCAGGGGCCCAGAGGCGCCGGGGAGGCGAGGCCCCATGTTGACGAAGGCGCCTCGTTCTTTGCTTCAGTGGTGGTGTAGGGCGTGACTGCAGTCAAGTTGAGCGTCAAATGGGTGACATCCGCTGGCGGTAGACATGAGACGCGAAGGTTAGTTGCCGCGTGGCCTCGGCGACCGGCGGATTATGGCCCTTTTTGCCGGCGGAAGCAGGCTTCCGAGTTGGCAGTTGGCACTTGATCCCGGCCCTTGGCCCCCAATTGGGGGCTGCTTCATCGTCATCAATGGGCCTTAGCCTCCATAATTACTGTTGGTAAGCGCGTTAATCAGGAGCAGTGGCGGTTGGAGGTTGAGTCTGTTATCCGGCGCGAGGAGGATGTCTGGTCGGGGGTGAGTGTTGGTGTTGTGGTGATGTGGCGAGGAGCTGGTGAGTGGATGTCCGGGATAGGGATGGGGTTAGGGTCGATATTGAGCACTGATAAGACTGCCACACCCCGCAGTGCGGGGTGATAACAGAGCCCCACTAAAAAGTTTCCGAGTCCACAAATCTCGACGCCAAATTTTGACCCCATCAAGCAACAAGCGACCAACCGACCGAGCGACCACGAACCGAACCGCGAAACACCAAGTTACTCGATCGCAACACCACAATGGCCAAGCGCACCGCGGAAGAAGAGAACGCCGCCGGCCCGCTCAAGGCCGGCGAGCGCCCCGACGCCATGGACGTCGACGAGAAGCCCAACGAGATGGGCGACTTTGAGGACGAGTTCGAGGACGAGTTCGAGAGCGAGGACGAGATCATCGAGGCCGGTGTTGACGGCAGGCCAGACGCCGAGCGGGAGGCCGAGGAGGCCATGGAAGTTGACCCCGCCGCCCCGGGCACCTTCATCGTTGGCAGGACGAAGCTCGAGCCCGGCCAGACCCTCTCTCCCGACCCCACCACATACCGCATGCTGCACAATCTGAGCACTCCCTGGCCGTGCCTCTCCTTCGACATCATCCGCGACAACTTGGGCGACAACCGCAGCGTTTACCCGGCGACCATGTACACCGTGTCCGGGACACAGGCCGAGAGTGCCAAGGCCGGCGACAACTCTCTCCTGGTGATGAAGTTCAGCGGCCTCAGCAAGATGCAGGGTGGCGATGACGACGAGTCGAGCGACGAAGAAGACGAGGACGAGGACGCCGAGCCCATCCTTGAGCACAAGAGCATCCCTCTCAACACCACCACCAACCGGATACGAGCCCACCACACCCCTTCGCAGGACCCCTCGAGACCCCCGACCACCCTCACCGCGACCATGACCGAGTCCACCAACGTTTTCATCCACGACATCACACCCCACCTCGCCTCCTTCGACAACCCTGGCACCATCATCACGCCCCAACAAAACAAGCCCCTCTGCACCATCCGTGCCCACAAGTCGGAGGGTTATGCGGTCGACTGGTCGCCGCTGCACACGGCCGGCAAGCTGTTGACGGGCGACAACGACGGCCTAATATACGTCACAACGCGGACCGACGGTGGTGGATTCGTGACCGACAACCGCCCGTTCCAGGGCCACACATCCAGCGTGGAAGAGATCCAGTGGAGCCCGTCCGAGGCGTCCGTCTTCGCCTCGGCCTCGAGCGATGGCACCATCCGCGTGTGGGACGTGCGCAGCAAGGCCCGGAAGCCCGCGCTCTCTATGCAGGTCAGCAACGTCGACGTGAACGTCATGTCGTGGTCGAGGCAGACCACACATCTGCTTGCGTCTGGTGATGATGCAGGCGTGTGGGGCGTCTGGGACCTACGGCAGTGGAAGCCGAGCGCGGCTGGAAATGCGGCGTCTGCTCTTCAGAGGCCGAGCCCGATTGCGAGCTTCAACTTCCACAAGGAGCAGATTACGAGCGTGGAGTGGCACCCGACGGACGACAGCATTGTGGCGGTGTCAGCGGGCGACAACACGGTGACGCTGTGGGATCTGGCTGTCGAGCTGGACGATGAGGAGAGCAAGGACACCGCGGGCGTTCAGGACGTTCCGCCGCAGCTGCTGTTCGTTCACTACCAGAGCATGGCCAAGGAGGTGCACTGGCACCCTCAGATACCAGGGACTCTGGTGGCGACGGGCGAGAACTTCAGCGTGTTTAGGACAATCAGTGTATAGAGAAGGGACGGTTGGACAGGTGTCGAATACAGGTGTCAAGGCACACATGATGAGTCACACTCGAAGTCTTGTGGTCAAATGGTAATATTTGGATGTCAATCACAGCTCAACGGTACGACGCATATCCCATGAACATGTTCAATTGCCCTGCATTACCTCCTTTTCCTCCTCCCCACTGTTCCTCCTCTTCCCCTCCTCTTCCTCATCCCTTCATTCCATTACGTCTCCTCCTTCAACTCGCATTCCCAATCCCAACAACAGCCCAAACTTTCCAACACTCCAAAAGGTAACGGAAATTCCAGTCCCTCAAACGCACATCGCTCAAAACCCAAAAGACAACCAAATACAAACCCGTTGCAAACGTTAACTTCCACGCTTCTCCTCCTTATCAACGATCAAACCGCGACTGCAAAACTCACTGATCTACAACATTACAACCCAACTCGACAACCGCAGAACCAATCCACAAGAACACGATAACCAACCCCATCAATCCAAAACTCTCGAACCAACAGAACAAGCCGAACCGACGAAACCGAACCGAACAACTCGAAAAGAGTAGAAACGCTATCGAGGTAGTGCTAAAACCGACGCATCGACGGACGAACGCGCAACCGAATCTTGGCCTCGGAGCTTGTTAAGGACGACGGGCTTTGACCTTAAAACGGACGGAACGGATCTTGAACGGAACGGATCTTGAACGGGACGGATCTTGAACGGGACGGATCTTGAAACGGGACAGATCTTAAACGGAACGGGACGGGCCCGGAGGGCGCGCGGCACGCCGCTTGTTGAATAACGGTGGCCGGCGATCTTGAGTGGTGGTGATGACCTTCATGGAATGCGGTGGAACTTGGAACTTGGAACGGAGAACTTGGGATTCGGTGCTTGAAAACGCGGTGCTTTGGAACGGCAGAACTTGGAAACGGAGAACTTGAACGCGATGATGCTTGGGTCATGGGATGACGCTGGGGAGCGGAGGCTGTGGATCAGGATCTTTTCTGGGATGGTTTGGGGGGCGTCAAATAGAGGAGGTGGGTAGGGCGCGTACCTTGTGCTTGGGTGTGGTAGGTGGTGTGCTGTGTGCTGGCGTAAAGGGGGGGAAGCCATCGGTGGCAGTGTGTTCGTGGGGGGTGGGTTAGGAAACCCGGCGGGCGGAAGGGGTGGGCC
>FTEL01009841.1_pt1 | contig 13583 bp, 17 predicted proteins | sample 1658911 | NCBI WGS metagenome assembly FTEL01 (sample SAMEA3914869, study PRJEB12502) | metagenome | biome: forest; material: soil | place: USA | collected 2012-03-12 | depth 0.1 m
ATTTCCATTTCCATTTCCATTTCCATTTCCATTTCCATTTCCATTTCCATTTCCATTTCCATTTCCATTTCCATTTCCATTAACGCTTCTATTTCCCTTGACTGTTCCTTTTCCTTTTCCTTTTCGAGATAGGGGAAGAGTGAAGGGGCCGAGTAATGTCGAGCAGCACACCGCATGCAGGCAGGGGATCCGCGAGAGAGGGCAGAGAGTAACTGGATGCGATGACTTTCTTTCTTGCTACCTTTTTACTGGTCATGACAATGATGATGCAATATGATGATGACCTGACCGTCCTACTCTCCCACCCACCAAAACCCTAAGCCAGCAAGCAGGCCGACAGATAACCATACTCCGAAGCAAGAAACAAGTACAAAAAAGGCGAGACAGCAGAGAGAGAGAGAGAGCAGCTCTGAACCCACCACGGCAACTGTCCGGCAGTTATCCCTGCGCTGTCCCGCCCACAAAACAACCCCGAGCGTCCACCTCCTCACTTGGAGAGCTTGACCCTCTTCCACGCCTTTCTCAGGTGCGTGGCCCGCACCTCGTCATCATCCCTGGGTCGCAGTATAGCAGGATAGGACTGTCAGGCTGTGGGTCGGCTGCCCTCGTGGTCGTTGTGCTGGGCGGGGGCCATCGCAGTCCAAGGGCCCGGACAACTCGTCGGTGAACTGGACCCGGATGAAGAAATCTCCGATGGGCTTGCAATGGCGTACGATCTGAATCGGTTGGCGGTTTCCATGCTTGGTGTGTTGAAGTTGGTGCGATAGTCACCTTGTAGACCGAGGCGGTGTAGTCTGGGATGTGAGGCACGGCCGGACAGCATGGTGTGGTGTGTCGTCTCGGAAGAGGTCCATCAGCCCCTGCCCAGCCTCCCGTTGGATCCATCAAGTTACCAAACTGATACTGCAGGTGGACGCATCCAGCCATGATCGGAATCTCGGGCAATCTTAGGGTGTACCGAGGCCAAAGTCTTCGGTACATCTGGTGTACATCCTCCTTACCCCTTGATATCCTCCACCACCACGATGTCGACGCCGACATCCAACCAGGCTGAACAAGATCCTTCCCCAACCAATCTTCCGGGCCGATATCAGGCTCCCCAACCGCCAGTTCGAGCTGGACACGCGGCCGGAACCTGTGGCAGCCCCCTACCCAGCCCACGCAGCCGCTTGCATCTAGATACTCGGCCCCGTACCGCATCGCCCAATGACCTTCCCGGACCAGGCCCGTTGGGCATCCTCCCAGGCGAAGCCCCCCGTCAAGTCAGGCCACAGGAATCACACCGGGCGGCCCGAAAGCTGAGTGGCGTCGTGTCCCGACAATAATATGCAAAGACTCACCGATAACGCACGTCAATATCGCGGGCTTCAACCACACCCCCGTGCGTGGTGAGCATCCGCTGTGTCTGCCGATTTCGGGACGAGGGATGGCCGCCTCCCATGACAAAGTTCCTGCAGATACGATGTCGGTCGGCCCGGGCTGCACGCTGCCCTCGCCTCGGGGGGGCTTCAACCCGGTCGAGAGCGCGCGGCCCTAGGGATCGCGTAATTAACTGGCCCTCCTCACTCACTTGACCGGGCGAGCCGGTTGGGGGCCGCACACCGGGTTCTGTCACTGTCAACGGTCTTGGCTGCAGGCATCCATCCCGTCCGCCCCAACCACGAGGGAAGGTGGTAGGTGGGTAGGTTGGGAAAGGCCTGGGTCGGGTGGGTGGGAGCTGCGTGAGTAACCGCCGTTGGGGGCGCGGGAGGATCAGCTGGAGATTGACACCCTGCCAGTGAACCGTCGCGGCATGGGTTCGGAGCCGAGAGGTTGACGTCTCGTCGGCTCGCTGAGGTGCCCAATAGGACGGCAGATCGGGCATGCCATGGTGAGTTCGCCTTCCACATCCGACGAAGGGGCGGGAGAACCAGATCGCCAGTTTTGACAGCGCCGCTGGCGGCTGCCGTTCTCTCTCGCTTGCATCTCGATACCGGGTTTGGGTGATATTGAAGGCCCCTCTTTCAGCCTCATGGTCTGGCCTGGTTGGTTTGGCAAATCCGTGGCAGAAGCTTGAGGCCGAGAGGGGGGAGGGTGTGGGCTCGCATCTTAGCCAAGGTGTTACATCGCCACGCGGGAGCGCTGCCAGCGACGCAGGGGACATTACCCTGATTAACCGCCACTATCAGCATGGTGGCCTCGTTTGTGGCCATGCAGCTGGGAATCCAATCCAATCAACGTCCGTCGACCAACGTTGGTTGGATATCGCCCCGATCGCCTGCGTCGTGAGGTGATGGGTATGAGGGATCCAGAGGGATCCATGATGCCAGAAGACTCACCAACCCGCCCGTACGCATGTTCACGGCAAGACCGAACGAGATACGATAACGTGATGGCAATTACTGGATGTGACCCGCAACGCCGGCGGCATGATTGTGACGGGATGCTCGCAAGAATCACTCGATCGAGAAGCCCAGCCTGACCAAGCCCCAGCCCCCCCCCCTATACCTCTCCCCCGAAATCAGGCACTGAGATTAAATAATTGAAGAAAGGGCATCATGTGTCATCATCCACGTGCTGAAGCGCCCCCATTACCCGCAGCACACCGTCGCCTCCTTGGCCGCGCTGGTCTGCAATGAGCTGAGAAGGAGTCAGCACCAAGCCGCACAACAAGACGAGCTTAAGAAACTCACCCTCCAAGCGGCTCCCAGTGGAAGAGGAAGGCACCGAGAAATGCGCCGATAAAAATGCTGATAATCAGGTATCCGTTGTAGTACATGGCAAGGCTGTGGTTGTGATGTCAGTCTCTTGACTCGAAGAGAGGTCAGGGATGAGCAAGACTCACAGCATGACGAAGTAAGCCACAGCGAACTGGGTCATATGCAGCAGCGCGCGGATGGCCTGCTCCACCACGGTCGGGCGGTAGCCTTGGGAGGCGACGACGCAAGCAGAGGCCACAGGTGAGTCGTCTGACATGCCCTTGGGCGGGGGCATGGCGGCCTGGGACTTGATGTGCTTGTTGATTAGGAAGCGGTCGTACTCCTTGACGCCGCGGCGGAGCATCTCGAGCGAGATGACGAGCAGGACCACGCCGATGCAGGAGCCGGCGAAGACGGCGGTCGAGGTGATTTTCCAGGACGAGGCGAGGAAGCACGAATCGATGGTGTTCCAGTTCCAGAGCATCTGCAGACGTTGTGAGCATCGTGCGGCAGTCTGGAACGGTGGGTGTGATAACTCACGGAAATCTTGCAGCCGCTTCCGCCCATGCCACCCATGCCACCACCGCCCGTGGCGGCAGCGGTGGCGGCGGATGTTGTCATGGTCATGGCCATGCCGTGGTCGGACATGGTGTTGAGCAGGTTGTGTTCCGAGGTGCTTGGTGTGATGTTTGTGTGCTTGTCAGCGGCCCGAGACAATATTTTTGAGATTCAAACGGAGGAAAGAAGGTCGGGTTGGGCTCGACAGAGGTCGTTGGGAGGGAATCCGCGAGTCTCTAGAGGCGCCGGGTCAAAGTCTTAAGTCGATAGCTTGGTTCCTGCCTGCCTTGGGCACCTACCTAAGGGTGGAGTGGTGCAAATGCAAGCAGGGCAGGAAGTTTTCCTTCATTCCCTCCCCCGGCAACCCGGTTTGCAGCACACAAAGAGCTGCGCAGGCTCGTACCGGGCAGCGCTGACGCCTGCCGTGCCATGCTCCTGCGGCGGCGTGTGCTGTGCTGGGGGCCCTTGGCACCACACACGCATCGGGAAAGTCGAGCTGCTGTTTTGGTCCCCGTTGCCGATCCGCAGAGGGAGCAGCGAGGGCTATTTTTTGAGCCAATTGCGTTCTTTTGAGCAGATTGTGGCGGCGCAGAGGCTCGGCCGGCACAGGCTGCGGCAAACCAAACCAGCTCAGTTGGGACTTGGTCCAGATCATGGATGCAGCAGCCTGTGAGTCCGGTTGGCCGCCGTCTCGTTCCACCAGGTGAAACATGGGACAAGGTCGGGATTGCGTGTGGCAGTCTCCGATGAGGCCCGGAGTCCGGGGAAACATGCTCACCACCGTGCGATGCTGAGGAGTCGGTCAGGCGAGAGCGGTGACAGTTCGATAATTCGAATTAACTTCTGTCCGTAAACCTCCACTTACAGCCCAATGGAAATAATTATCTCCCAACGACTCCACCTCGTGTGGTGCGCAGCTTGCATCTCGAAATTACAAATCTAGCTCAAAACCCGCTCAAAAGCACGCCGCCCCCCCTTGTTTGACCTGCAGAGGAGGTTCTGGGCAGTCAGCCCATTTCACCCTACACTAGAGCTCCCCGCGGCCAGAAAAGCGACAGGATCCAGCGCAACCCTCCCAGCCAAGAGTCGTGCCTCGGGACCTGGTTTGGCGCCGTGGCGGAGAAGGTACCCGTGTTCCGCCGGACCACGGCAGCGACCACGACATCGGCCTTTTCAGAGAGGGTTGCCCGCCTCCGCGGCCGTGTCGGTACTCGGGACACAACCTTCTCATCAAAGCTCTCGGCGGCAGCGGCAACCTCAACCACCACCACGACGGCTGTGTCCTTCTCCGTCTTCACCTCCACCATCGCGGCGCAATCAGCAACAGCAGCAGCAGCAGCAGCAGGCGCCGGCGTCGTGACCTCGGCCTCCCTCCTGCAAAGTGCGAACCTCGCCCTCCCCTCCTCTTCCCCGACCATCCCGCCCGTCATGCTGCCCGCCGCCAGCGCCGCCCTCGCGAGCTTGGCCTTGGTCACGAGGACGAGGTCGCTGCCCTCGAGCCGGACGACGCTGTTGTGCCACGGCGTCGGGATGTGCAGCAGGTCGAGGGAGGTCATGAGCTCGCCGTCGGGGGAGAGGGCCTCGACGGCACGGACGTAGGTGGGGTCGAAGAGCTGGATGCCGAATTTCGGGCCGGAGTTGTTGTGCCTGGGTGAAGGAGTTAGTGGTAAGCTGGGGATGGGTATGGGGGAGGAGTCAGGAAACTCACGCATGGATGGAGAGGCGCACGTGGTTGGGGAAGAGCATCTCGACGAGGTTGGAGTAGGCTTGGTTCCGCTGTTGTGGTGCGTGTTAGGGACTGCTGTGGGACAAGACAGAGGACGGGAGGGAGAGACATACCAGGATCATCTCAAAGGCAACCTTGGACGACAGCTTCTTCTGCTGCGACCGGCTCATGCCCCGGGTGTGCGGGTGGTGCTCCAGGTCCTCGAGCATGAAGCGCGAGAAGCCGCGGTACAGCGCCGTGATGCCCGCGTCCTTGGAGTCGATCCGCGCCCGCACCGCCGACTTGTGCGGCGCGCACCCGGCCATCAGCACCCGCCGGCACAGCTCGGCCTCCTCGGTCACCTGCGTGCGGACGTGGTGGTCGATGATGGGGATGCCGAGGCGAGCGGCGAGGCTCTCGAGGCCTTCGTCGAGGTGGACCGTGGCGAGTTGGAAGAGGTCGACGAGCGACTTGAAGCCGATGCGGTCCGTATTGCCCCTGCGCGAGCCGATGGCGTGGTTCATGGCCTTGAGCTTCTCGCCGTACCCGTCCACGTCGGTGTCGTCGACGCCGATGCAGTCGCTAAAGACATGGCCGTCACTGATAACCCACAGCTTTGCGCCCGGCGCGTACACGTGCTCGATGGCCTCGACGAACCCGTGGAGGCGCTGGAGGGCGAGCTCCTCGCCCTGGTCGGGGTCGGAGCCGGTCACCTTGTCGAGGTTGGACGACTTGCAAGGGAAGGCGGGCAGGCAGAACTCGATCTGGGCGTTCTGGGCGGTGAAGTGACGGACGCGTTCGGTAAAGTATGCCCGCCCCTGAGCAGCCCATTTGTCGTCCTTGCCCTGATACCGGAGATAGCTGTCGAAGAGGTCGACGATGCTCTGGGTGACCGCCTCGACATCTGTCCCTTCCGCAGACGGGGTGGCTGTGCAGCACAGATCGGCTTGGTCGAGGATGAGTTGCACAAAGAAGTCCTCGAAGGCCGCCTGTCCGAGACGCGGCAACTGGCTGTTGATAAGGACGGCGGTCTTGTTGTGTTGGGAAGCGCGCGAGTTCTGGTAGATCTTGACGTCTGCGGTCTCGAGGGGATGGGCGTTGGAGGTGACTAAGCTCCAGTTGTCATGGAGCCACTTCTGGCGCGAGCCGGTGCAGTGGACGAGCTCGCCCTCTTCGTCGCAGAGGAAGGAGCCCTCGAAGCGGTGGTAGAAGGATTGCCCTTCGTTGGAGAACTCCATGGCGAAGTGGGAGGGTTGTGTCTGGGAGAAAAGAATGAAAGATAGAATAAAACAAGAGGGAAACTCTGGTGAGGCAGTGAGGATCAGAGGAGATTCGATGGGACCAGTGAGTGGTATATAATGATTAAGGAGGAAGTAAATATTGTGCAGAGGCTGTGATGAATCCGAGTAAAGGTGACGATGTTGGCCGGAGAGGCCTCGGTAGTTATCTGTTTCTCCCCAGGTAACTTTGGTCAGGGAGGGCATCACGACATGTGCCTCACAACCAGCCCCCCTCGATAACCCGTTTTGGGAGTGTCTGGGCGAAGGAATCGGGCATGGACGGGGGCTGTTCGGAGCGTGAGGCCACCCACACCCACACCTGGCAGGAAAGAAGAGCCGGCACCGCACCGCAGCAGCAGCTCAGTCTCGCGCCTGCGGCTCGCAACCTGTGGCATGGGGGCTGGCGAACAGCGGCCGGCGCTTGTAGGTGTCCTGCCGCGCTGCGAAGGCCGCCACACCGGCAGCGGCAGGCAGATCCGAGTTGGGCTTGGGCAGTGCAATGGGGTGCAGTGCAGCGCGGTGCAAAATGTGTACAAAGGACGAGAAAGTGACCAGGAGCGCTGCGGACTGCCATGCGGCCCGTCTTCGGAATGCCGGTTGATAGAACGACGTGCGAGCTGCCGTCTGACACCCAACGGGGCATAAATTAAGGTTCCAAGGGTGGCTGGCGGCGGGCTGCGGGTTGGCCACCTCCCCAGCACGGCAAACAGGGTGTGTGTGTGTGTTTGGGGTTGGGGGTCGAGGAGGATCACTCACCCCCCCGGGACCCCTGTTGCATCACCTCTATTCTTGGAGTGGAGCCCTGGTATGCACACCAGGGTCCAGCAGGCTCAGGGATTTACTTCCCGCTGTTGCCCTTCGCCGCCTTGGCGAACAGCGCTTGGTGTGGCCGCCGCAACCTGGATTCGGTGTTTGCAGGGTGGCTGTGGGTCAAACTGACCCAACACCAAACTTGTCGTCAGTGACACCACCTCAGCTTTGCCCATTGGCTGTGTCCCGGGGACCTGGGTACCTAACTTGTCCATGCCCGCCATGTATCCGTACACAGACACACGCATCGATGGCTGCCGCATGGCGCAATCCAGCGTGCTGATTGCGGCTATTTCGCGGCCTCGCACATCCATGATCCAACTGTCTGGCAAATCATAACAACTCAGATCCATCCCATCCACTTACACGCAACCTGGACAGCCCCCTTCGCGCATTCAAGCCTGCACACACCAGCCAAGAAACCATAGACTCGGGATAGCCCACCGGCTGACGGCGCCGAGCCTTCCCTGGGGAAGAGTTGGGGTCGGATACGAAGGTGACACGGGGCCCGGGCACACCGACCACCGACCCCGTGGAGCAGGGATCTGCGAGGGATGCGTTGTCCTGCCCCACGTGGCTGGAAAGTTGATTCAGATGGATGAAGTGGAGGGCACTGAGTGACCGGGATATCCGTCCTCCAGAGGAGTTGTTCGCAGCATGACGTGGACAGGTGGTTCACGCGATCGAGAGATGCAGTCAACATGATTAAATTATTCCGCCCCAGTTCCCTCTACGCCATCCCATCTATCTCAGCCCTCAAGTTGCGCATGATGCTTCTAATTATTCTATAGATAGCTTGGCCATCTCCACTCCAGAGCCCAACTCTCGTATCACGAATCCTTCCGCCGAGGCGAAAACACCAGCCTCAAGGCGCGGGGATATAACGGCCCAGCCTATTCACAAGCCAGGTTAGCACAAGCCCACCCAAAAGATCGAGGCAAACCAAACCAGCATCCAACTAGCGGGGCAACTCACCGGTGTCTTCCTGTCAACCCACGTCGGGTCCAAGCCCCAGCTGAACTCCCCTACCAGCGCCGCCAGCGTGACCCTCATCTGTATCAGCGCAAACTTCTCCCCCAGGCACGCGCGGCGGCCCCCATGGAAGCTGATGAACTCGGCCCTGGCCCGCCTCGCGCGGTACTGCTTCTGGATGGCCTGGGTCGATTCGCCCCACCGGCTCGGGTCGAACGCGTCTGCTGTGGGACCCCAAGCCCCCGGGTCCCGGTTGGTCGACGAGCAGTTGTACCCGATGTAAGTCCCCTTGGGTATCACGATGTCACCGCCGCCGAGGAACACGTCCTCGCTTGCTTGGCGGTTGACCAGCTGGCCGATGGGCGGGAAGAGACGCAGGCTCTCGTAGATGACTGAGGTGAGGTACGGGAGGTCCGAGAGGGTTTCTGCGTCGGGGTTAGTGGGGTCGACGCCTCTGGTTTGCACTTCGGTATGGAGCTTGGCTTGGATGTGCTGTCAGGTTGGGTTGTCAGCCGCTTTTCTGGTTGGGTCGTATTTTTGGTGCTGCTCACTGGGTGCTTCGCCAACAGATAGAGCGTCGAGATCATGCACAGCTGGGGGTTCTCCTGGCCCGCCACGAACGCGACTGTGAGGTTATCCCTGAGCTGCTTCTCTGTCCACGCGCCCGAGTCCCTCGCATTGAGCATCCTGCGCCCCAGCCCGTCGGCGGAAGGCCCCAGCCCCGGCATGTGCTTCTGGCTCGCCTCCACAGCACGCCGCAGCTCATCCTTGAACCGGTTGACCACCTGGCGGGCCCGCGTGCGGCTCGGGAACGGGAAGCGGTCCAGGACGGGGAAGTTCATGAAGATGGGCTTGAAAATCTCCCGCTTGACCGCGCTCTGGAGCACGTTAATGGGGGCCGTGGCCGAGGTTAGGGCCTGTGTTGCACCACCACGTCAGCCGCCGTCCGCACTGCCATTTCCCCAAGACTGGAGGGGTGAAATTCGTCTCACTTACGCCAAGCTCCGTCTGCAGTAGCACCTCGGAGCAGTTGGCGACCGAGTAGCGCTGCAGAAGATCCTGCACGGCAACGCCGCCGCCAGCGCCCGCCCGCAGCTGCGCGTCCTTGAAGAGAGCACACAGCCGGGCGGCATTGCCCGCGATCTTGTCCGCCTCGAAGCTCCGCTGCAGCCCGGGCTTGACAACCGACTGGTAGCTCCTCCACATGGCCCCGTGGCTGGAGATGATATTGTCGCCCAGGAACTCGGCGAGGACGCTGTGCGGGATCTTTTTCTGGTTGCCGCTCTTCTGGTAGACGTCCTCGTTCTTGAAAATCTCAGCCAGATACGCGGGCTTGTGCACGAGGATGTTCCACTGCGCTCCGAAGAACAGCTTCACGACGCCGTGGGTCCGGAGGGGCTGCTCGATGTAGGCGCGGAAGATGTCGGACTGGTCGACGTCCTTGAAGAAGGGTATGAGGGCCACCCAAAAGGGGACGGCGGGGATGTTGGCGGGGTACTTGGGAGGGAGTAAGAAGATGTAATAGAATAGGAAGAGGAGCACGGCTCCGATGAGGAGGAGCTCGGCGATGAAGACAAGCATGGCGTTGGGTTGGCTGGTTGTTCGCTTCCGGTACGGATGGTAGAACTCGATAGCGGTGGCAGCATGTGGTGACCGGAATTGCGAGTCTGATTTTATGCTGAGACGGGCTCCGAGTCTGTGAGGCCGCTTGCGTGAAACTTGGCGATGGCTCAGTTGCATTTGCTCCCACGCGGGCTGGCAAACGCTGTGGTCGGCGTGTGGTCAAGCAGGCTCGTTTAGGTTCAGGGGGGGTGCAGCTAAGCTGGCGACTGGTGCCCATCCGATCTCTCTCGAAATAGAGAGGCCAGCAGGGTGGCTCAGGCCCAGGTCCCAGGGGCGCGGGTGTGCCAAGGCGCAAGCATGGCAAGCCTGGCGGCGGCCGGCAGCAGGGCGGCTCACTGGCGCTTCCAGGGGCCCTCCCGGTCTCTTCCAGAAGAACCAACCCGCCCCCAGGCAGGCAGACGGCGCCGGATGTGGGCGAATCCTGCTGTGCCGCCCACGTCGATGGTTGACGGGCGCCGCGCGAGGCCAGCTGCGGCTACCCTGCTCATTCCTGCGCTCGCGACCGGGTTATTGGCCGCTCAGGATCTGAGTGTTGGACACCGCCTCACAACAAACGCTGCTCGCCCGCCTGCACGACGCCCCAGGCTTGTTGGGGGGCAGAGGGACTGCGTGTCTCATCTCATCAACCCGCCATTCCCGTGTTCTGTGGCGAGCATGTCTTAGCTGGCCATCCATCCACAGCAGGCGGATATAATATACGGGCACCTTCCTGTCCACATTTCGCTACCTAAGTTGCCTGCCACATCCCAGTTCCCAGAATCTTACAGCCATGTCCCTATCCGCGGCACACCCTACGCGCACCCCGCCCGTAACCCGAGTCCCGGTCCCGCGCCGCGATCAGGACATTGCAGCGGCAAGAATGCTACCTGACACCCACTCTCGGGCGGCCGAGGATCGCACACAGCGACCAGGATCGCCCACTTACACACCTTACACACCACCTACCACCACCATGACCGACTCAGGCCGCGCCCCTTTGATCGCCCACGCAGAGCCCCCAGCGCAAACATATCCCCCCGACCTCGTCCCGCTCCTGCACCAGCCTCACGACCGCTACCAGCTCGAGCCCACTTCACCACCACCAAGATCCCCCAAACAACCACCACCACCACAACCCCCCGCCAACATGCCTCCCTCCCCTGCAGTGGCACCACCCGCGCAACCACCTTCAGGGACGAAAGACCCAGAGAAGGCCCCCGACCCCGCGGACGCCGCCAAGGCTCCGTACTCCGCCTTCTCGCCCTGGCGGCGCCGCTTCATCCTCACCGTCATCACCGTCGCGGGCTTCTTTGGCCCGCTCGCTGGCGGCATCTACCTCCCCGCGCTGCCGGTGTTGGAGCGGGAGTTTAATGCCAGCGCGACGGCGATTAATTTGACGGTGTCGGTGTTTATGTTGACTTTTGCTTTTGGGGTGAGTCCCCCGTTGAGTTGATCTCGAGGTGTTTTTGGCTGACGGATTGTGGTGGTAGCCGTTGTTCTGGTCGAGTTTTGCCGACTGGAAGGGCCGCCGGCCGTTGTACCTGTATTCCATCGCCATTTACGTTGGGTCCAATATCCTCATGGCCGCCGTGCCCGCCAATTACGGTGCATTGGTCTTTCTGCGGATCGTGCAGGCCTTTGGGAGCTCGGCCGTGGTGTCCATGGGGGCGGGGACTGTTGCTGATGTGCGCTCCCAACGCCTCCCTCTCGCGGGTTTGGTCCTGCCGATGCTGACTTGAGATGATTTCAGACCACCGAGCCAAAGCGGCGGGCATTTGCCATGTCCATCTTCCTCGCCGGTCCCCAGTGCGGGCCTGTCCTCGGCCCCGTGCTGGGCGGCGCCCTCGCTGAGGGTGACTGGAGGTGGATTTTCGGGTTCCTTGGTATGGCAAGCCCCGACCGTCCTGCTTTCTAACACAACTAACGCCATGCGTCGCTCCTACAGCCATCTCAGGCTTCGCACTCTGGCTCCTCATCCTCCTTGCCCTCCCCGAGACTCTCCGCGCTCGCGTCGGCAGCGGCAGGCTGTACCAACAGCGCAGCCCCTTCCTCTGGCCCCCGACCTTCTCCTCTCCCCTCGCGCCCTCTTGGGAACGCGGCCCCAAGCCCCCCGTGCCGACTCTCAAGGGCTACTGGCGTCTGTTCTGCTACCCGCCCATCGGCATCGTTACCTTCAACACGGCCATGCTGTACTCGACATACTTTGCCATTGCCGTGCAGCTTCCCACCGAGCTGGCGGTCCGGTATCAGTGGCCGTCTGCCGCTGTCGGTGCTGGCTTTCTGGCTGTGGGCATTGCCATGATTGTTGGCTCCATGTGCGGCGGGCGGTTTTCCGACTGGCGCCGTGCTCGCGCGGTTAAGGAGGCTCCGGACGGGAAGGTTGATCCTGAGTTCAGGCTGGTGGATCAGATCTGGGGCGTGCTGGTGTGCGTGGCTGGGTGTGTCATGTACGGCTGGCTGATCGATGTCACGGCGCACCCCGCGGCAGTCCTCGTCGCTACCTTTTTCAGTAAGTGCCTCTTCTTCCACAGCCGTTGTGTCCTCTTTTGTTTGGGGAGTGCTAACACGTGCGCCGCGCAGCTGGCTTCGGCATGAACTGGGTCTTTGTCAGCACCACCGCGTTTCTCACCGAGTGTGTCGCCCAGCAAGCCGCCGGTGCCTTTGCCCTCGGGAACATGCTACGCAACCCTGGTGCTGCCGTGGCTGCCGTCCTCGTCCCCACGCTCGTCTCCAAGATGGGGAGCGGGTGGTGCTTTACGGGGCTGGCCGCGCTCGATCTCGTCTTGGTTGGGTCTGCTGTTATCGGTGAGTTTGCTTGCTCCTTGTGAGGACCTCGCCTCGACTCTGGTTCACGGTAGCTAACTGTCTTCTCTAGTGCTCCGGTACAAATGCTCGGGATGGAGAGCCGCCAGGGCCGCCAAGATGAAGGCGATGAAGGCGGCTGGTGGGCCGCCGAAGTGAGACTGTATCATGGTGTCTAGAGGCTAGGATCGTAGTTTTGGGGTGGGTTACTTGATAATACGTCAAAAGATTTTAATCACAAGGCAACTTTGGTTAACTATGCGTTCATTCTGAGTGTGTGGTAACCGCTGGTACTGCCGGAGCTTTCGAGAGCCTGGACTGTGTTCTGTTGAGCGACTTGACGACTCGATGAATTCCCAAGCCAAGGGCTTGCATGTTGAAACTCAAGTCTCGTCGACCACTGCCTACATGCTGTTCCCCTGAAATAACCGGCCGAGATCAGTGACTGGCCCGAGGATAAGCCCAAGAAGGAGCCCGAGGTTAATCCCAAGGACGACTGCGGTGACAGCCCCAAGGACTTGCCCAAAGACGACGCCGAGGGACAAGTAAGGGCACGGCGGGGGTCAATCCCGGGCGGCACCCGGGACCTAGGAAATCCCCCCTTGTACTTCTGATGGCAGAGATCCGACGCCTCCCGCCTTTGCACACAGCCAGCCTAAGCGTCTTGCTGATCACTTCGTCAGACAGGGGGTTATTCGCAACTGGAGGTCTCTTGAAACAGCCAAGGCAACGACAAGCAGTGATGAACAGTGACTGGAGCTAACATTGGTAACCAATCGGGCCATGGTAGCACCATCGGAGATTTCCATCGGCAGTCAACAATGGGTCGATCCGTTCAACTAACGTATTTGATAAGCGAGTCGTGGGTATAAGCGGGCCGTGGCCTCTCCACTACTCTACCAACAATATCCTCAATTACAAAACAACAACACTAGGAACCAACTATAATTACATCAGAAGCAGCTGAATCAGATGCTTCCCCAGCCTCCTGACAAGTACGGGCATTATGGCCAGGCTTGCCGCACACACTACAGCACCGAACCTTCGTACGACCCCCCCCTGCACTACTACCACCTGGCTGCGTTTCTTGCACTTCCTCCCCACCTACCGCCCCCTGGCCCAGTACCTCCTGTGCATCCTGTACAGCAAGTGACCCTCCAAGCTGTACACGTGTTC
>FTEL01003516.1_pt1 | contig 13580 bp, 18 predicted proteins | sample 1658911 | NCBI WGS metagenome assembly FTEL01 (sample SAMEA3914869, study PRJEB12502) | metagenome | biome: forest; material: soil | place: USA | collected 2012-03-12 | depth 0.1 m
CCCTGTCCTACAATATCAGCCAACAATTTCCTGTTTGGGAGTGACGGGAGTAGTTCGGGAGCAACTTTGCTCCCGAGAGCTCCCGAGACAGCTGAAAGGGGGCAGAAAGAACTCGAATTTAACGGACATGACGGGTCGATCGACTTATAAATTGTTACGACGATCGGAATTCGCACGGCGCCCACGACAATGACACTATGCAAAGGTAACTCGGGTCAGTACTCTCGACGACGGCAGTAAAGAATCGGCTTCGGGGACACTAACATGATTCCAAAGGCGAACAGCAATACGACGCCAATCTTCCGCCGCCAAGGAACTTCCAACGACAGCAGGAAAGGCATTGGCAGCACCAGGATCACGACCTCGGTGAACATGTGAAACCCAATGTTCATCCACGTTACGGGTGATGGCCAGCACCACGCCCCGGGATGTGTCCAACCATCCCAAAAGGCAGCCACGGGCACGCAGGGGGCGAGGGCGGTTATGAGGGAGAAGCCGCTGCCCAAGACGACGAGGCCTATGGCAGCGTAGCAGACTCGGTGAAGGAAGATGGGGCTGAGGATGCGGAGGTACAAGACCAGAATGGAGAGCTTAACCGCCATTAGGGTGGCCGGGTAGAATATGTTGGCTGCGTACAGAGTCTAGTGCAGGCCAGGCGTGGTCAGCCAGTCTGTCAAACTGCCTTTGAGCATCGCTCATACATACTTTCATGCCTTCAATGGACGGGGAGGGATATCGCACAGTCCAAAAGTGCCTGCCAAGGGTACCCAAGCGGATCTCTATGAAGCAAATCAAGTTACTCGTCAGCATCCAGGCAGCTTCCACTCAATTGATTGGAGGGGGTCAATGAAATAAAACTCCTGAGAGGGAGAGGGGCAGTGAGCGAGTGAAAGAGGCAGGGGGAGAAGCGTACGATGAAGAGTACAAGCTGTGTTGCCAATCGAGAATACCAAGGCCAGCAATATCGCCCAGTCGGATGGCCCCAGCGTGTGAACGATGCGCATTCTCGTGTAGAAGCGCAAGCCAACAAAGATGGCCGCGACTGTCACCGTCGTGACCGTCGCGGCCACCAGCGAGCCGCCGTTCGTCTCATCCCACTGGTCCCAGGGCGATGCCATGATGCCGGAGGTCGACCTGCCTGCGCGGGTCGCCGCCGCCGCCGAAGCCCAAAGGGCCAGGAGCCAAACAAGATTGCTTCGAGATGCAGGACTTGCCCCCTTTCCACTGCTTCGCCGTTGTACAGCACGTGTTCCCCGTCAAGACTCGCGCCGACGACATGGACGGGTCAATTTATCGATCCCGGCAAAGGCGAAAAGTAAAATGCTTTTCAGACATTTGTCCCCGCTCCTCGATCCCCTGTTCCCCCTTCTTTCTGTTGGCTTAGCCTCGTCGTAGCTCGGAGCTAACGTTGACGTTAACGTTCTGGGGGCGCGCAGATCCGCGGCGGTCGGGCTGCCTGCCGCGGCCCTGGCTCGGCCGGTGAGAATTAGGCCGGTATTAAGATCCACAAAAGGCAATGAAGGGGGACAGCAAGCTTCGATTGGCCAAGATCCGTGGAACCTGGGTCCGTGTTCTTGGTTCAGAGCTTGCAGCACGCCGATGAAAGTTGGCACTGGACCAATGGCCCGGCCGAAACGAGCAATGTCAGACAGCAAACCAAGAGAGAGCATCAAGAGTGGCCAAGAAACTTTGCTGGACGAACCCACGTTCTAACTTTGAAGGGCTTGAGCGCCCCGACTTGGTAATTTCGCGGCTTGTTGACAAGGGTTCTGCTTCAGGACTAGTGACCTCAATGCGGTTTAACGCTGTGCTTATTCTGTCCAAGCTGGCTGCTCGCTTCTGTCGGGAGACGGCACGGGCTGCCAGGAACTCGGGGAGTCTGCACCAATAAAAGCTTTGGTGAGGTTGACGTTGCCGGGTTGTGCTATATGCAGGACTCCGAAAAGGCAGTTCGCCTGTTCCTTTCAAACCTAGATGTGCATATAAGTCAGCTGTATTCGTAATGTGCCTCAGGCCGTATGTGTTAAGACTCGGATGCGGCGGCAGTGTAAGTTGTGGACGGACTTGCACGACTGCAGTGAGAGGGCGCCGCGGGGAACAGCATTCTGCGGATGTTCAAACTTCACGCGCTCCGAAACGGCTCAGTTGCTGACCACCGGGGCCATCCTCTCCTTTTTCGCAGATCGACCAAGCGCTTCTCGTTTCGTGCTACGAACGGATTACTGACATAGTACAGCGCTGCTAGGTACACCTCCGAGCTCAATAATGATACCTCGCCTCGCCCTGCCTCTTCTGGAAGCGGTTGAGCAGCCAGTACTGCGCATTTGCAAGAATGGCCATCAGCAACGCCCCCGAAATCAAGGCCACGATAACACTCCAGCCCGTCCGGTACAGCGGAGCATCCGGTGCTTGGAAGATTTGGCTCCCGATGATGCCCGCAATGTTGGCGCTCATGACGAAGATGGCCATGGTTATGGACCGCTCAGCGGCGGACCTTGCGTTGAGCGCCATCCAAGCGCCGTTCACCGAGTCTATGGTCCAATATTAGCATGACATCGTTAACGAGATCAGAGACCCGAACTTACGCCAGTTTGCTTGGAACGCGATGGCTGTAGCCAGAACGCCAAACCTCAAGTTCCCGTTTGTCGATTCAACAAGAACGCGGTTTCCGATCTGATAGAGCTAAAGTCAGCCACTCCGTTCGAGGCTGGAAATCGGTGGCAACGATGAGATGTGGCGGGGAGAAGAACGCACCGTTAGTCCCCAGAGGATCAAGACTCCCAGGAGCACCATCGGGCCCCGGAGCTTTGTTTTATCGGCAACAAAGCCCCATAGGATATTGGTGAGGAGTAAGAACCAGGCACCGATCGACAGCATGGCATTGGACTTGAGCCGGTCAAACCCAAATGATATAACCATCAACGGCGCGTATGCGCCCATGGTGGATGCAGGCGCCATCCCCAAAATAGTCATGAGGAAGTGAGGAAGCAACCGCCAGTTCGTAAGCTGGATGGTTGAATTTGTTAGCGTCGTTTGCGTAGGAATCTAGACCATTTCAGGGGAACTAACAGTAGCCTTGACTTCACCCCAGGTAACGTTCTGACGGGGCTGTCCTTTAGTCGGGTCGTCGCGGAGCACTCGTTGCTGCAGAATCTGCGACTCGCGCTCGTTGAAGTATCGGAGGCCCAAGAGCGAAACGGGGTTTGCCGAGGACAAGGGGAAGAAGGCGATGAACAAGACGCCGACCAGGACTGTGAACATGCCCTCGATCTAGACCTGGAGTTAGAATAAGGTAACAAGGAAACAGAGAGGGCCAAGACGAGCAGGCTTACCAAGAAAATCCACTGCCACCCCCCAAGTCCGCAGATGCCTCTCATATGCAAGCTGACCCAAGGTTAATTTCGTTCATGAGAACGGCACATGGCTGAACAGGCACTCACATTCCATAGGCGACGAGACCCGTGCAAGCGGCGGCAAACATGTTGCCAAGGAAGTAGATGGCAAACCGCTTGGTTGTTTCCTCACGCTTGTACCAGCGAGTGATGGTAAAAAGCCCCGCGGGAATGAAGCCGGCCTCACAGAGCCCGAGCAGCAGGCGCGTGGCCAGATACGGACCGAGACCTTTTATGAATGCTTGGAAAGTAGCAACGAGACCCCTATGCGTTAAGACATGTGTGAGCTGCGTTCAGGTTATATCCTGGACTTAGAAGCTCACCATGCGATGATCTGTCCGCCGAGCCAGACGGTTGGTCCAACCCGGTAAAGCACAACATTGCTTGGAATCTGTGGGCCGGTTAGTCTCTGTTGGTGTCATCCAGCCAGAGTATGGACAGAGACTTGCCTCGAGAATCACGATACCAGCAGACAGCAGCTGCTGGCCGATGTTGAACTCGAACTGCGTGATGCCAACCTCTTGGAGAAAGAAATCCGTCAAGGCATTGCCACTATTGCCATGAGTCAGTCCGAGGCTCTAGAGGCCGTGTACTGCTCCTGGCAGTAGCACCGATAATGCGAACTTGAACGTACATGTTTCCTCTGTCAAGCTGCAAGGCGAAGAATGCAAGCATCAACAATGGCATGACAAGGAAGTCGATTCTGATCCAGTGGTTAGTGAAACCCCCTTTTCCAGGAACCAACGCCGACACTCTGGAGCAGCATACCTGCGGACGAGCGCCTTCTCCTCGGCTTCAGTCCATGTTATCTCCTGACCATCGTCATTGATCCCGCTGAGCTGGCTGTCGGACGAATTGACAACGGCCGTCTGGGAGAGGTTTTTCTCGAGGTTTTTCTCGTCTGCCATTGTTCCTGATTTCGACGGCAGCCACAAGAACAACTTTCCAAGTATCACTCGGTGGGGTGATTTGACTCGCAGGATGGACACACAGGGCGCAACACCAACATGTACATATAGACGCCCCATTCTTTACCTGGGCTCCAGTAGCGGGGGCTGGGCCCAGTTTGAGCCTTGGTTTTTTTTCTCCTCCAGGGTGCGTGATGGTTGCTAGCTTTGCAGCGTTGTGCATCCCTTGCCCTATCTGGGACCAATGACAGCCACACAGAGCCCTGCCGAGTTGCATGGCCGGGGACTCTTTCAGAGCGTTCTCCGTTCTTTGGAAAGGGTTGTGGGAATGACTACCGGGGACGGCAAGTCGTTAGTGTGTTTGATGCCATCAGCGTGGGCCGGCACGCCATCCGAACCGTGGGGTCGGGTGCAATCCTTATAAGCTCGGCCAACCACGGACTCCAAGTCGTTTGGTGTGATTCTAGCACCAATTGCGACATGCATAGATTTGGTCGATTCGGCTCAAGCGCGCCCAATTTGTATGTGTGCGCATCATGCTGCACGTGGAAAAGCCTGATGTGGTCCAACAACAAACCGAATCCGAGCTGGTGTCGACCACGTTGTCGCCGCAGCTGATAGCATCAACAAGTCTCGGGATGTGGGGGTCCTCGACGGCTCGCTCCGATAACCCGCTCCGGGCTTTCCGGGGGTCACCGGTCAAGACTTGTTGAGGCAATACAAAAGGCGCTAGGGGCCCAAACTTTGAGCATGCCATCGACTGCCTGCATGCCCTCATGAACAGCAGCGCTCTATGGACTTGGAGGAGTTGGGTATTAATACTGGGACAAGGAGACGAGGCTTTCCGGCACTCTTGTTCTTGCTCGAGATGCTGATTCCGGAGTGGAAGTTGGTTAGCCGTCGGACACATGACAGAAGAACCAAGCACGAACCCATATGATTAGGACCTACCTACTTCTCTATTGATTGCCTCGGAGGCTCAAATTCAAGATTTCGAACCAAATGTTTCCCCCGCTCAAGACCCCAATCAACAAACGTCTCCGCAATCCTAGCCTCCCGATCGGTATCCGTCGAAATCGCTACATCCAAATCGAGGACATCCCTGAGAAACCAACACCAACACGGTTGTCTTGGAAACGGAAGCGGCCCTGTCAACACCATGCCATTTGGAGCGGCGCTGCAGTCGCATGGACCATGACTTTGTCGGCCGGAATCGGTATAATGGGAGTGTGACATCGCCACGGGTGGGAAATGAACGGATACACATTTGTTCCCGCTGGTCGGGACCGGGGGCAGAAATTGGAGCCGGGCCGTTGCAACCCGTGCAACCCGTGAAAGGGCCAACAACTCCGGGTGTGATGGCTTGTGATGGAGACGGTCGTTTGTCCGTCGTGGGGGAAGACCCAGCCAACTCCCTGAGTTAAAACGGGGAGGCTTCCTTCATGTTGTTGATCATTGATGAGACTGGACAGGTCAGCTGGTGAGCCAGGCAAAACAGCGAGTGGAGGTGAGAGGGAATGGCGGTGATTGTTGAGAGAGGAGGGATCAAGAGTGTTTCATCAGTTCCAGTTTGGTATCTTACGAGCAGTTGAATTCACGCCTGGCCACAATTCATTCGGACCTGAAGGATAGGTACATCGAGCCTCTCTGCACTCCCCATCCGTCACTCTTAACTCGGCTAGGGAGGTACAAGAGGAGAACCGACCACCAGGCCGCACTCAGCCCTACAGAAAGTGTAAATCTGAGATCGGCTTAGGGCACGAATGGGATGGAATAAAGTGGAACATGCATAGCTTCAATCAACGGTCAACTACCGGGGAAGCTCGTCTGCGTGGGGCGGAGTGTGGCTCGGTCCCGAGTCGCGCGTCCCTCGCATGCCTGACGTAGCATCCTGAAATACCGACAGCGGGGAGCCGCGTGGCGGTGGGATGGCCAATCCGGATCGGGACACTTCGCAGATCATTTTCGGGGGCATCTGACTGTGACCACTTGTCACAGCACTAATAAGTTGGTGGTACAGTACCCACAATCTTTTTCCGCTCTGCCTATCACGTAGGAATCTTCGACACAGGCTTCGACTTGTTGAGGTTAGTACGGTGTCTAAGGTACCTTATTTTGAGGATAGCAGACACCCCTGCTTTCCCCGGGTCTGAGTTGTAGCCTCCTCCCAAGTGTTGGGACTTACCATGAAGCACAGCAGCTTTCTCTAAGAGTCGAATGTAACTACCAGGAAGAAGGTGGAAATGATCACTTAAGGTAATTGTCTCCGAGGTGTCGCTGGTCAGTATCGTGTGACACAAACACTAGGTTAGGCGTAGTTAGGTACCTATAGACTCTCCCAAGTTTAGAGTGGAGAGGTTCGTGGATCGGAGTCCCTATGAGCCGTCTAGCATCAGGGTTTTGAGACCACCTCTGACGAGTCTCCGTGCTCTAGCAAGCTGAAAAGCTGAGCAACCGCATGCTTGTCTGCCTGGCGCCTCTCCACCAGTCATCGCCCGAGGCTGACAGTTCTGCGGCACCAATAAAGACGTGTGAATGAGACGCCATAACTGCCCTCTTCTAAAACGGCTCATAATTAGTCAAGGTGAGTACTATTACCAAGGGGACCGGTTGACGAGCTCCAAGTTGATTCTCCCATAAAGCGAAGCAAGGCGGGTATCAGCGTCCTAGCTTATATACATGATATTGCCATTGGTTACGGAAAGACACGGCAGCCTTTGGTGGTGTCAGGAAGATATCTCGTGGCTTAGTACCTGACTTTACTCCTTTCTGTCCGCATTCTCTCCTCGCTTTAGGTTTGGCAAAATATCTTGTGCTCTTTATAAATAGTAATTAATGACGCCGAGCCCGAGGAACAGTGTCAGATCAGATAAGACCATGGGGGTAGCATTTTCCCTTTTAGGTCCCAGAGTTATTCTCGAATCAAAAGCGAAATTGGGGACGGCAGTTGCGAAGTAATTAGCAGTTCAGCGGCGCAGGTACAAGGCCATCACGAAAAACCACTGATGTCCATGTTTAGACTCATCGACTTGATGACACGGCCCTCTCCATGGGCCCCTAACATTCTGAGTGGACAAACTCGGAATTGCTTGCGATGGCGGCAAGCACACCGCCGACTCTGTCGCAGCTGGCTGGTCCCGGCCTTCCCGCTGCACAGACCGTCAACGAAGGAGACCGAGTATCGCCATGCCAAGGGTTGTCACCCACATGATGCATCGGCCGGGCTCAGCTGGCTTTTGCGTGGTTTTGAAAGGAGTCCTGTGCGTGCTTGGCATCCAGACGTTGGCCATCGTGGGTCGTTTCAAACCAAAGTTTCGCCAACCACACATGCGCTGCTGCTGCGTGGTCACGGCAGCGATGGGCCACCACAGGAGCAACGCTGCTGTTGTTGACTCTGGGATGGGACAGCCGGTAAGCTAGCGTATTTACGGAATACGGAGTGGTGCAACCACATTTTCTTCCCGTAGACCGGTTGAGACTCTGGAGACTGTGGTACCGGATGCAGGGGGGGTGTTCGTGATCGGCTGACCAGGGTTCTCCCGTCCCGCCACGGAACGAGCCAACAGACAGACTAACAACTAATAGTAAGGAGTATGTAATGGTAGAGGTGATGTGAGGGCACAGGAGAATGGTGACCTGCGTGTTCTCAAACCTGGACAAGCGGCTTCTTCCATGTCAACAGCGATGTGTCCAGGTAACAGAGAAAGATGAGAAGGTTGGAAGCTGGGAACCGATCTCTGCCTGATTCATTGGTGGTTGATGGGCAGGATGACGAGCTGGGATACCATCTACCCGCGCTGAGTTCGCGGCGAGTTCTCTCCGGCGAGGCCCTGGTCCCTGGCGGCCTGCATGCATTAGCAACGCAGCGGCTTTCCCTCATTTCGCTCTGCTTGCGGGCTGCATGTTGAGAGCTGCTTGGCGGCCAGGCTCGCACTCGGGGCGGGGCAGGGGAGGGGCCGGATTTGTCTCAAAAGGGGTTTAACGCTGGCTTTGCGTCAGGATCTTCGCCAAGGCTTCCATTTGGGCTTCTCCCAGAGTGGCGTCGGGACCCGATCGATCCTCTCTTGCACAGATAACGTTAACTTAACATGACAAGGACATGTGCCTCGAAGTACATGCACAGTGAAGGTTGAGCGCGTCTGCCTGTGTCGGAGACGCAGGGCTGTTTTCAAGCCGCCCAAGTTTCCGTTTGCCGCTGGGTTCGTTGTCTGTGGGTGGGACTGGCTCGACTGGGCAGAAGTTGGGTCTCTATGATCGTCCTGCGAGTTTCCTGCTCGCTGCCCGACGGCAATGAGAGTGGAGGTGAGCACAGGCACCTCAGCGAGCTCAGCTCGCTCAAATAACTTGCGCGGTGATCGCCGCCACGCCATCCCTGGTGACCACTGACGGGCCCGTCTTGGTGTCCGCGACACTGCACCTCGAGTTCGGTCCTGCAGTCGAGCCTTGGACTTCTCGACATCATCCTTGGCTGGAATCCGCCGCGCAACATTCCCGGTGTGTTGAGTTCGCCGTCTCGAACCAACAGCCTCGGCGCTCTGCACGCATTGACGTTTCGACATCCAAGCGAAGGATAACCTTGGGATTAGCGCGCATTGGCGAGGATGGGGCTTTGTTGTTGGACGATGGGGGTTGTGATGCGAGATTTGTGTGGTGAAGGCGACGCCGAGATTTAGCGGCCTGCAACAGCCTGCAAGCCTGCAAGCCTGCAAGCCGTGTGCAACGGATGTGGGTGTGGAGCGACTTCTCCCGCTCCAAACCCTCTCTGGTTAGGTGTGACGTTGGGCGATCCTATCACCCGCCCGCGCCTCCAACATGCAGCCAGCTCGATGTTCCCGTCGACTCTTGAACCAGGTTTCATCGCACCAGATTCCATGGATCTCATCCCTGTCCAATCTGCAACTCGCAGCAACTCGCCCTCGCTTCCCATTTTTCCCAGACGCCTCCTGCCTCCAAAATGCCATTCCGTCCGTGTGCGCCGCCTCGTTTCCCGCCGCAGGACCGGGTCCTTGGGCCCACCGGCGGGCAACCATCCCACCCGTCCACAGGGGGGCCAAGGAACCACCATGAGGCCGGAGTGGCTGGTTGTGGGGGGATTGTAAAGGGTGTGGCAGGTTGATGATGCTTGACAGTCCAAAGCCACCCGGTCGATAATGGCCAGACTCGCCTGGCCTGGCGTGACTACTGTGTACATAGTCCACTATTGTCCTGCGTTGGGTCGAGGCAGGTGGCCGTCTGGATTCCAGGAACGATCGCCATGGAACGTTGTCCCAGAGGCGAAGCCGGGGCTCCATGTCTAGTACGTTCAGTAGCGAACCGGGTAAACTGGCCGTCTGCAGCCCGTTCCATCTCAACTCAAAACCGTGACTGCAAAGTCCGTTTGGCACCCCCTCCACCTGCTCAGACCCCAGGCTAACGTGAAGCAGCGCGGCTGCCTCGACGCTTGGACTGTGTAAGCCTCGCTCCACTGGGACTGGCCCAACGGCAAGGAGGAAGTCAGGACGCTAAGAAAAGCATCTTGTTGATCAGCAAAGTGCAGACGGCCCGGCTGCGAATCCGGGGCGTTGCCCACCCCTCCCGTCTGCTTACCTGCGCCAGGCCTACCAGGGGTTGCTGCGAGGGCAAGTAGCGCATCGGTTATTCAGTGGCCTGCCCCTTATCACCGCAACCATCCCTCACTCACCGGCCAGAGGTCCGTGACGGGCGTTGGCACTAGACGACTCCCGAGCCCGGTATATCATAGTGCCATCTTCCCGCAGATAGCGCCCGCCGTGGGCCCGTCAACTCTGCGTTTTCTGTTTCTCCACCATCAGCCCATCACCGACCGAGATTCGGCCTTGAACATGTCGGAAGCCACGGCGCCAATAGACCCCGCTCTCTACGAGTCGCGGGCCGGGGTCCCCATCGCCGTCGTCGTCACTTCGCTGACTGTTGCCTTCGCCGCCGTCTCCCTTCGCACATATGCCCGCGCGGTCCTGATCCGGCAGTTCGGCGCCGATGACTGGGCCGCCATCGTTGCTCTTGTCTTCGCCATGGGTAGTGGAATCATGGTTGCCTCCAGTGCGTTGACTCGAGTACGCTTTGTCCTCACTGGGCCGGGAACTGACCAGCTCGCCTTCCAGACACCGCGAACGGCCAAGGCCGGCATCTGGCAGTGGTGGACTTGTCGCTTTTGCCAAACTACTTCAGGGTCAGACGCTAGACGCCCATCCATCACACAACAGTTGGGACTGACCATGATCATCCAGACCTTCTACATATCCATTGTGCTCTACAACGCCTCGTTAACCGCAACAAAAGTCACCTTCCTCCTCCAGTACTACCGCATCTTGGGAACGGGCCAGATGCGGAAGGTCATCATCATTGCGTTTGTTTTGGTTTCTCTCTGGTCGGTATCACAGCTCCTTGTGGTCGTCTTTACCTGCTCCCCAATCCACAAGTTCTGGCTCTCCGACACGCCCGGCACCTGCATTCCCAACCTCCCATTCTGGTACATCAACGCGGGAGGGAACATCATCTCCGACGTCGTCGTCTTCCTGCTGCCGCTCCCGGCGCTCGGCCGCCTCAACCTCCGCAGGGGACAGAAGATCGGGCTCATCGCTGTCTTCTGTCTCGGCTTCTTTGTAAGTCTCGCAGACATGGGTCTCCCAGCCAGTCCCAGGACCTCGTGCTAACGTGAGAGGCAGACATGCGCCATCTCGGTTATTCGTATCCAGTATCTCAAGCTCAGCAACGACGTCACCTGGGATAATGTGGCTTCGGCCTGCTGGTCCGTCGGCGAACTCGGCTCGGGCATCACCTGCGCATGCCTCCCGACACTGCGCCCCCTCATCTCCGGGTGCCTGCCTGGCATGCGCTCGCAGGGTGGGCAGAGCGACAACAACAAGTACTACAAGCGGTCGTCAGGGCGCGACATCTCCAACGCCAGCCGTCTCAAGAGCACCGACAACGGCAGCTCCCGAGGGATTATCTACCCGGAAGATCTGGAGCTGCAGAGCGACGATCGCTCCGACAAGCAAATCCGCGTGTCGGTGGGCCGGCAGGAGGGCGGGGTGAGCGACGAGAGTACCCCGAGGAACGCACGGATGGACAAACTCAGGCTGGGCCTGAAGCCAACGGTACGAACTGAGATCAAGGTCGGGTCGCCAGGGCCACAGATCCCGTGGCAGTCGGCTGACAGAGGGATTGAAGTCAAGAGGGACTTCACCATGACTACGGCCCGGTAACCTGGAAGGCAGGCAGTGGGCGGGCCGTTGTTGTATTACATACTTGCTTGGCGTTTAAATATTATTGATACCATGTGGCATGATGAATAAACTTGACGATTCAAAAAGGCAGCAGCAAAAATGGTCTCAATCGATATCCCGAACTCTGGCGCATTCCCCCTGAAATCGAAGCTTGCGCCCTATCTTATCAAACTGACAAAGCAACAGCTCCGCCAATTGCGCGTGATTTCCGAGGCGAGCATTCGCTGATACTACGATGGAGGTTGCCACACGGTACCTAAGTTTGCGTTGGGGACGAATTCAGCCGTGACAAGCACGTGGTTGTGGGAGCTATGGATTGGTGTTTATTCCACAGCTCGGGCTCGTGATATGTTATGAGAAGCGAGTCCACTCTGGGTAAACCATGCGGGCGGCCTGATCCGAAGTGCTGGCTGGCTCAAACATACCTGATAGGATGCCGACGCCCTTGAACAAGATTTCTCGAGAAAACCTTGCGCACTGTCCTACCCCTACGACGTCGGCCGTGTATCACACAAAGTACCTAAGTAATTATGTATCCGCAGTAGTCTGAAACTGGTAATACGCTGACCGTCGTGGGATTACAGGCATTATGGAACCTCAGAAATCTGTTCAGCGAGCCTGAAGCCATTAATAGGTACTATGTTGAATGATCCAAGCGCCATCCGAAGTTTTCTTCTCCAGCACTCGCCGATGGAGACACTGAACAACCTCTATATACAATGAACACAAGCGTTGTCGGCAGAGAGAGATTTTGCAAGGCCAGCAAATCTCCCCATTCGACTGGCTAACTTTGGAACCTGTGAGTGTGTCCAAGCCAACAGCTTGCTGACTCGGAAGATGCCCTAGGTACGTACCTAGTAAGTAGCCGCCTCAACGCTAACGCCATGTCTACTCACAAGTATCTACTGACCTAGGAACCTGGAAGCTACATAGGTAGGTAGTTTGATCAAAACTTGACAGAGTGGATCCGACCATAGATGCTCCGGGCATCAGCAGTGATTCTGGGAGCAGAATGGGACCAACATCGACATTTGAAATCTGGGCTTGGTGCTATCTCCAAGCCTCAGACGCACTGGTTGATGCGGCTAGCGTTCCACTCTATCCAGACACGGAAATTCTCCGAATGTCAACTCCTCTTCGACGGCAGCTGGACTCGGATGGCTCCTCGCACCGCTGAGTCTCATTTGGCGTCTGTTTTCGGCAACAGACCCGAGTCGCTACTAGCGCGCTCAAAGAACAGGAGACAAGACTTCGGCTCAAGAGGTACAAACATTCGTACTCGAAACTCTGCCAGTGGCCGCCGAGGTGTCGCTTCGTCGACAAGGCAACTCCCGGTCATCCTCCGAATGCATCCTTGAAGCCGCAACCTTCCCGCCATGTTTACTGGAGCAATTCAGCAATGTGACTGGCCTTTCTAATGCTGAAAGGCGTCGCGGCACGCATGGTGGACTTCATCAAGGGCCCGGTATGAGGATTGCCCCGGATCCAACGCAGCGGCCTGACGCCCAGACGTCGTTACGAATTTCGAGTCGTTGAGGTGGGGGAACGCGCTTTAATACTCTACGAGTAAGTGGCTCCGCACTGCTCTCCATACTGCAAAAAATCTAGATACCTGGAATTGGCGAGGAAGGGTGGCTGCTCGCGTCGGCGGCACCTGGCTGGCATTCCGGACCGCACCGCAAAGGCTATCCCAATTTGTCCTCCGTTCCGCTCGACTGTGCTGCCAAGAGATCAAGAAGGGGGGATTGGACCGATTCCACACGAATTCGGCGATGTGTTCTGAGGCTTCCGCGGCGCGACGAGCCGGACTGCGGGAGTCGGAGCATTCCCCTCCGACATTAGACCACAAACCCCACCTACCAAGAACCGTGGGAACGTCGTTTCCGGGGTTCTCGGTATTGGTGATGCGATATCCCGCCCCTTTCGCGACGTTATAGTGGTTGCTACTTAAATGGCCGCGAGCCCTTCCCGTTCCCCAGATCGTCAGGGGCAGGGAACCTGGCTTGACCCGAGGACACCGGATTGATAAACATCCA
>FTEL01002508.1_pt1 | contig 13566 bp, 11 predicted proteins | sample 1658911 | NCBI WGS metagenome assembly FTEL01 (sample SAMEA3914869, study PRJEB12502) | metagenome | biome: forest; material: soil | place: USA | collected 2012-03-12 | depth 0.1 m
GGACTGTACCACCTATATATGCTTCTTGATATGGGCGGGTGTAACTGAAAGAGATGATACCAAGACAGATACCAAAGCCCACAAGGCCACCTAACATTCAACACTTGCCCCCGAGTCGTGGCATTTCACGTTGGCAGATATCAAACTTGAGACTTAAGCGGTCAAATCGACAAAGAAGCGCATGAACTCGGTTCGAGTTGGACGACCAACTCGTGGCACCGTCAAGGCTGTTCTTTGACACCCCATTTGGTGGCCATTGTTTCGTCGATTCATTCACACACCAGAATTCCAGTGTCAGGACAACAAGGACTCAGAGAGGAGTGCATGATATCCATGTTCGGAAACAAAGAACCCTCGTATGTACAAGCTGCTACCGGTTGGAGACTGCCCTTGAAACCACACGAATACAGCTTGAAACTTTGACACACCCAGAGCCAACAGTGCCAATGTCTGAGCCGGTACAGACGCGACTCTGTCGGAGCACAAGAATTGTCCTCAAGTGCTGTAGCACCATCACGAACAGAGAACACACAAGCAGGTAGAGCGGCCGATTCCACAATAACAATTGCCCCCAAGAAGCGAAATCGAATCGTAAACAAGGAGACACAGCAAGCCTTCTCCCCTGGTCTCCATCTTTCCTCCCCTCGCATATCCACTGGTCGTTATCGACATCCCGCGGCAGGGGGTGTGAATCAGATGGCCGGGACGTTGACCCAGAAACGAGTATCGTCGCTCTTATATTTGGAATTTGAGTCAATTTGGCTCTGGATCCACTGCACGGCGCTCTTGTAGTTGTTGATGTCGGTCGTGTACGGATTGTTCAAGCCAGAAGCTCCGTTGCGGTGGCCGGCGAACCACTTGTCGTAGCCGTAGTAGTTCTGGCAATCCCAGCCTGTTCTACGATGTTAGCCAATTCTGAAAAGTGACGGGAGTAGTTCGAGGGCAAAATTGCTCCCGAGAGCTCTCAAGAGAGCTGAAATGGAATATAAACAGCTCAAAATTGACATACGTGACGCGACGTCAGCATAGACGTCCTGGCTGTAATCGACAAGAGTTAGCGTCGTTTCCGTTCTCCCGTGCGGGACACTTCAAACTTCCACTCACTTTAGCTTGTTGCCGTTGTTCCAGTTGCTTTCACTTTGGCCCTTGAATCCGGCGCGAGACGCGCATACCCGGAGCATTCCCCAGTTCTGCTTGAAGAGGCCGAAATTGGCCGCGTCATACGTCTTGCCGTCGCCTAGTCTCGCTGTGATGAGCATTCTGTGGTCTCTAAATTGCTAGAGTTCAAATCTGTCGAGGTAGGGGGGTCTTACCGTAAGTGTAGTCTGTCGTCATGCGCTCGGTCTCGAGCATGGCAATAGCAAGGTCGAGTGTGTTGCCGCCAGCGCCGAGAATGGCCTGCTTCCGGCTTCCGAGGCCCCCGACGGTATAGGACCCTCGGTCAGCTCGCTTTGTAATGTCCACTGAGGCCTGATCCAAAACCTCAGAGACCCCCGAGACGGGAGCGAGGCTGGGAGCAGCGGCAGCCGTGGCGGCCAACGCGAGGGTGACAAAATTGGAGAGCTGCATGGTGTAGGTCCGATGCCTGGGACCTGTGGATCAGAAGAAGCTGGGCGTGCTGCAAACGGCTTGAGCTCTTGAGATGCTGTGAAGACTGAGGAAGTTGAGGACGAGATTCCAATGGAGAGTGCCATCTATTTATACATGGTACCTCGACGTCTTCCTGCGGACAGTGTTCAGTCCGCAGCGCACCTTGACTTGCCGTCGACCCTCAAGTGAAACGCCATGATCGGATGACCCTGGTGCCATGGAGAAACCAAGCCCGCAGGCCATGGGATTGTGCCGTCCAAGAAACTTGCCGTCCCTGTCGTTGGACATATGATGGGTAGTATTTGGTGCTGCTGACTTCGAGATTCAGGGGGCTCGGTGTGCGGGCCACGGTAGGAGTCTTCCTAATGTAGGATCTCGGAGGGCGAGATGCCTTTGGTTCCTGACCCCCCATGGGGCTTCTCTGAGGCTTCTGTGGGACTTCTGTGGGGCAATCTGGGGAAGACCTCGACCTACCCCAAAAGGCTCAGCCGCAAGGGCCCATCTTCTACCGAAAGCAGCACGGAAGAGCTTTCTCCGAGCATAGATGTACCAGAGATGGAGAACAGGTGAGCAAGGTTCTCCACACCCCGCATGTTCTGAACGGTTCCCACAGTACGCTCATTGGTGATGGATTTCTCAAGGGGACAGCCTACAGGGCTTGAACGAGAAACGCCAACCGGGAATAGATGTTCTTGGATGTGGAGCGTGGAGTACACAGGAGGACCATCCCATTGGAGACGAGTTAACCTTGAAACGTCCCGGGAAACCTTCCTCCGGCCTCACACCCTAGGAGACACACGGTTGTTTATGTCAAGAACCCAGAACTTCACGAAGAACACTGGCCAAGAACGAGAGATTCCCGAACTTGACAAGAGAAAGGATTGGTGATTTGTGCAGTCAGTCTAACCTCAGAAGGAGCAGGGAGTCCTTCTTCCGACCTCATATAGGCAGGACACTTGTCGAGAAGGCTTGGTAGATGGCACGCCTCATTCCCGAGCCGAGAATGGAGTATAATTCAGGTGCTGCGGCTTTTCTCCGTGGTCCGCCACTAAGAGTGGGATTTTGCTAGAATCGTCGTCATTTAGCAAAGAGATGCCATTCGAAATCAGTTCATAGAGGCTTGGTGGCACCCATCTCAAAAGGTGACCAGTAAAACAGCACAAGTTTTGTACCACTGGATGACACGGCGCGAGGACCAGGGGTGCTTTTGACCGGACTCAGAAATGGGATACAAGATGATGGCATCGATGTCACTCTACGATAGTATATAAGTCTTGGAACTCTGGTAACTAAAGCAAGATTCTCCAACTCTGGCAGTCAAATAACCCAATACTCCATCCAGCTAAATCAGGAGCTCAAACCCCAGGATCAGTCCACCTCCTTTCTGACCCTCTACTCCCACTCCTCCGATTCGAACTCCCCGTAAACCCTCCCACCCCTGACTCCCAGTCATACACCGACTGCGACGCTCCCACAGGAAAACACCCCCTGCTGCGACTGCGGCTCCTCCCATAGATCTGCCTTGGCGGAGTGTATGACTCGCGAACGGGCGACCGACCCCTCGTAAACTGGCTCCGGTACGGACTGGGCGAGCGGCGGCGGACGGGCTGGGGACTGTACCGTCTAGGAGGGGAGGGGCTGCGTCTTTCTGAGGCGGCCGCGTAGCGCCAGAAGGAGGTGGTGCGGGGAGGTGTGGTGGCGCGGTATTCAAAGATGCGGTCGTGGAGGGACCCGGACCGCTGGTGTAGCTCTGGGAGTAGAAAGGGAGGGTGCCGGTTCGGTCGCTGGTTCCTGAGTATTGAAAAGGAGGGGCGAGGGGGCTCGGGCTGGGGTTGCTCCTGGCGACGAGGGCGTCGATCGAGGGTCGGTGGTCGAGGGACTCGCGTCGGGAGGTTAGATTTTGGAATAATTGCAGTTTTGATACGAGAACACAACTGAGTCGGCGTGGTCATCGAGTCGTGGTCATCGAGGCTTTGGAGTCGTGGCAGAACTCAGCTGGCTCAGCTGTTTATATCCTGCGCCGTTCGTGTCTTGACGGGTGAAGTGTCTTTGTGTGTTGTGCAGCATCTTTGGCACCCGAATGCTGGCTTGTGCACCATGAACAAACAACACTGGAAAAAGAGTCATTTTGGAATTGCTAAAGTGTGATCCCAAGACGTGTATATTAGTCTGAGAACTCATCCAAGTTTCTCCATTTCCGGGCGAACGCCCTGCGCATCGCGTTACCGAAGTCTTCCTTGGTGGGATACTCCCGCTTGTCCCATACATCCCTCAGTCTCCCATCGCCAGCATGCGGTGAGAGGTCTTTGCGTTCCCACAGGTCGCGGTAAATGCCTGTTGTTTGTATGGGCTCCTCCGGGTCCACGCGGATACGGTTGTTCTGGTCGCCCAGGATGGGAAGCGGGTTCACGGATGGGGTCTGGTCGGCGAGGAGGAATTCGAGCAGAGCGTTCCTCTGCTCTGGCAAGAGCTGGTAGATGCGATATGTAATACCCTCCCGATCCGAGTGGAAGTAGACGGCGTTGGGGTCGGCGTCCGGGACAGCCTCTGGGCTACGGCGATCAAAGAGTACGACGCCACCCAAGATACGTGCCTCGGCCCAGTAGCCGACCATATCGGCAACATGTCGAGGATACTGGTCGTGGTCTACGTAAAGGTAGTGGTAGAAAAGGGTAGGGTGTGGTCCGTTGGGGAACTGCTTCCAGAACAAAACTTCGGATCTCGGCGGAGCCCAGTTGGTGATGCCGTCGTCCTCATGCACACTCGTACCGAGCTCAAAGAGGATAGCAGCAATCTGGTGGACTGCAACGGCGACAAGCTCAATCAGACAGGTCTTGAATCCCATCGAGCCTGGAGAGCAAGCGCGATATCGGTGGAGGAGCTACCGGTTCGGCGATCAGCTCACCGTAGGCTCATGCTTTCTGCCGCGGGGATCAAACGCACGTGCGAGTCAAAGGCCAAGATCTCGGGTTGGAATGCATCACGAAATTCCCGTGCCTTGTCTAGCATGCCAGGACACAGCTCGTTGTGGGCGTGATCAATCGGATGAGCGCCGTAGGGTTCGATCCTGGCCTCGTAGGCGACGTCGCCAGTCGGTAGCCCGTCGAGGATCTGGGCGTACGTGGTTTCTGCGAGTTCGGTGGCGAGGACCCTCACGATGGCGCCAGCGAGCAGACGACGGTGCTCCCCGTCGCCCAGGTCTGCGATGGAGAGTTGCCTGGATGCTGTCGTCTTGAGAATCTCGGCCGCCTTGTTCTCGGCGGGCTTCTCTGCGCCTGGGGCTGTCGGCAGGTCTGACATGGTTGATCGCCAAATAGCCTGAGACCACGGGCAAGCAGATTGGGTGGACAAGTCAAGGCGCGTTGCGAGAATGGAGATGACGTGCCACTTCTCCAGTGCGTGTCGGACTTTAAAAATTGCGCAAGCGTTGAACTGAGGGACTGTGGATGGAGGCGAGAAATGATAAAAGATGGGGGGTGGTCAAGTAATAATCAAGTCAAAAACTGCTAATACTGGAGTGGGTGCTGCCAACCCACCCACTCCAACACGAGAGCCGCCTCCTGAACCAGCAAAACGGCCCAACAAGCGCCAACAATGATGATCCAACCAAACGCCGGTCTAATGCACGGTCTAATGCAGCCGTTGATGCAACCATTCTCATCAGCCCTTCTCATTCAACCATTCTCATAGCCATGGCTCATGCATCCATTCCCGTCAAGACAATGTCCGAGTCCGCCACCTTGCCTTGAAATGCTGCAAAAAGCCTCCTCCCATAAATCATACCCAAAATATCAAAAAAACAACCCATCGCGATATGCTGGTCGAGGAATGCCATGGCATCCTCTGAGAACGCCCCAACGCCCGAACGCCTCGCTCGGCAGCGTGAGCCGCCATCCTTTTCCTCTACCAAACGCCAATCCCATCTCAAAACGCCGGACGCCGAACGCCAGACGCCGGAGCCCTTAACGCCAGCAACCAGACAGAAAGCGCCATCACAACATCCCCAGCCCCAGCGAGCTCCTTGAGCCCGGATCACACCCCCAGGCGCCGAAATCAAACCGCGCGGCCCTCGTCGGCTTGGGCGAGAGGAACTCTCGCGTCTTCCTTGCCGAGAAGATGGGCGAGACAGCGCGGGACCGCGGCGATAGGGGGCGGCGGGCCTGTCCTCTTGCGGGTCCGCCTCGTGACCGTGGCCAGTGAGATGCTCGAGAGGGAGGCCGCATGCTGGGCACGATGTCCTCCTCGTCCGTCATCGCGCTTGGCTCCATGGTCAGAAGAAGCGGCGGCCCGTCAAGAAGAAAGAGCCCATTCCGTGTTTGGGTAGGCCAAGCTTGGCTGTGGTCATAGATGGAAGAGAGGAAACGGGGCGCGGTGTCCTCCAGATTGTACGTGGAAGGTCCATGAAAGTCAGGAGAAGGGGGATAGTTTGTTGCCTGGAAGCCAAAGTTACTTCTTTCTCCGCGTGGCGGAAGGAGACGAGGTGATGACCTGCGGGGAGGAAAGTCCTCCATCCGAAGGAGCCCGATGGGCTGTTCGGCTTCCGAGCCATAGTCACCGTCGCTGGCCGAGGCGTAGGGGGATTCCCAATCTTCGGCCTCGCCCTGCCAAACCTCACATAGCGATGTGGCGACAGAGCGGTATCCGTGTTCCATTGCCGCCGTGTTGGAATGGCTAGCAACGGTCCTTTGGCGAGTCCGAGGGGACGGTACGCGCTGGCGGTCGCGCTGGGGAGATCGGGCCTCTTGGTGTCGTGGAAGTTGGTGCTCTTGCTCACGCAAAGCGGAAACACGGCTCTGCCTTTGACGGTGGCTCTCCCTGTAGTCGTTGCGCTTGGTGAAGGGTTGCTCGTCGCTTTCATCCTCGCTGTCGTACTCGTGGCCTTGGGGTTTGGGCCGCCGTTGCTGGAGCTGAGGTCCAACCTGCATGGGCCACGACGAAGAGTAGGCCGCCGAGAACGAATTGGCATTCCTTGGCGAGCTCCGAGTAGCCGATGAAGCCAACTCTCGGTCATGTTTGTGGTGTGGACGGCGTGTGACAGGTCCCGGCTCGCCAGAGTCGGAGTGGGAGTCTCCCGAAGGGCCAGAATCCGAAAGTTTCTCTGTGAGTGGGTGTTAGGTGTGTCACAAGCATCAACCCAGACCAAGCTTGAATCAAAAGCCCACGTACCTGAATGCGTTTCTTGAACGTCAAGGCGCCGGTGGTGTTTTTGGTGCTTGGGCGACTCCTTGGAAGACAGGCGAGCGGGTCGCGGTGGCAGGCGCTTGCCTGTCGGAGACCTCCCTCTCGAGCTCGACAACGAGCGATCCTCCGAATCGCGCAGACGCTTCGTGTCGGACGTAGAGGACCTCCGCAGAAGCTTGTGCTCTCTCAAGAGAATCGCCGGACGTGGAGTGCTCTCAGGGTACTCCTCGACGTAAGCGGTCTGCACGCGACGGGTCCTGTGGTCGGCCGTCTTCCTCTTGTCAATCTTGCGATGCCCTCGGTCATCGCATCCAAAAGCATCGCCGGGCCCAGATAGGCGGGATTTTCTTGGACGCGACCGATGACGCTCCTCTTCGGACTCTGTGGCCTCAAAGACGGTGATCTCAAAGTCGTCCTCGGCGCGAGCTGCTCCGCACGTGCATCGGGCATGACTGCGAGGTTTGGCTTTCGGGGACCTCCTTCTTTTGGGGCTCTTCTCCTTGGTGGGCTTTCTCTCGACAACCTTCTGCCCCTCGTAGACGTAGTCGACACCCTCACTACCCGACTCGAAGTCGGTGGTAGCGGTGGTGGTACTCGGGTCGTCGGGGATGTCCATGTTGCCTGATCTTTGCTTGCAGCGCAGCTGCCACGCCTTGAGGGATGAGGAAAAGATTCTCAAACATTGGGGAGAAGAACAAGGTTGTGAGTGTGTGTGACAAGACGAGAAAGAACAAGAGCAGGAGAGGGGAGCAGAACGGAGAGGACCAGAGCCCCGGGGCGAGACAGAGAAGAAATAGCGGTTACAGCAGGTCAGGAGATGGGAGAGCCATGGCCCAGGCCTGTCGCAACCCAAACGGCAACCGGCAGCAAAATGCTGGAAAAGGGGGGAGGGAAAATGCAACAAGTGTGTGTGTGTGTGTGTGGCTTTGCCCGGATGGACTCGAGAAATTTGATAACCAGCGCTGCGTGGCACGCCGCACACTTGGCGGGGAAGTTTGGGTACCTAGGTAGGGCAAACAAAACTTGCTTTGTCCAGGGAAAAAGAGCACATCTGAGAAGACGTGATTTGCTGGTTTCTGGGCCCCGTTTGCTGCTGCATTGGGCGTTGCTGCCTGCTCACTTCTCATCTGCTGTCCCGGGGCAACAACGTCGGGTCCACGTGGTGAGCCGAAACACCTCGGGCAGCTGCAGGAAGGCTCCCTGTTTTCATAGGCCAGCACTCCGTACAGCGAAGCAGCTTTTCCTTTTTTCTCCTTTTTTCTTGCCTTCATCTTTTGGTGCAGGCAGAGACAGAGAACCGCACCCTGGGCTGCTGGCCAAGTCGATCCTCAACACCTGTTCCGTGTTCGACGACGACGTGGACCAGCTCGACCACCCTGCAACACCATGGCACAAGAAAACATCACACACATGGCATCTACTCTATTTATCGACAGAATCAATGCATTGTCTACAATCAGTCTGACTTACCGTACGTACTTACCATTCATACCTTGCCACTCACCTGCAGCCCAACCACTCGCTCGGGCTGTTGCGGCCCGAGGAGAGCCAGCACACACACCTCGACGCCAAACGCCCAGTCTCTCCCAGCCCAACCAGACTCGCTCATTCTCTCGCCTCACCTGCGTGGCTCGGGCCTATCACGGCGCAGCCGCGGCAGATAGCCGTCAATAACCCCCGCCGCCGTCCAGGCCGCCCAGCCCAAAGTCTGCGTATCCGTATCCCGTCACGTCCGCTTCATTGGCTCTGGCCCGCCGGCTCCCGGAAGCATGCCGCCTCCCGAACCGCCGGGCCAATCCCTCCGTCATCACCTGGATGTCGGCAAACGTGTCGGCGAGGTGCGAGTCCATGCCAAAGGGGTCGGCTCTGGCGCGATGGCTGCCGGTCCCGGTCCTGGTGCGGCTACGCTGGAAAAAGGGGTCAGCAAAGAGGTTGCCGCCGAGATCCGCCGGGGGGAAGTCTGAATTCATGCGGTCGCGGGCGCGCCGAAAGAAGTCATCGTTGAAAGGACTCCCGATATCATCGCCCTGGGGTGGCGGCATCGTGCGGTCTCTGGCACCCCTGGGGCAAGGGTCAGCAAACTGGTTCCAGTCAGCCCGGGGGGATAAGTCCCTGTACTTGGTCTTGGGAGGGCGGCTTTTCTCGCGTTTGCTGTCATGACGGCCCCTGAGACCATCGTCGTCAGCACGGTCATACGTAGTGTGAGGGGGAGGGGTGCTTCTCCCGCGCCGGCGGCCGTGGTCAGTCATCTTGATATCGTCGTAGACGGGGTCGTATTCGGGACGAGAAGGAGGGCGACTCCTCCCACGGCCATCGCGATGCCGACTCCGTTCTCGATCTTGGCTTCTCCCACGAGGGCGCGGGGCGTCATCGTGCCGACTCGGTTTGGGATCCTGGCGCTTCTTGCGGTCACGCTCCGAGTCTGGTTTGGGGTCAGCATACTTCCGATTCTTCTTGTCTTGGCCCCGAGCATAATCTGGCTGGGGTTCAACGTCAGCTCGCCGAGTCGTCCTGTCCTGAGCCCGAGCATAACTCGGCTCTGGCTTAGCCCCAACACGGTGCTGTTTCTTGTCCTGGTCCCTGACGGGGTCCCGGCCACGGTCAGGCTCTTGTTTAGTGTGAGCATGCTTCGTGTGCTTGTCTTGGTCCCTGCTGCGGTCTGGCTTTGGCTTGACATCCGCATACTTCCGGGTCTTGTCTTGGCCCCGGCCACGATCCGAGTCTGGGTTAGCGCCAGCGCGCCGACTCTTGTCCGGTCTGGCCTCTGTTCGCTGTGTCTTCTCCGGTTTGGCCTCAGTACGCTTCGATGTTTTGCCTTGGCCTCGAGCACGATCCGACTCTGGTTTGACGTCAGCACGCCGTGGCTTCTCCTCTTGCCCCCCCGTTGCCGGAACTCGGGTCCCATACGGCACCCGTACAGGCCCATGAGAATAATCCTGGTGCGGCGCATTCAACCACGGATATATGATCCCGTCTTCCGGGTCCACATGGACACTCTCTGAGTGCAGCAGGCATGCCCGGTTGTGGCAAGCAAACTGCGGAATGTGGGACGCTAGGCACCTCAAGGTGCAGTCGTTATCGGTACGACAGTGGGCGCACCAGATGGGGTAGTCCAAGTCGGCCCAGTCAGGCAGTGGTGGGTGGTCCATTGTGCGTTTTGAACTTTTGAAGTTGTTGAGTAATTGCCAGTAGGTAGTCCGGTTCAAGGCGCTTTTCGTAGTTACACAAGTCGAGCCCTGTTGCGAGGTGGTGGGTTTAAATAAGACAGCGGACTAAGTCTCGAGTTGTGTGCCCTTTGATTCTGCACAGCTTCTTTGTGCGAAGATGAGGGAGAGGGCAGAATGAGATTGTGATTTTCCTCAACAAAAGCTGTCCGATGGGTATAAGGATCAATGAAATAGAACAAAGAAAAAACAGACCGCCTGTTCAAGTCTCTAAACAAAAACGGTGACAGGAAAGAAAGAACAACAAGGAAGGTGTGTCTGGGGCGGATGGGTGCTAATTGTTCCCCTTTCCTTTCCGTTTCCTGGGCCCTACAGCTGTCGACCCCTGTCCCTCGTTCTCGGACATGTCCTTTTCGACTTCGACAAGGTCGCTCGAGCTCCTGCTCGCGTTGTCGTCGGCCGAGTCAATTCTGATGTCGGGAGTGCGGCTTCCCAGAACCTCCTGCACGATCCGCTTTCCCTCGTCCAATTCTCCGTTGGACGCGCCGCAGGCCATGCACTTCCACATGCCGAGCTCAGATAACGACTTGGTGCCTGGCGGCGCTTGCCCGTTGACGAGGTGGCAGCGGGAGCAGATCAAGACGATCCTGTTTTTGGCGGCTGTCTCATCCTCCCCTAGCAAAGTGTCTAGGATGCGGTCGTACCAATGCGACTCGGCCGGGGGGGCCATCACTGCTGGCGGATATTGCAGAAGCGCCGGCGGAGGCTTCCCGTCAAAGGCATTCGGGGCGAACTCGGCAGACAGATCGTCAGGCTGGGTTGCGGGCGGTTGAGCCGGCGTGCCGAACCTGCTCTGCGGTCTGGATTTCGGGGTCTCGGGACGGGAGACGGCGGGTCGCTGAATGTTTGCCGTCGGTGGTGGCGGCATATTTGTGCGAGGCGGCAATCCAGGGTGTTTCGATTTCGGCCGCCCCTCCGCCTCTTGGCCGACGCCCTCATGCTCCTCGGCGGCCGTCGTCCCCTTCTTTTGTTTGTTGTCCGCGCCGCCGTACTTTTCCAGCAGCTCCAGAGTAGAGTCGTACTTGGTTGCCGCCTTGAGCTTTTGAATGGTCTTTGCGCGCTCCGTCTGGTATTCCTTGAGGCGGGCGCTCAGCCTCTCGATGCGGTAGTCGAAGAAGGCGGTGGTAACGGCGCGGACGAGGGTGATGACGACCGGCCCGCCCGCCAGGCCCGTCCATTCCAAGGGGCCCATGTTCCTCCAGCCCACCACCAAGATGAGCACAATACCATATACCAGGTATGCGAAGCCGAGATAGAGCGTGCTCAACACCTTGACCCGTCGTGATTTCACACGGTTCTGATCGAGCTGTGTTTGGGTCGCCGTGATCTTGGTCGAGAGGGTGGAGAGGGCCTTTTCGAACGACGCCGGGGAGGAGTCTTCCTTCTGTAAAAGAGAGAAGCCGTGTGTTAGCTCTGCGCCGTCCTGTTATGCCAGCAGCCCCTCCTCCCTCCTCCTTCAGCTCGAGGACAACTTACCCCCCATGGCCAAAACGAAACCATCCTGCCGAAAAAGAAGAGGAAGAAAAAAAAGACAGAAAAACGGGTACGGCCGGGAAATTGGCAATGAGGGTGAGGAAGAAAAGTAATCGTTGCGTTGGCAAAAACGGTGGCTGGCGCAAGCTGTTGGATGGCGGGGAGAGTTTTGGTCGTTGTGTCTCCCGCCTCCGAACCGCAAGCGGTGATGAAAGAGGACAGACAGGGAAGGCGGCTGGAAGTGCACGGTGACCTCATTGTCGCTTACAAGGATGGGGTCCACTGGCCAGCCTCGAGGCCAGAGCCGACTGACTGTCCATGGATATCCTTCAATCGGAGTCTCCAGCGCCCCCTGGTTCGTGCTGCCGGCGGCACCAGCCGGGCCAGGGACCCGGTCAAATCACACCGGCTTCCCAGTGGCTCGCAGCGACACAGCCTCACCTGAATGAACATCTTGGCGTTGCAGGGATGCGGCGAAACAGACGGGACAAGCCTCGTCGTTGTCGTCGCAAAGCCGAAACAACAAACTGTCATCTGAGAATCCGAAGTGGCCCGCACAAGGCATGCTTGTCGAGATCATAACCTGCAACACTCGACTTGTGCCCGTCGGTTGACCGAAGCGACCAGCCTGCAGAACTGCAAAACAGTAAACAACAAACAGCGTCAGCAGAATATTCAGGTAGGTAGATACAGACTCCGGAGGCAACCAACCCGGCGTTGAACATTGTTGTTCATTCGTCCTCGAGGTTTGGTGCCGACACAGCGGATGACCCGCAACCATGTTCCAGGTACGTCCCTACGCATGCACACTCTCACCTTGCCCTCTCCCATCCCAGGCTCTGCCGTCGCAAACTGACACACTGCCCGGGACAGCGACTCAAGGGCGCCATTGATCGCACCATCGCCGAGGAACAAGCGAGACAGAGAACAGTTCCGCAACCCCCGCCGCCGGGAACCACCGCACCCCGACGATCACGGTCCTCGAGCACTGCAGGAACCCAATCCCCCGCCCGGCGCCCCCGCCCGACCAAGAGGCCCAGCGAAGACCTCACGGCGAATGGCGACGGAGCCCCCAACCCGGATCCCGCCGTGTTCGAGGCCGCCTTTGTCATCGACGACATGGACGATTCGGCTGCCCCGTCGAGGGTAGCGACCCCGTCGCTGGCAGACCCCGGGAAGGACACGACACAAGCTGCTGCCAGCGCGTCTACCAACAGTGCCGCTGACCCAGAAGCCGTCGCCGAGAAGAGAGAGACCGAAACGACGGACGTCGCCAACCAACCCGCCAATCTTGCCCCCACCGCTGCTCCCGCCACCTCTGAGCTGCCGCCAGAAGTACGAGCCCGGCTGCGGAAGCTGGAGAAACTCGAAAAGACGTATCCGGAACTGTTGCGCTCCTACCGCATCGCACACAGCCGCGCGACGTCCATCGAACCGTTCGAGAAAGCTCTCCGGGAAAACACCCCTCTTACGTCCATCAAGGACCCCGAAAGCCTCGTTGAGTATCTAAACCAGATCACACTCAAGGGAGACATGGTCATGGAAGAGCTCAAGCGCGTGACGACCGAGAAGGACGCGTACAAGAAGAAAGCCGACGAGGCCGAAACACAGCTGGCGACACTCAAGGACGAGCTTTCTGCTCTCAAGACCGCCCAATCCGAGGCTACGGCCGCTGCGGGGGCAAAGGAGACGGAGCCTGCGGCAACGAAGCAGACAGAGGTTGCAGGGAAGGAGTCCGGCACCCCCAAGGAAGGGCCTGCAAAAGGCGGAGATGGAGACGATTTCTTCTCGTATGATAATGAGATCCCTCAACTCCAGGCCGAGGTCCAGAAGAAAACGGAAGAGGTCGAAACTCTCCAGGCCGAGGTTAACAACCTCAAGGACGAGCTGTCTCTCGCAAAGGAGCACAGCGCTGGCCTTGTCGAGAGCCTCGAGAACGCCACCAGAGAGCTCAGCGAGACCCGAGACGCCGTCGCAGTCAAGGCATCGGTCGAAACACAACTCGAAGCTAGGAACGCAGAGATCACGATGCTCTCGGAGCGCTTGGACAAGGCCCAATCGAAGCTCAAAGACCTCGAGGCGCAAGTCGAAAAGGCTA
>FTEL01007993.1_pt1 | contig 13566 bp, 20 predicted proteins | sample 1658911 | NCBI WGS metagenome assembly FTEL01 (sample SAMEA3914869, study PRJEB12502) | metagenome | biome: forest; material: soil | place: USA | collected 2012-03-12 | depth 0.1 m
CATCACGCCATGAGCGCCATCGCCTTTCCGGTTCCCGAGGAGATCAACGCCCTGGCCGACGGCGTGGAGCGGTTCCTCAAGGCCGAGGTCTTCCCCCGCCACGAGCGCGACCAAATCCCGCGGCAGCACCACCAAATCCCCCAACCCCAACGGCTGCGCCACCCCCCCCACCATCTCCGCCATGCCCTGCACCATCAGCATGCGCCCCGTCTCCGCCTGGCCCAGGGACCTGTCTGGATCCCTTCGGTGCGTTGCTAAGGCAAGAAGGATGTACAGCCACGCGTGGACGAGCGGGACGGGCGTCTTGAGGCGCGCGCGGTCGGCGTCGTCCAGGTCGGCGAGGAGCTCGCGGAAGGAGTGGATCGAGGTGGTGATGCGGCGGAGGCGGGCGAGGAGCTTGTCGAGGTTGGCGAAGTTGACCGGCGGCGCGTCGTCGGGGGGGTAGTAGTTGCTGGCCATGGTGTCTTGGCTTTCCATTTGGGGGTCGAGGCCGGGGTCCTTGGGGAGGCGGGTGGTTAGGTGGGTTGTGAGGGATGGGGATGGGGATTGGGATGGGGATGGGGACGTTATGGTCTGGGACATACCATGACGAGGGACTGGACGGCACCCCAGAACGGTTGCTGGGTCGGCAGTGGCTTGTCCTTTCCGTCGCCAGGGGGGAAAAAGAAATGAAAGATGATGTCGGCCGCGTTGAACACCATCACCCGTATGTCTAGTTGCTTCCTGAACTCTAGCGACGATTTCCCCCGCTGGATGCCGTCCAGCTCCACCTCCAGCAGCGAACGGACGTCGCTCCGGGTACGCCACTCGAGGTCTTCATAGATCACTCTGTCCGTGATTTGCATCTTGTTACGTAAGAAAGTATGGCGGTTGTGGAAGTAGGTGCGAAGTGGTTCCAGGGAGGAGAAGGGGCCTGGCGCGGTAGCCGGCAATGCTGAGTCCAGCGAAGAGTCCAGGTATGCGAGAACGGCAGGGAAGATGTCTCCGCGTGACCTGGCGCCACTCATGCTGGGCCGTGGCGATCGAAAGGGCCGGCGCTGACCCGCAGGAGAGGTTGAGGCCTGAGAGGTCCCTGGGGAGAGACCTAGGGTTTGGCTTGCCCGGCCAGGGGAGGCGTCGGGAGTTGCCGGGGCCTCGGTCTGCTGCACCGGTGTCGAGCCTTCAAATAGCTGGACGGCGACTTGCACGGCACCCGGAGGCTGCGGAGCCACAGAAGACTGGCTGTCAGTCTTTCTCTTGTGACGTCGTCGTTTAACTGGCGCGAGAGTCTCGGAGGTTGGCAGCTTTTGAGGCTCTCTGTGGCGGGCGTTAGAAGAACCTCGAGGAAAGACAAGCCTTGACTTACTTCAACTTTAAAACCAGCACAACCTGCTTGTCTGATCGGATGGCCAGCTGGTAGACGCCGGGCCATTTGACACCTGTAACTCCACTGCCGCGATGAGAGAATCGAAGTCTGTTAGGGTGGTAGTTGCGGAAATGGGCGATGAAGCTCTGAATGCGGTGGTTAGCATGGTTATCCAGCGAGATGGGGCGGGGGATGTTAGCTAATAGGTGTTGAGGCACATACAAACCAGGTTGTGCATTGGTGGAGGGGTATTGACCACATGATGTCGCCCCCAAAGCGAACTGACAGTGTCCTTTCGGCCGCCGAGACCGATGCGGAGAGGCTCGGTGCCGGCTTGACCGTCTTTGTGATGATCCCCTCGCACAAATCTTCGTCTGTGATGCGGCCGTAGGTGAGGAGCAGGGCTGTAAGGGGGGTTAGCAGAGAGCCACACCAGGACTCGAGACTTGGCCATGGTGGGAGAGCAGGGGCTCACAGTTGTCGAGGATCAAACACCACAGCTGGGAAACGTGGAAACATAGCCGTTGCGGATCTCTCTGCTTTTGGCACACGACCTGCTCCATGTCCCGTTCTCGGGTAGTCTGCGAATACCTCGCCTGAAGAAGCGTCGGGGTGGGAAACGACTTGGTGTTTTGAGCCCCGAGGAGTCCAGAATACGGCTCCAAGCTGAAATAGGGCAGGCAGATCCAGGTAACCCCTTGGTCGCGCTGCGGTTTGACGTCTGCTATCACGGGGTCGTGGCGGAAGCTGGGCTCCAGAGACCTGACGTAGGTCCCCTGCAAGGTCTGCACCTTTCTGACGAAGTCACGTTTGACGTTGGCGAGGGTGCTTTGAAGGCGGGCTTGTTCGTTGCCGGTGAGCCCCGGTATGCACGCTACTTGCGACTGTGCAAAGGACGTTAGTTGATAGATGGGGGGGGGGGATATCGGGTGGGTAAGGCATACCGAAAACTCGTCAATATCCATGGATGGTCGACAAAAGTGACTGCAGCATGGTCAGTAGTCAGCGTTGGCCAAGGTAACTGATGGGGTCAGAAGGGGGGAGCAACTCGCATCCATCTAAACAACGACTGCTGGACCGCCGCCCGGTCGCTCAAGACTGCTGTGAGCTTGACGGAATCGTGACCTTCCTCGCGGCCGTCCCCAGCATAGCACGATTCGAGGATGTGATACGCGGGAATGCCTCCATCCTTGGCGCTGCCGGTGCCCGTCTCATCCAGCTCATCATCGACCGGCGCATCGGTGACGTCGTCATCTGACACGACCGCGGCGCCCAGATCCGAGCCCTGGATTCCATTGCTCGGCTCGTGGCCAAAGGTGTACAAGACGGGTTCCTCGTGCACCAAATAATACTCTTCATACTGCTCCGGCACTGCTGGCTGTCCTCCCTGCCTCAGCAGTTCCCGCCTGACCTCGTCTTCGGTACTCCATCTCGCCTCCATCATACGCAGCTCCTCGGGAGTCACATATTGATACCCATCATCTCTATAATTCCCGTGCGACGGACCAGGAGTCGGGAGCCTCTCCCGTAATTTTGATGGAAACTCGGTCCTGTCATACACCCCGCGCCCACGAGTCGGGCTCTCCGCACTGGCCCCAAACTGCGGTCGGTGAGCGGGCTGCGGAAGGTGAGGCCGCGTTCCGGCTGCCGAGGAGGCCCGCTTTGTCTCATATGCGTATGCTGCCTCGGTCGTCGATACCCTGACGCCGGTGAAGCTGTTAGATGCGGGTGGTGACGCGTACCGGGAGAGGTTGTTCCTCGAGCTGGTCGACCGGATGGAGGCGTCCGAACTGATGAACTTGCTGAAGGAGGAGCCTGAGGGCCTGCCCCCGGTGGCTCGTTCAGCGCTGCTTCGCATTGCGGATGAAGGGTCAACGGGCCTCCGTGGATACGCGGGGTGTGTGAGTCCGACTTCCGAGGTGTAATCCCGTGGCAACCCCCGGGCTCGGCGGGCCGCGGAGTCTCGCAGATCCTCTAAACTAGAAGGTTGGCGAAAAGGAGTAGCCGCCGCAACGGTGTCGAAGCTGTTTTCCCTGGTCGGGGCGCGGAATAGGTCGGGCGGGTCGGAATGCGCTGGCCCCTGGGGCCGCCCATCTGTGCCGGGGACGGCTGGGCCCCCAGATACGCCTAAGATGGTGGATTGAGACCCAGGAGTGGTTGAGGTTGCGCTGGATTGTCCATGGCCAGACGTTCGAGAGCCACCTTCTCCGCCCGACACGTTCGAGGGTGACGCGCCACTTAGGGGCCCAGACCCCAGGGGAGGGGAATTGGAAGACGTGCGAAAGCTTCGCCCAGGGTCAGGAGCGTTTGCGCCACGGGGATCGGGGGGCGGGGCGGCGGAGGGACCGTGGGGCGTGAGGTTGTCGATTTCAATGTCGGGTCCCAAGGACAACATGTCGTGGTGGCCCGGATTCGTTGGGTCGCGCGGGAGGGGCATTGTCCCGGTATTCTTGCCGTGTCGTGACATGTTGGAGAGGAAAGGAAGAGGGAGCCCGGCCGATCAAGGCGAGGCAAGGAGAGAGGGAGGGAGCTGGTGTTTGCCGAGCCTCGCGCTTCGTCGCCGCTCCTCCGCGCTCGAGCGCGCGGCACAGCACCTCCTAGCCTGCTGGGGCATAGCCGCCGGACAGGGTGCATCTCATGGTGCAGATCTGCCGGGGGGCTGCAGGGCACACCGTAGCGCCTAGCACCGTGTTGCATCTAACCAAGACCAGAGAGGAAAGGGGGGAGGGCAGGTTGTCGCATGAATGGAAGAGGCCATTGGGGCCGCAGACAAAAAGATTACATGGCAAACAGCGCATTGTGACTGTCCACCCATACGTAACCGATGAGTTATGAGGCCCAGGGGAGCAGTAACCCTGCTGAGGCGCAAGGGGCAGCTATCAGGAACATAGGTACATACATAAGTAGCTGAACAGGCTTAGCGCGCTCGGCTCCTTCAGGTCACACACCGGGTGAAATACCCAAAACCCGTCCATCAGCCAGTTATCCACTCAGCCCAGCCTCTGAGCATCTTCCCCTCAGTTGCTGCAGCTTGCTCGACCTCACCACTCCCTGGGTTCCTCACTTACTGCACCATCCTAATAAACATGAACCCCGCGCCAGCAGCGACGCTGGCCAACCCATCCCTTACCCCCTTTCCACTCAACGCGGCTCTTGAGATTTCTGCGCTGGACTTCGACTCCCGGCTGAGAACGACGGCTGAACCCAAAGCGCATGATGAGGACGGCCCGCCCTCTCCCATCGACCACCTCCCTGGTTACCCCAGCGTTGGCCTCGCGGTACCCGAAGTCCACGCACATCTGAGACGGGAGCTCGCCACGCCCGTCATCGACGAGCTGTACCACGTTCTCTGGGTCTTCTCCGTCAAGTCTGGCCGCAACATCGACCCTCTGCATAACCAGCGGATCAAGGGCCGCGAGATAGTGCCCACCGAACGGGTCAAGCTGCACCTGGTGTGGACCAAGGACAAGATCTACATCAAGACGCTGCCGATCTGTCTGGTCAACCGTACCGTCTGGGACGTCTTTCTCGGCGCCGACACGCAGGCCCCGGGTGCAGCAGCGCACGCAATCGACCGGGGCGCCGCGCTGGGGTTCCTCCGCTCCTACGCGCTACTGATCCAGAGCCCGCTCGACTTTGCTCTCGCCAAGGAAGCACGCCTGATTCCTGAAGGCGTGGACGTCGACTGGATCCGGTGGGAAAGGTTCATGCTGCACTTCCGCAACATCCAGGACGGCCAGGTCTCGAAGCGCTACCGGTACGGACAGATCCGCCTCAACCGGCTGAACTGGATGTTGCGGTTCATGCAGCCCAAGTCGTCGCAATCCATCTGGTTCTACCAGCGACATACGTGGAGTGTCGGTGCCATGATCGGCGAGTTCCTTCCCGTCCTCCTCTTCGCCTTCGCTAGCATGTCCCTGGCCCTCTCGTCGATGCAGGTGACCCTGGCTATACCGGTCGAAGACCTGGGGTTTGCCCGCCTGGACGGCCAGTCCGTCGTCGCCATGCAGCGAGCGTTCTGGCTGTTCTCCATCGCGAACATCTTCGTCGCGGGACTGATTTGGGTGTACCTCATTACTCTTCCTCTTGCTATCTTCTTTGTTCAGGTTTGCTGGGCCCTCAGGCACAAGGGCAGCGCTGAGCCTCCGAGCCGGATCAAGTCGAGTGCCATTCACGGGTATACCAAGGGTTAGTGATGATCGGGTATCAGCAGTGGTTGGTATCCAAATGGTGGTCCTTTGACTTTTTGATACGATGTCATATAATGACTGGGTGAGAATGAATGTGTTAGGATAATTTTGACGATTAAGCACATATTACTGAACGGGCAAGCCGAAGCACAGCCTTCCTGTGTAGAAGGGCTGCGCCACCACCATGAACCAGGACCTTGACGCTTTCGCTTTTCGTCAGGGGCCTCTGCGGGTTCCGAGATTTCCCCCTTTCCGCCAGCTACAAACCCAGCCGACGAAAGACAGCCCACAAGCACATGGAGATCCGGCTCTCGTTTAGTCCCGAGCCGACCACCGCTAGCACCGCAGCAGGCACCGGGCTGGGTCCAGCGATCAGGCTTTATGAGCCCGCGAAGACTGGGTGCTTTGGTTTCTTGTCAATGAGGCGCCGCACCTGGCCGGCCAGTTCGGAGCCTTCATCCTCAGACATTGTAGGCTGTCAAGTTGATTGGACGAGACACTATAAATTTGCCAAACTTTGGCATATGTCAGAAGGTTGAGAAGGCTGAAATGGTTGGGAAGGTGGAAAAGGTTGAGAAGGTTGAGAAGCTGTCGTTCTGCACGCCCAGGCACATACGCAATACCCATTTCATCCTCGGACGAAGAGAGCTCTCACCAAGGACAGCCAACGCCATCTCTAGCCCGAACGCCTAGTCCTAGTAACCTTTCAACCGGAAGAAGAGAGAGACGGCCATCTCCTATCCGACCTCCCGGGGCTTGCCCTGGGTCATCTTCATCTGAGAGAAGCAGTGATACCGAAGGCCGAGGGCGATCTCGCATTCGCTACCAGGGGAAAGCGTGGGCCCATGCAAGTGGAGCCTCTGTCAGATTAGATCAAGATTTTGTGCAATTAAATACCCAGGGCACAACGCGGGCCTCCATGCTTGCGAAGGAGGGCTTCCGCGTATTGAAGGTAGCTCCCAACTGCTGACCCATCGCTTACCACCCGATCACCATGGTATGTCACTCCTCTAAGATTCAAAGCGACTTGAAGTCGTTTTAACCACTTATTGCTCACATGGGTCGCAGCAGCCGATGAACCTTCTCGACTGCAACGAGGATGTGCTGTTCCTAATCCTGGGCTATCTGGCACAAGCAGACCTCAATTCCGTCTGCCTCGCTCACCCGCACCTGCGTCGACTTGCCGAGCCAGTCCTCTACTCCACCATCGAGATCGAATTTCCCGATTTCTCTCAAGCTGCGCCGCCCCCCATCCCCTCACTTGTAGGCACCATTCTGCGGAGACCGGAGCTTGCCGCTCGCGTACGCAACCTGTCGCTCAAGGGAGGCCACCCTAACTTGTGGGGAGGAGGCGGTCTGCACGTTCCCAAGTTGGTGGCGCGCGAGTCGGATCTTCTGGAGGCGATATCCTTTGTGGAGAGGACTGGCTTGTCCTACCGTGGCACCTGGAGCGAGGAGCTACGCGGGGGTTCGCGCGACGCCTATCTCGCCGTCCTGATCTCCCAATTACCGCGCCTTCAACGTCTGCATCTCGACGACGGCTTTTTCGTCGAAAACGACCTGAAAGCCCTGGTCTTACGGTCCATCCTCTGCGATTCCCACTCCGATTCGAGCATCAACGGGATCCCTACCACGCTGAATCAACTCCATACTGTCACTCTCAAGGGCGAAAACTATTGTAGGGATAGGTCCATTCGGAACACCGCCAACGCCCTCCCGTTTTTCTACCTTCCGTCCCTCAGGAAGATGTCCCTCTTCATCGAGGACCCGTTGGTGCCGATTTTGCCGTGGCCGACAGCCGAGCCGCCTTCCGCTTCGAGCCTTACCTCTCTCAAGGTCGTCAGCATGCGAGAATCGCATCTCGGCCAACTGCTCGCCGCTCTGCCCCAGCTCCGCTCCTTGTCCTGGCAATGGGTCTTCGAGCCCGATTTCGAGGATCAGTTCAACAGCCCCATCATCAACCTCGACCAGCTCATGTCGGCCCTGGCGTACGTCAGGGAGACGTTGACCGAGCCGGCCTATATGCGGTCGATCGTTGCGTGGCTTGCAGGCGGGAGGGCCTCGGCGCCGCGTCTTCGGAAGCTGTGCCTTGTGTTGATGTGTGAGGATGGGGAGGTGAGTTTTGCATGGCTTGATGTCAGGAATGAGATCCGGGAGCTAGGGCGGCAGATGGGGATTGATGTGACCACTCAGGTATTGTACGATTTTGGGGAAATTTCCTAGCCGGGTAGAGCTCCAATTGCCAACACGTTCAGTTGATCTGCGAGCTTGCCGGTGCCTGCTACCGTGTGGATTGGTGACGGCCCCGAATGCTCTCCCTGATCTTTACGAATATTTCCACGAAGTCAAGATGGGAAAGAGTAGAAGTCGAGAACTGGCATGCGGGTATGTTCTGTCCCCGCGCAGTTCGTGAGAGTTTGGTTACCTAAACTCTTGGGGAGGTGACAACAAACAAGACTTTTGAGCCGGAGAAGACGTATTCGCGGCCCGGAGAAGTCAATTCGAGCATTTCTGGCCCGGCATGGTGTTATCAGGTGGGTGGGACGAAGGCAAGATGAGGCTGATGGACGGGGCCGCGCGGGAGGGCGTGGGGGCAGAGGTTCGAGACATGTTGAAAAGCCTCCCCAGGGGGCTGAGTTCCACCTGTTGTGGTAATCGTTCTAGGCGTTCCTGGCTGCTGATACGGCGGCCAGGCGGGTGGTTGCTCCGCGGAGATCTGGTTTGCGATCTCTTATCTGTGGGTGCGACATCGCACGACGCTCAGGGGTTGAAAAATGGTCGGAGATAGTTAACTTTGGGGTCAATGATAAGGGTGTGTGTTTTTTCTCATGACGTTATGGCGCTTTTCATTAAATCGTGGCTCCTCCTTCCACTCTCGCCGTCGAGATGGGCTGGGAGTTTCTGCAAATATCAACAAAGCGTCGACCCCGGTTGGTCCGAGATGGAACCTCACTGGGCGGCCAACTCAACTTGCACCAACTCCTCATCTTCCGAGCAGCAAGCCGAGTCTCACCAATCTAGGCCCGATCTCCCGGCTATCCTCTCTACCCGCCTCGCCCACATCCTGGAGATCCGGGTGTAACTCGACCTGCGCCAAAAGATGCATCTCCGTGCGCTGCCTCCCGCTCCCGCCCCACCTCGAACCCTCCATACCGGGATCAGCCCTATATTCCGCTCAAAGACCCGCCTCATGGAGTTTGCCGGTGTTCCCGTCCGCTGGCGCTCGTGTCGTGCATTTCCGGTGCGCTGACCGCGGGGGAATCGAGCCGGCCTGGCTCCTTTTGGAACAGATCCGCATATGTACCGCCGCCGCCGTGACGAGACGGGGTAGGCTCCAGCCTCGAAAATATCTCACTCGCGAGGTCCTGTCCGCTCCATGGGAGTAGGTAGGTCCGCAACGGGTCCGGGCAGTATTGGGATAAAAGGCCCCTTGCCTTGTAAACCAGGGGCCGAAGCTGTTCCCGAGTTGGGATAAACCTGCCCCCTGGGAACTCACACACTTCGGTTGAGACCCACATTAGCAACTGTCATGGCGCTCAGGTTCTCCTACCTCTATGCCGCTCCGGATGTCAACCCGGTGTAAGACACGTCTCCAACGTCTTCACACTGCGGGATGCTAGTACTGATAAACGTCGTGTTTTTCCCCAGTTGACGGCAACCATCAAGGATGATCTTCACCTGACGCCGACGCAGGTCGCCAACTCGAATATCGTTTCGCTTTGCGTGACGTGAGTCCCGCGTCCCCCCAACTCTTCGACTTCTGACATCTAACACACCTCCCCTCGCAAGCCTTGTCGTCCGCGTCGTAGCCGGCCCCCTCTGTGATCAATTCGGCCCCCGCAAAGTCTTCGGCGGTCTCCTCCTTACCGGCTCGATCCCGCTTGGCCTCGCTCCCCTCGTCCATAGCGCAGAAGGCCTTTACGCCAGCCGCTTCTTCATCGGAATCCTTGGCGGTGCATTCGTCCCCTGTCTGGTGTGGACGACGGGCTTCTTTGATAAGAACATCGTCGGCACGGCTAATGCTCTCGCGGGTGGGTTCGGCAGTGCCGGCGGGGGCATCACCTACTTCATCATGCCGGCTGTGTATGACTCATTCGTGGCGAAGGGGTATACCGTCGGCCAGGCGTGGCGGCTGACCTTTGTTGTACCGTTGGTGATGGTCATTGCCGTCGCTGTCGCGTTGCTGAGCCTCTGTCCTGACACCCCGACGGGATCCTGGAATGAGCGCCACCGCGTGGTCCATGGGGATTCTTCTGAGAATGTCGACGGCGCTGCTGTTGATGTTCCGGGCGGCATCACCGACCGGCTCCCCGCCAGCGCGCTGCCTGTCCAGGGCCACAACGAGAAGAAGGAGAAGGACGAGGAGACAGCCGTCTCCACCCCCATCACAGTCGACCCCGAAGCCCAAACCATCAAGCCCGCGCTGCTGCTCTCCCCAACCGACGAAATCGTCAGCACACCCACCCTCTCCCAATCCCTCCGCGTGGCCTTCTCCCCTCAAACGGCCTTCCACCTGCTCAGCTACATGAACTCCTTCGGCGCCGAGCTCGCCATCAACGTGATCCTCTCGTCCTACTACTTCCAGACCTTCCCCGGCCTCTCCCAGACCGACGCGGCCACCCACGCAGCCGTCTTTGGCTTCCTCGACTTTGGCACGCGCCCGCTGGGCGGCGTCGTCAGCGACCTGCTGTACAAGTACTCCGGGCACAACCTGTGGTTCAAGAAGGGGTGGATGGTCGTGTGCGGGCTGACGGCTGGCGCGCTGCTTATCGTGCTTGGGCAGGTCCGGCCGAGGGAGGAGTCGGCTGTGTTTGGGCTGGTCGCGCTCGTGGCTGTTTTCTTGCAGGCGGGGAATGGGGCCAACTTTGCGCTCGTGCCGCATGTGCATCCGTCGGCGAACGGGATTTTGTCGGGGTTGACGGGGGCGGGGGGGAACTTGGGGGGGATCATCTTTTCGGTCGTCTTTCGGTTTATGGGTGATGGGACGGACTATGGCAAGGGGTTTTGGGTCATTGGGGTCATCCACGTCGCCATCAGCTTGGCAATGAGCCCGATCCCGCCGTTGCCGAGGGGGCAGATTGGGGGTCGTTGATGATTTCGTCGGTTGTTGTTGGCCAGCGAAGATGGAGTCCGAGATGATGAATGAGGTGACATGCGGTGCCTCCCGCCTACAAACACGACGGAGCCCGAGACGTGAGTCCAGGCAGGGTACCACGCCAGGCTGGCCTGGGATATGCGTTGTCTCTCGGCGGGTGCCATTCCTCGTGCATCCGGAGTGCAAAAGGGCACTCAACGGGGCAACAGACGGCTGAAAATAAGCAGGCCGTGGAGCAACCTCAATACCAGGAGCCAAAGCCATTCCTGGTGCAGGTCAAGGACGCCTGACGACATGGGAAACACTTTGGATTGGGCAAGGCACTGCTGCTAATGTGGGCACCCTTGGGTGACCCAGAAAATGTTGGTTCTGGTCGTGGTGGCAACCGGGCGGAGGGGGGGCGGGGAGGGGTCGTCGATGGGGGATAATGGTTGCGGCATCCGTGACCAGGGCGATGGGACAAGCTGGATACCTACTTGTTTGTTAATAGAAACAGCTGACTGTGTGCATCAGTTCATATAATGACTAGCACTGATTAGTTCTCGAATACTCCAACTTCGTATGTCCTATCCGCGACCACAATCCTACCAGGGTTGTCGGCAACCTGATGTCGCCATCCTCGCGCTATAAACCCTACCGGGTCACCCGACATGCCGGGCGGCATATGAGCTATCACTATCGGGTCCATGATCGTGCCGAACTATCCTAACCTATCTCGTTGTCCGCAGACATAACCTTTGTACCTAGTTGTGGCGTCGAACGTGCATGCAAGCCTGCAAGGGAGGGGAGTTTGCGACCCCCGCAGAGTTCTCAATGCGAGGGGAGCGCGATGTGCAAGCATGTTGCTCGCTCAGCAACGTACAGTTCCCCGCACCTCGCACACATGATGGCAGTGTGGCTTGCTTCACACAAGGCCGGTCTCCGATCCAGACCCTCCAACCCCTCGCGTGGCGTATAGCATAAAACGACGGTACAGATTACCTAGCGTCTCCTGCTCTCTCTCGCCACTCCACTTGTTGTCTTTCCTCGCCAACCTCTAGGAGCTCACACTCAACTCCCCGCTTCACAAACTAATACCCCTAATTCCACAAACCAACACCCGGCCCGCTACCCAACATGTCAGCCCCACCCCCCACCACCGACACCCCCCTCCCCAAACCAACCATGATCCTCAACCTCGCCGCCACCTCCCTCCTCGCCTCCACAACCTTCTACACAACCCTCGGCTTCACCCCGCTCCCCGCCTGGTCAGACGCCGGAACCACGGCCCTCCGCCTCCCCGCGCCGCACGCGCACATCGCGCTCATGCTGCACACGCCCGAGCGCTTCCGGTTGTTCATGAGGCCAGCCAACGCCATCGCCGGCGCGCGGGAGGCGACGGGCGCGCTCTTCTCCATCATTTGCGACAGTAAGGCGGTCGTGGACGGGTGGTTGGACCGGGCGGTCGCGGCGGGCGGGGAGAAAGATCCGTGGGCGCTGGACGGGTATGGCGCCGGGTGGGGGATGTATAGCCGGACGTGGGCGGACGGGGATGGGCATGTTTGGGAGGTGGTGACGTTTTTTGAAGGAGAGGAGGAGGGTGAGGAGTAAGATTTGAGTGTCTGCAGGGGGACCCGGGGGGAGCGGGGAGGGGGCGGAAGCACATGACCGGTGGGTGAGGGATTCAGAGACTCTGGGGCAGAACCTACATGGGGGATCAGAGAAATCCGCGAAGGAATTCTACAGTGAGTGGCTGGGAGCTGGGTTGGTGTTGGTCTCCCTCCGAGTCGCATTACACCCAGACAGGGGCTCCAGGCCTACCGTACTGGCTGCGCTGAAAGCGCAAGGCTCTCAGATATGCTTCTGGCTGTGTCGCATCCCAGGAACACCAATAATGATGCCTGCCTACGAAGAAGAGGAACCGATTCTGCCCTGGAACGGCCTCGGCGCTAGTGCGTCCACAAGGGTCGCGTTTGCACACCCACCCCCCGCGTACCCATCGTTCACGGCTGTGGTGATTGGTTCCAGGGGCAGCCTTCTGGCTGCAGACATGATGGAGGGTGGGCGGATCACATGGGGCTGGAGGTGGGAGCGAGCCTTGTGATCTGTTTGTTCGCATAAGGTATCTTTTGCTGCGTGCCTTGCCCTCTCCCTCTTCTCTCCCTCTTCCCGGCTCCGTCAGCATCCTGTCTGCAACTTGTCTGCACATCCACAATGGCAAGCCGCTGTGGGAGCTCATACCGCTGAAGATGGCGGCCTGCCTCCAGCCGGTACCGGGGGACCGTGGCTGGTTTGGTGTATTGAAGAGGGCGAGGGCGGCGTTGGAGGGCGTGGGGCTGCCGTTTCACAGGGGGTTGGGGGAGGGGGTGAGGGTGATGGTATCGGATGCTGTGGAGATGATGGGTGCCGAAATCCTGGTCGTGGGGACGGTTGAAGGGGCGAAGGTTGTCCCCACCGCGGTGGAAGCAGTCAAGGCCTGGGGAGAAGGGGAAGTGGAGATGGGGGAAGCAGGCCACCCTCCCTCACCCTCCTCCTTCCTTGCGCATAAATCGCCTCCGGCAGATACTGATATACCGCCACTATCCTCTCATACAACTCCGGGTGATCCCTTATCAACACCATCGGCTCCCACGCCGACGCCACAAACATCGTATCGATACTGGAGCTGAACGGCATAGTGAAGACGGCGTAGATCTGCGGGCCGATGAGGAACGAAAAGGCCACAACTACGGGCGTAAAGTCAAGCTGATCAAGTAATCGTGCTTGACGCTCCACTGAGCGTACGATAGGCTATCGGTAGCATAACCGTCCTTAAGTAGGAATCCGTCCTATGGGACCAGCGCAGTCTCACGTGAGACACCCAGGCACTCGCCGTCTCTTCAGTTTCCTGCTAGATCTCGGTGGCAGCAAGCAGCAGAGGGGGGGTGGGGGGGGAGAACAAAGGTCGAGTTTCCGCA
>FTEL01003613.1_pt1 | contig 13565 bp, 9 predicted proteins | sample 1658911 | NCBI WGS metagenome assembly FTEL01 (sample SAMEA3914869, study PRJEB12502) | metagenome | biome: forest; material: soil | place: USA | collected 2012-03-12 | depth 0.1 m
GCACTCGACTCACAGTCTCTGGGGTATCTGACGGCTGGACGCGCTGCCCCTCGAAGAGGAATCGCACCGAGGCGAGCGTCTTGCCCTGGCGCTCGCAAAACGCCGTCATGAGCTTCTCCAGCTTGGTGCTCCGCTTGATCTTGAAAAAGACCTCGTTATTATTGTCGGTCACCTTAATGTTCAGGTGTTCGGTTGGGCCTTGGCCCTGGTCCGCGCCAGGCTGCGCGGGGCTGCCGTTCTCGGCGTTGTCGGCCATCATGAAGATGTAGTGGCGAGATCGGGGTGGTCGATCGCGAGATGGATGTAGTAGGATGGTCTGAGAATGGAGGGAGGTGCTTCTGTCAGCCTTAAATGCTCGACGATGTCACCGGGTACGGTTCTGTTGGGTGGTGCGCGGGAGAAGGAGGGCAGGCTCTTGCCCGGTCCGAGAGAGATCACGGCTGGCCTGGGCGGCGGAGGGGCAGAAAGTGCGCGAAGGTCTTACCTCAGCAAAATGCAAAAACCCAAATCGCCTGTGCCCGGGCTTGCTTTGTTTTTTCTTCTCCTTTTGATCTGTAGTCGGGTGAAAGCGAGAAGAAGTTGAGTCACTCGACTCTATTCGCTCCTGACCGCTTGCCGACTTGCGCCAGGTCAGACTGACCGATCTCGTGGTTGATGGTGGGATGGTTTGCGGTGGGATGGTTTGCGGTGGCGGGGGCAGGCAGCTAGCGCTTCGCGCTGTGGTGGGGTTGGAGGGATGACAGCCTGGGGGTCCTCCCGCAAATGCTTCTTTCAGGCACCCCAGCGACCAACAACCACAGGCAGCCAGTCTTCAAAGCCAACTGCAGATAAAGAACTTTGGTCACAAACGGCAGGCAGGGCTAATACGCAATTTTCGAGACGTGAATTGTCCCCTCGTCCGATCAAATTGACGAGAGTTAGTGAAAGCTGTAGATCAGACACATCTGTATCCGCACCTCCAGCGACTGGCACACATGCCTCTCGGGTAGGTGTGTCTTATATTCCGTACATCGCGACCCGTACCTGAGGCAGGTGATTCAGCAAATGAGCATTGAGCTGGAAGAAACCGACTTCAGAGACACCTCCAAGCCAGGTTGCTGCTCATGAAAGCCCTCTCCCGAAGCCGATGGTATTATTTGGATCACTCACTTCCCCCCGTTCTTAACATTGCGAGGCCACGCATCCTCATTCCTACACAGACGCACCATCTTTCTAGGGATAGTCTCAACTTCCACAGGCGGACAAGGCTTGGGAAGCTGGGAAGCTGGGAAACTGTGGTGGTTCTTGGTGGCCAGGGGTACCTGACCCAGGCAAATACAGGGACATCTTCCATTCCAACAACCATGGCCCTGCCAAGCGCCGCTGGAGAAGCATCCACACAACAACCTCCTTTCCCTCCAGAAAAAGCTGCTGCTGGGCTCATCAGCCCGTCCTCTCCCTTCTGAACTGCGTTCGCCACCATGGTCAGCCCTGAGATATTCTGTCATCCCCCGTTGCGGAAGCACGACTGATCCGTAGTGTCTGGCAGGGCCTTGAACAAGATCTCCGGAGCAACCCTCCGTGTCATCCACGAGCGGTTTGTCTGGCAACCCTGAATTCGTGACGGGCGTGAGGCTGACTGACACACGCAACTGCTTGGTTCCTCAGTGCGCAATTCAAGGTCAGACAGATTAGATGCACACCGGCTTCGCTTGCCCTGGGTGTTGGATTGGCACAGTCTGCTGACAGAACACCTCAGACTGCCTGACCAAGAACGGCTACGACGAAGCCAAATGCACCAAGCTTGTTGATGCTCTGTACCAGTGCTGCCAGGCATTTTACGAGAGGAACGGCGACAACGCGACGACTGTCAGCTGCCCCAAGCCAAACCTGCTGCGACTGAAGCTGGAGCAGAGAAGGGCAGGCATCCGGTGATGGGAAGGGCGGCGGAATGTATCACTCATCCAACGATGTCCACCTGCAGAGCCCCGAGGGGCGGCAGGTAACTTTAACGGAGGGTGCGGGATTCCTCTAGGCTATCATTGAGCGCGCAAGAGGCCGCGTGGACCTGAACAAACAATGAATGGCTTGCTCCGAGACTCTAATATGAATGCCATGGACATTGATGAAGAGAAAAGGAAAAGAAGATCAAAATTTTTGGCGCTGCGCTGGGTTTTCTGCATCTCGGTGCCGGTGGGGCGTTTGCCCCACTTTGGATCGCTGGCTGCAGTGGCCCGTGCTTCCCTGAGGAGCGGCTGGGCCTTGGCTCGGGTGGATGTGTTGGTTGTGTGGATTGGTTGCCAGCTGCCGCCGACAGCTCCCCTTCAAGGAACCCGCCCGATTTTTTGAGCGGCAGCTACGCGACCGCGTTGCCAGAGAGGAAAGCCCGAAACCAGAACCACCAACAGCCAGAACCGCCAACAGACAAGGATACACGGCACTCCAAAGGAATTTGCGAAAGCACAGCGACGCTCCCCGATCCCGGGAACCATCGGCCCCGCGACTACTGCCCTACAGCATGCGATAGGGAAGCACACCAGCCCAAGAGCTGCGCTCGGCGTCTCCTCCGACCTCCAGCTGCCCGCCGCCAACACAACCCACTGAGACCACCACATCGCTTGGCCGCCATTCGCACCCGCCAAAACATGGCGCCTGCCTTTGTCAGTCCCCTGTTGCAGTCGCGTGTATTGTGCGACCAATTAGTTGCTGATGTTGTTGTTGTTGTTGTTGTTGTTAGGACTACCCCGTCTCAGAGAGCTCCCGCGCCAGCTCGCAGAGCCCTGTCCAAGGTTGGCCCTCCCCCGGGTCGTCGTGATGGTCAGCTTCCCGTGTTTCTAACATATCTCGCAGGGCCCGCGAACGACAACATGGATGACCTGGAGACGATTTACCGGGAGAGCACTCTCCAGGCTGGCGAAGAAGTCGACTACTTCGCCGCCCAGCTCGACCGCTACAACACAGATTCGACAGGATCGCCTGCCGAGAAGCGCGCCCAGGTCTTCAAGCTTGTCGACTCATACCACACATACACCCGGAAGAGGGCCGACCGACTGCGAGAGCGCGAATCCCGGGCGAGGGCGGCGCGCGGGGGGAGCTGGCACAGAGCTGCTTCCATTGACATGGATATCGACGAAGTTGGCGATGGCAGCGCTCCTGTCACCCCGGAGGAGGTACGCCGTGTGGAAGAAGAGGCACAGACCTGGGATCTTCTGCGCCGGCTACTCCCACTTCGATACCGCGATCAGCCCCCAGCACCACTCGCGCGTGTGGACGACGACAACCAGACCAAGACCCGTGCGCAGTGGTGGAACGAATTTTTGGTCGCAGACTCGGCCGCCCGCGAGAGGAAGATTGTGCTCGAATGGCTCCAGAGCAGCGCGAGCTACGGACCGCCCATCGACGAGGTGGTGAGCGAGCTCCAAGAAAATGCCGAGAGAGGCGACATCCTGGCACACGGCTGGCTCCATACCCGCCATAAGATCAAGTTGCAGAAGAGCGTCAACGGCTATCAAGGCGTGCTCGACCCCCACGACGCCGCAGCCGCGCAGTCACATCTCGGCTCCAACACACTGGTTACTCAGCTGGACCCAGATGCCGTGACGCGCCAGGCCCGCAAGCTGGAGCCTCAAGACGACTATTTCGAGCGCGCTATCTGGCTTGGATGCTTCGAGATGCTGCGCCGGGGTCGTTCCATGTCGGAAATCAGGGAGTGGTGTTCAGAGAGGACAGAGCTGTGGAGGGCCGCATCCATTGCCCCTCTTCCCCTCTCCAATCCCGAAGACGAAGAGCAGCACGAGTTCGAGCCAAGTTCGCTGGTTCTGTGGCGGCGCATGTGCTTTGCCGCTGCCCGAGATGGCGGGACAGGTGACTACGACAGGGCCGTCTACGGACTGCTGGCCGGAGATATCGCCAGCGTGGAGAAGGTTTGCAGATCTTGGGACGACTTTCTCTTCGCGAACTACAACGCCCTTCTCAGGACACAGTTCGATTTGTACCTGGGCAAGCATGGCGGGAGTGAAGCTGCCAAGGCTGCTGACCAGTTCCCATCATTCAACGCCGTCCTGCACCACAGCGACCCGATGACACTCAGCAAGCGGCTTATTGCTACCTTCGAAACCGACCCGAGAACCAGGAATGAGGCGATGCGGACCGCAAAAGTATTGCAAGGTGCCATCATCTCAAACGACATGGATCGACACCTATTCCAGCAAGGCCGCGTGCTGTCGCAGCACGCGAATCAAAAACGGACGTCAAACCTGCTCCCCGAAATTTCTCTCCTCCCGGCAGAGAAGGTCTGCGAGGAGAAGTACTTTGACTTGGCGGACCACGACAGCACTCGCATCCTGGCCCACGTTGTCATCATCATTTCCACACTTGATCGTCTCAGCGGGTTCACGATGGACCAGGGCGCGCTCCAGACCCGCCACCAAGCACCGGAGCTCATCATTGCGGCATACATTAGCTATCTCCGACTTGTCCATTTGGAGGAAATGATTCCTCTGTACTGCTCAAAGCTTTCCGGGTCACGGTTGCACGAGACATTGAGCAGAAACCTCATCCAAATCGTTGACAATGAGGCCCGGGTCCGCCAGCTTACCATAATGAGGAATCTGGGGATTGATCTGGCCGAGTTTGCAAGGAGTCAGCCGGATCTCTACCTGTCTGACGTCCGTGACAAGTCGCTGCGCTGCGAGGCGAAGGGGCGATTCAAGATTCTCGAGAGCGGCCCGGCTACACTGAAGTATGGCCGAGTCGTCAAGCCCGACTTTTTCGGCGAAGACGCCGAGTTTGTCGATAAAGAGGATGAGCAGATCATCCGTTCCATGGAGTGGCTCATGTTGGTTCCGGGGCAGTTCCTCGAGACCTGCAACTATGCCATCCGGATTTACAAATATCTCCTCAGTACGTTTCTGGCCCCCTTAGGATTTTCTTTGCAAACGCTGACAGACTTTTAGAACGGACACGGCTGCGTGCTGCCCGCGCCTTCAGTGAGCGGGTTCCTGGCCGGGAGATTGTTCGGACCAAGTCGCCCATCGCCGTGAGGGATGCCAACGAGGATTCTGGCCCTGGTTGGTTTGAGGAATTTGCCAACGGTGACTTTTCTGCCGAGTTTCTCGAAGAGTGCGGCATGGGCAAGGACAAGCTCATCGCGATTGTGCGAAATGTCTGGGAGCTTGAGTGCCTGGTCCGCGCGCTGGATTCTATGGAGACACTGTCTTCATTGGCTGGGCTCAGCAGAGAGTATGTCCTTCATTAACCCCCTTGTTTTCGGTGTCATTGCTCTAACCACGCCGGCAATAGGGAAAGCAGCACGTCGCGCGAGCTGTGGCAGCACACGAGCCAGGAGGTTCGCTCAGCCAAGGCATGCATGCAGCCGGTCCTGAAGAATTGGCTATTGGTATCAAACCAAGGTGAGGGTTCTGGTCATTCTCTAGCCGGGGTTCTGAAGGCTGACAACGCGGCATCAGAGGACAAAGATTTTCAAGATCTTCGCGAGGCGTACATCCCAGAAACGGTGCTCACGTACATCAGCTGCCTGCATTTCGCGGGTACCTCGCTCTCGCGCGACAACCTCTTGGAGTGCATGGAGTTGGCGGCAGTAATTGCCGAGAAGGGCTCGGATGTGGCCAAGGAGTTCATGAAGTCCGGCAGAATGAAGGAACTCGTTGAGGCCTTTGCGTCCTGCAGCAAAGCGCTGGCTATTTGGACCAGCGACAAGAAAGGGTCTCAAACGAACTCCAAGAAGATCAGGGAAATGGGGTGGTAAGTCGTCCACCAAACCGATGCCGGTCTGCCAAACTAACTGTTCTACGCAGGTCACGGGAACTGTGGTCCATCAAGCCGTGAGAAACGGCGGTACCCGGATTGTTTGGAGCCCGGTTGGAGGCGGGGCTGGTTGGGACTCTCGGGAGGGGCAAGGCCGGCGTTGACACTTGATGGTACTCCGACCTAGAAAGATGGCGAAGGGGCCTTGGGGAAGCGGCGGATTGGGGGGAAAGGCTCAAACTCGGGATCGGGATTTGAAGCCCTACCCTCACCACCCAGGGTACCGTGCATCGTCGGTCCCACAGGCAGCTCCCTTGAGGCGGCATCTGGCTGATTTGATGTGGTCCGGCGGGAGATCAGGTGTTTTGTTCATGGTTGTGGTGTCTTGGTACTTTTGGTTGCATTGCAGCAGGCGTCGACGCCAAAATCCTGAGGAACGGAGAAAGGGGTCAATGGATGGATATGTCTTTTGCTATAGGTGTCAGCGGTACTGTTGATAATAAGTCGTCTCTTCTGGCAACGGGCTTCTGGTGTCCATGCTCAGGTTTGGGGTCAAGTAAACTGGCTGGGAGAGATGCGTGTGAGTACGGAGTATCTGGGTATCCCATTATCTACCTGTTACTCCGTACACTACACATACAGACAGCCCTGTGTGTTCGTATTTGCTCAGGATCCTTTCGCACCTAGTCTGGATGAAGCGTCAGTGCCCCACAGCCGAGGTATCATGGGCGTCCCATGCGGGGAAGCCCATGGGGTATTAATTCCATGAGACACCAGGGGGCTTGAAGCTGGACACCCAACAACTCTCCATTCTGGCACCAATACCCCCCAACAGTCCAAGCTCCTCGAAAACATGTCCGGCCCACAGGATAACGATGGCGAAGGAAAGCCGGCGTACGGCCAGTACCAATTTGACTTGTATGCCCAAGCCCTCATCGCCAACAAGACGCCTATCGTCACGACGGACCCCAACAAGCTGGAGCAGGCGGCCAAGGAGGCCATGCCCCCAAAAGCCTTCAACTACGTCTTTGGCGGCGCCGGCGAACAAGCAACCATGCATGCCAACCGCCTCGCCTTTCGCCAGTGGAAGCTCATCCCGCGCATGCTGCGACCGACTATCCCACGAGATCTCAGCGTCGAGCTGTTTGGCAAACGCTACGGTAAGTAAACAAACGACATCTGTAACACACCATGTCGTGGCACTAATACCATTCCCCCCCAGTCACGCCCCTCTTGATGGCTCCCATCGGGGTTCAGGGGGCGTACCACCCCGACGGCGAGAAGGGCGTGGCCACAGCCTGCGCCTCGCTCGGCGTGCCCTTCATCTACAGCACCGCGTCCACCACGCCGCTGGAAGACGTCGCGGCCGCGGCGGACCTCACCATCAACCCCGAGCCCCAAGCAGGAGCGGCCCCATCCACCGCCCCGCGCTGGTTCCAGCTCTACTGGCCCCTCTCCGACGCCCTGACCGCCTCCCTCCTCTCCCGCGCGCGCGCTGCCGGCTGCACCGTGCTTGTCGTCACCCTCGACACCTTCACCATGTCGTGGCGCCCTCTCGACCTCGACACGGGGTACCTCCCCTTCATGACGGGCGAGGGCAACGCGCTGGGGTTCAGCGACCCCGTCTTCCGCAAGATGTTTGCGGAGCAGTCCGGCGGCGACGCGGTTGAGGACAACGTGATGATGGCGAGCCGGGCGTGGCTCGGCGAGGTGTTCTCCGGGCATGCGCACAGCTGGGAGGACCTGGCGACGCTGCGGCGGCTGTGGGGGGATGGGCCGATTGTGCTGAAGGGGGTGCTGAGCGTGCAGGATGCGGAGATGGCGGTGGCGTGCGGGATGGACGGGATTGTGGTGAGTAACCACGGGGGGAGGCAGTTGGATGGGGCGGTGCCGAGTTTGGAGATGCTGCCCGAGATTGTGGATGCTGTCGGGGATAGGATCACGGTGCTGTTTGACTCGGGGGTGAGGACCGGGGCGGACGTGTTGAAGGCGCTCGCGCTGGGAGCAAAGGCCGTGCTCGTCGGGCGGCCGGTGATATACGGCCTGGGCGTTGCTGGCACCGAGGGTGCTCGGCATGTCCTTGCAGGGCTCCTCGCTGATGTGGACCAGTCTATGGGACTGTCGGGGGTGCAGAAGGTGGCCGAGCTGAACCGGAGTATACTGAGGAAGATCAACTATGGTGGTGATATCAAGTCATCTCTGTGATAGCAGTGGCGTACATCCTGTTACCGCTCGCTGATGTACATACTTGGTAGATATGATGAAGCCCGTTCTTGCTTCGTGGATGATGCGAATGTTGTTTCCGCCATCCGTGACCCGTTCCCATGCCTTGTGCCCGAATCCCCTCTTGCTATCCAACCCACCCCCAATGGTTTCCAACGCCACGATCGCCGCCTGGTTGGCGTTCCCATGATCAACCCCACCTGAGGCGAAGCGATCAGTCTTCTGGCATGAGTTCTGGAGCTCCCCATTTGGCTCGGTCTTGGGTATTAGCGATGCTAGATTCAGTTGCCCGAGACAAGCGACGGAGAGACAAGGAGGTGGATTAACCATCGCTTTGGCTTATCGGGCTATGCTGAGGGCGGTGTTGGCGCAGTTGTCCTCGCAAACATCCCGCCGCCCTAGAACTGCTAACTGCTCTTCACGGCTAAACAAACGCCCTCCTCCCCTCAGCTAAGCCAGCGAGGTCAATGCCCCTGGCCCGGCCCGGCTGGCTCAGCTGAGGGGAGGAAGGTGGTGGTTTGACCCCGACGAGTATGTCGGCAGATTACGCAATGTCAATGTTGAGGATTTTAATGTCCTCTACTGGCTTCTCCTTGTAGGTCCGGACGTTCTCGATGGCGTGGATAACGTCCAGGCCTTGCACGGCGCGGCCAAAGACGGTGTGCCTATTGTCAAGCCAGGGCTGCGACCTGTTAGCGTTTACTCGAGCAAGCTACGAGGGAAACGAGGGTACAGTACCGTTTTCTCTGTCGTGATGAAGAACTGGCTCCCGTTTGTGTTTGGGCCAGCATTGGCCATACTGACGGTGTACGGCTTGTCGTGCTTCAGACTGCTGAACTCGTCCTCAAACTCTTTCCCCCAGATACTCTCTCCGCCTGTCCCATCGCCGAGAGGGTCTCCGCCCTGAATCATAAACTTCCTGATGACACGATGGAAGATGGTGCTGTTGTAGTAGCCACGCCTCGAATGGGTGACAAAGTTTTCGACAGCTTTTGGCGCCGCGTCGGGGAACAGGCGGATATGGATGTCCCCGTGCGTGGTGTGTATGATGGCTGCTGTCCCCGTCTCGGCCTTTTTCTTCTCCTCGGTCTTCTTTTGCCCCAGAACAGTCGGCTTCTCGTTTTGGACATCTCTTGTTGACTTTGAAATCTCCTCCTCGTTGGTGAACATGTAGAAGCGGACCTTCCCGGCGCCGGTGGCAACCAGGATCGGGTCGCGTGTCTCAGACTCCTGAAGCAAAGGGTTGCTGGACGCGGCCATGGCAACGGTGGTCACCCCTTTCTTCTGCGGCTGGCCCTGGTACAGTGCCAAGGCGAGAGGTCGGAATCCTTCTTCCCGACCGTACACCTTGACGACCTTGTTTGTGTAGGTGTTGAGCACCTTGACGCCGAGGTAGGACCCGTACAGGATGAAATGCCCTGATTCGTCAAATATGACGTTGAACTTGTTGCGGAGCTCGGGCGACTCGATCTCCCGCTCCTGGGCGAGCCGGCGCCCAAATTCAACGGAGTCCAACTTTTGCAGCGCTGTCCCGGCCTGCTGCATGTCCTCGATGACCTGTAGCGACTCGTCGTATGTACGCTGCAGTTGGCCGGAAGCAAAGTCAAAGATGCGAATCTTTCGGTCGGGGAAGGACACTGTCGCAAAGCGGCTCCCGTCGGCGGACAGGGTGAGTGCTGAGGGCACGGACTTTGCCTTCTTAAACTCGAACAGATTGGTGGAGCTTTTGAGCTTGAAGACGTTGTCGGGCTTCTCGTAGGACCCTCCCGGCTGCCAGTACTCGACCATGCCGCCGTCGTCGGTAGATATGACGCAGTCGTAGTGGTCATTGAACGCCATCAGGGAGACGGGACTGCGGTGCAGGCCGGTGATGGTGTGGATCGGCTCCTGGATCTCGCCTCTTCCGTCGTAGATGCGGATGCTTGGCTTGGCGGCGCTGTCGGACACGGCGAGGAGCGGCAGCGAGGATCCTTTTTTGTGCACCCAGCAGACGCAGCGGGGTTCGAAATCGAGCTGGAGGACGGCCAGGAGATCGAAGGTAACCACGTCAAAGAGCTTAACCGTTTTGTCCGTCCCGGCAGTTGCAAAGCTCCGGCCATCCTGACTGCACGAGACAGAGCGGACATCGCCCTGGTGGGCCTTGAACTCCTTGACAAACTCAATTCCATCGGCAACCTTCTTCCAGAACTTGACGACGCCGTCGACGGATGTTGTGATGAGGAATTCGGTCAGGGGGGTCATGGTGAGGAAGGCGAGCTGCTCCTTGTGCATCAGGGACTTGGAGTAGCGGGCCGACTTGGGGAGGGCCGAGATGTAGAGTTTTTCGTAGGGGAGAACGCGTCGCTTTTTCTTGGGGGCAGCCGAGGGCAGCTGCGGGCCCATGTCGTCGTCTGAGGAGCTGTCTGCATCGCGAGTGTCAGTTAGCGACGAAGCAGCTGCCACGCGATGGTGAGCGGGTACACACCGGAGCCATCGTCGCCTGTGAAATCTGCGTGGCTGCGTTTTTTCGAGTTGTCGTCGTCGCCGGTGACAGTGTCGGCCATGGTGATTGGCGGGGTTTCCTCTTGTCCAAATATGGCCGTGTGAATGTTGGAGGCGCTCTGTGGTGTTGACTTGCTGTTGTGTCTTGGTGCTGGGGCTGGCAGGCAGGCGTCTGTCGCATGGCGTCGCAAAATGTCCTGTCAGTTGCTTCTTGGCATTCGAAAGCTCAAGTGGGGCCACCCTGCGCTTCGCTCCAGAGGACAGGGGCAGGGGTGGCGCTAGGGGATCCACCAAAGCGAGCTTGAGCCCACGCTCTGCATGTGCGACGCATGCTGGCAGACCTTTTCACCGAACAGCCGTGGCTTTGTCCCGTTGAGTTCAGGAGAGCGTCCACGGATACCCATCCGAGACGGCCAGACACGGGGATCCGTCTTGGCCGTGTTATATGCCCTCACACACTCCCCATATGGGGGCAGCTGGGAAGGCACCTTCATCGAGTGCCGGCGACTGGGCTCCAGGAGTACACAGCACAATGCACAAAGTATGGGTTTCTGCCACAGCTCGCTCGGAACCACCCCAGCGGCATCAGATCAGAGTAATTGGTCTGTACCCAGTAGAAACCGAGCACTGGAAGGAGCTTTGTCGTTGAGGCCTCGCACATTTCCCAGCCAGTACTCGTGGCCACACTTGAAGACTGGCCGACAAGAAGCTTTTCGTTGCCGGTTGTGAACCGTTTCCGTCAAGGGCTAATGGCAAGCGGTGGTATTGAACTTGGCTTATTGGTCCGTGGGGGAACAGGGAGCTCAGGGAGACGGAAGGCCTCGGCCGACTCTGCAGCTCGGCGCCCTGGCCCAGGGAGAGGTCGTGTTGTTTGGGGGTGGCTACCCCACATTGAGTCATCCCACCTGAGCATTGCCCCTCACAAGCTCCGAATAAGAGGGACTGACCGCCATCGGCGAAAAAAGTTCCACAGCTTCTGGCCGCCAGCCATTCCGCCCTCTATACGTCTCAGTTCTAAGAGCTGAGCCCCCGAACTCCGGAACTCGTATCAATTGGGTTGGGACTTGCTTCGACCTTGGTTGGGACACAGCCAAACCCCGTCATCATGTCTGTGAGTTCATCTCCTGCCTCTCAAGCCTGGTCCCGTTCACCTGACTACCGACTTACGACAATGCAGTCCTTCTACATCGAGAACAAGAATGTCGGCAACAAGGCCGAGAGCGAAGACTGGAGGGGTACGCGCCCACGCTGCAGCCCCTTTACGGCGTTGGTCGACACTAACCATACCGGCCAGTTCGCGGTTACAACCCTTTAACGCCTCCCGACCTGCTGCAGCACGAGATCGCCCAGACACCCCAGTCGAAGCAGACGGTTCTCCAAGGCCGCGAGGAGGCCGTCGCCGTTGTCAATGGGACCGACGAGAAGCAAAGGCTGCTGGTGGTGATCGGGCCCTGCTCCATCCACGACCCGCAGGCGGCGCTTGAGTACTGCGACAGGCTGCTGAAGGAAAAGGAGAAGCACAAGGATGAGCTGCTGATCGTCATGCGCTCGTACCTCGAGAAGCCGCGCACGACGGTGGGGTGGAAGGGCCTGATCAACGACCCGGATATCGACAACAGCTTCAAGATCAACAAGGGGCTTCGCCTGAGCAGGCAGCTGTTCGTTGACCTCACCTCCAAGGGCATGCCTCTCGCGAGCGAGATGCTGGACACAATCAGCCCCCAGTTCTTGGCCGATCTGCTCAGCGTCGGCGCCGTCGGTGCCAGGACAACCGAGAGCCAGCTCCACCGCGAGCTGGCCAGCGGCCTGAGCTTCCCGGTGGGCTTCAAGAACGGCACCGACGGGAGCCTCACCGTGGCCGTCGACGCCATCGGTGCCGTCAAGCACCCCCATCACTTCTTGTCCGTCACGAAGCCTGGCGTGGTTGCCATTGTCGGCACCGTCGGAAACGAGGACTGCTTCGTCATTCTGCGCGGCGGCACCCGAGGCACCAACTACGACGCCGAGAGCATCGCCGAGGCCAAGGCCGCCCTCCAGAAGTCGGGGCTGCGGCAGCGGCTCATGGTGGACTGCAGCCACGGCAACTCCCTGAAGAACCACAAGAACCAGCCCAAGGTCGCGGCCACGCTGGCGGAGCAGATCGAGAAGGGCGAGGACGCCATCATGGGTGTCATGATCGAGAGCAATATCAACGAAGGTGAGTTCATCCCGGGAACTTGGAGTGCTTGTCGCAGGGGCGCCCGTCTCACATGCATGTTCTAGGCAACCAAAAGGTCCCCAAGGAGGGCAAGGATGCGCTCAAGTACGGCGTCAGCATCACGGATGCTTGCATCGGGTGGGAGGACACGGTCGAAGTGCTTGATCTTCTTGCCAACGCTGTGAAGAAGCGGAGGGAGGTGAAAGCCTAGGGAAGGGTGGTCTGGTAGCGGGGTGTCGGGTTTGTGCTTGCAGGGTCCCGGGTAATTGGCGTTTGCGGGCGATGGTCCGGTGGAGGAGGGGAAACAAAAAAGCTTTCAGGTTGTGGAGAGTTGCGCCGTGGGATTTTTGGGAAGCCATAGAGTTGCGAGTTGCAGTTGATGATGACCGAGGTCTGCTCGAGCTTGAGTTCTTGTTTGGGCAGAAAATGTTGGTTGGTGTGTGAGCTTGGGGCCAATGGACAGGGATCGGGCTGGCTCTGCTGCTGCGGGGGGCCTGCAGCGTAGCGCGGATAAATAATCGGCCGCGGGTTCTGGGAGCAGAGCTTGATTGGTCCGACCAATGAGACAGCCAGAGTTCCTAAGATTCCCGAATTTGAGAAACCTGACCTTGCGTCGACCTCCGCCAGCTCGAGCCAGCTACCTCACATCACCGACGGTGGCAGCGAATTGCCTTGTCATCCCCGACTCCCGACACCCTCCAAGCTCCGCAAAGGTGTGCCGACCATGCTGGCGAGGTCCTGCCTGCGCTCGACGCGCGCATTCGCCCGCGTGCGAAATGGCGCCGTGCAGATCACCAAGGTATGTTAGGTCGTCCGTCGTCTGCCCGCAGCCCTCGCTCGCCCTCGGCTCCCGCCGCCGCCGCCATCGCATGACCGCATCACCCACATCGACGACGGCGCCCGCCCGCCCAATTGTGCC
>FTEL01010401.1_pt1 | contig 13553 bp, 10 predicted proteins | sample 1658911 | NCBI WGS metagenome assembly FTEL01 (sample SAMEA3914869, study PRJEB12502) | metagenome | biome: forest; material: soil | place: USA | collected 2012-03-12 | depth 0.1 m
AGCCTCAAACCCCCTCCCCCCCCTCCTCCTTCGAACACCTACAAGCCCTCTCCAGCGCCTTCAACCACTTCCCCGGCAGCGCAACATGCGTATTCTTGAGGTGCTGCCTAAAGTTATCCGCCCGATAGAACTTCTTATTCCGATCACATTCCGCCACTCTGTGCACCGACTCCACGTGCGCGGCCAGTTCCGCCCTGTCCGGCTCCCCGCCCTCGCCGCGCGCAAACTCGCCGCCGCAGAACCCGCACACATCCCACACCACCCCCTGGTACGTCTGCGTGTGGTACGCCCGCAACGGGTCCTCGAGCGCCTTGCACGACCAAAAGTCGGATTTGACGTGGATCGCGTTGATGTGCCGCTCGGCTTCGGTGGGGGATTTGAAGCGCTTCTTGCACTGGGTGCAGGGGTGCGGTTTCTCGGATTCGTGGAGGCTGGTTTTGTCAGCTTCTGGTTCTCAAAGACATCTCATCAGATGGTAAACTTACGCTAGCTCCTCGCTCGTGTGAAAGTGCCGCGGCGCCCTAGGGCAACAATTGCACACCAGCGTCGGCTCGGGCACCAGCCCCAGCCCCTCAGCCTTCGGCGCCGCAGCCTCCGCCATGACCTGGTCAAGCGACTGCGTCGACCGGTTGTTGTGTGCCGAGAAGATGGCACTGGGGTTGATGGTCCCGACGTCCAGGCACATATCCCCGCCGTTCAGATCCGCCACGCTGCCCGAGAACGAGACGCCCGCAAAGATCGATGACTCGTACACGCTCGTCATGTCGGTTGACATGGTCCTTGCCAGGCTGTCCGAGCTGAGGTTCGAGAACTTGGTCGACGCCTGCGTCGAGTACCGGCTGTCGAACGAGTCCCTCTTGTGCTGGCCAAACGGAGACCGCGGGAAGGCCGGGCTGCGGTCCAAGGCGCCCGAAGCCGGAGACATCGGTGACCCGGCCTGGCCCCAGGAGGATGTTGGAGAAGCAAGATTGATCGGCGACCGGGGCATCGAAGGACGGAGCGCGTCGAGCCCCGACTCGAAGAAGTCGAGCGAGCCGATCTGGAGTAACCGCCGGAGGAACTGATACGGTGTCCGGATACCGGCCTCGGCCCACTTGTCCACCTCGCAGGCAATGCGAGCAGAAGAGTGATGAAGCTCGGGTACCGACCTCTCCGGGATGACGGTGTCGTCGGTCAAGGCGTACTGGAGTCGGCCGTCGAGCAGAGGATCGTACTTGGTCGATGCCGCCGTAAACAAGATGGCAGGCAAATGCAGGTACTGCGTGGTTGTGAGGTCCTCGGCGGGAACGTCCTCGACGGACTGGAAGCGGAGGTGCTTCTCAATCGCGATCATGGCGTGCCGCACGTAGCTCTGGATGTACAGGCTGTAGAAAGTCGACAGCCACCACCTCCTATCGCGCATGTTCTCCTTGTTGAAGATGACGGACGACAACTCGTCGACATACGCGGCTACCTGCGACCGGACATTGTGAATGCATTCGACCTCGCAATGACCACCACCGCAGTCCTCGTGGGCTCCTGGCGAGAGGAGGTTTGCTGAGTGCAGCCGGAGGGCCTCGAGACAGTGCCTGAGGCACACCATGGAGAGGATGACTAGGGAGGTCTGGGAGATGTCAGTCGTGCAACTACTCGGGGGGGTGAGAACTCAACTTACCTGGCCAACCTCGGACTCGTAAATCCCCGCCGTCTCCAGCATCGAGATGAAGCTCTCCCACGACTTGATCTCAAGCGAGCTCAACAGCACCTGGTTCTCGGCAAGCTCCCAGGCAATGATGGCGATTAGCTCGGTGTACGTGACCGACCGGCCCCTCGACGTGTAGCTCCGCTGGAGCGCGAGACGGTCGCGGTACTGACCCTCCTCGATGAAGGAGGAAAAGCAAGTCTTGAGCGCCGGGTCCGTGATGGAGAGCTTGTACGATGCGCCCTCGAGGACGGCCTTCATGTCAGCAAGCCGTTGGCTCTCAGCCGAGAGTAGACACCGTTCAGCCACATCTACGGAGGGGCATCGGCGGGTTGGTGCAGAGGCGGTTCCGGCGCCACGATGCTGCGGCGGCTTGGGCCCTGGGCAAAGGAGTTGTGGGGAAATGGACTCGCGGAGGGGGCCGCGCCGGCAGCCGATCAGAGGCCAGAGAGGGGCGTCTTCGCCGAGGTGGGGCATCGGAACACTCTGCAGACAACACCTGCACGGGCTTCCAGGGTCACACTGGGGGGTGTTAGCTCTCTGTGCACATCGGTCATCAAAAGGGGAAAAGAAAGTATAACTCACCTTGCGACGAAGCACCTTGCACCTCCAGCAAGCGCCTCCAGCAGCCTCGAGGGCACGCATATCTCGCCGTCCATTCTCCGTCAGCGGTCCCCGACGACCACCCTTGGCGATGGACGTCTTGAGGGTGGAGACGTGCTTGCTGATGGAATCGGTGATGCGCTCGCTGCGGCTCGGGCGGCGGGTCAACTGCTGCTCTTTGGACATGACACCCGACTGCACGGCCTGGACCGCGGCCTGCTCCTTGATGGTCTGGTTCGAGGCAAGATCCAAGGTCTGAAACTCAGGGACGGCGGGGAGACCTGGAAGACAGAGCGCGGAGTCGAGTTCGGTAGAGGACCGGGGGAGTGGGAGTGAGGAGGAGAGGCGGCGTGGCGAAGCCTGCGGCTTTGACGCAACCTGTGCGGGTCCAAGACGGGCCATCGAGACCTCCCGGCTCATGACATCGTGGTTATAGCCCAGCCCGAGCTCCATAGCCAGGGCATGCAGGACGACAGCCTTGGATGGGTCGCAGTTCTTGAACCTAATCTCATCACCGGCCCAACCCTTTGACAGGAGCGATAATTGCCTCCGCAACCGCTCGTGGGCCATCCCGTCTTGTGATCCATCGCCTAAGAGCTTGGCGTCCTCTGAGCCGGCGTCCGATCGGGCAGCGGAGAAGGCGCCGCGGGTGGGTGAGGGCTCGGGCGGTTGCATCTGGGCCTGAGGCATGCCCGCGTTGGTGCTGGCATGAGATGTTTGCTGGTCGGTATAGCACGGCCCAGCTGGCAAGACCTCCTCGTCCTCGGCAAACAGAAAGTCGGCGGGCATGGCGGTCATCGGGGGGCAGTAGGTGAGGGCCATGTTGGGCTGCAGGTGTCCCATAGGATCCAGGTCGCCAGCCCAGACGGCGTCGAAGTCGAGGTCGAGGTCCATGGGGTCGGCGAGGGGTTGGGCAGTGGGCACCTCATGGCCGGGTGCGCTCAAGTGCCCATGGTACGAGAGGGGGTTGAAGGCATCAAAGGGCGCGCCATGGGTGCCTGTGCCGTCTAGTGATTCCAGCCCTTCCAGCCCGTCCAGCGTGATATCCTGGGGCAGCGCGGCGTGCAATGTGGCATCTGCTGTCAAGTCAGCGGGCGTGGGAGCAAGGCAGCAGGCATTCGAGGGCGAGCGGGAGCGGGAGCGGGAGCGGCAGCGGGAGGAAGTGGGCGCAGCAGCCATCAGGATGACAGCATCGAAACGAAGCGGGCTCGTGTTGCCTTAGGCGCGGCGTTCGTGTGCGTGCGCATGTGTGCGAGTGTGGATGCGTGTGCTTAGAGAAGTGCCGGGCAGAGAGCGGTCCTTACCCATCATGATGATTCCTCCAGGATGCAGGGCCCGGAACGGCCCGTCCTAGCTGCCGTCGAGTCCGTCCTGGGGGGCCGTGGCGGTGGTGGGCGCGGCGGGTGCCCGTGGTGCGGCGTCGTCGCAGAGCGCAGGTGGGGTCGCGGCGGCAGCACACGAGCAGTGCGTGTCCGAAGGGTCAATGGTTCCAGTGCCAGTGCCAGTCCGAGTCCGAGTCCACTGCCACGAGGGAGCGGGTCGCGCGACCGGGCATGGGACGGCTGCCTGGACGTCGACGCAATCTCAATCCCGCGTCCGCGTGGCCATCCAATGCAATCCTGAGCAGAGAGAGGGAAAAACGATCAATTCGAGGTGACGGGTTTGAGGTCGCAGAGCGACCGTTGCGGCGGGTGGGCGAGGAGACGAGGGACAGCCTAAGCGAGGCTCGGCCGTTGGTTTCTCGACGAGGCCATGGACCGACGCAGGACTGTGGAGAGCGGACGGCGGTGGACGGTGGGATGCGAGGGGTGATTGATGCAGGACGAACGGCGGGATGTGATGTGAGGGATGGACGGATGGACGGATGGAAAGGTTGGCTCTGCAGAATCTGCAGGTTCCGGTCGCTGCCTGCAGGATTTCCAGGTTGCAAAAGGCCAAAAAGCCAAAAAGCTAAAATGGAAAGCCCAACTTTGTTCCTCACTGTCGCGCCTGCCGCTGCGTGGTGCTTGCTTGCTGCTGCGTGCTGGCTGCTCTTGCCGAAGCGAAGGCCGCCCAGGCGACTCCGCCTCGGTGAGTTGGGGGGGTCAGTGGGCGAAAGAGGGAGGAAACCTGGGTCCGGGGAGCCATTTCAGGCTTAGCTAAGCCCCCCAATCAGTGCCATCTCCCAAGGTCCCCGAACCTGCCCCCCTCCAAGTCCCAACCAACCCCCTGCCGCGGCCTGATTGAGTGGCTCAACTGCCGCCAACCCTGGAGGAATGGGATGGGCTGGGGGACGGGGGACTGGGGACTGGGCGACTGGACCGCCTGCCTGCAGCCGACAGGGCGAGGGAGGAAGGGGGTTCCAAGGACAGGACAGCAGAGCAGGCCAGGACAGCCAGGACAGGACAGAGTGTGCCTTGCGAACGCCCCCTTGCGACTCATCCAAGCCACCACAACGGGCGACCCCCGCTGGCAACGCGCACGGTTCCAACCCGTTGCTGACAGGCAAGGTCGAAAAGGCGTGCATGGCATGGAATGGCCGGTCTCTGCCTGTCTGCAATCGGCACGATGCGCTGGCCGGGCCCCGACAGGGCTGAGATGGCGCGAGGACCCTGAGATTTTCTCCACGAACGCCGACTGGGCGTGCAGCTCGTGTCGCCAGTGGGGCCTACCGATGCGCGCATCTGGGACTGGGCTGCCATCATGATGGGAAATGGGGGGGGGTGGTTGGGGTGCCAGGTTCGTGTCCCGTTTTAGCCATTTTGACTCACCAACGCCCATCTCCAATCAGGCGCCATGGTTGCGAGCCGGCCTGCTGCACGCCAAACCGGAATCTTCCACAGCAAAACCTGGGCTGGCCCAAACGGGATGATGGGGGTCGGGAGGACTCGCCAGCATCTCCCGAAAGGTCGAAAAAAACAGGTTCAAGGAGGATGGATGGAGGGGAGAAAGTCAGCAAGCAAGTCCTACGCACGGCCCGCCCGCTGGTGCCCAAAATCAGAACTCAAAAAAAGAGGACTCCACCCAACAAGGCTTTCTGCGGACCACCCCCCTGAACCTTGCTGCCGGGTCGCGTTTCCACCCGTTCCCCGCGTGGGCGTGTTTCTCTGAGCCAGCCCATCCTTGGGTCGTCCCATCCCCAATCCCGCCGCCGCCGCCGCTAGGGCACAATGCACATGTGCGCAAAAACACGGACAGGCCACATCCGCGCCGTTGTGTCTGTGTTGCTTTTTTGTGCGTTCGAGTTTGGTTGTCGGCCGCTGCCTAGACAATAGTTCTCTCTGAGGGCCTCGGCCATGCCGCCTGGCTGGGCATGACGCGGCGAAGCCAATGCTCTCTGACCCGAGGGGCTGACTGGAATCGAGGACCTTGACGGTGACGAGCTGGGGCTGATGACCCGACAAACCCGTCCTCACGCCGCCATGACGCGACTGATAGTCGGGGGCACCAGCCACATGCGCTGCATGCACACGTGCAGCGCTTGAGCTACCGAGCCTGCTCTGGCGCGCGCTGAGCTGAAGCTGCCGACGGTCGCCCGCCGCGGCGGCATGTGTGACCCAGCTGCGGGCTGGAACCGCCTTGCCACGTGGGATCGTCGCCGCCATCTCCACCCACGCCAGCCCAGCCCACCACCGCGCGGGTGGGTGCTGGGCAAGGGGGAACCACACACCTCGCTGGCTCCCCCTTTTCCATCCTGCCGAGGTTGGTTGCAGCAACCCTCCCATCTCCTCCCCATGGGGTTTCAAATGTCTCAGTGTCTTCCCGATACCGGCGGAGTGGTCAAGCCGCGGAACGCGGAGGAGGTAGCGGTTGGGAGGGGTTGGTTGGGGAGAGGGAGCTCAGGCAGGCTGCCTGGCAGCTCCACTGTGTGGCGCTTGGCGCGGTTGCTTGGCGAACACCACAACCTCCCCTTGGATTTCGCCCTCAAAACTGCCCTGTCCCTTTCCCCCGCATGGCCTCGCTTTTATGAGCCTCGTCCATGTTCCGAATATCTCAGCCTGGCTGTTGATGGTCAATTTTAGGTTAGAAGCTCGTTGAGAGCGGGAACCGTCTTCTCGCGGGGCGGCCTCACACGCGCGCGCTTGCGGGCACAGCCCCTGGGCGAGTAAATAAACCGCCAGACCCCGCCCACGATCCACGTCCATCCCCCCGTGGCAGGGCGCAGCAGGAATGCCAGGAGTTGGGCCCTTGGGGGTAGTGATTTCGATGTGTCTTTCTCCACCAGGTCGAGGGGGTTTCTTGCTGTGCTGTTGAAACTTGAGACGGCCCTTACGTCGAGTCCGCACATGATCACAACCTGTTGTTTGCAGGCCAGAACATTGGGCGTGTTGGTGGGCAGGTGCAAAGTCGCTCAAGAAATCGGTGCGTTGGTGGTTAAGTCTGCAAACTGGAGCGGTCGCCAGTAAAAGCACGTTGACTTGATGATGCTGCGTGCTGTTACCAGGGCTGGGCGCGATGAGGGGAGATGAAACGGTCAGAGTTGAGGTCGAATGAGGTAACGAAATAATAAAAACGACAAGATGTCAGAGAATAGATTGAGAGGGAAAGAAAGTAGGCCTAAAGTCAGCAAAGGAAATGACTCGAAGCGACCTGGAATTGCAGGCAAAGATTGCAATGAGACAAAAGGACGCCTCCAACAAAGGAGGCGAAGTGTTGGGAGTGGGAGACGGCTTGGGATACCATGGAAAAGAAACACCAAGGATCTCAAAGGCAAGGGCAACAAAAGCGTATGGGCACACCTGCGCGAGCAGGCATGCCAGTCTAGAAGATCCCTCGAAGCCCTCAACCCCCGAATGTGCATGGTCCTGCGCGAGCAGGTGTGCCAGTATGGGGAATACCTCAGTGCCCACAATCCCCCAGAGCCAAACATCACACAAGGGCGGTCAGCGCGGTCGAAATCTGAGGTGATTGCCAGAGGCCACCACTGGAGGGGAACTCTGGAAAATGCGTTGCCAGACCTGTGTGGAGGGAATTGAACCCACGAGCTGTTGGGAACAGCAAGTACGAAAGTGTGCTTAGTTGACCGGTGCGCCAACCTCCCAAACTGTTGAAATAATGGGAAGGAATCGAAAACTTATATCCCCTCTGCCGGGGCGGAGCGAGGCTGGTGTTGATTCTCTTCTTTGATCTGATCTCGAGGCGCCTTCTGCCACACAACGCGTCGCGCCACATGCCATTGTGTTTCCCCCAGACGATTCCAATGACTGACCTGACTTCTCTGATACTGCAGTCGTGGAGGAAGGAGCGCAACCCAAAAGATTCCACAGGCCATGCCCCCCAGCGTGTTGCTCGTCCTCCCCTTCATCTTACCACCCGACCACAACTTCCGACTCTCATTTTCGTCTTCTCCCGCACACAAAGATCGATCAATACTGGACCTATTTCTCTGCCAGTCGTCGTGATTTTCACCTTGTGTCTTGAACTCATTTTCCTCCAAACTATCTCAACCCTCGGCGGTGTTGTTTTGCCATCGCCAACTCGAAGCAACATCGCCGCGACTCTCGCAGCCTCTAACCCAAGTCTCTCTTCGCCGAGGCGATCAGACCTCGCCGCGTGTGCCTAAATCCATTCCCACAACAAAAAGACGACAGCTGAGAACTTAACAATGGGCACCAAGACAAACCGCCCGACCAAGCGGGAGCACCCGCGCAAGAAGGCCAACGCCCCCTCCACGATCTCGAAAGGCTCGAACAAGAAAACAAAGAAGCTCAATTTGCCGGTCTCCATGCCGAAAGCTGGCATGATCTACCCGTTCAAGGGCGCCGTCCTGAAGCGCCACCGCCGGGACAACGCCCTCCTGGTCGCAGTGCGGGGGGACACCAAGCTCTTCACCCGCCAACTCGTTGACGATAGCTTTGGCCGCATGTTCGAGGTTGCAACCGACATCCTCCAGAAGCAGCAGAAAAGGCAGAGCCCGCATGATCTCACCACCATCACCGTCACGGACCCGATCACCTTCCTCTGCCAGCTGCGCCTGTACGACTCCCTCTGGTCCTGGGCCCAGGCCGTCGACGAGCGGCTCTTCGTCAGCCTGTTCCTCGTCCTGCGCTCGGCGCGCCAGAACTGGCACAACGCGCGCATCCCTTTCAACATCGCGGAGCACTGCCGCCTCGCGCGCGCCATCGATGCGTTCAACAATGTCGCCACGGACCTCAAGTGGAACAGCGTGGACGTGGTCGCCTGGATCCGAAAGGGCGGCCTGCTGTTCCTGCCCACCATGCCCGACACAACCACCGCCACCGACGAACAAGCCAAAACCGCCGATGACGACTCCGACTCTGACGATTCTGACACAGCCATGCCCGACCTAGACGATCTCCCCACCGCCACCGCCCCGACCCCCCTCACCAAAGACCAAGAAGCCCACCGCCGCCGCTTCAACCTCACCCTCGAGCAGGTCCTCGAGAGCATGCGCCTGCTGAACATCGACGTCGACCAGACGGCGCTGACCGAGGCGTTCCGGCGGCTCAATATCGGATGATTGGTTCCATCCATCATCCAAGGGCCGTCGTGGACGCCGTCGATCAGCGGCGAGGTGGTCTGGCCGACGTCGGGGGCGGGGAGGCGGCGGAGACGGCGGGGCGAGGACGTCGACATCGCGGGATGTCGGGGCGGGAGGTGCCATGGCGGGCGATTCGTTGGCGGCGAGGAGTGCTCGCGGCGGCGGCGACGGTTGGAGGCGGGGCCGGAGATCAATGGCCTGGATGAAGGGGAGCGAGGCCAAGTGTTCCGCGAGGTGGTGGCGGGAGCCGCAGGGCGAAATCATCATGGGGAGTGCGGCGGGGAGGAAGTCCAACGGAAAGTCTAGGAAGCGGAGGATGCGGAGGGTGCGGAGGGCGAAGGGTAGGTCATGGGAACTTTGGTGTGTGATATAAAGCACCGGAGACTGGGATACTGAGCTGCGAGGAAACAGGCCGGGGGAGGTTTGGGGGTTTCGTTTTGTTGGAATTGAAGAACTGTGTATACCAGGCTGGGAGAGATTTGGAAGGTTCGTTTTGTTCTGATTTAAGATCTGTGTATTATAACCAAGGAGAGGGGACTGAGTGAGGTGGGAAGGATGGCAGATCTCGGCTCGCTCCTCTCCTTCAAGTTTATTTTCCCAAAGGTCCTGTTTCCAACATGGTGAAGACGGTTACATTAGTTGCCAATAATGCGGTATTGTTCTCTCCCATGTGGCTGAAAGCGTTTTGTCAGGCCCATTGCTCTTCTCCTAAGGCCGAAGCATGGATCTAAACGGTGGTTTCAGATAGACATCTAGGTACCACGACACCATCACAAACACAAGAGACCAGGTTCTATGAAATATTACCCATTCCTTCATTATCATTATGACTAAAATACCTAACCATGTCAACACGCTACTAATACAAAACGAAGCAAAGGTGAAAGCCAAGAAACCGCCCCTTTATCCCATGTCTCCCCATCGTACACCCTTCTTCCAACAGCAAGCCATCGATCCATCATCAACTCATCACCCCACCACACCACCGCCCACCACTCAAGACCCCAACCCCTAACCCCCCTCGTCCCCAAGAAGAACACCAAAAAAAGACAGAAAAAAAGACAGAATAAGAAAGAATCTACATAATCCCCACCACCCCCTGCGGCCCCACAATCCCCGCTCTCCCCCCCAACATCCTCTCCACCGGCTTCACCTGCCCCCGAACCCTCCTCTGCCGCTGCTCCATCTCATCCAGCAACAGGGCACTCCCATTCGACCTCCACACGCCCCCCGCCGCGGCCGTGGCAAACCTCGCACCCACATCCTTCCTCCCCTGCTGCTGCTGCAGCTGCGGCGAAGACGGCACCGACCCGCCGCGCGGCAGCGAAAAGATCGCGCGGTCGAGCTGCGTGAGGATGTGGATCATCAGGTTGGCGGTGTCGACGGCTTGGTTGTTGCCGCCGCCGGTATTGCTGGGGGTGGGTGGGGTGGGGAAGGTTGCTGAAAGGGGTGTAGCCGGCGGGGTGGAGATTGGGGTGGAAGAGGGTTGCGTGAGGTAGAAGAGCAGGGAGGCGGAGAGCTCCTCGAAGACGCCGAGCAGGGCCTGGTGGCAGGCGTGGATCATCAGGGTGATGGAGGAGTCGAAGGCGGTGTCGATTGTTGCGGAGAGGGAGCCGGCGGAGTGGGGTTGAGGCGAGGGGGAGTCGTAACCGTTGCGGGGCCCGGCGGCCGGGGTGGGCGAGCGGCGGGTGGCGGCGTGGCGCGCGGCGTAGCGGTCGACGACGTTGATGAGGGCGCAGGCGGCGTCGAAGACGTCGTTGACGGCGGGGGAGGAGAGGGAGGCGAGGGTGCGGAAAGGGGAGGGGAGCGAGTGGCCCGCCATGTGGATGCGGAGGTTGATGTGGGCGAGCTCTTCGAGCGAGTAGTCGGGCATGGCCGGGACGGGCCACGAGTAGCTGCCCATCATGTCTTCGGCGGTTGTGGAGGCGACGGTGGGCGCGGGATCCGGGAAGATGGGCACGCAGGGGATGCTGGGCGCGGGGGTGGCCTCGGAGAAGGAGGACAGTTGGCACATGTCGATGAACTGGTTGCTGTCGGAGTCATACGGGGGGGGAGCAGCCTGCCACTGAGACGGAAGAGGGGGCGCCTCGGGGCCCGGACCGGGTTGGCTCCCAACGAGGATGTCGCAGTAGGTGGGAGTGGCAGGAGGCATCAGCAAGGGGTTCATCTGGCTCGCGAGGTGCCCGTGGACGTGCTCGTTGGGGTGTGACATGATGCCCAAGCCCATACCGGCGGTGGAATAGGGAATGGAGACGGCTTGTTGCGAGGCGGCCGGGGGCGAAGCTGCCTGGGAGTAAGACGTGGACAGGGAGGACGAAGAGGAGCATCGCGAGACGCGCCTCGCCCGCTTGCGAGGCCGCTGGGTGCTTGAGTCCCGGCGGAGCCTCGGGCGGCCAGATCGGAGTTGGGCTGTTACACAGTCGAGTGTGAGCTGGATGTCATTTGAAAACGCCAGGCGAGGCAGGGACTCACGGCTGTAAATGCAGGTGGCCCCAGCCTTCTTGCATCGCACACACGGCACGGACGAGACGACGTGTCCGGCGAGGCTCCCCTCGCTCTCTTCCGAGATGCCTCCAAGGATGAGGGCGCCGTCGATTCCCTCGGTGACGCAGCGGACCTTTTGTTCGTGGCAGCGGTCGCAAGACTGCCGGCGAGGCATGGGCGGGAGCGGGTCGGTGGCCCGGGTGCGTGGTACGGAGTTGGCCTTCATGGCTGACTGATGTGTGGTGGGTGTTGGTTGGGAGGGAGGAGGAGTAGTCTGGTCGGGAGGAGACGGATGGGGCTTATATGTATGATGTATTCCACGATGTCTGGTGTGAAGGTTGGGTGGTGGCGAGGTGGTGAGGCCTTTGGGTTGTCAAGGGGCAGAGCGGCAGAGGGAGAGCCAGGCACAGGGAGCAGTGTGTTTCGTTTGGTCCATCATGTCTCTCCGACACGGAGGTTTATATACTTGTCTTGCACAGTCAACCCCGGGACCCTCCCACGCAGGGGCAACGACGTGCGGCCCCAGAGGTGATCCACCAAGGCATCGAGGGCAGCACACCCTGACTTGGGCCCCCTGCGGCCGTGCCGCTGGGAGAGGGAGGGGAGTGGCGAATCTGGGATGTGCCGCGGACGCCATGTCTCTGGGCAGTGGGCTTGCTGACTGGTGGACCAGCATCGCTGCATGGCCCATCTGCACCTGTGGCCGCATTTTGCGCGACGAGCGTTCGTATGGCGCGCATGGCGACGCTGGACTGCCGGGGGTGCAGTTCCGAAATCACTGGCCGCTGGACATGGCGTCCACCACGAGGTGTCCCGTCTAACATGCATCGCTCGCTTCGTCCAGACACGACCCGCCCCCCGCGCCCTTGCAGACGGGGAGGGGGGGAGGGGTGATGGGGCATGGAGGGGGGGTGGAAGGGCAGGCATGGGAGGGACTGAGTTGGGATGGGATGGATGGGTGCCACGGGGGGCCGCAGTGGAGGCTGATGCAACCCGTTGCCTTCCTCGTGGCCAGGTACTGTACCCCCGACCCTCCCTCGGCTCGTTTTTTGCGGTTGTGAGCGGGAGTGTGGTGTGTGATGCGAGTGGTGTCTGCGAGCTGTGCGGTGCGTTGGTGCTGCGTCCGCTGCGTCCGCTGCTGCGTCCCTGTGCCGCTAAGTTCGTAGCGTCGCCCTCGGCCGTCGGTCCATCGAACAGGAGCGAAGGCGGACAGCCAAAACCCTGCGCGGGCCAAACGAGCAGATGGACTGTGCAGTAGCAGCGCGCCGTCGCAGCGCAGATGGACGATGTAGGTACTTTGTCCCGACCAGTGATTGATAGACGGGAGCGAGGTTCGGGCAGGTTTTGGTTGCGGGCGGGGATCCATTGGGATCGATGGCGGCGGGGGTGGTGGATGGTGTGATTGGCCCTATCCGCCAATCACCCGTCGCCTATCAAATTGCAACGGTTCCCACGCGGTTGTTGTTCGATCGATCCGATTGCCTTTTACTTGGCGCCAGCCCAAGGGCTAACCCCAAGCCTGTCCCCGCAAGCGATTGGCCAGCACCCAAGTGCCGGCCTTGGCCACCAAACGAGATGAACTTGCCCGTTGCACGGACGGGCCAGACCGCGACGAGCTGTGCGCTGGAAAAATGTAGAGTAAACAACATAATTGTAGAGGTAGTAGCCAAGACATGCAAAATGGTTGTTGGTTTTGGTTTTGTGTGCATCAGCTAGCGTTACGTAACCGGGGCTCATGGCTGACGAGGACGCTGACCTTGGCTGGCGGCCACACTGAACCACTCTCACCCACACTGATCCCGACAATCAGTTCCTGATCAGTTCCTGCGGGTGCTGCCAGAAGCGACACTCCCCCCCCCTCCATCTGCCATGGTCCAGAGCACGCCTTGCCGTTCTTAGGTCCCCATGGACTCGTGGAGCAGCGGGCGGGCCAGGGTCACCCCGGACTGCTCGCCGCAAGATAAGATGAGGACGATGATCGCACAGCACGCCAACACGTGTCTGGAGCTGGGCGTTGCTGCAGCCCCACTGCCTGGCCGCACCACACGAATCACGTTCGAGGGCGGCGTCCTTCTGGCGATGCAGTTGTCCCGTTGCAGCGAGTTCCAGCAACCCTCCGCGTCGAGCCCTCGACGTTCTGTCCCGATTCTAGCGTCGATAGGATGCCCGATTAGCTACACACCCACCGCACGCCGCGCCCGCCATCATCACGACCGCGCGTTTCACAAACCCACGCCACCCGAAAGCGGCTGCCAGTCGACAGCCCACAACCATTTCCGGGTTTCACGCAGTGGTGGCCCCCCA
>FTEL01002438.1_pt1 | contig 13546 bp, 10 predicted proteins | sample 1658911 | NCBI WGS metagenome assembly FTEL01 (sample SAMEA3914869, study PRJEB12502) | metagenome | biome: forest; material: soil | place: USA | collected 2012-03-12 | depth 0.1 m
ATCTCTTTTCGATCCTTACCCAAAAGTCATGCACCGTCCAAACCACGGGGTTGTCCAGCTTCGGCGGCTTCAACGGATCCACGAGCGACCAGTGGTACCGCCGCAGCAACTACATCACATCAAGTCAGTCCCTCAACAGCAGACATCTCTCCCTCGCTATTGGCGAAGCACTCACCTCAGCCAGCGCTTTATACGTCGAAATCAACGCAATCGCCCGGCCCATACACACAAACTGCCCGCTCCCAAACGCCAGCTCAACCCTTCTCTGCATCTGCGCCAGCCGCGCCTCGTCCTTCTCCTCGATCCTGCCACCCCACGCACAAGAAGTCAGCCAACAAACCCTTTCCACAACCCCCTCCAAATAAAGAAAAATAGAAAGGAGGGAAACTCACCACCTCTCAGGCCGAAAACACCCCCCATCCCCACCCCAAAACCCCTCCTCCCTCCCCGTAATCCACACCGGCTTGCTCGTGCCCACAAGCGTGCCCCGCGGCAGCACCACGCCGCCACACACCGTGTCGCCCTCGCGCGGCACCTCCTTCCAGAACCCGCCGATGGCGACTGTCGGGAACAGACGCAGGGCTTCTTGGATTACCGCGTGGAGATAGGGGAGGGAGCGGGCGCGGGATTCGGGGATGATGGTTCTAGTTGTTTTTTGGGTGTTTTCGGTGTCGGGGTTGGTTGGGTTGGTGGTGGAGAGCTCGGATTGCAGGCGGTGGTAGGCTGCTGGGTGGGTGAGGAGGAGGAGGAGGGTTACGCGGACGAGGGAGGCGACTGTGTCGGAGCCGGCGAAGCTGGTGGTTTGGGCTGTTAGTGATTGGTAATGAGCGGGAGGTAGGAGAGGGACAGACAATTGGATGCCGACTTCTTGGCAGAGGTCTTCGCCTTGCAGGCCGTGCTTGAGGAAGGACTGGAGCATGTCGTGCCTTGTAGGGGCGTCGGGGAGGTTGCGTTCGGTGACGAGGGTCTTGACGTGGCTGTGAGATGGGGAGAGGGGTTAGAGCTTCTCTTGATGATGGACGAGGGGCTTACCCGAGGATTGCGCCGAATCCGCTCTCGTCGCCGTCGTTGGGCAGAAGATAGAACAGTGGCCAGCGGTGTAAGGCCTTGTATACCCAGACATGGTTGCCAAGGAGCTTGATGAGCGGGACCGTCGCGTCGTTGGCCTCCAAGATGCCGTACGTGTCCTTGTCGTGCTCGAGCATGCCGAACGGGCTGCTGTAGGCGATCTCGCCGATCGAGTCGAGCGCCCAGTAGTGGACCTTTTCATTAAAGTCCATGGGGGCATGGCTGTACGGCGTCGAGATGTACTTCCTCTCGATCAGATCGATGAATGCGGCGAGTGCCCGATCGGCACCTTCTTCAAAGTTGGCACCGCCTCTGCCGGAGTACTGGTGGAGACAACGTGATCAGCAGAGTGATTCCATTAGCAGGACGACTGGTTGCTCACAGCAGGCCCGATGTATTTCTTCCGCTCCCGCCGCAGCTCGGGTTCCAGCAACGACAGAGTGTGCTCGCCGGCCTTCGACACCTTGGACATGGCGTACCATTCGCCCTTCTTGTACTGAGAGCGAACGCCAGAGATGCGATACAGAGTGTCGACATCACTGCACAACACCCTGTTTGGGCCAACACGGATCACAGGTCCGTATTTGGCTGCCAGCTTCTCGTAGTCCTGGAGGAAGCCGCCTCGGTAATAGGCAGTGGTCAGCCATAGCGATGTCCATCCGGCCAGGGGAGGGCCCGGGATGTGGCGAAGTCGATGCCAGCGCACGAGCCTATGGAGGGTGTCTGCCACAAGGAGGAGACCAATAAACGAGGCTACGAGGATGGAAGACGGGAGGGAGACGAGTAAGCCCCAGAGGGGGGCAAGGGAGTCCATGGCAGTGCTTCCCATGGTGATTTTGATGGCGCGTCAGGGATAAACCAGGTTTCGGTTCATGTGTATGTAACCTGAGCAGCACTCCTCCTCTATGAGGTGGGGTATCTCTTTAAATACCCAGTCTTGTCCATGTGGTGCCAGGTCGTACGTGCTTCTGCTACGTGTTCGGGGAGTGGCATTATAGCTAAGATGAGATACCACTAGTCCTTGGGGTCTCCTCGCCGCTGCAGTTTCTCAAGCGGCAGGCCTATCAAGAGCGACAGGATGCGCATAGAGCGAAGGGATGGCGAATCATCGCTATCTCGATGGCATCATCTGTCTGATACTTGAGCCCCCACAGAGGTTGGCTCCCAAGATTGGGTATTGCGGGGGTTGTTGTTGTCGCAAAGGTCTATTTGGGCACAGGCAGTAGTTGTGTAACTGTGGTGTCATGCCATGCACGACAACCACTTGGCAGACTAGGTCACTTAGTTGGTATCGACGAGGCGCACTCGGTGTAGCCAGTAGCGGTGTTGTACCCCCATTCACGCGACCCCAACGAATAAGATGCAGCCGGACTGTACCCGGTGCAGATGTCAGTGCATGAAATCCGACGGTATGGTGGGAGGGACCTCCCGTCCGGGATGCAACACCTCTAGCTCGCGTTACACCGCAGCCCCGCTCGGCGTTCTGTGTGGGGGAGAAGTAGACGGGTGTGTGGGCATCAAGACATGGAAGTCATGGTGGATATCCTGAATGGACGCTAAGTCCTGCCTCATTTCGACGAAGATCGTCGGGGGGGGTGGCCCGGACTCGGGCTCTGAATCGGCGGCCTTGTATGGTGGCTGAGGGCGGTTCTCGCTGTCGTCCACGGCGGAACTTGAAGTGCGCCTTGACGTCCGGTCCCATTCCATTCCAGCTTGCAGGAACTCGCTGCACCGAATAGGGCAATCGTCTCCAAGAGGATGATATGAGTCGGTGTGCTCGTGGATCAAGTCCTTGGCCCGTCGTTTGCACACCTAAAGGCTCCAAACATCAGCAGCCGACTCGGATGTTGGCGTCAGCAACACCATTGTTGATGCATTCCGTATCTGCTGCTACTTCTCGGTCACCATCCGAATTTATCTTCTGTTGGACGAAGTCTGAAAATGATGATTTTGCCATTGGAAGACAGAATGTACATCTGGGCTCAGATCCCAGCGGCATTGGCCATGTGGATCAGATCTGCGAGAGCTTCGAAAACGGGTCTTGACACACGGCGACGACTCGTGGATGTGAGACAATGCGAATTCAGGGGTACTCAGGGGTCACCCTGAGAAAAGGGTTAGGGTTGGTGGTGTCGCCGCAGTCATGAGCTGGATCTCAGGGGCCAGGACTCGGGAGAGTCAAACGAGCAATTGCAAACGGCCGCTTTGGTGTGTGAGAGATGTCAAGTTTCTTATGGGAAAATCATCTATTTCCTGCGTTCTGACATAGTAAACCTTGTGACCAGTTTTCACAGCGCTCAAAGTGAAAATTGCGAGCCAACTCCGGGTGTTCCGGTGGATCAAGGAGGCCTGTACGCGTAACGCATGGACGCACGGCAGTCGCTCGCCTGGCCACTCGCAAGCCCGGCGTCGCTCGGTATCCGCGGCCCGCCGCTTCCCGGCTGATCTGACCCTCTAAGCTTCTTAGTTCGGGGGCCAAGGCCGGACCATGCCTTCCTAGCACAACCGTGAACACAACATGCCACTCTGACTTCCCGGTCCTCTCTTTCCCTCGCAATTTCGACTGGGAATCCACTCCAATCCACTTCGGGCAGCCCCAACTTTTCTCCTCTTGTCCAACACATCGCCACTGCCACAACCAGCGCCCTCTCTGGCAACCATGGCGGCATCCGACGCCGTCTCACTTCTCGGCGCCCGGATTGACACTTCGGAGGCGGCGGCAGCGGTAACTGAAGATGGCCGTGCTCGGGATCGGCGCGCCAAGTCGAGCACCCCGCTCTCAATCTCGCCGTCTGCTGGCTCTTCCCGCTCCGGCCGGTCGGCAGCGAAGACTTCGCCCGAGCGCCGGCTCCGATCACGTGGTGCCGTGGCTCCGCTCTTCCGGCGGACATGGGCACTCCCACTGGCTCTCATGCTCGGCTTCGTCTCGCTCTACGCCGTCAACCCGACCGAGTCCAACATTGTGCGCCACTTCCTTTTCCTCTCATACAAACTCGACAGCCAAGATGGCCAGGCCCAGTACGGCAAGGGAGCGTGGGATTTTGCCTTCATCTTCTTTTACACCATTTTCCTGTCCTTTACCCGCGAGTTCGTCATGCACGAGGTGTTGCGGCCGCTGGCCGTGTTCGGCGGCATCAAGTCGCGGGGCAAGCAGTCGCGTTTCACCGAGCAGATGTACACGGCGTGCTACATTGCCTTCGTTGGCCCCCTCGGGCTGTACACGATGAAGCAGACGCCCGGGCTCTGGTTCTTCGAGACGCGGGGCATGTACGAGACATACCCCAACACCACCCACAGCGCCGTCTTCAAGTTCTACTACCTGTTCCAGGCCGCCTTTTGGGTCCAGCAGGTCGTCGTCATGCTGCTCGGCCAGGAAAAGCCGCGGAAGGACTTCAAGGAGCTAATCGCCCACCACATCATCACCATCAGCCTGATTTACTTCAGCTACCGCTTCCACTTCACCTACATCGGCATTTCCATCTACATCACCCACGACATCAGCGATTTCTTCCTTGCCGTAAGTTTCAACTTTGTCAAGCTCCCGGCCAGATTGACTCACCAACCCACCAGGTCTCCAAATCACTCAACTACCTCGACCACTGGGCCCAGTCCTCCACCTTCGCCCTCTGCATCGCGATGTGGATCTACCTGCGGCACTACATCAACCTCAACGTCCTCTACTCCATCGCCACCGAGTACAGCACCGTCGGGCCCTTTGGCCTGGACTGGGAGAAGGAGCAGTTCAAGTGCCGCTTCGCCCAGGTCGGCACGTTTGGCCTGCTCGCCTCGCTGCAGGGGCTCAACCTGTTTTGGCTGTACTGTCTGTTCCGCAGCGCGTACCGCTTTGTGGTGTTGGGCATTGCCAAGGATGATCGGTCTGAGGCGGAGGAGTCCGAGGTGGAAGTGGTGGAGCCGAGGGAGAAGGTGAGGGTTGAGGGAGGTGTGGTGGCGGGGTCAAAGAAAGGGGAGAAGAAGGGTGTGGTGGGAAAGTGAAGGGGATTTGGGATGGGCTGGAGCATACAAGCAGGTGCGTCATGGTAAACTGGCCTGAGTTGACAGTGTCAAAGGGGGGGATTTGCATGGTGGATGGGTGGATTGTGGTCGTCATATTATGGAGGCGCATGAAGCAGGAGGTCCTGCCGGTGATGATTTGGAACGCCATTCCAGCATGTACGCGTTATTAGTAATATTTAATTAGTCTGGGTCTCGTTACCTTTGACATCTTCACCATCTCTTGTTGTCACCTTACGCTTGTTCTTTGCCCTGCAACAGAGCAATGACTGTTGGCGGGCAGAGTTGCCTCAGTTCATTGTGTACTTCGTCCCCCATATAAATTCAAACTCACTATTCGCTGCCATTAACTCGATACCTATGTAACCTGAATCAGCCGGCCCACGTCAAACCGCTTATCTTTCTCTCCGGTTTGGGGACTTTGCATGCCCTTCAAACAGAACAGACTGCCTGTGTTGCAGAGAACACACATGCAAAGACAAACGCGTAGAATCACTCGGCTAGCAGCATTGCTCGCCGCCGTTCTCCGTTATTTTTCTCTCTTTTGACCAACCAGGAGGGTGAAAAACCATGAGGCGGGTGAGGCCTACTGCCGCCACGTCGACACCCCGGCTGGAGGGGTTTTTCATTCACTGCCGGGAAGGTGATCAACTACCTAATACAGAAACTCATTGCTGCGTTTGTGAGGCCTTGAAGCCAAACAGAGCGTGCCGGAAACTCTTAGAAACTCCTGCCCTCTCACGTTTCGACCCCGGCGACTCCAACCTTTTCGTTTACTGTATTTCCCGACGAGGGGTTTATTCCTGCTCCTGGTTGAATTGACTTGATTACTGCAAAAAGGTCTCTCCCATCTCTTCTTCAGCAGTTTCCATCAACCATCCCGACCACAAAACCTCTTGACACCTCATCCGCTTTCATCTCGTGCTCCATCGACGATCGGTCTATTTCATCGACCCTACAACCCGATACCTAGTGCCGCTAATGTGGCGAGGACGAGGAGGTCTCGGCGGTTCCGGCGTGGGCCGCGGACGTGGCTGCCCGTGGCGACCCAACGATCGAGACACAACGGGCGGACGCTCAACTCATGGAGGCTCGGCTCCTCAGACCCGAGGTGTTTGCAAGTATTTTCCGGCCGGAAAATGCATATACGGATCCGCATGCAAGTTCTCCCACGATGAACAAGACATCCCCCGCGACGAAGCGGCATCTCCTGGCATCACTGCAGCCGAAGCCGCGTTGAACCGGGAGGACCACATCGATTTTCGACGCCTCCTCCGTCGGTTTGGAACCGCATCTCACACTCTGGGCCGCTCGGATTGCCAGGAGTTGTGGAATCTGGTCGCTCGAGTCATGGACGGGCCGAATCGGGAGCTACATCAGTCCGTCGCCCGCGATCTGGCCGATGACGAGATTGGCGGCACAGCGCTTGTCGTGCGGACGGTCCAGCTGTGTGCTGTGTTGCAAGCCAACGAAGACGACTTCAGCCTCCCTCGGCGTTTCCTCGAGTCAGTTACTCATTCCTCGTTGCTGCGGTGTTTGTCGGTTGGCAGCTTTGTCGGCACCATCTACCGCATCATCGCTGGCAGCAACGGCGATCAAGGGCTTGACCTCTTCGCAAATCTGAACCGACGCCTGTCAGAAACCTTTGAGTCGCGGGGAGCATTTATCGCTCTCATTGTGTCGTCTCTCTACGAGTTACTGAGCAGGGAGAGGAAGTGCCTCCTTCACGAAGAACTCCCGGAGCTGTTGGCTGCCCTCAACACCAAGACCATGCGCTTTGCGGGCCTGGCCGACGACCCAGCTACGCTATCACCGGATCTCGACGCCACGCTGATCCGCATCGATATGATGAGAAGGATGATGGAAGGCGCCCGTGGGCGTCTTGCCGGCCATCCCACCGAGAAGAACAAGACCGGGAACGCCCATTCTTTCCACTCCACCTTTCCCATGGAGGTGGTCGTCCCTGGGGGGAAGCACGACAACGACTTCGCCGACATGACCAAGATCCAGATTTTCCCCACCCTCGGAGAGATCACGAGCGACACGGCCGAGTACTTGCCCACGACAGACCTGACTCAGCCCCATTTCCTGGCCGACCCTGTCCAGCGCCATCTCGATTCCGCGTTTCGCCTTCTGCGACACGACATCTTCGGGCCGCTCAAAGAGGTCATCGGCGCTGTCTTGGCCCAACCCAACCTCGCCGCAGCTGCGTCCTCGAGTCGGTTCATTGGCGGCAACATCCGAGCTCACACCTACCACAATGCTTCCATCTCAAACATTCTCGTTGGCGGTGGGTTTCAAGCAGTGCTCTCGTTTGCCCAACCTCCGCAGTTGCGCAAATACTCACCGACGGAGAGTCGACGTTGGTGGGAGGACTCATCTCGGCTGGAGCACGGAAACCTTGTTTGCTTCGTGTCAACTCACGGAGACGAAAAGGCATTCCTGCTATTCGTGGTCACCAAGAAGACCATCAACAATGATCAGAACGACCAACAGCAGAGTTTTGACTTCGTCTCTGACTCCTTCAACCCGACGGTCACGGTAAAGCTCGCTACCGAAACCCAGCCAAACATGGCCATGCTCACAAGGATGTATGTCGAGAAGCAGGAAGGCCTTCTGGTTGAGCTTCCGGGTCTCATTCCCGAGACATTTGTTCCCATCCTGGAGAATCTGCAGGAGATGATGCGGGACGGAGACCTGGCCTTTCGACGCTGGATTCTGCCGCCTTCGGATTCCGATCACGACCATGCGTTGACCGACGTCCCTCCGCCGGCGTACGCACGACAGCCCGGATTCCGGTTCCGCCTTGACTCGATCATTCGAAGCGGACACCCCGCGCTTAGTCTTGATCCGGCAGTTCCCGGCGACAGCGTCAACCCTGAGGCGCTCGAGGCTGCCACAGGTCTTGACCGCGGCCAGTCTCAGAGCCTGATTGCAGCTTTGACGCGAGAGTATGCCCTCATCCAAGGGCCACCCGGAACTGGAAAGTCGTACGTTGGCGTGCAGTTGGTCAGAGTGCTGCTTGATCACAAGGCCGAAGCAACGCTGGGCCCCATCTTGGTCATGTAAGTCGCAAACCGCCCAGAAAATGCAGCAACGCCAATCTGACACAAACCACTCGATAGCTGCTACACAAACCACGCCTTGGACCAGTTCCTGAAGCATCTCTTGGACGTCGGCATCGACAAGATCATTCGAATCGGCGGTCGGAGCCGCGCCGAGGAGCTACAAGGAAAGAACCTCAGAGTCGTGAGCAAGGTCGTTCTCAAGACCTCGGTCGAGAACCGAATTCTCGGCCTGACGTACTCTGAGATCAATGAGTGCCTGGAAGATGCGGGAAAGCACCTCAACCCCCTTCACATGGCTCGCAAGACCAACCCCAGCTGGGATCTTCTGCGGGAGTTCTTGGTTCGGCACTACCCGAGAATTGCGGACCAGTTTCGGGCCGAGGATCATGATGGCTTTACCCTAGTTGGCGATGACCGAGTGCAAACATGGCTGGGAAAGAGGCAAGATCTGCCGAACTGGAGGATGGAACGGGTTGGCGAAGACGTCGGCGTGCCGGAGTTGTCTCTTCGGGCCGAGCAGAACATCAACTCGCTGACACAAGAAGAGCGATGGTTGCTGGCGGACAGCTGGGTCGACCGCTTGACCCAAGTGCAGAGTGACCGGATCTTTGAACTTGTCGACGAGGTCAGACGATACCGGAAGCACATCAACGCCGTCCACGATGACGTGAGCCGTCGGACACTCTTACAGGCCGATGTCGTCGGCGTGACAACAACCGGCCTAGCTCGAAACATCAACATGCTTCGCAACGTCGGCGCCAAAGTCATCATCTGTGAGGAGGCGGCCGAAGTCATGGAGCCACATCTGGTTTCGGCCCTCATGCCAGGAGTGGAACACTTCGTCCAGATCGGCGATCATCGGCAACTTCGACCGCAGATTCAGAATTACCTCCAGTTCAGTTTGGAGACTCCAACCGGTCGGGGGTATCAGCTCGACCGCAGCCAGTTTGAGCGCCGAGCCGTGGGTGAACCCGGGCTGTCTGCCCTGCCCGTGGCCCAGCTCAACGTCCAGCGACGCATGCGGCCCGAGATCTCCCGGCTCATCAGAAGCGTGTATCCAAGGCTTCAGGACCACGACTGTGTCAAAGATCTCCCCTCCGTTATCGGTATGCGGCACAACCTGTTCTGGCTCGACCACGACAATCCCGAGGACGCCAAAGACGAAGGCACTCGAGTGAAGTCGCATAGCAACCTCTGGGAGGTGACCATGGCTGCCGCCCTGATCCGCCACCTGGTCCGGCAGGGCGAATACAAGAGCACCGACATCGCCCTGCTCACCCCGTACACCGGCCAGTTGCAGAAGTTGCGAGCCGCGCTGAGTAAAGATTTCGAAGTCTTCTTGAGCGACCGTGACCTGGAGACCCTGGCAAAGGAGGGCTTCGAGCAAGCGACGGAAGGGGAGGAGAAGCCTTCGGCGGTTTGGGGACCGAGAAAGGCCGTGGTGAAAACGCAGCTGTTGAAGACAATTCGCTTGGCAACCGTCGACAACTTCCAAGGTGAAGAAGCCAAAGTCATCGTCGTCTCGCTCGTCCGCAGCAACAACAACCACAAAGTCGGCTTCCTCCGCACCGAAAACCGGATCAACGTACTCCTCAGCCGGGCTCAGCATGGCATGTATCTCATCGGCAACACAAAGACATACCAAAACGTGCCAATGTGGACAGACGTCATCGGCCAGCTCCGTGCGAGCGAAGCCGTGGGCACGTCCATCGCGCTCTGCTGCCCGCGCCACCCCGACACGCCAATCCACTGCTCCGAGCCGTCGGACTTCGTCACCAGAAGCCCTGAGGGAGGCTGCTCTCTTCTCTGCGACAAGCGGTTGGAGCCCTGTGGGCATCAGTGTCCGGCGCCGTGCCACTCCCAGCGCCTCCACGATGCGTTCGATTGCCTGCAGCCCTGTCCCCGCATCCGTTCGACATGCGAACATGCGTGTCCAAAGCTCTGCGGCCAGGCCTGTGGCCCATGCAATGCTCCCGTCGACGGCGTGGAGTACCCCTGCGGACATGTTCATGACAATGTGGCATGCCACAAGACGTTGGATGTGGCATCGCTTCTGTGTGATCGCCTAGTTGTGAAGGAGGTACCGGGATGCGGGCACATGGTAAAGGTTCCCTGCTTCAGGGACGTTACATCTGATACCTTCTCGTGTCCGAGCAAGTGTGTTGAGATTCTCTCCTGTGGACATCCGTGCCCTGGGACCTGTGGACGATGCCGGAAGGAGGACGAGGACGGCACCGTGCTGTTCTTCCACCACCAGAAATGCGACAAGCCATGCCATCGGCCATATGGCACCTGTAACCATCGCTGTTCAAAGACCTGTCATGAGGGGCAAGACTGCGGAACTTGCGTCAAGAAATGCGAGGTAAGTTCGCCTCCCACTGGGACTTTGCAAACCCATTCAAGGGCCATATGAACTGTTCGTTCGTCCGACTCTAAACCCCATTCAGGTTCGATGCCCCCACTCCCGCTGCCAGCAAGAGTGTCAGAAGCCCTGTGCTCCTTGCATCGAAAAGTGCACCTGGTCGTGCGAGCACAGGGGTTCCTGCTCCTTGCCATGTGCAGCACCATGCAACCGGCTGCCCTGCGACGAACGCTGTACAATGCTCCTGAAGTGCGGCCACCAGTGCCCGAGCTTTTGTGGCGAGGAATGCCCACAGGATCTGTGTCAGATTTGCTGTGAGCAGAAGGACGCCCGCGTGGACCTCATGGAGTTCAAGAGCTACGGCGAAGTCGATTTGAACGAAACCCCAATCGCGGTGCTTGGGTGTGGCCACTTTTTCACCGGCGAGACTTTGGATGGCCTTGTCGGGATGGGTAACGTCTACACCACCGACAAACTTGGTGCTTACAACGGCCTCGGCGAGCTCTCCGGTGAGTTGATGGCCGTCCCGACCTGCCCAGACTGCAGAATTCCGATTCGGCAGTTCGCCACGCGGCGCTACAACCGAGTCGTCAACAAGGCAGTCTTGGACGAGACTTCCAAGAGGTTCCTGGTCGGCGGCCGGCGGAGGCTGGAAGAGCTCGAGAAACTGGTGGTCATGGCCGAGCTGGAACTGGTAGAGTCTGGAGCAGACACAGCCTCTGCGTACTTGGACTTGAGGAAGCCAAAGCCGGACCGCCACACGGAAGCCCATAGGCTCGACAAGGAGACCGCCAGACTGCACCGGGAGATGAGCGCGGAGCACCAGCCCACCAAGAAGCTGTTCGATGCCGTCCTCACCTTCCAGCGCCGCGAGCAGGAACAGCAATCCGCATCAGAAAAGCTGCAACACCTCACAATCTCCGAGTCAACCACGAGTCCGACGGTCCCCCAGCCAGTCTACGACCAGCAAATCACCCTCGGCGCCCACCGCCTCCAGCTGCGCATCCAGGAGGCCCTGCTGCGCGACACCTTCACGCTCTTGTCCAAGTGCAAACGCGAGCTGGTCCCCTCCCTCATTCCCGGTGGCCCTCCCGACAAGCGCAGCGCCCGCTTCCTCCTCCAATGCGCTGATCTCATCAACAAGGCAACCGCGGCCAACCTCCCGCGCCTCGTCATCCCGACCTGCCTGGCCTACGCCAAAATCGCACAGCTAACAAGCTGGTATCAGCGGACCGTGGCCACCGCCACCGCCACAACTACAACCACCACCACAACGCCGACCGCCGACACACCGAAAGACACCAACCAGCCAGACGCAGCACCCACCCCAACCGAAACCGCCCGCGAGTACCTCGCCACCGCCCAGGCCCTCTGCGCCACCTTCCCCGGCGGAAGCGAGTACCAAGCCGAGCTGGCCGAGACCCTCCGTCTGTTCGAGGGCCCGCGGTACGAGACGGTCACGCCCGAGGAGATTGCCGCCATCAAGGCGGCCATGGTGAGCGGGCCGGGCGGGATCGCGACACACAGCGGGCATTGGTATACCTGTCGGAATGGACATTCGGTGAGTACATCTCTAACTTACATTTCCTGGTTTTGTTGAGGAAGTGTGTGGGTGGGTTGCTGACTGGGGTGTGGTACTGTAGTTTGCTATTGGGGAGTGTGGGATGCCGATGGAGCAGGCGAGGTGCGCGGAGTGTGGGGAGGGGATTGGAGGGGCGAATCATTTGGCTATGGAGGGGACTGTGAGGGATGAGAGGATGGAGAGGGGGTGAGGGTTGCTGTTGGGGTTGTTGTATTGGGATTATCTTAATGTGTTGGGAGTGGCCTGGGGTCCATGGCGGATGTAGGTAATGAATTGTAGCGTGAATGAGAGTTTGTGATAACATGTGACAGTCGTCGCCGTGTTGTGACTCGAACGTTAAACGGCAGTGTTGACTGCAAGTTGGATGATAAGTTGACTTGCGTGTGAGGGTGTCAGGAAGAGGGGAGTCGGGGAGAAGAAAACGGGGACGGGAGGGTGCAAATCGCAGCGCGGTCGTATGAGAACCGGCGATATTAGGTATTGGAACATTGATCTTGGGCAGCATTGTGGGAGCATACACTGCGAGAGGATGAGGGTGTGTTGGACGTGAATTAGAAGGCACGGATATCATCATGCATTAATATTTCCTTCACATTAAGTTTCCTACCCCGCGCTTCTCTATCTTTTTTCTAATGGCCTCGTGGCCTTCACAATGGACCTCGAGCGCAAACTCGCCAACTATTTACACGGAATAGCCCACAGGCGGGTTGAGGCCATCATTGACCTCGACCCTGTCCTGGTAGTAGGTAGGAAGCTGGCTGCCCTGCCACGTCTTCTTGATGCTGTCGAGGATCTTGCGGCCCGAGACGCTGTTGTCGAGCGCGAGGTTCGGGGCGGCGTACTGGCGCGGGCCGTTCTTGGCGGTGTTGAAGGGCCCGGCATACGACGAGTTGAAGAAGTACTTGGTGTCAAAGTTGTAGCTGGGGTCCCACGCGCGGACCGTGTCGCCCGTCTCCTGGGCAACGAACTGGAACACGTTGGCGCCGACGTCCCAGCGGCCCAGGGTCGGCAGGTCCCAGTTGGCCTCGACGGTGGCGATCTCGCTGTAGTGGTTGTAGAAGTTGGAGTCGGTGGTGCCGACGAGGTTTGCGGGCACGGCGTCGCCGAGGACGAAGGACAGGACGTTGTTCTTCAGCGCGTAGTTGGAGTTCTCGTCGAAAGTGATGAGCACGAGCGTGTTTTGCATGAAGTTGGGGTCGGTGAGCAGGGGAGTCAGGAAGGTCTTGAGCCAGTTGCCGGCAAACGTGATGGTCGAGTCGTGAGCGTCCGACGTCATGTTGGGGGTGATAAACATCCACTGGGGAAGCTTGTTGGCGTTGAGGTCCCGGTGGAACTGGGACTGGGTCTGGTCGAAAAGCGAGAGGTTCTTGATCAGGCTGAGCCTGTCCTCAAAGTGGGCGACCGAGTTGAAAATGACGGCCGGGTTGTGCTTGCGGACGTAATCGGTGGCCCCCG
>FTEL01003995.1_pt1 | contig 13541 bp, 20 predicted proteins | sample 1658911 | NCBI WGS metagenome assembly FTEL01 (sample SAMEA3914869, study PRJEB12502) | metagenome | biome: forest; material: soil | place: USA | collected 2012-03-12 | depth 0.1 m
CAGGGGCGCGCTGACGAGGGCGCCGTAGGCGGCCATCTTGGGCACGCGCGATGTGAAGTAGTTGCCGTGCTTGTTGCGGTCCTTGGCCAGCCACGACGAGAGCAGCTCCTGGCTGCCGGCCATGGTGCCGGCCGTGAGCATCTTGGTGCGCAGCGGGTGGTCCTCTAGTTGCTGGAGGTAGGCCTAGAGAGAGGAAGGGAAGGGGAGGGAGGTTAGTCGACGTTGGTTGCTCCTCGATGCCAGAGCGGTGGACGATGATGACGACGTACCGAGAGGTATCCCTTGGTGCCCGCATTCTGCCTGCCGCCGGTGATGGCGGTGCCGACGACGGCGGAGATGGGGTGCTTGCCGCTGGTCCCCGGCAGGTTGCCGTGGGCGGCGTCGGCGATGGCGGCGGCGGTCGAGCCGACGAGGCCGCCCTTGTTCACGGCATGGTTGACGACGGCATCCTTGACGGCGCCGGTGACCGTCGTGTCCCGCTCGAACTTAAGCGACATGGCTCGTGGCGGTCAAATCGACATCTAGTTGCGGGTGGAGTCTGGAGCGAGGGGGGGTGTGCGGATTAGTCTCCTGCACAATTGCGTTGTCGTTTGCGGTGTGCAGTGCGGATGCGATTGTCGTGGTTGCGCCGGGCCAACGCTTTGTTTACAATGGGGATAACAGTGGATTGCTGGGGGGATCGGGCGGGTCTCGATTTACCGCCGTTTTGCGAAGGCGAGAGCGCGTCGAGAGGTCAAGAGAGGGCGATGCGATGCGGCGCGATGCAATTGCGATGCGGCGGGCGGCAGGGCAGGGGAAAGGGGACCGACTCACAATGATGCAGGAGGAAGCAGACAGACAGGTGGTCGAGCGAAGCGGGTTGGCTGGGGATGGATGGGCTGTCGTCGCAAAATCTCGCCCTGCCGAAGTGAATGGGGAGGCTGGTTTTTGGGGAACGGGGAGCGCTGCGCAACCCCCCCCCCCCTGTCGCCTGGGGGTCGCGACTGGACGACGATGAGGGGCGCGTGTGGAGACCTGAACGCCCGCCCGCCACGCGTCGTGCTGATTGGCCGCATCGACGGACGGCCGAGGTTTTGTTTTCCTAGGCCCGGTCCCTCAGCTGCGTTCGAGCTGGTCCAGCCCCCCCTGGTCCTTGCTGAATTCGTGATCCCTCTCGACCACCCCTGTCTGTTGTTGTTGTCTTGACCTCGGCCAGTCGTCCCTCCTCGCACGCTTGTTTCTTTGCGGCACCGCATGTCCGCGCTTCCATTGGCTCCCCCGGATCCCCTCCCCATCCTCTCCGACCCTTCCCCCTTCTGCTCACCCCGCGCCCACGGAGATCGGCTCGATTTTTCGGCGGACAGGGCCGGGTTTGAGCCGCAGCTTTCCGGACGCAGGGTCCCAGTCGACGACGTCTACCCCCGGCGGCAGCAGTCCGCCGTCCACGGCCCGTGCCCGGCCCTTGCCGCCGCTGAAGATGCGGGCGACAGATGGACCCTGAATTTTCATCTGCCTCTCGGGCCTCCCGCTTCAAACCCCCAGCACTCCCTCCCAACTCCCCATTACCCTTGGCGCAATCCTGCTGCAGTACCGCTGGAAGGACTCGTCTCCCAGGCTGGACTAATGCTTCGCAGTGACCCTGTGGTACCACATTGGGGTTGATATCATCCATGGTGAGTAACAAAGGCGAGCACCATGTCCAATTTACCGTGCGACGACGAGATGTACATGTCCGACACACCAACTACCTCACTTCCTCCCTCTTGGCCACCCCTCCCACAGCTCCCTCACATCGGAAACGCCTTGACCTCCTGCACCGTCCAATACCGCCTCATCTTCTCCGCCCCAAGATCCCTCACCTCCTCATCAAGATGCTGCAGCAGCACCGGCCCCCACGAGTCCAGCTTCCCCTTCAGCACCCCCAGCTCCAGCTCGCACTCCCTGTCCTTACACCGCCTGAGATAGTCCGCCATCTCATCCACACCCTCATGAATCAGCCGGTGCTGCCGGAGCAGCTCGCACTCCTCCTTGCGCGCGCCCTTGCCGCCGCCCTTTTTCCCCTTGCCCGAGCCCGACGACAGGCCCGGCGGCGGCGCCGTCGCCCGGAACTCGGGCATCTTGCGCCCCAGCAGCGGGTACAGGTGCGTCTCCTCGATCGAGTGGTGCATGTCGAGGTAGCGCGCCAGCCGGATGCCCTCGTCCAGGAACTGCTTGAGCGTCATGTTGGCTGGGCGCCGGTTGTTTGCGCAGGCGGTCTGCAGGGTTGAGTACATTTGGCGGAAGTGGTCGTGCTGGAGAGTGAGGTGAGTAGGTATACGTGATGAGCAGTGAGGAGGAGTGACAGTACGAAATAATCCATTTGTTCCGCAAGGCGGTTGTAAATGCGGAATTCCTGCGGGGTCAACGGCGGGAGGGTAGACTCGGCCTCCTGTTCCGCAGCCTTCGGGTCGGGGCCCGAGCCGGAGCCGGAGCCGGAGCCGGACTCGGCAGTGTTGCATGGCACGTCATCCAGGGGTGGGGTTCCGGGCCGGTCAGCGCCTGTCCCCTGGGCTGCCGGCTCGGATGATGTTGCGTCGTGGGTCATTTGTGCGACGGGTTGCTCCGTTTGGGTCGCCCTCTTCTGTCTCCCGTCTCGGAATGTCCTCAAAGTCTGTCTATTTTCTATGTCGCGATCACTGCCACGGTTGGAGAAAAGACAACAAAGAATGTTACAGAGATGGTGTGAGCATGGGAATCCAGGGAGGGAACGGAAGATATATCCTCGAAGAAAAGAACCCTTCTGCTAGCGTCGACTAATTGTTGGGGAAGGGAAATCCTGGTTCCCTTTTTCAGGCCTTCGCTGTCAACGCCTGTTCGGGCTCTTGTCCCCTCCATTGGTCGGTGCCCAGCCTTTCCGGCCTTCTCAATCCACCGAGCGCGGGCACTTTAACCGCGCGGTGACCCTTTTCGTCCACGCTTCGGCCGCGCGGGCAGCATTCGGGCGGAGTCCTCGGTCGCCATCCGGCACCGCCTTACACCTCGCCATCGGAGACAGCATTTTGATGGTCTATTCGTATCATTATCATATCGTCGTTTGACCCACCACTCTATCGCCACCGAACCACACCCCAATCCGCCGGTCGCCGCCCAGAGCTCCTCCGTCATCTCACCCCCAACGTCTCGCCAGCTGCCTATTGATACTGCGGTTTGAGCGTCCAAATCACCCGCATGCTCGACCCTCGTTTCTCCATCTTCGCAACCTTCCCCAAAGCCAACTTGAACGCGTCCGCTTGCCGCGGACCGCTGCAGTACTGGTTGAAGTGATCCACCAACACCTTGGACGGCACTTGGCCGTTGTGCCTCTTCATGAAGACCGGTATCATCCTCTCAAAGTCCTTAGCCCCGAGGTTTTGCCCTGACGGGCCAGGCGTCCCCGGCCTCGAGCCGCCTGGACTTCCCGTGCGGAGCCCCTGACGGTCTGCAACACCGGCCAAGATGCCAGCCGAGCCCGGTCCACCGCGCCCACGGCGGATATTTGTCGGGCGGCCCGATTCTCCAACCTCGCCGGTCCACGTCACCGTGCCAATGGGCACGGTACGGGCTTGTTCGCCTGCACGCCGGAGACTTTGGGCGGCCTCGGAGGCAATCCGGTTGGCCTCTTGCTGGAGCATTTTCCGATCTGCCTTAACCGTCTTCTTGCCGTTGATGATCTCGTCGTGTTCGAGGGCGCTGTGGACCCCGGATTTCGCAAAAATGCCCTCCATGAGCCTGTCTTCTTCGTTGGGAGGTGGTCCCGTTGAGCCGTCCTCGTACGTCTCGAGGCCCGCAACTCCATCTATGTCGCGGAGGTCGCCTTCCTTATCGTCCCCATCGTTCGTGCCAACATCACTGGCTTTCGCCCCTGGTTTTTGAACGGCTTGTTGAGGTCGAAGAGGAATGGCATCATGCCCTGGCATGATCAACTCCTTTGGGCCAGAGCGCTTGAAGCCCTTGACATCACTCCCCTTGAACAACTCGCTGGTCTCGGTCACGCCATCCTCATAGGAGCTGAGACTGAAGAGATCGTGCAAATCGCTGAGGTTGAAGGTGGTCTGCTGCTTGGGGTCTTTCAGGACCTTATTGGAGAGAAACTGTTTGAAGATCTGGCGGTGATAGATCTTTTCCTCGATTGTACCGGCCGTCATCAGCCGGTAGATGGTCACCTCCCGTTTCTGTCCTAGTCTCCAGGCACGCTCTCTCGCTTGCACGTCGGTGGAAGGGTTCCAATCGGGGTCAAAGATGATGACTCGGTTGGCGCCAGTGAGATTGACGCCCAGTCCGCCAACTTTGGTGGTCAAGAGAAACAAATCCAGGCCTGGGTCGTTGTTGAACTGGTCGACGAGGGTCTGTCGCTGCTTGACTGGGGTCTTGCCGTCCATCCGCAGGTACTTAATGTTGTCCAGCCGCTGAACAAACGTTTCGATAATGTCAAGCATCTGGACGCCCTGACAAAACAGCAACGTCTTGTGTCCCAGGCGTTTCCACATAGGGAGCAGTGACCTGACTACCGCCATCTTGCCCGACTTGCTGTCGTCTCCCCATTTGTATCCTGGCTTGCTCTTGAGTCTCGGGTCCAGGAGATCGGGATGGTTGCAGATCTTGCGTAGGATGTCAATTCCGTACAAGGACTGGCGTGTCCGGTTGAGAATCGAGTTCATGTCGTCCGACTTGAGGAACAGCTCGTAGGCCTCTCGCTGCGGTTTGCACAACTTGCAAAACAGCACCTGCTCGCTCTTCTTCGGGAGGTCGGCGGCCACGTCTACCTTCAGCCGCTGAAGGAGATATGGGCTGATTGCATCCTTGAGGGTTTCGGCACATTTCTGAGCAGTCATTATCTGCAGATTGGTCGCGTTGGCGTAGCCCCCCAGTCTGATGGGTATCTCGAACTGGTTCCGAAACGCAACCAGCGTACCAAGACGCATCGGGTAGATGAAGTCAAACAAGGACCAGAGCTCGGTCAGGTTATTCTGCATTGGCGTGCCCGAGAGGATGACCCGGTTGTGGGTACGAAGCTCCTTGCAGTAGATCGTGATGGCCGTGTTGGGGTTTCGGATCTTGTGCCCTTCGTCCAGGACTGCGTATCCCCATTCGACTGGAATTAAGACGTCGGCGTAGGTCTGGAGACCGGCGTACGTCGTAACGAGCACGTGGCCGTTCTTCACCACTCGGTCGACGATCCCTTTCACTGCCGGGCTGGACGTGTTCATCGTTTTCTTCTCCCAGTCATCTTCGTGGTCCTCGATCTCGCCTTCCTGGCGAACACTAAACATGCCACTTCCCGACGAGTGCAGGATGGAGACACGGAGCGGCGGCCACCAGCGATGGAACTCATTCACCCACTGCCGCAAGACGGTAGCCGGAGCGACAACGATCACGGGCTTGTTGAGCATCTTGCTGTAGTGCAATGCAGCGACGAAAGAAATGAGTTGGACTGGAAACCTGTCAGCTTGGATTCGGGTATCGCAGTGTCGCGGCAGGACGAACCTGTCTTGCCCAGCCCCATCTCATCACCAACAATCCCGCCGACCTGCTGCGCATACAGCTCCGCCAGCCATTGTACGCCGGTCTTTTGGTAGTCGAAGAGAGACGGGTAGATGTCGCCGGGGAGTTTCAGCCCGTTCTCAAACAGGTGGTCTGGGTGATCCGGCGAGGGTTTCAGCCATTCCGGAACACCAGCTGGCCCGTCGTCGACTGTCTGCCCTGAGCGTTCCAGACGGCGCTGCCGAGCGCGACTCCTCCTCTCAACCCAGTCCCTCAGCCTCTTCTGGTAAACCACCTCGTTTCCATCGTCTATGTTACTCAGATCGACTGTGCCCTCCGCTTCCTTGACGAGCTTCCCCCGCTTTCGCTTTGGGGTGGTATCAGTCAGGTCGAAATCATCAGAGGCGTCAGATTCTGGGGTGCCTGCTTCTGAAGCCGGCCCATCTGGAGTGAAATCCTCGTCTGATTCGATGGTTGGTTTCTGCGCCTTCCTTTTCTTCCGCGGGCGCAGGGAGAACTCGGACTCGATCCCGGAACTCGAAAAGTCGTCATTCTCCTCAGCGAAACCTGGCAGGCGGAGATTTTGGTGTGAGCGAGGGCCGTCTCCAGCCTGCTCTTCCAGCTCTTCCGCCATGGCCTCATCCTCAGCGTCAATGACGGCGTCGGCGAGCTCTCCCTGAACACCGCCAGGTCGGGGGCCACCGAACAGCGCGAAAGGAGTGATCTTTCCGGTGCGGATGAGATACTCGCGCTGAGTCTCCCCGGGAAGCTTGCCACCTGCAGCGGCCATCTGGCCGTCCGCTAGATCCTGCTGATTCCGCTGCTGAATGCGCTCATGGAAGTCAGCGATATCCTTGTCGCAGATTTCGATCTCGGCTTCGATCCGGGCGATGTCTCGCTGGATGCGTAACCTCGTTGCCGGATTCGAAGCTGCGGCACGAAGCTTCTGCTTTTGGAGCTTCAGCTGGCTGCCGAGTTTTGTCTTCGATTGCTCGGCCTTCTCGATGCGCTTCTGGTCCCGCTTATCCTCTGCTTCCATCAAGGCGCGGCTTGCTTGTAGTGTGATGTCCCTTTCGAGATCATCTTGATCTCGAACATTTTCAGTGAGGAGCTTGAGGGCTACGCTCTCGTCATCCAGCGCTGCTTCGTTGGTATCTCGCTCGGGCGTCTCATTCTTGGCAGGGGCGGCGTCGCTGTCATGGGTCGAGGTCTCTGACGAACCATGGGCGGGACTCCGCATTTGGCGTACGGAATCCATCGCGGGACTTGAGGATGGGAATGGGGAGAGATTCCGTGAAGCTGGAGGCACAGGGCAAGGAACGACAGGCTCTCGTGTGGACGAGCGCACGGTGTGGGAGGCAAGGGCAGTTACGGGTTGGTGTTCATTATTGCCGCATTACATACGGGCGGGAAAGAGGGCCAGTGGCGAAGAATAGAAGCAAGACCCAAATCCACTACTCGAGATGGAAGAGTCGAGAGGAGATGAAACGCAAGTTGTGGTCCAGGCAGCTGCAGCCTTGGACGAGGATTGGCGTCAGGGAAGTCGCGGTTGGCGTGGTGGCGACAGGCACGTTGTCAGGTGACTTGAATTGCTTGCTCGGATGACTCATCACCGCTTGGCGATTCGACACAGCCCCTGAATGTCCGCGACACTCTCAGGAAGATATCACGTGCCAAAGACTTGCAAAACTAAAGAATTTTTTGGGTGTATTTCTCGAGCGAGGAGAAAAAAAGGGGGGGAATGTTATGTCATTGCTTGAGCGGTTGCGGCGACCCGTGAGGTGGGAGTGCGGCGGTCCGTCGGGATTTCCATGGGCTTCAAGCTGCTCACAGAGGAGGAGGGAAACTGGTTGGAGTGTCTCCACATGCAGACTTGCGAGCTCAGTTCTGGATCACAGATTTTGACTTGAAAATTGAGTCCAGATTTGCGGGCGATTTAGGCAGGGGTAAACGGATGGCTCTGTGAAGCACCGGAAAGTCGGAAGCTCCGTGAGATGTCCACCATTTCCAACACAGACTTGAGCTGCGGCCTGGGGCTGTCCTGCTTGTTTCGGCCAGGTTTACCTGTAGCCAACGGTTTCATCGTTATCTGACGGATGATGCCTCAAATCACATGTCAAATAGAGGACCAACAAACAGTAACCTGCAGCCTCACCGCCATGATGGGTTTGCCCCGCCCGTTGTTCCGGTCTGGAGAAGAACTGGCGACGAGGGTTGACAAAGAAAAAGGTAACACGATCGTGGTGGATGCATCTGATGTCGTGTAGTTTAATGGTTCATATACTGTATATGTCAGTGACATCCGAGAAACTCTTCAGTCCATGCTGCTCCGAATCTTGCGAGGCAACAAACGAGACCACCTGAAGGCAGAACGAAAGTCTGCCAAGTGGCGTGCAGAATGGGCCGGTTCTAGCCCTCGACAGACCTGGCAGATGGCCCGCCTCCCAGTGTTACAGGGTGTCCGTCAGCTTGGAGCATGAAGAGACTGGCTGGAACCCGGGCCAACCTTAACAACGGGTGACACGGTTGGCTCCCAGAGTTTTGTGTCCCTCCCACGATCAACTGCAACGTTGCGCAACCAACTGCCGCCCCTGGATGGTCAGGGGTTGAGCCCTGATGAAGAAAAAAACGAAGTTCAGCGGGCGGCACGGTACGAGTAGAAAAAGGACCTACATCCAGGGCAGGGAGTCAAAAGTACCCCCCGAATACCAAACTTGGAACCGGTGGGAGGGGGTGTGCTAACCAACCCCTTGACAGCAAGGTCTCGCCCTCACCCTCGCACACCAGGTACACGAGATGTCTGGAGCAGAGTGCGGACAAAACTTTGGCGCCCAATGGGGGGCGAACACGCGAGACTGCGTCCCCCCATCTCTAACGCGGGTGTCCCTTGCATAGCCACCCACTCCTCATCTCTCGCACCTTCTTCTCTCCTACCCGGCGGAAGCTCCTGCCTGCTTCGGCCATGATGGATCAAGGCCATGACGCGCACGCACACACGCGCTCCGATCCCCCGAGGCGTCCCGAGGACGGACTGGCGGCCGCCGATGTGAGAGGGGACCCTGGGCCCAAGTTTTCCGCCAGCTTCGTCCGGCATTGCCTTCTCAGCCCCTCCACCACGCCGGGTACATCCCCCCGATCAGGCCCTGGCCCGCTTGCGGTGGGCTTAGGAGTTCGCCGTTATACCCCCCTACTAACGGGTGATATAGGCCTGGGCCCAGGGCCATAAGCCGCCCCATTATTGCAGAAAGTACCCGCCCCAGCACCCAGGGCGCCTGGCAAAACCAGACGCTCTCTCTTGGCCGCCCTGGTCGTTTCAGCGGGAGGGAGAGGCTTCCAAAACACTGGACTGGAAAGCGCAGGGTAGCCTGCAAGATGAAGGCGTATCGCCACCCTGTGACTTGCAAGACCTGCGAGCAGAGAATACAAGCGACAGAGGACCCGATAGTGCCCAACGAAACTGTCGGGCCTGTCGTTTGGCCTTGGGAGCAATTGCCTCCCTGCTCCTGCTCGTGTCCACTTGACTTGACCTGTGTGCCCCGCCCGACTGGCAGACCGGAAGGCTCGCGTTAAAGTCTGCTCGGCGAATGGCAGGACGGGGTTTCTCGACCGGGAATGCCGCGTGATGCCCGCGGGTGGACTCGGTGGAGGGTACTTGCGGACTTGTCTTTGGCAGACCAGACCAAGCCCGTCCTGGTGGCTTTGGGGAGGCGTCAGGAGCACTTTCAAGCACACTCTGCCAGAGTGCCAAGGGAGCCTGCAATAAATGTGAGACTTAACTACCTTCTCCATCAAGACTCATATTCAGTGAATATCTGGTTCGGCATTCTGCCGTCCAGCAGCCTAAGCTTTAAAGCGTGTAGTCTGTCTCTTCAGGGCCGATACGACGAAAGTCAAATCGGCATGTTTAGCGGGAGAGTCGCGTCGGAATCGCCAATCAACGTCGCTGCAGAATGTGCAGGCGCGCATGAGGCCAGATATTGGGGGTTTAATCCCCGATTGGGCGGCCGGCCGCCCAAAGTCGCAACGCTGGCCAGCCAGAGTCGTGTGCAGGACCGGTGGGCATGTTTGGGTGTCAAGGTCCTCGGCTGCAGATCCGGAGGAGACCGGGATGGGACGGCGGGGGAGATGGCAGGCCGTTGGAACGGCGGCTCTTCTGCTCGTTGAGTTGCTGCACCTCGAGATACGGAAAATCCGGTAAACAATGGACGGTGGGTTGGTTTGGCGCTGTGGTCTGTTCGCAAGGATGAGATGGAGGTCAAGTTATCGTGAGCTGCCCCCAGGTGTCGACCCATCAGAACAACCGAGACCGTCACTTACTCTGTAAAATCAGCGTCATATCAGCAGCCGAGCCGGACAGGGCCTCGTGGGCACGCAGACTTGCCGGTGGGGGGGCAGATCGACGTGACAGCCGTGCAGAGTAAGGTGAAGAGGCTGCGGCGATGGGGTCGGATGTAACTTGACGTTGCCTTTGGCATCTGCCAGACCCGGTTGTCCAAGGCAAATCTCGGCGCGATTACAGGAGTAATGTTCCCTTGGAGCCCGCTCGAGCTTGGTTGAGCTTGGTTGAGCTTCACACGCGAAATAGCACACAAGACTCGTGTTTCCGCTTCGGATCAATCTGTCGAGGTCTTACGGCGCGATGTTGCCTGCCGCGTCGAAATCTCGTGCGAGTCGAACGTCACTCGCCCGCTGCGGGTCAGTCGGGGTGGCAGGGGTGTCCCTCAAGGGCCTGCACGCCCTCGACGGGTGCTCGGCAGTGGCACCGGGGTGGGGAACTACAGGGGTATCCCCCATCACACCCTGGTGGACAGGGCACGTGCTAGGGCGCGGTTGGCAACGCTAACGCGACATCCTCGCAGGGCGGCGCGCCTTGGTCCCTCAATGGTTTTCATCGCTTCCGCATTCTTGAAAATGCAAATCACCGAGTGCAGACGACTGCAAAAGGGCAACTTTGGCGGATGCCACCCAACGCCATGCTTGCTGCCAACCGAAAAGCAATAGCGCGAGACGGGAAACCTGCGTAGCCGACTTGAGTTTTGACGTCGAGCCTTGGCAAAAACCGTTACGACCCTGGCGGTCACGGCAATCGGGGACGGGGGGCGGCGACGGTTGCAGGGGCTGGAAGTGGATGAACACCAAGTCCCCGCCAGCCACTTCGAGGAAAACGACTGGAGAGGAAGAAGAAGGGCCTGCCCATTTAAACATTAAACAGGTCTGCCAAAGGTTTGTTCTGGAGATACGAAACACGAGCAAGATGCCGCAACCAATGCACAAAGTGCCAAAACGAAAAAAGATCAGCCGTCTCCTGCGCCAGGCCAGGTACCAGTCTCGAAGCAATCCCCATGTGTCCCCCCTGCACGCCGCCTCGCCGTCCCGAAACGAATAACCACCCAAGCCTTCCCGTCTTAGCGTCTGCCTCCCCATCCAGTCCTGCCCAATATGCCTCCCGGCAGAGCTAAACAATCTAGATCGTCATCATCACTCGGCCCTGTACCCTTGTGAGCCGACCGGTTTGTCGTATGCATCGTTCCCCCCGCTAAGCCCCCTCTATGCCCGTAGAAACCAATGCTGCGCTCACAGTAAACAAAGGGAAGATGAATAAGAAAGTGTTGCCTTGTTGGCGATTCCAGGGTATCTCCAGTATTAGATCCACCTCTTGCGTAATCCAAGTTGAGGGACAAGAAAACGAAAGAGAGAGAAAGCCAGGAGTCCGGCAAGAGAAAACACATAGGAGAGACCGAGTTGTAAGGCCGGGATAATAGTTTTTATATGTCAAAAGAAAATGGAGAAAAGGGGAAAACGAGCCGAACGAAACTGAGGGAGTGGAGATCTCCAAAATGCGTATCGAGGCCGCCGCCAAAAGCCACCCATGCGCCTCGCTGAAACAAAGGGTATCAATGGCCAAGGTTTTTTGTTCACCCAGGAGAAAGTAAAGGAACGAAGTCGAGGGACGTGATTATGTCGAATGTGTCTTCGTCTTTGGTGGTGTTGCCGCAGCGTGGTGACGTCTCGCCGCTTGTGCCTGTGAATTGTCGGTCGGTGGGCCGAAACGCCGAGCTCGAGCGTTCCAGTTGCCGAGATGGAAGGCCGGACGGGCCCTCACTGGAGTTGTGATGGGAAAACGGTGGTGGTGTCCCCTGCCCCGGGAGCCGAAACCCCCGGTGGGGACATTGGTTGCTATAAGTTCTCGCCCAGCAACTGGTCCGCCCTCTCTCGACACGCGGCCGGCGTGAAGCCCGTGCCGACCTTGTTGGCGATGATGCGCCACTTTTCGTTCTCGTAGTCCAAAAGTGCGGTTTTGAGCCGTTGGTCCTGTGTATAAATCTTGTCAGTCTCCGGCGGCTGCTTCGCGGCGGCCGACTTGCACCCCGGCGTCAGGGAAAGGAGGAGGACTTACCGTCTCGTCCGTCCACTGTGTTGTCTTCGCCTTGAGCTTCGTACAGTAGCGCACCTGGAGTGTCCCACTCGATCTCCCAGGGAAAAAGTCGGCAATTTGCTTCCACGTGAGGTTCTTGTTTTCCTTGAGGTCGATCAGGAGTTGGTCGTCCTCGGGCGTGAATTTCAGCTTGGGGCCTCTCGGCCGTGGTGCCGGCGCCGGCATCCCGGCTTGCCCTACCATACTCGGCGCCCCCGTCCCGGCGCTGCTCTCCCCGTCCCGCCGCATCATCTTGCTGGGTGGTCCTGTATCTGGGAGTCGATGGTGGTGGTGCGTTGGCGGGGCGGTCGCCTGACCGTAAGCGCCGCCCATGGGTGTCTGCTGCATCGACTCCAGGTCGCCATGTTCGAGGTCGTGCATGCCGGGGACGGAGAGGTCGAGATCGTCGGGGCGAGGCCGCTTCACCCCCGCAGTGTGTCCATGTGTTGGGGTTAGAGAGGGGTAGAGAGGGGCCACGACAGCATGGGGCGAGGGGCCGGCGCCAAAGTGCGACGGCCCCGGGTGCCCCATGTGCCGAGCCGACGGGTGGCCGGCCATGTGGGTTGGGTCCGTGAGGATGGGATGCGGGTGGTGAGCGGCTGTATAATGTTGTGGCAAGCCATGGTGGGATTGATGGGGAGGCGGCTCGTGGAGCGGGGACGGCCCGGCATGCTGAAGCGAGGCCCGGTGGTGGTGGGCATCATATGGGTGCGGAGCCTGGGCCTGCTCGCTCGAATGCGGCTCTTGTGGCGCGTAGTCGACATTGTAATCTGGTCCAACACGGTAGTTGCCCGCCAGCGTGCCTCCAACACATGGGTTCCGCCAGAGCGAACCGCTCTGGCTGGTCGCCGGACTCTGAATCGAAATAATTTGGCGCAATCGAGCCCCGCGGGGCTACGCTGGCAGAAGCGGGGGTGGTTAAACAGATCTCGGGGGGCTCCAGCAACAGGCGGTTCCTTGCTACCTCTTGCCGAAGGGGGACAGGCTGGTGGGCGGTGAGTGTGCTGATGGCAGAGGTTGCTCGATGGAAAGTAGAACGCATGTGGTGTCGAGGAGGGGGTCCTGTGTGAGTGCGGCGATGGCCCGGGGGCAGATGTCGGGGGGCGGCTACGCAGGCAGCGGCGGTAACCTCGGCGGGCCCTCTCAGCGGCTCACTGCTTGTGAAAACATGCGCTCGTGTGGTATTCGTTTCCCTCGGGGTCGGTGTCTGGAGCGGTGGGCGGGACTCGCAGGCTTGGGTTGACGCCTGATCAGATTACTCCCCTCCCTTGTTCATCGCCAGACAGAGGTGCAGGCAAGAATTCGAGTTTCGAGCAACCAGCAGCAAGCATATATGGTATTATACCGTCTGATATTTGGTACCATGGAGCAAAGCAAGGAGAGGCGGGTTCTCGGGTGCTGGGGGTGTGGGTAGGTTTAATACCTGCCGCATCACACCCCAGGCAAGTCAAGGCACGCAGGACAATGCCAAGCACGACAAAAAAAGATGGTTCCTGACCAGCAGCGGGACACGAGCCACCTTGGCCAACGATGACGGTAGCATAATTTGGGGATCTTATGCCATGGACTGGCTGCCGGATCTAGAAACAGGGGCCTTGCCCTAGCAATGATGCAACTGGGGGTGTGGAGGAAGGGTAGAGGGGGGGGG
>FTEL01006086.1_pt1 | contig 13531 bp, 19 predicted proteins | sample 1658911 | NCBI WGS metagenome assembly FTEL01 (sample SAMEA3914869, study PRJEB12502) | metagenome | biome: forest; material: soil | place: USA | collected 2012-03-12 | depth 0.1 m
CACCCATCCCGCCGGCCGGGATCTCTCCGCGGGTCAGTCATGGGACGAGGTCTGTGGCGTCGCTCGGGAGGACCCAAGGAGCAAGAGTGGGGCCAGCCGCGAACGTCGATCGTTCGTCCGAAGGAAGGAAGCGCACCTCTTCTCTGATGGTGTGGTGTCTGGGTGGGTGGAGCAAATGATCGCTCCCCTCAAGCCAGGACTCAGAAGGGAGAGGACAACTGTTGAACGGAGCCCGTGGAAGATCAGTGCGCTAGCGCCGGCGGGAAGGGGGCGAAATACGGACGGAGACAGGGCGGTTTGAGAAAATGTCTGAAATGACGAGCTGCCCTGCTTTCCTTTCCTTTCCCTTCCCTCCGTCATGCCATGCCTTTTTTTTTCTCTCCTAATCCCGAGCCCAGACAGATTGATTCAAAAAAACGGACGACGGGCCCTGCACTGCTGCTCATCTCGAAACAGCAGGGTTGCCCTGCCCGGGACAAGCCCCCCCACGCAGCCGCAAAACGGGGGGCGATGAAGGGGAATGGCAAGCTGATGGAAGGGGGAAGGGATGGATGGCAACGAACGGAGAAAGCTGAGACGGCGCCTCGGTGAGGGAAAAAGGGGCGGGGATCACATCTGTTTGACCTCGAGAGGTACCCAGTCGGGTACAGTAACTCCAACACCCAGAACCAGGTCTGGATCGTGCGTCGGTACATCTTGTCAGCGTTCCTGGCGCGGCTGCAGCACACATGGCGGCACAGCTGCACCTCGGGCAGCGGCGCGCGATCGATCATTATTGCATTGCACGGCGCTGCCGGGCAGTGCAGCATGACTGCAGGGAACCAGGGACGAAAACCACTTAACTTCCACTACCTCCACCACTCCAACTTGACTTGCGTAGCACTCGTCGGTAGCCCATAATAGCACAAAGTAGCCCTCCCTTCCCCATCCCCGTCCACCGTAATCCAATCCCCCTACCTCCCTCCCTACCTTCACTGAAGCTTCCATACATATTTAGCAGTACGTAATTAACCCTGAAACGGGCGTCCATCGGTCCTCGAACCGTCGCGCGATCGCCCATGACGATGGACATCGCCCGCCCCCGCTACCCCCCCCCGGCGGGTTTTGGGGTTGGTTAAATCGCGTCACGGGGGGAGGGAAATTGAACTCCTGTCTCATGTGCAATTGCTGGGCCGCCTCCCTCCCGCCGCCGCCGCCGCCGTCGTCGCAGTCGCCGGTCGAGTGGAGCAGAGTGCTTTTTGTTTTGGCCGCTGTGTGAGTGTGCGATGGAGCCTGGAACAGATTGATTGATTGATTGAGAACAGATTGGGAAACGAACCAAAAGGGAGAAAAAGCCGCCGCCCTGGGGGGGTGAGGGAGTTCAGCCTCAGCCCCAACGCAACCACCACCTGCAACCAAGACCCGGCAAAGCAATCCCAGACGACATGCGACGACGCAGACATCAACGGAGGCAACGCTGCCCTCCCTCCCCGTCCATTCCACTGCATTGCAGCAGCACCTCACTGTATGCAACTCAGCTCAGAAAAGGGAAATTGGGGTGTGGGCCCCCCGGTGGAGCATCGAAACAACGAGCTTCCCCCAGCCAGCCCCGCCCGGCGGCCGTTCCCGGTGCAGCGCAGCTGGATGGATGGATGGACGGACGGGGAGGGGAGGGATGCTGCTGCAGCCAGCGGGGGACCGAACCCGGGTCCGCAGTCCTGGGTCCTGCGAGGTGCAGCTGGCTCCTCTCGTCCTTCGCCCCCTTTGGAATAAACGTGCATTAGTGCCCCTGCCGGTCGGCGCAAGGTGCGTTTGTTGACGCGCGCTGCGCTGCTGCCGTGGTGTATCTATACCTACCTGCAGCAAACGTGGTGTTGGGTCGGATGGGGTGGAGGTGGGATGTGTTTCAAGTTGGATTTTGACGTGGTGAGGGACTGGGCTATGTTGATTGGGCTTGAGGGTGGGCAGAGAGGTGGGAGATTCGACATGGTTTTCAGGTGGTGATAATGGAGTGGGGGTTTGGGGGTTGGAAGGATGGAAGAAACGTGGGGAGGGGGGAGGCATTGCCCGATTGCAGATTGCCAGCGTGGGAGAGGATGGGATGGGCTGGACGTCAGCGATGAGCTGGCGCCTCCCGCGAATTTTGCCATCACCTCCCAGGCAAGCAGGCAGGCAGGGCGTGGATGTCGTTGCTGTGCAGGCCCTCAGAAAAAAGATGGGGATTACGTTATTCCCGGCCTGCCTGGCTGCTGTGTTACACAAAACACCATCTCCCACCTCGCCGCCCGCTTAGGTAGTTTTCTTACCCCAAACCGGCAACTAGACCCGCGGGCCAGACATCGCGGGCCCAGTTCCGGGCTTCCCGAAGCTTCCAGAAGGGCGAGTTTAGCTGGGGCACCTCGGTCTCTGGCGAGTTAGTGCCGGCATCCAGAAATCCTACCTACCCACCGGCCTCCTCGGAATCAAACCCACGGATGGCCCTTCCCGCTTCCCGCTGTCGTGCCACGAGTCATTCCATGGTCCTGCCGCGGCGCAGGCGACATATCCTGCCGTGCTTACCCTAGCAGACAGCACTTCCGGCCCCATCTCGATGACACGCCTCCGCGGTATAGTCATGGCAGCCCAGGGCTTGGTAGGTAGGGCATGGTGCGTGGTGTAGTACAACCGCGATGACGCCGCCGCCGCCTCCGGGTGGGGGGTGTGATGGAATAAGTCTGTATGAGTGAGGATGAGCGAGTGGGATAGGAAAAGGGGAAATAATGAGGCTGTCTTTGCCCTCCTCCCTCTCTCACAACTCGACTCGTCATCCGGAGGGAGCGATGGTGACTCCCCCTCGTCAAGCCTATCTATCCCATGCGCCCCCCGAGGTGGTCGTCTGGCTTATTTTCCTCCCGAGACCACTGATGCGGCAGTGGGATGGTCGTGCAAGCAATCCCCGACCCCCAATCGTGGCACCCATACACAACCTCGACCAACGAGTCACCGACCGACTCGACCCGGTCTTCCCATTCGCGGGTTGCCAGATGCAAGATTCAGCCCGCAGCCTGTGGCACCTCTCGTTGTGACCGTCAGGCGGGTCAACACCAGGCCAACCACTTGTCTGTGTTTCCAAAAATTGAACCCGGGCGTGGTGGCACTGCCCACTGCCGCAGTCGTTTGTGTCCCAAGGAGCTCCCCCAGCCCACGAGAGGTAGGGAGAGGCAGAGAGAGACGATGGCGTCACTTCAAGCACCAAACATGTGAACCGCGCGTTGCGTCTTGTAGTAGTCAAGAAATAATTCTCAAATTTGCCCATCAGATCAAGCCAAGCCCGGACAGCTGTGTAGCCATACCGCGCGTCTTATGTAGTTGTTGTACATCTTGTCTAAACACCAGGGGGGTATCTTCGTTGCACCTGGATCCAGCCAGCCAGCACCCTTCGTGGCCTGAATTGTAAAAAAAGGAAAACTCCTCCGCTCCTCCAAAAAAAACCCCGGCTTGTGTACAGGATTGAAACAAACAAAGGGAAAACAGGGGTGTGACTAGGAAAGGGTCATTGCCGCAGTGTTGATGGCTCGCCCCGTGAGGAGACGGCCCGTCCAAGAAACAGAGGAAGAGGAAAGAGACAAAACAAAAAAGTACAGGGTGGGGAGGAAAACACAAGGTCTATATGCCAAAATCAAATCAGTTCTTTTTGCCCGCCCTCCAAGTCTTACCCAGACAGCCCGAATCCCATAACCATTGAACTGCGACGGAAAAACAAAGAAAAAAAAAAACCCGCGCGCCCGCTCTCCTCCCAAATCCGCCGGTGTTGACAAAGCCCGGTGTGTCCTCCCCGAAAAATAGCCTGTTGCGATCCGAGACCAGATTGCGGCACACACAATGCGCCGACTGGAAAATTAAGCGGTCGAGGTCGGCCGGCGGAGAGGAGACGGTAGCGAGGTCGTCGGTGGCTTCGGTGTTGATGAGGCGACGAGCGCGCGCGCGCGCGCTATCGGAAACGAGGACCAATTTCAAAAGCCGCCGGTACAAAAAAAACCCAAAGCCAGTCCCCGTCTATATCTCTTGAACGCCGTGCAATCGGGAGAAGAGACAGAAAAAAAGAGATAAAAGGAAAAAAGGCCGGAAAGAGACGTTCCCCCGATTGTTGTTTGTCCTTAAATTACTCGCTGCTGGGAAGCAAGTGGACCCGAGTCCCAAAAATATTTGTGTCGTGACAGGAATGGTGAATGGCGATTAAAGTGTTGTGTATCCGGAATGCGAAGGGTGCAGTGTTACAGACGTGATTAAAAACCGAGTATCGTAAAGGTCGAGAGAAGAAAAAACGGCGCGCGCTCTGTTGCTTTTGTCGCATTGTATGTGTGCGCCCGGTGGGGAGTGAAGGGGGTGGGATGCGGTCGAGCCGATCGCTTTTCGTCGTCGTCGCAGCATGCCAGCGTCGTCCGATGAGGGCGCCGCGTCGCGCGCAGATCGGCCGACATGCGCCCGTTGATCCGCATGCCCGCAAATCAAGGGATACGATGCGATGCGCTCCGACACAAGTCGGGGCGCTTTACCGGGGCTTGGGCGGCGGCGGCTTGGGAACACCCGTTGTGTCGTACGCACCCCTCCCGAAGTTGAAATGTTGTTCTGACCCTGTGACAATCATGGTGACGGTCGTGATGTGTGGTTGTGGTGGTGTGGTGGTGTGAGGTCGGCGGGAGGTGGAGCTGCAGCGGGAAGACAATGCATGTTAGCGATCGGGTCCGCTGCATCGGTTATAAATACCACACGCGGCAACGCGCTGGCATGAGAAAACAGGACTCTCGGCCATGTTCCATCCTATGGATGTTCCGGAAGGCCAAGGCAGCGGCGATCCAACCGAAATGAACGCTCAGCTGCTGCGGCAGTGGAGTGACTCACAGATGGGTTCGGACACCACAAAGGGCGACAGCGAGAGGCGCAAGGAGTGCGGGATTGGTGAAACGCTGGGGCGATGATGCGCGGGAGCGGGATGGGCTGCCGAATCGTATCAGGGCCAGATAGCGCGGTCTTGTCCGTGCTATGACTTGGAGCTGAAAGGCGACACCGAAGGCGACCAACACGGGAGATGTGTCCCGTGATGGCCACTGAGTGGGCGATTATTTGCAGCAGTTGGCGAGTCGTCGACGAGGCGCAGTCAGCCTGATGCAGGTTGCTGTTGCTGGGTGGAAGGCGTCCAAAGAGTGATCCTGTCGGCCTTTGGAGAGTCTTCTTTGCTCTTCTCTTGCGAGTTGTCGAGAGAGTCGGTGGCCTCGGGTGTTGGTGCTGAGAACGGTTTCAGGTAGGGCGGCACAGGTTGAGAGCGACGGTCAGGAGAGACTGGGTCACTGGGTCGAGAAGACTTGGGGAGGATGGGTCCAAATAGGGGAGTGCCAGCGGCTGTCAGGAACGAGGTCCGTATAGACAAACCCGGTGAGGATGGTGTGGGAGAGGTGTGATGGGAATCCAAGAAAGGGACAAGTTGGGGAAGGGGAGTCGGCCGGCTTATAAGAAGGGAATGGGATTACCAGGCCAGGCGCGTGGGAAATGCGAGCAACACTTTTTTTCTGTCCCCCTGGCTTGTCCTCACACCAGACCCCGGCGATGGCTTCAGGTACCGCCGGGGAGGTACCTCTTGGGCTTGTACTTACCCCTGGCCCCCTCCGTTTACGAGGCTTGGCGTCCTGGGACGCACCGTTTGTCCAAACACGAGCGCAGAGCAAACCGTTTCCTCTTTAGGCAGGGCTCTTTCAACGCTGCCATTTCGAGACCGGCAGACAGCGGCTCGGCGGATTTGACCAGGGACAGGGGGATGCCTGCTTGCTGGTCGCTGCTTGTCCCTGTCCCACAGCAACGGAGCTCGAGGCACGCACCAGCTCCTGGTTCTGTCCTCTGTCCTGGGGTGGGTGTGGCCTGCGTGTGCCTGGCGCGCCTGTGTCTCCCCAGCTTCAGCTTCGGGGTGGTCGCGATGATGTGAGCAGTGCGCAGTGCGCAGCTCGCAGCACGCAACGCCTTCCTGCACACCTTCGCGCTGTGCCCGAGGAGCGGTAGCACCTCCCAGGCAGCGCGTCAAAGCCACACTCTCGAGATGACCTCGGTTTCTGCCGACGGGGTGTGACGGTTGGGGGCAGGCGCGCAACCACAGGGACGGCGAGCAGCCCGCCTGCATCCCCGGCCTATTTTTTCGCTTTCCATCCACCATGTCCCCTTGTTGACTTGGCTGGCATCTGGTTCCCTGTCGACAACCTGCCTGCCCTGACGGGAGGTGGGTCCGCCCCGTCAGACGAAATCCAAGCTGCTGGGACTTGCAGTCTGCTTTGGGAACAGGCTGGGAGATGGAAGTTGTGAGCTGTCGCCCGTCGCCCCCCGGTGGTGCGAACAGCGAAGAAAAAAGGAAAATCCGCGACAGATCAGGGTAATGAGAGACGGGGCCCAGAGGATCACGGATACATGGATGGACGGGACGGGACAGCGCGGCGGGAATGGAAACGCACGGAAAATAAAAAAATAAAAAAATGGCAGATTGCAAATGTGTGTGCCTGCTGCTTCGCCGCTTGGGGAGCGCGGAAGGAAGGCGATGCGGGAGGCAGGCACCAACTCGGGAGCAGCAGTCCCCCAAGACGCCCCCAAATGGAAATGCAGCTGCGAGGCGGCACCGATCCAGAGGATCAAAAGGGAAAGCACCGCCAATGCGCGGCGCTGGGATTGGATGGCATTGGAGAGCACACGAGCCACAGACCCCCCGATCGGTCAGATGATGCCTGGGACTGCAACCCTAAAGCAGCGTGCAGAGGGCAACGAGGGCATCGCCCACCAGCCACGACGCGCACCACTGCATGTTGAACCTTGGTACATGCACACACTTTCAAACTATCAAACCAACGACGATGGTTGACGCGCCGACGTGGGAGCAGCCAAAATCACGACGACGCCCCGAAAAGCAATCAACCCTCCGAGCGCTGCATTCTTTGGAGCCGGCAAACGCAGAAAGGCCCCGTAGGTACATCAGATGATACAGCAGCAGCAGGTTGCACGCAGCCGAGTGACGCTGTTGCTCGGTCCAAGCGTCGTCGCAAAAAAATCGACCGAGGGCCGTCGCAATTTCAAAAAATCTGGCTTCCCTTGTTTCCCTTCCTTTCCCTTCCGTCTCTGCGCACGCCAGCTTCCGAAGCCTCCGTCCGTTTGCTCAAACCCAAGACTGCCATCCGGCTGCAAACTCGAGCCTTTCCGCGGTTTGGCTGCCCAACTGGCACCCACCACACCCACACCTCCCGTCCCTGGCGGCAAACCGATGGAGGAGAGAGGAGGAGGTTGCAGTGTCGGAGGGAGTGGCTTCGTACGTTGGCAGCTCGAGACATTGAGACACAACCAGGACGCACACTCGAGACCCTCCCCGTCTCCACCCCCCAGCACATCCCCCGGAAGATCCCTCCCCTGCATCTGTGCACCGCATGCGATAATAGGCTCGCTGCGGGTTGTCGTGGCACTGCGTCAAGACGGCGTCCTATTCTTGGGGTTTCGCCTTGATAGAGAGGACGCCCGGCCGTCTGGGTGTTGGCTAACTGGCGCCCACGTTGCCCATCGCGCGCCGCCTGGCGACTCATGGATGCTTGGCTAGGTGGCCATCGTCGGGTCAGGGTGAGGGAGCGAGTGAATGGCGTCCAAGGCATGGCCGACGCCACAGGTCGCCGGGTCGCGGGCTCACTGGGTCACTGGGTTCGCCGATGCCTGTTCGGCCGGCCTCCAACGTCACTCACTCACTCCTGAGAAACAGAGCCACAGCCCGACCAGGCCAGGCCCAGGCCAGGCGTCAGTCAGCAGGGAGTGGCAGAGTTGACGTCGCCGAGGGTTGCGACTTGTCAGCCATATGCCATGTCCTTTCCGCCTCGCACAAGACCCTCTCTCAAGGCAATCAATCAGGGTCCCTGGGACGGACGAGTCTGGGTCGGGGGACCCTGCATGCATGCGCTGCATCCCGGCGAGGTGCTTCGCCCGATGATGTCGGACATCGGACGTCAAAAGTCAAGTCATGATGCACGCGGCACGCTGCTGGCTGTCCGGGTGGTGACTGAAGCCGCCTGCACGCCAGCATCGCCAGCAATTGGTCGTGCAAGCGGCCGCCGCCTTGATAGGCAGGTCGCCAGCCGCCCTCACGCACCCGCTCACACGCAAGAGCTGCGTTTGCTGCCCAGCCTGTCGGATATGTTTGACCCATCGGCGCCCTCTCGGCAAGCCGAGTCCAACTACAAGTGACAGAATCGGCCTTCGCAACCTCGACCGGATCCGAGCACTTAAAAAAAGTGTCGACATGTGCCGTGCGGAATACATACACAGCTTGATGAGTCAACCGAGGCTGTGATATGCAGCGCCGGGCCAAAGCCGCCGGTCCATCGAATCGGACGGCGTCATTGGCTCATTGCGGTGTCGACGTCGCACCGGCCATCGCCGTTGCGGGGCGGTCCGAACGGATGGAGATGACACAGCCGGGCTCTGCCATGTTGTATCGACAAGTACGCAGAACCCAGATGCAACCCAATGGTTGGTCTCTGACCGAGATGTTGCGGGCGTTGTTGAAGGACGGCCACGGTCGACGGTTGATGCTCGACGGTCTGGTGTCTATGGCTGATGCCAGCCCAAAGGTCCGTTTCCCGCAACTCGGTGCTTGGGCTGCGGCCGAAGGGGTGGCAGGAGGAAACCATCCGACGGCGGTGATGGGGATCGGATGCCAACCTCTTCTCTTTGACGAGACGAGCCGGCGGTGAACAAAACCGACTAGACACCCCCGCATGCAACCGATTTGCTGGCTCCTCCCAGGCAAGGTGAAGAGGCGGACTAAGTGACAGGATCAATGCGATGCTGCCCAATATCTCTGCTCCCGCATGCACGACGGCCGAAGCAGCAGCTAGGGGGGACGGCATCCATCCCCACGCACGTCGACCTCCACCGCAACTCCCCGCCTGGTCCAGACCGACAGTCGCAGGCGGGCTGAAAACAGAGGGCCAGCTCAAGCATCGTGGTGATTGACACTGTCCGCCGTGTGTTGTCGACGGCCCCTGCGCGTGCTGTTTCAGGCCAGCAAAGTATCACGGGGCAGTACATACGGACGCAGTCGCTCAGGTTGCGTCCGTATAGGGCCGGAACCCTCGGCGTTTCCTTCCGCATGCGACTTTCCTCCTCTTTCAGGCTCGGGCGTTGAGGCCGCACGGATCACATTTGCGAAAAAACCGATGCGAGCTGAGTCCTGTCCAACCAGCGGATCCGCATCGGGCGCCCCCCCTGGATTGGGACTCAAGGCTCCCTCGCCTCACCCAGCAAGCATCACGACGTCAACCCGCGTCCCGCCGCCGCCAAGGGGGACGAACGCTCGCAAGTGACAGGCAGAAGCGGCCATAACTGATGTATCAACAATCAATGCGTCTCTGCCCCGTCAAGACACGCCCGAGACAGCATGACACGCTGCAGACAGACGACGACGGGACTTGAGACAGGGCCGCAGCGGGCGTTGGCCTCTGCGCGCGCACGCACCGCCCTGTCTTTACCAAGCTGCCGGTATCCGCGAGGGCGGAAGCGAGAATCACGACGCTTGGAGCAAGAAGCTAACGACGCCTCGGATCAACAAGATCATGGGTGAGAGAGAGAAAAAGGGGTCTAGCCTCGCCGCCTGCCGCCTGCATCACCGCACAAGCCCGCAGCCACTGCTCTCGGTGGAGCCTCGTCCGACGACCCAAACTTGTGTCGTGTCTCCGCAAGCCAAAGCTCGAGCCCGGCGGCGGCCGGGGATGACATGAACGGAGCCTCCCGGCAGACCGTCCCAGCCCCAGTCCCAGCAAAATCCTCGCGTGCCCTGGGAGAACCCTTCCAGAAGCATGCGGATCGCCGGCGTCGACCGGGGCTCGAGACGATCCCAGGAGAGGGCGGCGGGCCCGCCCTCTCCACTTTGCAATCAACGAGCTCTGGGCGGCATGAAAGGGGGACCCATGGCCGGGCCCAGGACCCGGGCAGCGGACGCTGAATGTGTGGAACGAAGGAGACTGACTCCCTGGTTCCAAGCAGCAGCAGAAGCAGCATGACGGAGCTGTGATACCAACAACCCGCCGTTGACCGACTGCTTACCAAGTTCTCGCAACCATCGACAGCGGCGCGGGGCTCCCAGAATAACTACCGACTGCTGCGGTGCGATGGTCCCCCCAACCAAACCCTCTCAAGCTCGGCTCGTTCGGCAGAGGATATGTCGTGTACCAACGTCGTCTTTCTTCGCCCGACTTGCATAGCTCCGAGCTGACATCAAGTCACGCAGCACAAAACCCTTGCCGGCCGGCCGGCCAGCGCTGAGTCGTTGTCATGCATGCAGTTTTGCACGACGAAACGCAGTCCAGGTTGACAGGTACAACTAACAAACTACTTACTATTTACGGCCTCTCGCCCTCGCCCAATGCAGCAGGAGATTGCGCGGCGACCCATCGATCGAAACCCAATGGCAACGACGGACGGAGCACCGGCCGGTTGTCTGCGGACTTGCCCTGCCCCGGGCCCTGCCCTACCTTGTTACCCTGCCCTGTCCTGTCCTGCACCAGGCGTTCGGTCTCTCAGTCCCTGCCCCTTGGGAAATCGGGCCAAGGCACACACACACACACACCACAGCAAGAGAGCGGGTCCGGCATCTCGCCGGTGGGGCCGGCCGCAGCTTGGGAATTATGAAGGGCGATGGCACCTGAAAACGTGTCCCGGGGGTCCGGGGGGTGGTGGTCCATCCATCCATCCCAGCCAAGAGCAAGAGGAGTGAGTGAGTGAGTGAGGCGCACGGGTCGAGATTCCGGCCCCCGGCAAAGACCCACGTGTCCTGGTGCCACGCAACGGGGGGGGGGGTTTTGGAGCGACCGTGCGCAAAGGGCCAGCCCAGGCCACGCAGGGAAGACAGGCCAGAGGGGAGCTGAGGCAGATGTGTAACCCTCGTTGGGCAACGACCTCGTCGTCGTCGTCCGTTCACATTTCAGTTTGGAGAGTTTTGCTGTTCCTGGAGGTGGTGGGCTGGGATCGCGCTGCCAGCCCCAGATTCGTTTGCCATGCACACCCACCCGCATACCCTCCGTTTGCCCAAAACGGCCCGTCCGCTGACCACCACCCTGGCCGCGTCCCCCCCGGGTGAGTGGTGCTCGCTGGGTCGTCGCCGAACCGAACGGGGGGAGACGCAAATAAACGGTACCTTGCAGGGCGGAGCCGCGACATTGCCGATCAAATGGAGCACTGGGTGGTTCTCCGTTGCTGTACCTGCATTAGCCCCGAGCGAGCAAGCATTGGCACCGAGAGAAGCTCTCACATCAATCGGGCAATCAGCCCACCCAGCCCACCCAGCCCAGTGGGAGGAGAGCTCAGGCCATTTTGTTGATGGAATGAATGGATGGGATGGGTGGATGGGAGCCAGCGTTTGGGATCGATCAGGCGAGGCTGGTGGTGTGGGCTGAGCCTCTTCTTTCTTTTTTTGGTCTTATTTTTTTTCTTGCTCTGGCTTTCTCCCCGACTGGTTTGTTTTTCTGGCCCCTGGGGCGCGAATCAAAACCGCCGTCTCGCGCATCGCCCGGGGCTGAGCTCCGCTGTGCTGCGAGTTCTTGTTGGAGGGAGGGAGGCCACGGACGAGTTGTCACAATGCGACAGCAACAACCAACCCACAGCGACAAAACCACACTTTGTTTTTCTGTTTTTACCCTCCGACAGGACAGGCCAGCCCAGGCCGGATGGATCGTCGACCCGGCGAATGGACCAAGCAAAAGCGTCTGGAGAACGGGCGCTTGGGCGGGTCTTCCCATTGATCCACCGCCGACCAACGATAATCGCCGGCGGGCATGCATGGAGGAGAGGTGAAACTGGGACCGTTTCCTGGCGCAGGCGCGGTCTGTCATGTGACGCGGTCCGCGATGGCCTATGGGGAGTGGTTGGCTCGTGGTGATGGCCGAATGGATGGATTCTCGTGATACGAGTTGTCCAGTCACTGGTTGTTTTTTGGGTTGCTTGCTTGCGTGGTGATGGTCCGTTTGCGGCCGCAACACACATAAATCTCTCCTTTGGGAAGCGAGCGACATGGCCGAGTCGGCGATGATGATGTGCGCCGCGCGGGAGGAGAAAAAAAAAGACCTTAACGGCTGGCTTCAGGCTTGGCAAGCCATGTCTCTGATATGGACCTGTCTCTCTGTGTTGCCGGCCGGCAGCGAGGTGAGGCCAAGGTGAGGGTAAGTGAGTGGTGTGTCTGACGGGCTGGCTGGCGGACCCGAAAAGCGACAGATCGATCGCGGGCGCGGCGCGCCGCCGCAACAGCTCATCTCAGATCGCGCAGGGCGACCGACGGGACGCATTCCAGTGGGCGGTGGCAGGCATTGCCGATTCAGGCAAAGATGAACTGGGCAGCGAGATCACCACCCAGAGTTTCCAGACGGCGGGCACGCGTGCGCGCGCGGCTCCCAACAGAACCGAACCGGTCCGTCCGGGTTTAAAAAACCAGCGATGAGCTAACCCAGCCAGGTAGGCATTTGACGAGCGAGCCAGCCAAGCTGGTGAGGGTCAGTCGGTAATAACGGCCGTTACGGAGGCCGCCGCCCTCTCTCTCAATTCAATCAAACGGAGGCCAGGCCAGGCCGGGTAATACGCCGCCCATCCAGCCCAGGTACCTACAAAATACCAAATGAGCATAGGGGCCCACCCGCAAGCTCGCCTCGCCTCCGCCAAAAGGCTCAGATCCAAATTTCCAGAAGTCCCAACGGAACATCACGCGGCGATGCAGCTAGGCCTGTTCGAGGGGGTGTGTGGGCTGCCTACCGCGCGCGCGCTTCCAGGCCGTCGGCGACTGAGGGGATCCGCCGGGGACGCGTGCCCCTGTTCGTGGATGGGGATGGGGACGGGGGAATGGGAGGGTGGTGAGGGTCTGCAACGTGGCTTTCGGGGGCAAGGGGGGGAGGAGGAGGTGGTGGTGGTGTGAGGGGCGAGGAAGAGGGTGTGAGGGGATTCCTGGCCGGGCCGCATTGCTGAGGGAGAAAGTTGCGACCACCGAGACGAGTTCGGCCAGGCGTTTGACATGCCCTCGACTTGTTCGGCGACAGCAAGCAGCAGCAGCTTGAATGGATGGGTCCGTTCTCTCTCTTGCCTCCCCCCCTGCTCGCGCGCTAGCGTCTGCACGGGCCGAGCGAGATGAACCGACATGGGGTAGGGGGGCAAGCTGTTGGGGGCGGGTACTCTTGGCACCGTCAGGTACCAAGAGCTGCAGGTACCAGTTGCATTCCGTGGCGAGCGAACGACGCACAGAACGTTTCTGGAAGCTCTGGGCCGTCCCGGCGATTGGTGGGCCGCGGTTGGGCCACTGCTTGTTCACGCTCGTTTTTTTTCTGGTTCCTGACCGGTCTGCTTCTGGATCAGGTCAGGGCGAGCGAGATGCTCCTCCCGTTCGGGCACCTCTCCCGGGGTTGTGGAGAATCTGGTGGTGTGTGGTCTGTGGTGTGTGCCGTCCCGTGCCCCAGCTTCTGATCCCCTTCTTCTGCTTCTTCTTCCCTCTCCGTCGCTCACCACGCTCACCTCGTCCGTCCACACC